>Ga0070675_100003440_pt1 | contig 11998 bp, 15 predicted proteins | sample KBSM43metaG_FD_65343 | JGI IMG/M metagenome (GOLD analysis project Ga0070675, IMG submission 65343) | Miscanthus rhizosphere microbial communities from Kellogg Biological Station, Michigan, USA - KBS M4-3 metaG | ecosystem: Host-associated > Plants > Roots > Rhizosphere > Soil ...
CCCAGCGCCTTCTCCTTGCCCCAGGCGAGCGTCCCGGCCTGCACGGCGTCGTCGGGCCGGCGCATGAACGGAAAGATCTGTGGGTAGAGGAACCCGTAGGAAAAGTCGCGATAAAAGCCGGTGTTGAGCCAGTCCATCCGCTCGTTGACTCGCGCACGCTTCTGCAGGTCGGTCGGATACGCGGGTGAGCGCGCCTTGTCGGCGAGGTATTTGAGGATCGCCGAACTCTCCGTCAAGCGGAAGGCGCCGTCCTCCAGCACCGGCACCTGGTGGCTGGGATTGATCGCCGAATATTCGGGCTTGTATTGCGCGCCGGTGAACAGATCGACGAGCTCGTAATCGAGATCGATGCCGCTTTCGGTTGCGAACAGCACGACAGGCCGACTCGTCGTGGATACCGGATGGTAGTAGAGCTTCATGCCTGCCTCCTCGGAGAGAGTGGATCCTTGCCCCGGCGTCGCCGCCTCTCGGGAAGTATACTTTTCCTGGGCAGTGGCGCCAGAGCGCAGGGGCAGAGCAATGAGAGTGATCGATACCAAGGTTGTCAACGTCGACGAGCTCACGCTCGAGCACTTCGCGAAGGGCGACAAGTTCGGAGGCGCCTCGGCGCGCATCGGGCCGCTGCTCGGCGCGAAGGACCTCGGCTATTCCTACGACGTGGTCCCACCGGGAAAGCGATCGTGCCCGTTCCACAGTCATCGTGGTGAAGAGGAAATGTTCTTCATCGTGAAGGGCCGCGGAACGCTGCGCTATGGAAGTGAAACACGGACGATCCGGGCGGGGGACGTCATTTGCTGCCCTGTCGGCGGCCCGGAAACGGCCCACCAGATCGTCAACGATTCGGACGCCGAGCTCGCCTACCTGTCCGTCAGCACGATGATGCCGGCGGAAATCTGCGAGTATCCGGACTCGGGAAAGATCGGCGCTTTCGGCGGCGGCATGCGTCACATGACGCGCAACGATGCCGGCGTCGATTACTGGGTGGACGAGTGACTAGGGCCTAGCGGCACACCGTTCCGGGCGCGCGGAACACCTGCCGCGTGATCGGCTTGGTCTGCGTCGTCGTCTTGCCGCCGTCGTTCACCGTGAACGTGAACGAGGCCGCATTTCCGTTTGCGAACGTCACGGTCGCCGTCCCCACCACCGTTCGCGTCACCGCATTGGGATCGAACGGCAGCGCCGAGAACGGCGGGCCGGAAGTCTTGATGAGCTGACCCGAATACGTAGTCGGCGCAACCTTGTTGAGCGTCGCCGACAGCGGCAGCGCCGCACCGGTGAAGTCGTACGTGAACCAGGTTGCGAAGATCACGTCGCCCTGATGCGTGAAGTTGATCCCCCATCCGGATTCGACACCGCCGGTCACCCACCAGAGGTCCGTATAGTTGGTCGCAAGCGCGAGATTCGTCGGCGCGCCCCACGTGCACGCGGGGACCGGTCCGAACACTTGCTTCGTAATCGCCTTGGTCTGCGAAATCCCGTTGACGGTGTAGCTGAAGGTGCCGTTGTTCTCGTCGCTGAACGTCAGCGTCCCGGAACCCACGGTGGTCCGCTGCACCTGATTGGGATCGAACGGCACGGCGTCGAGCGCCGGCCCAGTGGTACGCACGAGTTCACCGGAGAACGTACTGGGACCGGTCTGGGTGGCGGTCATCGACATGTACCACGCCTTGCCGTTGGCGTCGTGCGTGAACCATGTGGCGAAGATCACGTCGCCCTGATGCGCGAAGTCGATCCCCCATCCCGACTCCCCCGGGTTCCACCACATGCCCTGATAGTTGACCGGTGTGGGCGTGACCGTTGCGGGGCCGTTGTACGGGACGAGCACGTGATCGTCGCCGCCTCCCGTAACGCTTGTCATGCTCAAGATCTTCGCGCGGCCGGCAGGATCGCGGCGCACCTCGGAATCGAAAAAGGTCAGCGCCCACGTGAAGATGTCGGGAATCGACGGAACGTCGAGCTGATGCTGCACGCCATTGAGCGCGACGAGCTCACGCGTACCCGCGAGCTGGTCGATACCGCTGCGAGTCTCCGTGATGGGCGCCGTCGTATCGAACGTGCCCGCGATCGCGAGGTAGGGAAGAGTCACCCCGTCGAGACCCTCATTTCCTCTGCCGAATGCCGAGAAACCGATCTGTCCGAAGTACGGCACGTAGCCGACGGCCGCCTTGAGACGCGGATCGAACGTCACGGGCTTTGAAGCCAGCAGCGGCGTCGTGGTCAACTCGGCTCCCCCGAGGAGCATCAGCGATTCGCCGCCCATGCTGGCGCCGAAGCCGCCTACGCGCGCCGCGTCGACGCGATCCCGCCACTGAGGCTGCACGAGCAGGTAGTCGAGCGCCCTCGACAGAGCGAGTGGGCGCAGCGCCTGCATCGCCGTGAACTGCTCGAAGTGCGTCACGAGATAGAGAAAATCGAGAAACCCTTCGAGATTGCGAAGGTCCGAGAACGCGGCGTCGGTGTGAAACGGCGCGACGACGACGTAGCCGTAGCTCGCAAACACCTTCAGCGCAAGAAGGTAATTTTTCTGGATCGGAGCTTCGCCATATCCGTGTGAGAGCAGGAGAACCGGAAAGCGCGTCGTCGCGTCGGGCCACAGCGGCTGCTCGCCGTCGCGCATCATGTGCGGTACGACGTCCCCCGTCGGCAACGTGTAATCGGCCCGCGGATTGGACGCGCTCGTCGGGTGGCAAATCACGAGCACATAGGACAGCGTACGGCCCGCGAACGAGCCGTAGAGCTCACTATCGTCGGGCGCGTCGACGCTGATCATCGGCGTGTTCGCCGGACTTGCCAGGACGTCGGCGGGGCGGCGCGGCGAGCCGTTCGTGCGCGCAACACCTTCCCAGTACAGCTCGACGCTTTCTCCTTGCGCGAGTCGACTCGTGTCCTGCATCACGTTGCTGCATTCGACTGCGTACGGACCCGGCAAGGGCAGAGGCGGGAACGCTACCGCAAAGACGTTCATGACCGGAACGAGGACGAGCGCAATGACGGCCAATGCCGGCGAGGCCATCTTGTTCCATCGCACGCAGATTCTCATCAGTGGCATCCCTTTCACCTGCCGCAGAGGATCGCCTCGCAGCCGGTTACACCCCTATAGGACGTAATATGATTCGGCTGTAGGCTTCCGCGCCTACTTGGCTTTGTCGGAGGGCGAATGCATAAGTTCAAGTCGGGCGTCGCCCGCGCTGGCGAAGACGACGCCGGAGATCGCGAGCGATGAGCGATGACGAGCGCTCCATACGCGAGCTCATCGCGACCTGGCTCGCGGCCACAAAAGCTCGCGATGTCGACACCGTCCTGTCGCTGATCGCCGACGACGTGGTGTTCCTGCAGCCCGGCCGGCCCGAGATGCGCAAAGGGGATTTCGCGGCCCAGGCTCGTGCCCAGGCAGCACCGGGCGGCCCGGACATCGACGCGACGAGCGACATTCAGGAAATTGAGGTTCTCGGCGACTGGGCATTCATGTGGACAAAGCTCAGCGTCGTCGCCACACCGCCCGGCGGAGGTCAATCAACGAAGCGCGCGGGTCACACATTAACCATCCTGCGCAAGCAAGCTGGCAAGTGGCGGCTGGCTCGCGACGCCAACCTGCTCGCATGAGGGATAAGAAACGTTCACCGAGAGGCTGGCTGACGATCGCGCATCGGCTGTCGCGTTAACTACCCGTGCGTTACCTCCTTCTTGCCTTTCTCGTTTTCGGAATGGTCACCGTGCACGCTCAAACCCAGGACACCGCGCCCCACGTAACGCTCAACGCCCTTCTCGACGAGGATCTCGCGGCATCGCTGCGGCGAAGCCCTCTCCAGGCCACCGTTCGTGGAATTCCGGGCTACGGACATCTGTTGCCCGACCTGTCCTTGGCCGAGCTCCGTCGTGAGCAAGCGCGGGAGCGCCGGGCCCTCGAGCGTCTCCGAGCGCTTGATACCAAAGTCCTCAGCGGCCAGGACAGGGTGTCCTACGATCTGCTGCGCGACAAGCTCGAGCTCGCCGTCGAAGCCCAGCAGTTCACCGACGCCGAGGCGCTCGTCCTCAGCACGCTCGGCGGCCTGCAGAACATTTTGCCGCGGGCCGCGCAGGTCACGCCGTTCAAGACCGCCGACGACTATCGCGATTACGTGAAACGCATTCGCGCGATGCCGAAGCTCGTGGACGACACGATCGAGCGCCTGAAGCCGGGCCTGGCGAGCGGGTGGATGAGCAGCAAGCCCGTCCTCGACCGCGTCGTTGCCGCCATCGACGCTCACCTCGTGGATAGCGTCGACACGAGCCCGCTGCTCACGCCCTTCACGCGCAAGGCTGACGCCGTGGCTGCCGCGGACCTCGAGGCGATCCGCGCGGACGCCCGGCGCGCGGTGGCGGACGAGTACCAACCTGCGCTACGGCGCTTCAAGGTCTTCCTGGCCGACGGATATCGCCCCAAGGCGCCGGACGCCGCCGGCGTCGCTTCGTATCCCGGCGGCGCGCGCTACTATGAATTCCTCATTCGCTCCCGGATTGTCCGCGGTCTTTCGGCGCAGCAGATTCACGAGCTCGGGCACGCCGAGGTGAAGCGACTCCGCGGCGAGATCGGCGAAGTCGCGAAAGCGATGGGGTTCAAGGGGACGACCGATCAGTTCATCGAGCACATGCGAACCGATCGCAAGTTTTTCTTCGACTCGGCCGACGAAGTGCTCGCTAGCTATCGTGCGATGTCGGCCCGCGTCGACCCTGCGCTCCCGAAGCTCTTTCACACCGTCCCGCGGATGCCCTACGCGGTGCGCGCGATGACGCCCGCCGAGGCGGCGAGCAGCACCGCAGCGAACTACCAGGTGGGGTCGCTCGCGCTCGGGACCAGCGGCTACTTCACGATCAACGCGCTGGGGTACGCGAGCGAAGCCAAGTGGCGCGTGGAGACCCTGTTCCTGCACGAGGCCGTTCCCGGCCATCACATGCAGATCGCGCGCGCCGCCGAAATCGAAGGACTGCATCCCTGGCGCTCGCAGGCGAGCTTCAACATCGCCTACGTCGAGGGCTGGGCACTCTATGCCGAGGCGCTGGGATACGATCTTGGATTCTTCAAGGATCCCGCGCAGCGCTACGGCAATCTGCAGGCGCAACTCTTCCGCGCAGCGCGGCTCGTCGTCGACACCGGAATCCACGCGGACCAATGGCCGCGCGACAAGGCGATCGCCTATATGGAGAACGAAGGCGGCGTTGACCGCAATTTCGCGGTCAGCGAGGTGGACCGCTACTTCTCGAATCCGACGCAGGCGCTGGGATATCTCCTCGGCTACCACAAGGTGCGCGGGCTTCGCGCCAAGGCCGAAGCCTCGCTCGGCGCCCGCTTCGACGCCAAGGACTTCCACGCGCTCGTGATCGACAGCGGCTCGATGCCGCTCGCCGTGCTTGAACAGAGAGTCGACGAGTGGATCGCGCGCGGCGGCGGCGCGAACAAGCCATGAAGATCTCCGCCCAGATGACCGTCGTCATGTCCGCCATTTTCGCGGTGGTGTGCTACGGCGTCGCGATCACCGGGTTCCTGTCGCTCGGCGATATCGCGGATGCGACACAGAAGGCCGATGCCAAGGGATTCGCATGGTTCTGGGCTTTTCTTGGGAGCGTCGCCACCGTGTTCGGATTGCTCGCGGTGTGGATGGTGCGAACGCAGAAGGACGATTCCTAGGACAGCAGCGCCGTCACGTAAGGCAAAGGGAATGTTGTACGAGCCCGCGAGACACGAAACGCTTCGCCCGATTCGATGGGACGAGAGCGCCGCCCGGCAGACGATCGAGCGGATCGTGGCCGACACCGAAGCACGGTTCTCCCCCGATCGATACTGGCCGATTCATCCGCTCGACGCGCAGGGCGTGCATCAACCGGGGCAATTCGACAAGACCCTCTACGACGGGGCCTGCGGCGTCTTCTGGGCTCTGCACTACCTCGAGGCCGTCGGCGCTTGCCGGCTCATGCGGCGCTACGACGACAAGCTCGAGCGACTTCTCGTCGACAATCGCCGCGCTCTGGGGACATCCGAGGAACCGCATCGAGCGTCCTTGCTCAATGGGGATACGCCGATCGAGATGATGGCGTTCGGTTCAGCGCCAACGGCCGCCCGCGGGTCGCTTCTTGCGGATCTCATCGCCGGGAACATCGATCATCCGGCGCGGGAGCTGATGCGCGGCGCCCCCGGTACGCTGCTGGCCGCGCTGCACCTCTTCGAGCGCACGGGAAACGAAGTTTGGGCGGAGCTCTTCCGGCGCACCGCGGAAGCGCTCTGGCGCCAGCTCGAGTGGTCGCCGCTACATCGCTGCGCGTACTGGACTCAAATTTTGAACGGGCGGCCAGCGACCTACCTCGATGCCGTTCACGGGTTTGTCGGCACGGCGTTGCCGCTGATCCGCGGGCGCGATCTCCTCGGCGATCTGGCATGGGCCGAGTGGGAGCGCGCCATCGTCAACACCGTCGAGCGAACGGCGGATCGGCGCGGATCGTGCGCCAACTGGCGGCCGCAGCTCGACGACACGCGACCCGAGCAAAAAAAGCTCGTCCAGTTCTGCCATGGCGCGCCGGGCTTCATCATCTGCCTCGCCGACCTGCCCGGCACCGCGCTCGACGACCTGCTGCTGGCCGGCGGAGAGACGGTCTGGTCGGCCGGCCCGCTCACCAATGGGTCCAACTTGTGTCACGGTACGGGCGGCAACGGATACGCTTTCCTGAAGCTTTACCAGCGGACGCGCGATTCGAGCTGGCTCGATCGCGCGCGATCGTTCGCGATGCATGGCATTGCCCAGACGGAAGAAGCCGCCGCGCGCTACGGACAGTCGCGCTACTCGCTCTGGACGGGCGATCCGGGCTTCGCGATCTACCTTTGGGATTGCTTGCGGGCCGAAGCGGAGTTTCCGACACTCGACGTCTTCTATGCGCTGGATTAAATCGCTGCCGTTCGACCGATGGGTCAAGCATGTCTTCGACCACGACGTGCGCAATCCGCAGTGGTATTTCGACGCCGACGCTCCCGTCTGGATGGGCTCGGCCGAGCTCACGCTCGCGCACATGACGCGGCTTTTCATCGATCCCGCCGGACCACTCGCGCGATTCGACGAGGAACAGCTCAACCAGGGCTTCTGGTATCTCGTGGACAGCGCCGGCAGCAACCACATGCTGGCCCTGACGGACGCATCGGTGGACGTCGCGACGCGCGTCCGCTGCATCGAGTCACTTTCCTCGCTGTTCGCGAAGCTGTTCGCGTTGCGCTGCTCGCCCCACCTGTCGCATTGCAGCGATCCCGGCGCCAGCACGCTCAATCTCGCCTGCTACATGTTCTGGGACATCAATCCGTTCTTCGGCGCGCCCGACGATCCTTCGCATCGGGAAATCGATGCCGCGGCGCTTCGAGTGATGGAGGAAACGCTGGGTCTAGCTTCGCTCGCCTGCCGGGAAAGCGCGCTGCACGGCCTCGGTCATTGGCGCGGCTCGTACCCCAGGCCCGTCGAGCAAATCATCGACAGGGCCGTGCGCGTACAGACCGACTGGCCGCCGGCACTTGTGAAGTACGCGGGTCATGCGAAGAGCGGCTGCGTGCTGTAAACGCCGTAACCAAACGCTGGAGTGCCTCCGCGCCACGCCCCGGCGGGTGGACCCGGCGCGCCGGACAGAATAAGCTATTCCACAACCGAGCGCCGCGCTCGAACGGAGTCCGCGATGAACGAGGAAACTTTCAACCTGAGCATCCGCAAGTTCCTGAAGATGGTCGGCGTCAATTCACAACGCGAGATCGAGCAGGCGGTCGACAAGGCGATGGCCGCCCGAACGATCTCCGGCAACGAATCGTTCCCCGCGACGGTGACGCTCGAGGTTGCGGGCCTCTCGATAAACGTCAAGTTCGACGGCGAGATCAAGCTGCAGTGACCCTCGACGCGCCAACAGGAGATCGCCATGCCTCAGTACGTCGATGGATTTGTCATACCCGTGCCCAAGGCGCAGCTGGAGGCCTATCGGCGCATGTCGCGGAAGGCGGGAAAAATCTGGCGGGAATTCGGTGCACTCGAATATCGCGAGTGCGTCGAGGACGACGTCAAGATGGGCAAGCTCACCTCGTTCCCGCGAAGCGTCAAGCTGAAGGCCAACGAGGTCGTCGTGTTCTCATGGATCGTCTTCAAATCGCGCGCGCAGCGCGACAGCATCAACGCGAAGGTGATGAAGGACCCGCGCCTTGCCAGCATGATGGACCCGAAGAAGGTGCCTTTCGACGTCAAGCGGTTGATCTACGGCGGGTTCAAGGTCAGCGTCGACCTCTAGCGACGACCAGGCCTGCCGCGAAATGACGCCCGCCCTGGCGGGACGGCTTACCGCACGCTTCGAAGGCGAGGTCGTCGTCTTCCTGATCGGCATGCGGATCAACCACCTCTGGAAAGTGCACAAGTGGCTGCCGGTCGCCCGCGCGATGCCGCCAATGCTGCGCGAGTTGCGCGCCGATCCCGAGTCCGGCCTGCTCGGGTTCGAAACCTGGGTGGGCAATCCGACCCTTTCGCTGCAATACTGGCGCTCGTTCGACCATCTCGAGCGCTATGCCAAGGATGCGGCGCGTCACCATCGCCCGGCGTGGGCCGCGTTCAATCGCGCGGTGGGTAGCAATGGAGACGTCGGCGTCTGGCACGAGACGTATCGCATCCGCCCCGGCGATTACGAATGCATCTACAACAACATGCCGCCTTTCGGGCTTGCCAGGGCCACGGCCGCCGTGCCGGCCCATGGCGCGCTCGAATCCGCGCGCTCACGGATGACCACCCGATGATCACTCTCGAATTCCTCGTCACTTCGCTCGTCGTCGTACTCATTCCCGGCCCCGGCGTAGTGTTCACCGTTTCAACCGGAATCCTTCATGGCCGGCGTGCCAGCGTTTTCGGCGCGCTCGGCTGCACGGCAGGAATCCTGCCGCACCTGCTCGCCACGGTTCTGGGACTGGCCGCTCTGCTCCACGCGAGCGCTGTGGCGTTCCACATCCTCAAGTTCGCCGGCGTCGCCTATCTTTTGTATCTCGCCTTCGCGACGTGGCGCGACAAGGCCGCGTTCGTCGTCGAGAGCGAACAGGCGTCATCTCCGTTACCGAACCTGTCGGCAAGCCTCGTGGTGAAGGCATTCCTCGTCAACATCCTCAACCCCAAGCTCACGATCTTCTTCCTCGCATTCCTGCCGCAGTTCGTCGATCCCAATGCGGCAGCGCCGATCGTCCATCTCTTTGTCCTGAGCGGCGTGTTCATGGCGATGACGTTCGTGGTTTTCGTTGTTTACGGCTTTCTCGCCCACGCGTTCCGCCGGTCGGTGATCGATTCGCCACGCGTGCAGGCGTGGCTGCGCCGCATGTTCGCGAGCGCATTTGCCGGTCTCGGCATCAACCTCGCGCTTTCCGATCGCTGAGTCGCCGCCAGAGAGATGCCCGCCATCGTCCATGCGCTGCGCGCCGACATCACGACGCTGCGGCTCGACGCAATCGTGAACGCCGCGAACTCGTCGCTCCTCGGCGGCGGCGGCGTCGATGGCGCCATCCATCGCGCGGCCGGGCCGGAGTTGCTCGCGGAGTGCCGGCGCCTGGGTGGCTGCGACACCGGCGATGCGAAGCTCACCCGTGGCTATCGTTTGCCGGCCAGGCACGTCATTCACACCGTCGGTCCCGTGTGGCACGGCGGAGGAAAGGGTGAGCCGGACCTCCTCGCGTCGTGCTATCGGCGCTCGCTGGAGGTCGCTGCGAGCCATGGTATCGCCTCCATCGCCTTTCCCGGCATCAGCACCGGCGTTTATGGCTATCCGGTGGAGGCCGCTGCGACCATCGCGGTGGCGGCCGTTCGCTCGTCGCTCCGCGCGTTCGCGACGATCGGGGAAGTCGTGTTCTGTTGTTTCTCGGCAGGCGATCTCGCGGTGTACCAGCGCGCGCTCACCGACGACCGCTGACGGCGCATGCGTGCCCTTCTGCATCTTTTGAGCTTTATCCTCCTGCTGCCGAGCCTCGTGCTGGCGTCGGGTTTTCTCATCCTGGGACATGCCATTGCCGGCGGAAACCTGCTGCAGATGTTCCTGCGGCTCCTCGACGACGCGCTGTGGCTGGCGAGCGGCGGGGTTTTCGTCGTCGCCGTGTTGCTTCTGGCGGTGCTGATCGGAGGATTCTTTGCGCGTACCCGCTATCTCGCTGCCGCAGCGGTGGCCATGCTGGCGCTGGCGAGCGCCATCGTGCTGATCGCGCTCGGCTCGGCGCCCCTCTCGGGTGGCCGCGAGCTCTTTCTGCTGCCCGGGCTGGTATCGCTTTGCGTGGGCGGCTGGCTCACATCGAAGGAATGGCCTTCCAGGGCGCGCGTTGCCCCCGTTGGACCGACATAGGACCGCATGGACGCCCCCACATCAGCGCGAGAGCCCGGGCCGGTGGAAATCACCGACGGTATTGCGAGCGTCCGGCCGCGCGGCCGCTATTCGCTCGTCGAAGCCGTGGCGCTCGTTTCGAGCGCGATCGCCTACTGCCGCGATCGCGGCGTCACCCGGTTGCTGATCGACGGGACGGCGATCGATGGCGTCGCCATCCCCTCGCTTGTCGACCGCTTTCTGATGGTCGAGGAATGGGCGCATCAGGCGAATGGCCTCGTCGTCGTCGCCCTGGTGGCATTGCCCGAGTACATTCATCCGGAGAAATTCGGCGTCAGGGTTGCGCTCGACTTCGGCCTCGTGTGCGACGTCTACGCCTCGGAAGACGCCGCGTGGACGTGGCTGCGGGATCTCGACCCTCGTACATTCGCTCGCGGCGGGTGACGAGCCTCTTTCATCGACCGAAAGGAGATTCGCCATGATTCGCGGGATGCACGCCATGTTCTATTGCTCGCAGGCCGAAGCGCTGCGCGCGTTCCTGCGCGACAAGCTCGATCTCAAGGGAACGGACGTCGGCGGCGGCTGGCTGATCTTCGACGCGCCGGAGGCGGATCTGGGCGTGCATCCGAATGAAGGCGGCGCGCCCAAATCCGGGACGGCGGAGATCTCCTTCTACTGCGACGACATTGCGCTCACCGTCACCCAACTGCGCTCGCGCGGCGTCGAGTTCACTCAGGACGTCGAAGATCACGGCTACGGCCTCGTCACTTACTTCAAGGTTCCCGGCGACTTCACGGTGCAGCTGTACCAACCGAGGTACGCCAAGTAGCGCCGGGGCCACCGCTCGGAGCGATCCCATGACACGTTATCGACACGTCCTGCCCCAGCTCGATGGGGATTTCTTCCTGACCGACGGCGGCATCGAGACGACGCTGATCTTTCTCGAAGGACTCGAGCTTCCCGACTTTGCCGCATTCACTCTGTTGCACACCGCCGAAGGCGAAGCCGCGCTCGGGAAGTACTTCGATACGTATGCTGCGCTCGCGAAGCGATTCGGGACGGGACTGATTCTCGAAAGTGCAACGTGGCGCGCGAGCCCCGACTGGGCGTCCAAGCTGGGCTACGACCGCGACGCGCTGACGGAAGCGAACCGCAAGGCGATCCGCCTGCTCGAGAACGTCCGCGACAAGTTCGACACGCCGTCCACGCCGGTCGTCATCAGCGGTTGCCTCGGTCCCCGGGGAGACGGTTACGTGCCGGACCGCGCGATGTCCGCCGACGAGGCCGAGATGTATCACGGCGGGCAGATGGAGATTTTTGCCGACTCGGCGGCCGACATGGCCTCCGCGATAACGATGAACTACGTCGAAGAAGCGCTGGGCATCGCCCGCGCGGCGCGACGCACAGGGATGCCGGTTGCCATCTCGTTCACCGTCGAGACCGATGGCAAGCTGCCCACCGGGCAAACGCTCCGGTCGGCGATCGATCAAGTGGATGACGCGACGTCGGCTTATCCGTGCTACTACATGATCAACTGCGCGCACCCGACGCACTTCGCGCACGTCGTCGCTTCGGATGCACCGTGGGTCAAGCGTATCCGCGGCGTCCGCGCGAACGCCTCGCGAATGAGCCACACAGAGTTGAACGAGTCCACCGTCCTCGACTC
>Ga0070675_100003443_pt1 | contig 11986 bp, 13 predicted proteins | sample KBSM43metaG_FD_65343 | JGI IMG/M metagenome (GOLD analysis project Ga0070675, IMG submission 65343) | Miscanthus rhizosphere microbial communities from Kellogg Biological Station, Michigan, USA - KBS M4-3 metaG | ecosystem: Host-associated > Plants > Roots > Rhizosphere > Soil ...
AGGCTGCAAACAAACCGCCACTTGCACAGAAACTTTTTGAAGGGTGGCGATTCTTTCTAACATGAGATGTTTCAAGCGTTTGGCTTATTCTCCGTCCACTGTCGTCGACCACGCAGTCAAGGCGTGTCCCACAGAGTCGCGATACCAGCGGCGAAAAGTCAGCGCGGTTATGGAATTCGGGGACCGACGCGAACGCTGCTGGAACTTACACATTCGACACATCGTTCGCGGGACCTGACACAGCTTCGCCCTGTCAGTCACAGGACCTAGGCTGTCCGGCAATCACGAAGTCGGCGGACAGACCGTTTAGAGCAAGGAATCTTCCGGGAAATCAAATTGCGGCGAGCCGGATTGGTAGCGTAGGTGGCCTCTTAGAATCAGCTACTTACATCGAAAGCCCTGCGGCATTAACTGCCAACGCCGGTCTGAAAGTCGCGCTGGCCAATGACTTTATCCACGAATGGCTAGGATCTTTAGTCAGAGGCCGTGGACCGCCTCATTTCTGATGATAGTAGTGGCCGTAATAGTCAGTGGCCGGCAGGGTGCGCTCGTCGACGCCGTTCAGCACCGTTCCGATGATGCAGTCTCGTCCTAGTTCTGCAATGGCTCTGTCGATGACGGGAAATGGAGTCGATCCGGCGCGGATCACGAATATCGCGGCCTGAGCGATCCTCCCCAGCAACTGCGCATCGGGCAGAAGACCAACCGGCGGGGCGTCGAGCAGGACCCAGTCGAATTTCTTCGACATGTCATCCAGAAACGTTCGCATTCGTGCCGATGATAATCCTGCCAGGGGATTGTTATCACTGCGACCTGACGGAAGGACCAAGAGGCGAGGCGACAGTGTTACCGGCGTCGGTTCGAGACGATCAGAGCGCAGCACTTCGTTCAGTCCACTGACATTTGGAATACCAAGCACCTCGTGAATCGAGGGCCGGCGCAGATCGGCGTCGATCAACAGTACTCGGCGGCCATACGACTCGCTCAAGGTCAGGGCGAGGTTGATCACTGTCAGCGTCTTGCCTTCGCGCGGAACGGCACTGGTGACCATGACAGTCTTGAGTCCTTTTTCCACTTGCGCGTCGTGCAGCGTTGCCGCAAGTCGACGGTACTGCTCTATGAAGGGAGGATTGCTGGCATCGCTGACGACAAGCTTCGCAGTCTGGCGGATTTCAGGCGCCAGACTCGACGACACGGTGTGAACCTGGATGAGAGGCGATGCTGGCGGCTCCTTCGGCAGGGCCAGCCTATCAGCCCGCGGATGAGAACTACGGTTCTCAAGCGGGTAGTCGCTGAGGGTGAACTCGTCAGCAAGACGCACTGAGGCATCGGATCCCCTCGTGGCAATGCGACCGACGACAGGAGCCTGCGATAATCGCTTCAATGCTTCGTCTATGCGACTCATTCAGAACTGCCCTTCATCGCCTCTCATCTCCTTCTCGAGCCAAAAAGCGTGAACCGTCTCGGCTTGGACACTTCCTGCGTCGCATCAGATTTCCCAGACGGCTCGTCATGCGTCGTCTCGGGCTGCGACGCATCTGCCTCGAGCGCGTGCGAATGAACCTCGCTCAATAGAGCGGAGGTTGACTCACCCTCGCCTCGCAGGCGGAAGTCGCGGCACACCTCGAGGACGATACTTCGGTCGACAGGCTGTCGGTCGAGGGCCATGCCGCTCACCAGCGCGTTATCGCAGATCACGCTGACAGTACGCGGGATGCCACCCGAGTACTCGTGAATCAACGCGATGCCTTCCCGCGTGAACAACTTCGAAGGAGTTCCACCAGCTATCCGAATACGTGTCGCAATGTACGCAGCCGTTTCGGGAAGCTGAAAGGGAGTAATCTCGCATCGAAGGGCGACCCGCTGCTTCAACTGTCGAAGTTCTGGATCCTCGAGCCTGTCGCTCAACTCGGGCTGGCCCGCCAATACCAGCGGCAGCAGCTTCTCGTCAGCGGTTTCGATATTGGCCAGCAAACGGACCTCTTCGAGGAGCTCGGTGCTCAGTGCCTGAGCCTCATCGACGGCCAATGCCGTGATCTCACCCCGATCGCGACGTTCCCGCAGTGCGCGTTCGAGCTCGTTCAACATCGTCGCTTTTGACCGCGACGCCTCGGGACTCAAACCAAACCGGGTGGCGAGTATCGTCACGAACTCCGCTCGTGTCAGGGCGGGGTTGTTCATGTACACGCAGCGAACAGCGGCACACCGTTCGGACTCCAGCGCCGCCCGTAATAGCGTCGTCTTGCCTGTACCGGCTTCACCGATCAGGACCGTGAGCGACTTCGCCGCGAACAACCCGTACTCGAGATTGCTGAGCGCCTCTCGGTGCGTCGCCGTGAGATAGAGATACTTCGGGTTGGGAGTCAACTCGAAAGGTAGCTCGCGAAGGCCGTAGAACCGCTGGTACATGCGTGCGCTACAGCCTCAGAAATGCCCATGCGACGAACAGGACCGAGCCGAGCACCGTCGCCGTTCCCGCCATATCACCCAATACTCGACCAATGCGTTTCGTGCGGCGCTCTGACTCTGACGTCATCGCTGGAATCAGAGCCAGCACCGGTACGCCGAGCGCACGGACCACGTCTTCTTCGCGTCCAAAGCTCGAATCCAGATAGAGGAGTACTGCCGAGACGAGCAGGCCGAAGGCGAGACCAGCAACCGCGGCTGCCAGCGACATCCCGATCCGCTGGGATTGATTCGACGGCCGAACTGGAAGCGACGCCGGGTCGAGAATCCGAAACTGCTCGCCAATCTGTCGGCGCTCGAGGTTAGCGGCCAACTTCGAGTCTTCACGCTTCACCAACAGGCTGTCGTAGGTCTTCTTGAGAATGTCGTAATCGCGCGTCAACTCCACCAACTCTGACTCGCGAGTCGGAACAACTTCGACCTTCTTTTGGTAGTCGTCAATCAGCGTCTTCAGACGCGACTCTTCTGCCTGGCCAGCCGCCAACTGATGATCGATAACCTCGATGTCCGCCTGCAGATCCCGAATTCGCTTCTGCCGGGCCTGTTCTGCCGGCGATTGCGTCACGTCAGGGGCGGGCGCTGCGGCCGGTTTAGGCCGGCGCGCCTCCTCGGCGACCCTTTCACGAAGCTCGCGCACCGTGCGCTCCATTCTTCGGACGTCTGGATGATCGGGCGTATAACGCAACTTAAGCGCATCCAAAGCCCTTTCTGCGACCTCGAGCTGCTGTGCGGTCGGTAAAGCGGCTTGGCTTTCTGGCGAGCTCGCTGCGATTGCCGGCGGAGTCACGATAACGGGAGAGGTCTGTGCGTCCACTAGCTGTCGCTCGAGCAACAGCTGGCGTTCGCGAGCACGGTTGGCTGATTCGCTGGCAGACTGAAGCTGCAGTTGCGCGGTCTGAATTGCACGGAGATTGCCATCCAGCTGTGATGGCAGCTCGCCTGAATGCAGGCGACGATACGCCTCAAGCTTCCTTTCGTGATCCACCAGGCGGGTCTTCGCCTCCTCGAGCTGTGATTCAAGAAAGACGTTGGTACTCTCGGCCAGATTTTCGCGATCCTGACTGTTCTCGTCGATAAAGAGCGACGCAAGACGCGCAGCGACCCTTTGTGCAACGACGGGGTCGCGACTCACGTAGCTGACACGAAAAGACTGAGCGCCCGCTTGGATTTGGACCGGTCCGATATCGAGTCGCATTTGTCGGACAACATCCTCCATAGGGGCTTTTCGCCGAAGCTCTTCGTACAGTCCAAAGTCGCTGATTACGCGTTCGAGCCGCGAGCGACTCAGAATCTGATCGCTAATCGAGGGAAGCCTGTCTTCCACAGTAGCGGTCACTGTCGACTTCACATAGCTGTCCGGCACCCGCTGTGGGACAACCATGATGAGGGTTTCGGACTTGTAAACAGGGAGGATACGTTTCGCGACAAAAGGCGCAGCTGCAAGTCCGAGTGCAAACGGTACAAGAATCAGCCACCTGCGACGCAGCAAGATCCTGACAATGTCTTCCGGTGTAAGAGTTTTCCCTGGCAGCACGGCTCTACTTTCGTAGTGCGGGCATCCACAGCGTGAACCCGGCACGCACTCCGTGCCGCTCGAGCGCTGGAGGAACGCCCACCAGCAACGGAGTGCCCTGAGCAAAGTCGTAGAAGTAATACATATACTCGGCGTACATCGCAGATAGTCGGCTTAGAGCGTAACGAACGCGGATACTGCCGGTGTAAGTGTCGTATGCCAATGCGCTGCTATTCAGAAGCGACTCACCGCTCGAGTAACCTCCCGACACGACTAGGTCGACGCGCCGCGTGACGAACCCATCAACTGCTAGTCCCAAACTATTCGCGTAGACGGGCTCTGGAATGTCGACGATGTACTCAATTCCTCGCCTGTAGTTTGCCTTCGCCCGCCAAGTACGTTGAAACTGATACTCGAAATCGGCAGAACCAGTTCCCATGTATTGACGAAAGATCAGGTTTCCGGCCTGAGTTGACTGGGGCACATCAGCCGCAGCGACACCGAAATTGAGACGTAGGGTTGCACGTCGTGTCAGTGATAGCGGCTTGATATAGTTCAGCCCGAAATCGAGGGAGTGCTCCGTCGTTAGCAAGTCATTTGTGTAACCGAAGGCTCCGGAACGATATCGGTATTGAGTAGCAACGGCGACGTTGCGACTTACCTTTCTCACAAACTCGCCACCGAACCTGCGGGCGGTGACATCCTGCCATAACGGGCTATTCACTTGCCGATCGGTGTATTGGAAATCACCGGACGCCGCTAAACTGTTGCGCTGACTGAAGTCGCGTTTTAACGAAACAGTGGACGTGTAAATGTATGAGTTAAAGTCACTTACGGTGTAGTCCGGTGCTGTTTCCCCCGCTGTTCCGGGCTCGACTGCGGCACCCGTTGGGAAGACTCCGTAGAGGTGCGCCGGAGTATAGGCAACTGCCTGATTCACAAAAACCGTGTAGCTCCCCGGTAAACGTGTAGACATTCCAACACCCAAACCGCTCCCGACACCACGCGTTTGACCGAGGTCAGAGTAATGTTTGACGACGGAACTCCCGCTCATTCCTATCTGTGTTCGTCCATTCCTCCACAGATATTCCGCGGAAGTGCTCAAACTCGTCGAGAAGCCAACAGACTGCTGGCTCGAAGGATCAATAATGGTTGACCGAAGAGAGACAGGAACATCGGTGTCGTAACCCTCAACTACGGATGTTGTGAAATCGAGTCGAGTCGTCGCTGCGGCATCAGGTCTGGCTCCTCCGAAGACGCCCGGCGGCGGAGCGACCGCCGCGGGTATCTGGGCGCCGACAGATACCGCAAAGACCAGGACGACGGATATCGTCGCGAGGGTGGAATGAAGAAGTCGTTTCACTGGAGGCGAAAGAATCAGCCCAACTAGTTCACGATCACCGTATCGCCAGGCTGCAACTGTATATTCTGTTGCACGTTCTTGCCCTTGACGACATCGTTGTAATTGAACTTGAATCGACGTTCGCGCCCATTTTCAACGCGAACAATCACGATCCCGCCTTTGTCCGCATATTCGAGGACACCTCCAACGGCTGTGAGCACCTGCAACACGTTCATGTCCGAATTAAGCGGCACTTGACTCGGGCGAGCTACTTGCCCCAAGACGTACACTTTCCTGCTGCGGACCTCGCGAACGATCACCGTGGCATCTGGTTCGGCGATAAATTTCGACGCTGCCTTTTCCAAAGCGGCATTAAGCTGCTCCGGCGTTAAGCCAGCGGCTTGTACATCGTTCAGAAGCGGCACTGAAATCTTTCCGTCCGGCCTAACGACTACGTCCGCAGAGAGCTGAGCGTCCGCCCAAAAACGCACGGAGAGAAGATCATCGGCACCGATGACATACCCTGACGGCGGAGTTACACCCACAGGGGCGGCAGTGTCAGCGTTGGCGCGCTTCGCCTGTTCTTTGACGGCGGGCTTAATCTGAGTCGTTTGGGCAACTGCAGGTGCCGAGAGAGCCGTGCACACCGCGAGAACAAGAAGCCCCAATGAAGTCCGTTCTGACTGCATTTCTTACGTCAACTGCAAGGAGGCCGCCAATACCGCTTTTGGCAGAACCCTCTTTTCTCCGAGAGGCCTAGGCCATTCGCCGCGAGACAGGGGCCTCCCGTTCGCGGAGGCCGAGGATGGTTTTCAATACACCGGTTCCGTGGTCCCGACACCCTGCGTTTCTCGAGAAAATAGTCTTCGGGACGGCGGATTACTTGGAACGCGCCAGCGCCAGAGCTGGCTCTTTGGACGGCTCGTCGGTCTACGTGCGACGCCCGATCGAGTTGTAGTCGAAGCCGAGCGCCTTCATTTTCACAGGGCTATATAGATTTCGGCCGTCGATCACGATGGGACGCCGCAGCGTTCTTTTAATTCGTTCGAAATCCGGATGCCGGTATTCGTTCCAGTCGGTCACGACGATAAGGGCGTCCGCCCCGACGAGGGCGTCGTAGTTGGACTGGGCGTATCGAATGGAATCCCCGAGTTTTCGCCGCGTCTCCTCCATCGCAGCGGGGTCGTGGGCCGTAACCGTGGCGTTCGCCGACAGTAGCGACTCGATGAGGGTCAACGAGGGAGCTTCACGCATGTCGTCTGTGTTGGGCTTGAATGCAAGACCCCAGACCGCAACGTGTGAACCGGCGACATTCCCACCCAAGGCATCGTGCAGTTTCTCGAATAGCCGTTTCTTCTGGCGCTCGTTCGCGCATTCTACGGCATCTAAAACCGCCAGCGGCGAACCATATTCCGTGGCTGTCCGCGCGAGGGCCTTCACGTCCTTTGGAAAGCACGAACCGCCATACCCTGGACCGGGGAACAAGAAGGACGACCCGATTCGACTGTCGGATCCGATTCCCTTCCGCACCAGATCGACATCTGCGCCGACCTTCTCGCACAGGTTTGCGATTTCATTCATGAATGAAATGCGTGTAGCCAGCATCGCATTGGCGGCGTATTTGGTCATTTCTGCCGATAGGATGTCCATAAAGATGATCGGACGACCTGTGCGGACAAACGGGGAATACAGTTCAGCCATCACGCTGCGCGCGTGATCGGAGTCCACACCCAACACGACGCGATCGGGCTTGAGAAAATCGTCGACGGCCGCACCCTCCTTGAGGAATTCCGGGTTCGAACACATGTGAAAGGCATGTTTCGCGTGCCTGGCGATCGCGGCCTGGACTTTTTCAGCGGTGCCGACTGGCACAGTCGACTTCGTGACAACGACCATCTCCCGGGCCATGTGCTGCCCGATCGTGTCCGCCACGCTGAGAACATGCCGAAGATCTGCGGAACCGTCCTCATCTGGAGGCGTGCCCACAGCGATAAAAACCACCTCGGCACCGCCTACTGCGGCGTTCACATCAGTGGTGAAAGTCAGTCGCCGCTGTGCCTGATTTCGCTCAACAAGACTCTCCAGGCCGGGCTCATAGATCGGAATCTTGTTGTTGCGCAGCGAACTAATCTTCCGCGTATCGATGTCCGCGCAGACAACGTCGTTGCCTGTTTCAGCGAAGCATGCACCCACGACCAAGCCAACATAGCCAGTTCCAATGACGGCGATACGCACAGTTCTCCCTCTCGCTTTCGTCTAAAGCACGCTCATTAGCTACGCTTTGCGGATCTTGTCGCGTCCGTTCAGGACATGCTTGGTCGCGTTTCGGGTGTCGAGGACTAAACGCGAGTGCCGCACAATGAAATCGTAGTCGTACGCAGAATGATCAGTGGCAATCAACACGCAATCCTGTGCAGCCAGATACTCGGCCGTGAGATCCTGACTGCTCATTGCCGGCATGTTGGGATAGTGGCGCATCTTCGGAAGCGTTGACACGTGAGGGTCGTTGTACGTCAGCACGCCACCTCGTTCGAGGAGAAGCTTCATCAACTCGAAGGACGGACTTTCGCGCGGATCGTCGATATCCTTCTTGTAGGCCATTCCAAGTATCGCGATCTTGCTGCCTCTGATTGGCTTTTGCTCGTCGTTCAGAAACTCCGCGAGTCGACTGATCACATACTGTGGCATGTGCATGTTGACTTCGCCAGCGAGCTCGATAAAGCGAGTCTGCTCGCCGTGTTTTCGTGCGAGCCACGTGAGATAGAAAGGATCAATCGGAATGCAGTGACCGCCAAGTCCTGGGCCGGGATAGAAAGCCTGAAAACCAAATGGCTTTGTCTTGGCGGCCTCGATCACTTCCCACACGTCGATTCCGAGTTTGTCGTAGAGAATCTTCAGCTCGTTTACGAGCGCGATGTTCACCGCACGGTATGTGTTCTCGAGAATCTTGCAGGCTTCGGCAACTTCCATGCTCGAAGCGCGCACGACTTTCACAATGGCGTGCTCGTACATCGCACACGCCAAATCGCCGCTTTTCTCATCGAATCCACCAACGACCTTCGGAATGGTGGAAGCCTGGTATTGCGGATTGCCGGGGTCTTCACGCTCAGGACTGAACGCGAGAAAGTAGTCAATCCCACACTTGAGGCCGGTCTCCTCGAGAACGGGCCACACGTTCACACGCGTCGTCGTCGGGTGTGTCGTGCTTTCGAGCACGACGAGCTGTCCTGGACGGAGCGTCTCGGCAATCGCCCGGGCGGTGCCTTCGATGTAGCTCAAATCTGGATCGCGGCTCTCATTCAGAGGGGTCGGTACACAGATGATGATGCAGTCAGCCTCGGAGAGTCGTCCTAGATCGGCGGTCGGCTCGAATTTCCTTTCCTGAACGAGTTGCGCCAGGGCGGCTGAATCGATATGCCGAATGTAGCTCTCCCCAGCCTTGAGTTTGTCGACCTTCGATTGGTCAACGTCGAAGCCCAGGCATCGGAAGCCAGATGCACTGAACGCGCGCACAAGTGGCAGGCCAACGTATCCGAGGCCGATCACACCGATGGTTGCCTGTTTCGTCCGAATCAACTCGGAGAGTTGTCCGTAGCTCGTTGTTATGTCGGTCGGTGTGCTGGCATGAGCGGACGTTGCCATTCAAGTGCATCCTCAAGCGGTGAATCGCCGCAGAACCTCAATATGTTCGCCCAACCGGCATCAGGACGGGAGCGGACCGTGCGGATGCAAGAATCCACACGTGTCGTAGCTCAACTGCGATTCAGGTTTCGTACCCATCGGCGAACGAACGGTCAAACGGACCGGACGACCGATAACACCATGCCGCATCTAGCTTTAGCGGTTTGAGTCAATTGCACGTTTACCGGAAAAGGCACCAGATAGGCGGACAAACTACCCCATCAAATGCGAACGCCATAACGTGCAAAATGCTCTCCCCTCGGCGAAGACCTAGAAATCGTATATGAATGGCGTCGATGCCGAGCCCTGCGCAAGATGAGCAGCGCATCCACCCACGAGCCTGAGCAGAAGTACAGGCGCGAGCTATCCGTTTTTTCTTTCGCGCAGACGCCCACAGCTCACTGATGAGATTCATCTGATTCCAAAGTACAACACCGCCATTACGATCCGAGTCGTCATGAACGAGATCGCGCTCGCCAAGGCTATCCATGCCGTTGAACCGGCGCGAGACGAGTCGGTATAAAGAAGCCTGCTATTGCCAAAACGAGACCGATGCTGCCCAGCAACACGGCCACGTTTGGACGGCCGCGCCACAACGCGTACGCCGGTTGCGAACGCTTGTCGACGAGAAACGGTCCGAGCACGAGAAATCAATGTGGGTGCGATGAAACATCGGTACGCATCCGCCGGCGTGCAGACGATGGATTCGCCTCGCACATTGAACGAGGTGTTGACGAGCACACCGCAGCCGGTCAGCTTCTCGAACGCTTTCAGCAGATCGTAGTAGTTTGGATTCGTGTCCCTGCACACGGTCTGAATGCGAGCCGAGTAGTCGACGTGGGTGATTGCCGGCAGATCCGATCGTGCAACATTCGGCTGATCGATGCCCCACAATTGTGCGCTGACTGTCGGTCGGCGCGACGCGGCGTTCCCTTCGGTTCCGAGGTACGTCTCGAGCATGCGTTCGAATTTCAACAGCGGCTTGTCGTGGAACCCGACGTACTGGACCGAGTTGATATCGACACCGGCCGCATCGAGACAGTAGGCAACGGCATCCGTCGGAAATGCGGCGTCACCCTTCTTCTCGTGAATCGCTCATCCTGCGCGGCGGATCTCGCCATCCCGCAGGAGACATGCCGCGCTGTAGTGGTAGTACGCAGAAATCCCGAGCATGTGTCGGTGTTTCTCCCCCGTTCCGCCATCGATGTGTCTGCGAATTGTAGCTGCCGGGGAACGGTCGAAACGCCGTGATATGCTTGAGATCTCCCGATAGTGCTTGGCCGCCCCTGTTCGCCGGCCTCAGTTCGCGTTTGTCGACGCGATTTTGGAGTCTGTGCGATGCCTAAAGACATGTGTTCCCCATCCACTGTGGTCTCGGTTAAAAGGCTTGTACTGGAACTCGAGGCCGATTCGACATCGTTCATCACCTTACGCGTGAAGCCCGATCGACGGCAGTCGCGGGAGATGGTGTCGATGGCACACGAACGGCGCGGAGCCACAGGATCATCAACTCGCAGAAATGAGGATCTAGGCTGAGGCTTCCCGACCGACACACGATTTCATCTGACCGCAAGGTTCCGCACTCGCTGGAAACAGCATCCCCACTGGCCGCCTTATACAACGAGGCTCTCGTAGAGTGCTGAAGAGGCTCGCGTCGTTCGATACATCGACGATGCGTTCTGCCTTGATCGTCGCAAGCCTTCTGCTGCTCGTCAGCGAGTTGACGCGCAAGGGCCCGACTTTTCGAAGGGGCGGCCGCTCTCGCCGATTTCGCTGACGTGCGTCCATCATCCGGACGTCATCGAGTCCCGTCCAGGTTCATGCCGCTCTGCAAGATGGCCCTGCGTGCCGGTACGTCTCGACTCCGCCTGGACCTGTCCTGTTCACTCGAGCATCACCGACGACCGACCTGGCGCGTGTCCCCTCTGAAGCCGCCAGTTGATTCGCGTGACCACGTCGCGGACGTGGAGGTGCCGCGCGCAGCCGAGCGTCGAACATCTCGAGCCCGGGACATGCGCCGACGGCACGTCCATGGTCATGCGTCGCACACTTCGGCCACACGGAAATCACAATCCGCAACATGGGTCAATTTTTCATGGCGCCAGACAACTGGCACCACATGGAAGGTGCTTACCCTCAAGAGCGTGTGTTCCGGTTGTATCTCTACGACGATTACTCCCGGCCGCTGACGCCCGACCGATTGAACAAGGTTCGTGCCCGTGTGGTTACCAAGCAGACTTGCCGCCTTCCCGCTCCGCGTGATGAGAGGTGCGGGTTACCTGGAAGCGCGCGTGGATCGGGACATCCTTGCGAATTGAGTTAACGGGGCCAAGGTGCAGTTCGAGCCGAACGCTCCGGAGCACCGGTTCGATTTCACCTTTGAAGCAACGACGAATGAGACGCCGTCGACCACCGGCACGCCACGGACCGCAGCTACTGGGGCGCCCGTTTCCGCCGCGCGGTCCCGCGGCGGTTAACAACGCACTGTCAAGCGGCAGCACCTCGAGCCCGCTCGCTTCGGGCAACGAGTCTCCAGCCGCTGACGTTGTTCCACCCACTCGAGCAATCCATTCCCGAGAGCACCGCTGACATCTTGACACTTCTGACCACCCGAAACGAGGACGTCGCCACGCTCACCAGGAGAGGCGATCTTCCGCTTGTGTGGACATCCATTGCGTTCGATCGACTGTTGAATGCGTTTGGACACCAAGCCTAGTCGGCTCGTAGATTCCTCGCCAATCATCAAAACGCGTTCGCGTTCGGAAACACATAGTGCCCGGTGGTCTTCGCAACCGCGTCTTTTGGTCTGACAGAGTGCTACCTTTCCGAGACTGTATGGCTCACGGGCCTTTCGTCCGCGCCACGTGCGTGACACCAAATCGGCCTGACTCTGAGCATTGACCGAAGGCGCTAAAGACCGTGGCTCTTCACGCTCTGTAAAGAAGCTCATGGTCTGCTCCTTGCGAAGCCCTGGACGGCGCCCC
>Ga0070675_100003455_pt1 | contig 11971 bp, 9 predicted proteins | sample KBSM43metaG_FD_65343 | JGI IMG/M metagenome (GOLD analysis project Ga0070675, IMG submission 65343) | Miscanthus rhizosphere microbial communities from Kellogg Biological Station, Michigan, USA - KBS M4-3 metaG | ecosystem: Host-associated > Plants > Roots > Rhizosphere > Soil ...
TGAGCTCACGATGCGTACCTGTCTCGGTGCCGGACCCCTTGATGCGGGCGATGCACCGGACGGAAGAAGTGGGGAGAGAGAAGCTGCCTTCAGTCCGCGACGCGGACCTTGCGACTGCTGCCGATCAACGTCGCAGGCCGAGGCGCGCGACCACGTCCGTATAACGCTCCGGTGCGGTGCTCTTGAGATAGTCGAGGAGCTTGCGACGCTGGTTCACCATCTTCAGCAACCCGCGGCGCGAAGCGTGATCGCGCTTGTGCGTGGTGAAGTGCTCGCCGAGCTCGTTGATGCGTGCCGAGAGCAGTGCGATCTGCACTTCCGGCGAGCCCGTGTCCTGCGTGTTGCGACGATACTGCTGGACGATCCCGCCCTTCTGGTCGGTCGACAATGACATCTGCCAATTCCTCTGCGGAGCCTCCACCGGAGGCTATGTGTGCCGTTTTGCGAGCCGCGCATTGTACTCGCGCGGCCGATAATCTCAAGCAAAACCACGGAATTAGGCCGCGGCGCGCTAGCCGCCGGCCACGTCCACGAACAGCCGCACCGGCTGGACCCGGCCGTCGGGCGCACCCTGCACCATGCCGAGGAAGCGTCCACGGCCGTCATACGCTCTCAGCTCGCCCGGAGCGGCCCGCTGCCGCGCCGCGACCGTCCTTCCCTGCAGCAGGCCTGCGACCGCGTCGTCGGCCAGATCGACCTGCGGCAGGTCCAGGAAGGCCCGATCCGCCTGCAACAGCAGCGCGTCGCGGGCCTCGGGCGCCAGCGCGGTCAGCCGCTCCAGCGTGTACATGGGCAGGTCGTTGAACGGATCGAGCGACAGGCGCCGCAACCCGCGGACATAACCGATCGTGCCGAGCCGGGTCGCAATGTCCGCTGCCAGGGTCCTGATGTACGTGCCCTTCGAGCAGTAGACGTCGAACTCCAGCTCGTCGCCCTCCAGCCGGACCCGCGCGATGCGATGAATGACGATCTTGCGCGGCTCGCGCTCGACCGACTCGCCGCGGCGCGCCAGCTCGTACAGCCGCTTGCCCTCGAACTTCAGAGCGGAATGCATCGGCGGCACTTGCTGCTGCTCGCCGAGGAAGGCGGCCAGCACGGCCTCGACCGCACGATCGTCGAGCGGCGGAACCGCGGCGCGCTCGATCACTTCCGTTTCCCCGTCACCGGACTCGGTACGTGCGCCGAGCTGGACGAGCACCCGGTAGGTCTTACCGGAGCTCAGCAGTCGGCCGCAGACCTTGGTCGCCTGCCCGAAGCACACCGGCAACAAACCCGACGCAAGCGGATCGAGGCTGCCCGCGTGGCCCGCTTTGGCTGCATTGAACAGCGCGCGAACCTGTTGGAGAGCGGCGTTGGAAGAGACGCCGAGCGCTTTGTCGAGCAGCAGGATGCCGTCGATGGGACGGTAGTAGCGGCCGGGCTTGGACACGACACGAGTACTTAGTGAGTGTCTTCGTCGTCGACATCAACGTGGCGCGCAGTATCGTCCTTGACGGCCTTGTTGATCAGCGCCGACAGCCGCGCACCGCTCTCGATCAGCTCGTCCTGCACGAAGCGCAGTTCCGGGCTGTGACGGGTGCCGAGCGCGCGGCCGAGCGGACCGCGCAGCAGCGGCGCCGCAGCCTCGAGGATCTCCTGCGCCTGCTGCGGCTGTGCGCCGAGCACGGAGAAGTAGACCGTCGCGTAGCTCAGGTCCTTCGACACGCGCACTTCGGTGAGCGTCACCATGCCGAGGCGCGGGTCGCGCAGCTCGCGGCGGATCAGCTCGCTCAACGTCTGCTGGATCTGCTGCGCGATGCGCTTGGCGCGTGGAAAAGCCTTGTTCGCCATTTGTCGGTCAGGCTTCAGCCTGACTCCTATGCAACCGTTCGCGCCACTTCGACGCGCGAGTAGCACTCGATCTGGTCGCCGACGCGCACGTCGTTGTAGTTCTTCACGCCGATACCGCATTCGGTGCCGGCGCGAACTTCATTGACGTCGTCCTTGAAGCGCCGCAGCGATTCGAGGCCGCCTTCGAAGATCACGACGTTGTCGCGCAGCACGCGGATCGGGTTGTTACGACGCACGTAGCCTTCCATCACGATGCAACCCGCGACAGTGCCGAACTTGCTGGAGCGGAACACCTCGCGCACCTGCGCGATGCCGACGATCTGCTCCTTGACCTCCGGCGCGAGCATGCCCGAGAGCACCTGCTTCACGTCGTCGATCGCTTCGTAAATGATGCTGTAGTAACGCACGTCGGTGCCGGATTCCTTGATCATCGCGCGCGCCGAGCCGTCGGCACGCACGTTGAAACCGATGATCCGGGCATTCGACGCCATCGCGAGCGTGACGTCGGATTCGGTGATGCCACCGACGCCGCTCGAAACGACCTTGACCGCGACCTCGTCGGTCGACAACTGCGACAGCGCATCGCGCAGTGCCTCGGCACTGCCCTGCACGTCCGCCTTGATGACGACCTGCATGGTTGCGGCTTTGCCATCGCCCATTTGCGACAGCATGTCTTCCAGCTTCGCCGGGCCCTGCTTCGCGAGCTTGGTGTCGCGGAACTTGCCTTGGCGATACAACGCCACTTCGCGCGCCTTGCGTTCGCTCTCGACGGCGAGCAGCTCGTCGCCGGCATTCGGCGCGGCCGACAAGCCGAGCACTACGACCGGCATCGACGGACCCGCTTCGGTCACGGGCTGACCGGTCTCGTCGAACATGGCGCGGACGCGCCCGAATTCCTGACCCGCAATGATCTGGTCGCCGGGCTTCAGCGTGCCGCGCTTGACCAGCACCGTCGCGACGGCGCCGCGGCCCTTCTCCATGCTCGACTCGATGACGACGCCGGCCGCCAGGCCGTCGCGCGCCGCCTTGAGCTCGAGCACGTCCGCCTGCAGCAGGATCGTATCGAGCAGCTCGTCGATGCCCTGACCGGTGCGCGCCGACACGTTGACGAACAGCGTGTCGCCGCCCCACGCCTCGGGCAGCACGTTGTGCTTCGCGAGGTCGTTGCGAACCTTTTCGGGATCCGCATCGCCTTTGTCGATCTTGGTGATCGCGACCACGATCGGCACTTCCGCGGCACGCGCGTGCTCGATCGCTTCGATCGTCTGCGGCATGACGCTGTCGTCGGCCGCGACGACCAGGACCACGATGTCCGTGACCTGCGCGCCGCGAGCACGCATCGCCGTGAACGCCGCGTGGCCCGGCGTATCGAGGAACGTGATGACGCCCTTCGCCGTTTTGACCTGGTACGCGCCGATGTGCTGCGTGATTCCGCCTGCTTCGCCGGCGGCAACCTTGGTGCTGCGGATGTAGTCGAGCAGCGAAGTCTTGCCGTGGTCGACGTGACCCATGACGGTCACGACCGGCGGGCGCGACTCCAGCGCGTGCGACGTATCGGTGCTCTGCAGCTCGTCCTCGATCGCGTTTTCCTTGACGATGACCGCGCTGTGGCCGAGCTCTTCGACGACCAGCACCGCGGTGTCCTGGTCGATCGGCTGGTTGATGGTGGCCATGACGCCCATGTTCATCATGACCTTGATGACTTCATTGGCCTTCACGGCCATGCGCTGCGCCAGCTCGGCGACCGTGACGGTCTCGCCGATCTGCACGTCGCGCTTGACCGGCGCGGCCGGGCGCTCGAAGCCGTGCTGCGTGGAGACGTTGACCTGCACGGGCCGACGCGACCGGGAGGCCTGGTGCTGCTTCTTTTTCTTGAAGCGCGCGCTGGCATCGCTCGATACGTGCAGCTCGGCGCGCTGGGCCGGGGCAGCGCGCTCGCGCTCGGGCTCGCGGGCCTTCGCGGCAGTCTCCTGCTCGCGGCGGCGCTCGGCTTCCTGACGCTCGCGGGCCTCGGCCTGGCGACGCGCCTCTTCTTCGGCGAGCACGCGCGCTTCTTCGTCGGCGCGACGCTTCGCTTCTTCTTCCAGCTGCAGGCGCTGCCGCGCCTCGGCCTCGCGCTGCTCCGCCTCGAGGCGTTGCTGCTTCAGCCGATCCTCTTCCTGGGTTTCGCGCACCTTCTCGACGTCGTGCTTCGCCTTCTCGACTTCCTGCTTCGCGCGATCGACTTCTTCCTGCTGCACGCGCGCGCGCTCTTCGAGCACGCTGCGATTGAGGTAAGTCTTCTTGCTCCGCACTTCGACGTTGACCATGCGCGCCCGGCCCTGGGCCGAAGCGACTTTGATCTCGCCCTGCGACTTGCGCTGCAAAGTGATCTTGCGCGGCGCCGCCGAGTCCTGGGTGCGGCCGTGAGCACGCCGCAGGAACGTCAGCAGCTCCATCTTGGCATCGTCGCTGATGGTGTCATCGGCGCCGGAAACGCGAATGCCAGCCTCGTCGAGCTGCGTCAGCAGACGCTCGACGGGTACTTTCAGTACCTCGGCAAACTGGCTAACTGTCACATCCGCCATGCATCCTCCCGCTCCGACTCACTTCCACTGATTCGCCGCAACTCAGGCCTGGCCTGACGCTGTGTCGAACCAGTGTTTGCGCGCCGCCATGATGAGCGCGCCCGCGCGCTCGGCGTCCACGCCTTCGATTTCCAACAGATCGTCGACTGCCTGCTCCGCGAGATCCTCGCGCGTGAGGATGCCGCGGCTCGCCAGCATCGAGGCAAGCTCCTCGTCCATGCCGTCCACGCCCAGCAGGTCCTCGGACGGCCCGGAGCCGTCGATCTTCTCTTCCGTCGCGATCGCCTGCGTCAGCAGCACGTCGCGGGCGCGGTTGCGCAGCTCCTTGACGATCTCCTCGTCGAACTCCTCGATCGCATTCAGCTCCGAGGCCGGCACGTAGGCGATCTCCTCGATCGTCGAGAAGCCTTCCTGCACCAGGATCTGCGCGACGTCCTCGTCGACGTCGAGCTGCGTCTTGAACTGCTCGATCAGCGTGCGCTGCTCGCCTTCGCTCTTGGCCTCGGCGGCCTGCTGCGTCATGACGTTCAGCTCCCAGCCGCTCAACTCACTCGCCAGGCGGATGTTCTGCCCGCCGCGACCGATCGCCTGCGACAGCTTCTCCTCCGTCACGGCGATGTCCATCGAATGCGAATCCTCATCGACGACGATCGACACGACTTCCGCCGGCGCCATCGCGTTGATGACGAACTGCGCGGCGTTCTCGTCGTACGGAATGATGTCGACGCGCTCGCCGGCGATCTCGTTCGAAACGGCCTGCACGCGCGAGCCGCGCATACCGACGCAGGCACCGACCGGATCGATGCGGCTGTCGTTGCTCTTCACCGCGATCTTGGCGCGCACGCCCGGATCGCGCGCCGCGCCGAGAATGTTGATCAGCCCCTGGCCTACTTCCGGCACTTCCAGCTTGAACAGCTCGATCAGGAACTCCGGCGCGGTGCGCGTCAGGAACAGCTGCGGGCCGCGCTGCTCGGAGCGCACGTCCGCCAGATACGCCTTGATGCGATCCTGCGAGCGCACCGGCTCGCGCGGAATCATCTGGTCGCGCGGCACGAAGCCTTCGGCATTGCCGCCGAGGTCGACGTACACGCCGTTACGGTCGACGCGCTTGACGATGCCGGACACCAGCGTGCCGACGCGGCCCTTGTACTCGTTCACGACCATCTCGCGCTCGGCCTCGCGCACCTTCTGCACGATGACCTGCTTGGCGGTCTGCGCGGCGATGCGCCCGAACGCCACCGACTCCATCGGCACTTCGACGAAGCCGCCGATCTGCGCTTCCGCGTTGATCTCCAGGCCGTCTTCCAGGCGCAGCTCGGCGTCCGGGTTCTCCAGCTCGGTGGAGTCGTCCGCGAACACCTTCCAGCGGCGCCAGGTGTCGTAGTCGCCCGACTTGCGATTGATGGCGACGCGCACGTCGATGCCTTCGCCATGACGCTTGCGCGTGGCGGAAGCCAGCGCTGCTTCCAGCGCCGTGAAGATGATCTCCTTATCGACACCTTTCTCGTTCGACACCGCGTCGACGACCATCAGGATTTCTTTGTTCATCGCACTACTTCTCCGGTCGAAAGCGGCCGAGGCCCTTTCGACAAACCTGCGTCAAAAGGCGTGACTTTTGCCGCACCTATTTCTCCAGTCGAAAGCGGCCGAGGCCCTTTCGACAGACGTGCGGCAAAAGGCGTGACTTTTGCCGCACCTATTTCTCCAGTCGAAAGCGGCCGAGGCCCTTTCGACAGACGTGCGGCAAAAGGCGTGACTTTTGCCGCACTACCTCACATGTCCGGGGCGAGTCGCGCCCTGTGAATGTCATCGATCGGCAGGCTGATCCTGCCGTTCTCGAGCTCGAGCGTGATCTCGCTCGCGCCGACGCCGAGCAACCGCCCGGAAAACCGTTTGCGTCCTTCGACCGGCTGCATCATCTCCAGCCGCACGCGCTCGCCGGCGAAGCGCTCGAAGTGCTCGCGGGTCCGCAGCACCCGGTCCAGCCCCGGCGAGGACACCTCGAGCGTGTAGTGGCCCGGAATCGGATCCGTCGCATCGAGCGTCTCGCTCACCGCGCGGCTCACGCGCTCGCAGTCATCGAGGCTGATGCCCCTTTCTGACTGAGGACTGGCAGCATCGATGTAGATGCGCAGCATTCCACCGCCAGACCGCGGCAAATACTCGAGCTCCCACAGCTGGTAACCCAGGCCAGCAACGACCGGCGCCAGCAGCTCGCGCAGCTGTTCTCTCAGCATCGGTCACCTCCGGCCACTGTTTCCCCCGCCGCCCGCAAAACCTGCGGGCACAAAAAATGGGCCCGAGGCCCATTTTTCTCGTCGACCCTTCGCGGAAATCCTCGGAATTTCCGGACCGCTGAAGCGAAAAAGGCCCAATAAATCGGGCCTTTTCACGCCTCGAAAGCGTGGTAGCGGGGGTAGGATTTGAACCTACGACCTTCGGGTTATGAGCCCGACGAGCTGCCAGACTGCTCCACCCCGCAACAGAGGGCGCGGATTGTAAGGGCCTGGGGTGGCCAATACAAGGCGAAATCCCGGCCGGGGCCGCCTTTCCGCACCGGCCTTTGATGCGGCCGGCGAGCAGTAAATTCAAGAAGCTACAGGTCGGCGGCGACGTACACCGTGAAGCGGCGGGGCGAGTTGTAGACATATGCGCCGCTGCTCAGCGCCGTCCAGCCATAGGTATCGGTGATGTTCTGCACCAGGACTCGCAGCGTCGCGGGTTTGCCGAACAGCTCGAACCGATAGCGGCCGCCGACGTGCATCACCGCGCGGCTCGGCACGTCGATGGTGTTCGCGCTGTTACCGACCTGGCTGCTGATGTGCTCGACCGTGGCATCGATCGAAGCGCGGACGCCGGGCAAGCGGTAGTCGAGCGTGAAGAGCGAATACTCCCGCGCCGACCCGACCGGCTTCTCGCCGATCAGCCCGGCCTCGACCGTCGGACCCGACACGGTCGCGTCCAGCAGGCGTGTGCCGAGGATCACGGTGAGATCTTCCGTAGGATCGCCGGCCAGCGAAACCTCGACGCCGCGGTGCTCGACGGTGCCGAGCTCGGTGAAGAAGCCGGCCTGATCCAGATCGAAGTACGGCTTCTCGACGTTGAAGACGCCGGCGATCAGTTTCATGTTCGCGAACGCCGCCCAGCGCAGGCCGGCATCGTACTGCTGGGTCTCGAGCGCAGGCGCGGCGACGTTGCGATTGACCGCGTTGCTCGGGGCCACCGGACTCTCTTCCAGGCCTTCGGTGTAACTGGCGTAGAAGGCGAGGCGCTCGCTCGCGTTCACCGTTGCGGTCGCGTACTTGAGCCACGGCTTCGCGCGCGATTCGGGCAGCGCGCCGGTCGGCGTGTCCACCGACTTCGAGTAAGAGGTCTTCTGCACCCCGACGCTCATCTCGCCGACGTTCGCCCACTGCAGCTCGTAAGCGGTACCGAACGTCTGCTGCTTCACTTCGTCGTGCGACTGCGCGCCGAAGACGAAATCGGGCTCGGGGACGTCGCGACCTACGCCAAGTTCGACGGGCCCCACATCGATGATGTCCTCGCCGCCGTAGCGACGCTTCTGCATGCGCCCGCGCGCTGCGAACTGCAGCGTGTGACGACGCTCGCCGTCTTCGAATACGCGGGACAGGCGCAGCTCGCCCGACTTGGACGAATAGCGCGAATTGGGGTATGCGACCACCAGCTCGTTCGCGTTGCGGTTGGAATCGATGTCGGTGAACAGCTCGGCGAACTGCTGCTGCGGCTCGAGCACGGATTCGAACAAGCCCAGGCGCGCGGTCCATGCGTCGAAGCGGGCCGCGGCGAGCACGCCGTAGGTGCTGACTTCGCCGTCGGTCACGGCCCAATCCTGACCGTAGTAGTGGTCGCGACGAATCTTCGGCGGCATCACTTCGCCATCGGTCAGCATCAACGGCTCGGCTTCTTCATCCTCGAACGAGATGATGCTGAAGAACGGCCGCAGCTCGAAGTTTTCGTTCGGGCGCCACTGCGGCGCGATCGCGAACGAATACGAGCGGTTCTGTCCGCCCCAGGGAAATGCATCGCGATACAGACCGAGGCCGACTGTCGTGCCCAACTCTGCGGTCAGCGGCAGTTGCGCGTCGACTTCCGCGCCGACACCGCCGAACGGTCCGTAATTGACCAACGCGCTGATCACTTGTTTTTCGCCGACGCGCCGTAGGTCGTAATCGACGATGCCGGTGGGCGAAGGAAACGGATAGCTCTGCGAGGCGATGCCGACGCGGATGGTCGAGCCTTCGACCAGGCGCGAGGTCAGGGTGCCGAGCCGGTCGAAGTACAGGCCTTCGATGCGCACGTTGCCGGCTTCGATCGGCGAGAAGCCGCGGACGTCGCCTTCGTTGTAGATGCCGATGCTTTCGTTGCCGATGCTGCGGCCGAAGGCGTCCTCGGAACCCGTCGTGACGTTTTCCTCCGTGCGCTGCGCATGGGCGGCGCGCGCCGACACGAGGCCGACTGCAACCAGCGCGACCGCCAGAAACGTCCTTATAGGGAGCCAGCGCATGACGCGCGATTCTACGGCAGAACGCGCGCGCAGAGATCGATCAATACGGAAGGGAAAACGCCCAAAGCAAGGACAGCCACACCATTAGCGCTGAGCACGGCCCGTAAGGTGCCGCCTGCCTCGATCGCGTGACTGTCGGTGGGTTCGTCGAAATACATCAGCTTCACGACGCGCAGGTAGTAGAACGCTGCGACGACCGACAACAGGACCGCCACTGCCGCGAGCCACGCCAGGCCGACGTCGAGCACGGCCCCGATCACTGCCAGCTTCGCCCAGAAGCCGATGAACGGCGGCACGCCGGCGGTACTGAACATCAGCATCATCATGATCGCGGCGAACCACGGACTGCGGCGATTCAGTCCCTTGAAGTCCTCGAGCCGGTCCGCTTCGAAACCGGCGCGCGACAGCAGCAGGATCATGCCGAAGGAGCCGACCGTCGTGATGACATAGGCGAGCGTGTAATACATCGAGGCGCGATAGCCCTCGTTCGTGCCCGCGAGAATGCCGAGCAGGATGAAGCCCACGTGCGAGATCGTCGAATACGCGAGCATGCGCTTGATATTCGTCTGCGCGATGGCGACCACGTTGCCGAGGAGCATCGACAACACCGCCAGCGCGATCAGCATCTCCTGCCAGCTCGCGACCATCGCATCGAGGCCTTCGGCGAGCACGCGGATCGCCAGCACGAACGAGGCGATCTTCGGCGCCGAGCCGATGAACAGCGTCACGGGCGTGGGCGCGCCGTGATAGACGTCCGGCACCCACATGTGGAACGGCACCGCGCCGAACTTGAAGGCGATGCCGACGATGATGAACGCGAGACCGAAGATCAGAGCAAGGTTCGCGGCGCCGACTTCGCGCACGTTCACAGCCAGCTCGTCGAGCTGCAGCGTGCCGGTCACGCCGTAGACGATCGAGAAGCCGTACAGCAGCGTGCCGGAGGAAATCGCGCCGAGCACGAAGTACTTCATCGCCGATTCCGCAGCGATACCGGACTCGCGATCGAACGCGACCATCGCGTACAGCGACAGCGACAGCAGCTCGACGCCGAGATACACGGTCAACAAGCTGCCGGCGGACACCATCACCATCACGCCAAGCAGCGCGACCAGCCCGAGAATGAAGTACTCGCCTTTGAACAGCCCGCGCCGCTGCAGGTACTCGCGCGAGTACAGGAACGTGACCGCGACCGTGCCGTAAGAGAACAACTTCAGGACATCGCCCATCGGGTCGGCGACGTACATGCCGTCGAACGCGGTCACGCGCGTCTGCACGCCGTGACGAACCGTCATGTAGGCCGCGCCGGCCAGCGTCGCGAGCGACAGCACGTAGGTGAGCCAGCGCGAGCGTTCCGTGAGGAACACGTCGATCACGAGGATGACGCACAGCGCACAGAGGACGAAGACCTCCGCCGCCGCGACCTGCCCGTTCATTTCCGCCCAGCTGCTCATAGTTTCGGTGTGGTGATCGTCTGCACCAGGTTCTCGACGGTCTTGTGCATCACTTCCAGCAGCGGCGCCGGCCACAGGCCGAGCGCGAGCACCGCCAGCGCCAGCACGCCGAGCACGACGAACTCGCGGGCATTCAGATCGGTGAGCGCCGCGACGTTGTCATTGGCGACCGCGCCGAAGATCACGCGCTTCACCATCCACAGCGTGTACGCCGCGCCGAGGATCAGCGTCAGTCCCGCAAGGAATGCGTACCAGAAGTCGGCGCGGAAGCTGGCGATGATCACCAGGAACTCGCCGACGAAGCCGGAGGTCGCCGGCAGGCCGGAGTTCGCGAGCGCGAACAGCACTGCGAACGCCGCGAAGATCGGCATCGTGTTCACGACGCCGCCGTAAGCATTGATCTCGCGGCTGTGCATGCGGTCGTACAGCACGCCGACGCAGAAGAACAGCGCGCCGGAGATCAAGCCGTGCGAGATCATCTGCACCATCGCGCCTTCGATTCCCATCGCGGCACCGCGCACATCGCCGTTGACGCTCATCAGCTCGAACGTGAGGAACGAGCCGAGCGTGACGAATCCCATGTGCGCGATCGACGAGTACGCGATCAGCTTCTTCATGTCCTGCTGGACCAGCGCGACGAAGCCGATGTACACGACCGCGATCAGCGACAGCGAGATCACCAGCCAGTCGAGCGTGCCTGCGGCATCCGGCGTGATGGGCAGGGAAAACCGCAGGAAGCCGTACCCGCCCATCTTCAGCATGATCGCCGCCAGGATCACCGAGCCGCCGGTCGGCGCTTCGACGTGCGCGTCCGGCAGCCAGGTGTGGACCGGCCACATCGGCACCTTGACCGCGAACGCGGCCAGGAACGCGATGAAGATCATGATCTGCACGTTCAGGTCGAGCGGCACGTCGTAGAAGTCCGCGATCAGGTAGCTGCACTGCCCCGCGTTGCAGGTCTGCTGGTACAGGTAGATCAGCGACACCAGCATCAGCACCGAGCCGAGGAAGGTGTAGAGGAAGAACTTGATCGTGGCGTACACGCGCCGCGGGCCGCCCCAGATGCCGATGATGATGAACATCGGGATCAGCATCGCTTCCCACAGCACGTAGAACAGCAGCGCATCGAGCGCCGCGAACACGCCGATCATCAGGCCTTCGAGGATCAGGAAGGCGGCGTAGTACTGCGCCGGTTTCTTCTCGATCACGGTCCAGCTGGCGATCACGACCAGCGGCGTGATGAAGGTGGTCAGCAGGATCAGCGGCATCGAGATGCCGTCGACGCCGAGTGCGTACGCGGAGCTCAACGACGGGATCCAGCTGTGCTCCTCGCCGAACTGCATCAGCGCAGTGCTGCTGTCGAAGTTCGCCCACAGCAGCGTCGAGACGCCGAAGGTCACGGCCGTCGTGAGCAACGCGATCCAACGGCCGAGCGCGACGTTGCGTTCGCCGAGCGCGAGCATGACCACGCCGCCGAAGATCGGCAGCCAGATGAGTACGCTGAGTATCGGCCAGTCCTGCATAGCTTCTTGTTACCGCAGCACGTACCACGCGAGCAGCGCGGAAAGTCCGATGACCATCGCGAACGCGTAGTGATA
>Ga0070675_100003457_pt1 | contig 11969 bp, 17 predicted proteins | sample KBSM43metaG_FD_65343 | JGI IMG/M metagenome (GOLD analysis project Ga0070675, IMG submission 65343) | Miscanthus rhizosphere microbial communities from Kellogg Biological Station, Michigan, USA - KBS M4-3 metaG | ecosystem: Host-associated > Plants > Roots > Rhizosphere > Soil ...
ATCGCGGCATGGCGCTCCATCCACCGCATCTCGATGCCGTGGCACAGCAACAGGTAAAGCGCCGACCAGGTCGCGAAGTAGAAATAGCCGTTGACCGCATTGCCCAAAATCTCGGCCGAGGGCGTCATGTCCCAGTCGCCCGGCTCGACCGGCGCGAGCAATTGCAGCCCGGTCTCCCCGCCGTTGCGCGCCAGCCGCGCGAGTTGCGTCAGCAAATGGCTGTCGAAGATCAGGTAATTGGCGGTGGAATAGACGAAGGCCGCGGGCGCGGCGAGCAGGGCGGCCACCACGATATTGCGCCGCATGGTGGGAAAGGTCGACCGGCGGATGACGAGATAGAGGAGGATGGTGGTGGCCGCGCTCACCATGCTCACCACGATCCGCTGCACGATCAACGGGCCTTGCGGTGCCACGCCCTCGATCACGACCGAGCGCAAGGTGACGACCGTGAAATAAAAGGCCCAGAAGGCGGCGATCGACAGCAAGGCGACGCGCGGCGCGAGCATGGGCCGATCCAATGCGTCTCCTGTCACGTTCTGCCCCGTTCCGGCCGGGCCCGGATGCGGCCCCGGTGTCCGGTTTACGCGCTGGCGCGCATGCGCGGAACCCGTGCGGAGTTTTGACCTGGCCCTTTGTCGAACCGAATATGCCGTTGGTCGAACGCCGCTCGCCGCGCGGCCCTGTTGGCCGCACCCGCCGCCCGACGCCGGATCCTGCGCCGGCCGCCGGGAGAGCCGATGACACGCACTTTTCACCCGATCGTCGCTTTGACCGCCGCCTTGCTGCTATCGGCCCCGGTCGCCGCGCAACGCGTCGACGACAACAGCATCGCGCAGGCGGCCGACGCGTTTGGGATCAACATCAACGGCGAAAATCTTGGCCTCTATGGCCCCGGCGACGTGCGCGGTTTCTCGCCCACCGCGGCGGGCAATATCCGGCTCGACGGGCTCTATTTCGACAAGGTCTCCAACCTTACCAGCCGGCTGGTCGGGGGATATCGCATCTTCGTCGGCGGATCGGTGCTCGGCCATCCTTTCCCGGCGCCGAGCGGGATCGCCGATTTCACGATCCGCAAGCCCGATCACAATGTCCTGTCAGTCGACGCCGACGTCGACAGTTTCGGCGGTCGCTTCCTGGAGATGGACGGGCAATGGCGCGATGCCCTGCCCAATTTGGGAATAACCGGCGGCCTCGGCCTCTACCGCTACGACCAATGGTATGGCGGCGCGTCGCATGTGACCTCGTCAGCGCTCACCGCGCGCTGGCGGCCGAATGCGTCGCTCGAGATCATCCCTTTCTGGAGCCGGATCAGCGACAAGGGCGACGAGGCGCAGCCGACCATCCTGCTTGACGGCGCGACCGCCATACCCGTGCTGGATGACCCGCACCGCTTCACCGGCCAGCATTGGGCCAAGGCGCAGGAGCTATCCTTCAACGACGGGGTGATCGCCAATGCGGTGCTGGGCGCGTGGCGCGTGCGCGGCGGCCTGTTCCGCTCGGTCGATCATATCCCGATCAATTATACGCCGATCCTGATCGACCACGGCAACGCGGACGCCGCGGACCGCTCGATGGTGGTCGAGCGCGATCATGTGACGACCGCGACCAGCGGTCAGATCCAGGCCTCGCGCCTGTTCCAGGACGGGCCGCGCCAGCATCAGCTGTTGATCGCCGCCTGGGCGCGCGATCACCGCCGCTCCTTTGGTGCGACCGACAGTGCCGATCTGGGCACCGGGCCGGTCGACAGGCCCGCTTTCGTCCCCCAGCCGCACTTCGATTTCGCGCAGGCAACGCATGACCATGTCCGCCAGCTCACCGTCGGCCTCGCTTATCAGGGCTTATGGAAGGGTGTGGGCGAGCTCGATCTGGGTGTCGAAAAGAGCCGCTACCGCAAGACGGTCACGCCGCCGACGGGTGTCCTGCCGACGTCGCGCGATGCGCCGTGGCTGTTCAATGCCTCGGCGGCCTTGCAGCTCTCCACGGCGGTGTCGCTTTATTCGGGGATCAGCCGCGGCCTGGAGGAAAGCAATGTCGCCCCCAGCGTTGCGGTCAACCGCAACGAGGCACCGCCCGCAATCCGCACGCGGCAGGTCGACGCTGGATTCCGCTGGGCCCTGGCGCCGCACATGACCCTGATCGCGGGCGCTTTCCGGATCGACAAGCCTTATTACGGGCTCGACGCGGGCCGCTATTTCCGGCGGCTGGGCAAGATCCGCCACCAGGGAGGGGAATTGTCGCTATCGGGCAGCCCGATCGACGGGCTGAGCATCGTCGGCGGGGCGGTACTGCTCGATGCGGCGGTCTCGGGCGCGGACGTCGCCTCGGGCGCGGTCGGGCGGCGGCCGGTCGGCTCGACCCCGCTCACCATCCTCGCCAGCGCCGATTACCGCCTGCCGATGTGGCGCGCCTTTTCGATCGATGCCAGTTTCGAACGCGACAGCCGCCGCGTGCTCAGCGTCGACGGCACGCAGCATCTGCCTGTCTACGGACAGCTCGACCTTGGCATGCGCTACCGGTTCAAATTGCTGGGCAAGCCCACGGTGCTGCGCGTGCAAGGATTCAACGTCGCCAACAATCCCGCCTGGGATGTGGTGGGAAGCAACGCGCTCACCGTCCACCAGCCCCGCCAGATTTCCGCCAAGCTGACCACGGATATTTGAGGCGGCTCGCCCCACTTGCCTGCGCTCGCGAGTCTCGCCTCGGCGCGTTGCGCTGTCCCACGGCTACGGTCGGCCGATGCGGAGCGAGCTGCCTTAAGCGCTTGGTCCTGTGGCGGCGGTGACCGCACCGCTTTGAGTATTGCCGTTAACGGAGACGGCCTGCGCGATCACAGCGAGGATGTCCGGGGTCAGTTGAACCGTCGTACCCCCGGCAGCGAGGGTCATGCCGGACGAGTCGGCGGTGATCGAAAGTGAGATGTCGGTGGCGGGTGCCGCGCATCGGATCAAGAAGCCGCCGGCTTCGGGCAAATCGTCGAATATCATCGTGAGATATTCCGTTTTGAACACTTTCGTTTCGGGGCCAAGCGGTCGCGAGGTCTGCGGGAGCTCGCCTTCCGCCCAAAAGCATCCTGTCCAGATCGGACGGTCCGTGTCGCCATTCTCGAACTCGACCCAGATATTCGCCCCGATCGGCGGTATCGCATAGAGACCCACCCCAGGGCCGGCATAGGGAGAACAAGGCATTGCCCAGTTCAGCGATGCACCCTGGATGGCGGGGGCTTCCACAATGATCCGCCCGAGGGACATTGGGTCCACATTGTCCACGACCCTGCCCCGATATTTTCCGAAAAACGCTTTCGTCTCGCCCTCGGCCATCTCGGTCCCCTGTCTGGTGCGATCATGCGACTCGCGCATTGTCCAGCTTAGTTACGCCGGTATTGCGCCAGCTTCGCGGGCAAACGCCGTGTGGGGTCGCGAGAGATGCGCCGGGGACCGACGTTCACATTGACGAAGGGAGGGAGGCCTCGGATCGCGGTGCCTTCGGCAGAAGCAAGCGCACCAGCCGTCGCACCAAATGCCCCTTCCACATCCACAATCCCGACAGCAGCATCGTCGGCAGGAAGACGTACCGTGTCGGGGGCGCATAATCGGGGAGTACCGCGAATGGGCTGTAGATGTAGCCGATGATCGGAATGGCGAGGATCATGTGAATCGTCCGCACGATCATGCGCCCGGTCGGCATCCTCATTTCTTGCCGCCCTTCTGGTTGAGCCTGATCGCGGCGCGGATCAGCGCCTTGATCGCGGGGCCGTCGATTGCATCGCCTTCCTTGAAATCAATCGCGCGGCGCGTGCCGCCGTCGAGACTGGAGTTGAACAGCTTCTTCGGGTCGTCGAGCGCGGCGCCCTTGGCGAAGGTCATCTTGACCGCATTCTTGTAGGTCTCGCCGGTGGTGATCATGCCGTCCTTGTACCAGGTCGGCACGCCGCGCCATTTCCACTCTTCGACGACGTCGGGTTCCTCCTCCTTGATCAACGCGCGGATGCGGGCGAGCGTTTCGCCGCGCCAGTCGCCAAGCTCGGCGATGCGTCCGTCGATCAGTTCGGGCGGGGTTTTCTCGGTTGCGGTCATGCCCCGGCTTCCTCCCTGGCGACGACCTGCTCGAGCGCCTCGAGCATCCGGCGCCAGCCGAACTTGGCGCCCTGATAGGCCTGTTCCTGATCCTTGCGGAAACCGGTCTGCTCCATCCGCAGATGCGTGCCGTTCGCGGTCGGGGTGAGCGTCCAGGTCACCACGCTTTCCAGGCCCATCGCGCCCCATGTGTAGGACAGGCTGCTGTGTGGCTCGACCTCCAGCACGCGGCAATCGACCGAACCCCAGTCGCCGCGGAAGGTGAATTGATGATCGACCCGCGGCGCGAAATCGCTCTGCATCAGCCATTCCTGCAGCAGATGCGGCTGCGTCAGCGCGCGCCAGATCCGCTCGGGCGGATAAGCGATGTCGCGTTCGACGGTGACGGTACGGAGCTCCTCCGCAATCTGGTTCATTGGTCCATCCTTTTCAGCAGATCCTCGAGCAGATCGAATTTCTTGTCCCAGAAGCTCGCCATCTCGCTGGTCCAGTCGAGCAGGGGGGCGAGCGCCTTGATCTCGGCGCTGTAATGCGTCTGCCGTCCCTCAGGACGATCGCGCACCAGCCCGGCGCGTTTGAGTATCGCGAGATGTTTGGAAACCGCCGGCTGCGACACGCCGGCTTCGGCGGTCAGCGCGGCCACGGTTTGCCCGCCGGTGCGGCACAGATGCTCGAAGATCGCGCGGCGCGTCGGGTCGGCGAGCGTTCGGAACAATGTGTCCTGGGTGAGGGTCATGGGCTAATCAATAACTGCGTGGTTATGGGATTTCCAATAACCGTGCGGTTATGAGTGAGTCAAGCGCGACGTTACGCGACGGCGGCGGCCACGACAAAAAAGCCGCCGGGCGCAAACCCGGCAGCTCCTTGTTTTTCGGTGTCAGCGGCGTGCGGCGGCGCTGCGATAGTCGAGAATACCCTGAACCATATTGTCCCGGTCGACCGGGCCCTTGGCCCATGGATCCACCGGCGCCGCCTGCGCCGATATCTGGGTGGGCGGATCCGCATGGGCCCGGGATGGGGTGAAGGCCCAAGCCGCGGCCCCGCCCGCCAACAGCACGCTCAGTGCCGCGACGGACAGGGCCTTGCGGTGGCTGGTCATAGCGCGCGGCGGCCCGTGATGAGCTGCACCACGACCACGATCACCGCGATCACGAGCAAAACATGGATCAGCCCGCCGCCGACATGGACGACGAAGAAGCCGAGCAACCACAGCACCAGCAGGATTACGGCGATTGTATATAGCATGATGACTCTCCCTGTTCCGAGGCCCCCTCAACGTGACGTGCAGCCCTGCTGTTCCATCCGGCCGATCACAGCGGGCTCACTGCTCCTCATCGGGGCGGTAGCGGCCTTCGGGGTCGGGCGGATCGACACGGCCGGCGGCGTCGCGGACATAGGCAAGGCACCCTTCGACCTGCGGCGCATCCGGCCAGCGCATGCACCGGTTGGGGTCCTCCAGCGCGCGGGCCGCCGCCCACCGATAGCCGCGGTCGAAATCCGCATCGGAATCGGCCCCGGCGTAGAACTGGCTGCCGGGGTCCACGGGCTCCGCCAGCGATGCCGTGCGGGATGCATGATCTTCGGCGGCCTGCGGCGGGGAGGCGGCGTCGTCGGCGCCCGGGTCAACCTGCGGCGCGGGCGGCAGCGGCGCATAGTCCGGATAGACCGCAGGCAGGGGCGCCGGCGGCTGCACCTTGCCGAAGGCGTGCGGTGTCGGCGCGGCCGTGACGGGCTTGGTCGGCGGAATCATCAGCAGCACGGCGACGCCGATCGCGGCGATGCCGCCCGCCACCTGGATGGGCCGGGAAATCTCCATGGCCGGCCCAACGCTCCGATCGCGGAGCGGTGCCGCAATAGCCGATCCGAACGACGGCACCGCCGACCGGCACGCGCGCTAATGCCGCCGCCCATCCACCATCGCCGCCAGCGCTGCGGCGGCCGCCGCCATTCGCGCACGGTCCGCAGCGCCCGCCAGATCCCCGAGAGGGTGGCCGCCCGCATCGCGGATCGCGCCGTTGATCAGCCGTTCGACCCAGGGCGCGTTGGTGTCGGGGAACCACCAGCCGTCCACGCACAGGGAATGCATCGCGGCCACCGCCTCGCGCCCCGCATCGCGGGCGAGCGCATCCAGCCGCGCGAAATATTCCCCCGGATTATCTTGCCAACAGGCATCGTTGGCGGCGGTGCGGTCGCGTCGCTCAAGTGGGCCGGTTTTGGGCGCCAGCGTCGCGAATTCGTGCCAGTAGAGGCCTCCATAGCGCCGCCCGATATCGCGCAGGATCGCAGAATCCTGCCCGAAACCGTCGAGCAGTCCCGCCGCCCAGGCGCGGCCGATCTGGTCCACTATCTGCTGGTCGGCGCGCCCGCCCTGGAAGCGTGCATAAACCTGGCTGCGCGACTGGACGCGGATGTTGCCGCGGTCGGGCAGTTGGATCAATCGGCCCTTGGCGGTGCGCGCGCCCGCTTTGCGTGGTCGTCCCCGTCGTGCCTGTCCCATCAAACGCCTCCTCTTTCGATCTGTTGACGCAATTTGTCGGCGGTGCGCCGGAGCTCGGCCGCCTCGTCGGTGCGGCCCATCCGCTCAAGCGATGCCGCGGACCGTTCGGTCGAGGCGAGCTGCTCCTCGGGTGTCATCCTGGAGCGCTTCGTCTCGGCCGCCGGGGTGAGCTCGATCATCCCCTGAAGGGATTCGGGCTTGGCGAGCAGCCAGCCCAACGTCGCTCGCCAGCCACGCGGGTTGCGGCCGCAGTGGAATTCGCTGGCGGCAAGATTGCGCACCGCCTCGAACAGCGCCGCCTCGCCATGTTCACGCAGGCGGGCCCTGAGCGCCGTCTGACGTCGGACATTGAGGCCTCGGCAGGGGATAGCGCCTGCCGCCGCGGCGCTCCCGTTCCATTCCGTCACCAATTTCTCGGCAAGCGGGGTCAGATCCTCGTCAGAGGATCGGGGAGAAGGGGGGTTAGATATCTCATTGGGGGGATTGTCCGCAGCGTCACGCGGAGTCGCGCGAACGGCGCGCGTATCCGGCCGTGCCGCGCGGGTTTCGCGGACGCGGCGCTGGCGTGCGGCATCCTTCGCACGGCGCGCATCGCGCTTCGCATCTTCCGCCTGCGCCGCCGCCTTCACCGCCGCGACGATCATCTCCGCTGATGCGCCCGACGCGAGCAAGGCGTCCAGCACTTCCGCGCCGATCATGCCGCGCCCCAAATCGCGGCTCGCGCGTTCAAGCGGCCATGAGGAACAGTCTGATCGCCGCGGCCATCCTGGTCCTGGCCCTGCTGGGCGGCTGCGGCACGCAGAGTTCGACCCAACAGATCAACGCCCAGCAGGCGGACGAATTGAACGCTATCGCTCTGAACACCAGCAACGAGGCCGGCAACGACATCGCGCAGAATGGAGCGCGCAACGAAGATATCGGCCAGGCTTATCGAGCTGGCGCGAACGCGCGCCCGCGCAAATATCACTAGGCGCACGAAATCCCTCGCGCCGGTCCATGCCGGCACGCGCTGCAAAGCATCCATTGAATCTCCTTGGGGCGTCACGCCCGGCGCGAATCTGTTCTCGTTTTGTACGCCATGCGCGTACGAAAGTCAATTCGGCGGTCAGCGTATGCGGGATGGGCCTCGCCGCCGCCTGAGGCGCTTGCTGAGCCTGATCGACCGGGGCGAGACGGAGGTTCTGCCTTGCTCGCGGTCCCAGACAGGATGCCGCGCTCCCGGCGGATCTGTTTCCAGCGCCTTCATCCGGTTGGGATCGAAGGTCGCGAACCTCTCCCGAAGTTTCGCCTCAGCAGCACTGAAGCCGATATCCAATTCCCCCAGCCAGAACATGCGGCCATCGTGGAGGAAGAGCAGAAGGTAATTCTCATGGAGCGTGAGCCGAACATTCCGAGCCGCAGCCGCGGTCGCGTCTGCAGAGACTCGGGACGATAGATTTCGTTCACGCGCCGTCCCCGTGCAAAGATTGTTATCGTACATAGAGTACGTACAAATGCTAAGCTGGACTGCGTACAAATTATGCGGCATAGGCGGGCCTATGGAGACTCAGGATACGACGGGCGCGCAACTCAACCGGCTCCGCGATCGGGCCGGGCTTTCGCTGCGCGCGCTTGCGGCCAAGGCGGGTTATGCCGCCGCCTCCTCGATCCAGCGTTATGCCGATCCGGCGTTCGACGGCGCGCTGGGCGTGGAGGTGGCGTCGCGCTTCGCCGATGCGATGGAGGGGGTGGGGGATCCGCCGATCACGCGGGCCGAGGTGCTGGCGCTCACCGGTCTCATCACCGCCAGCAATGGCCAGCCTTTTCAGATGGAGGGCTCCGGCGCGGCGCGGATGCATCGCGACCTTCCGATCTACGGCACCGCGCTCGGCGCCGCCGAGGTCGTCGATGGCGAGGCGATCGAGCAGACCACGCTCAACCGGGCCGAGGTGGTGGAATATAAGCGCCGCCCGCCGATCCTCGACGGCCGCGCCGATGTCTATGGCCTTTACGTGCAGGGCTCGTCGATGCAGCCGCGCTTCCGCGACGGCGCGACCGTGTTCGTCGAAAGCCGCAAGCGCCCGGCGGTCGGCGACGACGCGGTGATCTATTTGCGCACCCCCGACGAGGTGGAAGGCGAGCGGCCGAGCAGCGTGCTGATCAAGACAATCGTCCGCAAGACCGCATCCTATGTGGAACTGGAACAGTATAATCCAGCGTGCACCTTCCGTATCCCGATGGAGCGCGTCGACCGGATGGACCGCGTCCTCACGCTCGACGATATGATCGGTTGACTGCGCGTTTCAGAAATAAGCGTTGAAGGCCACGGCCGGCGTCCATGACGGGGCGACGTCGTGGCCGGGGAAAATCCGGCGCACGCCCAGCAGCACGCCGCGATTGGCGTTCCAGCTATATTCCACCGCGGGAGCGACACCGGCACTCAACTGGCGTGGCAGGCGACGCGACCAGGAGGTGCCGGCCATCTGCCCCGCGACCTCACCCGCTCCGGTGCGGCGCCCGAACAGGTCGGTTGCCAGCACCCAGCTCCGCGTCAGGCTATATTCGATCGACAGATCGGCCAGCGCGCTATCGCCCGGATGCGCGGTCCCCCGGAAGCCTTCGGGCGTGCCGTATACGCTCCTGTCGTGCAGGCGCGCGCCGTGCGGCATGGTATAGCTCAGGTTGATCCGCGTGCGCAGGATATGGCCATTCGCCATCGCGTCGCTGCGCTGGGCATAGAGGCCGATCATCGTCGCAAAGCTGCCGCTGCCGATGCCACGATCGGCGTCGCTGCCCAGCCGGTCGAAGCGACCGGTGGGCAGGCTTTCCTGCACGACCAGCGACCAGGTCGGCACCGCCTCGCCGATCTTCGCCAGGTGCATGCGATATTGCGCGGTCAGCGTCAGGTCGCTGATATCGGCGTGGCGGTGGTACGCGCTGCCTTTGCTGCGCGTCGCGCCGAACGTGGGGATCAGCCCCACCGTCAGCCGATCGGTGGCGCCGTAGAGTAAATAAGTGAGCGATCCCGCATAATCCCCACCGCGGCCGCGTTGATCGAACAGATAGGGCTCCGCCAGTGCATGGCCCCTGGGAAGGGTGCCGCCTGAGGATGCGAGCATCGGCCCGGTCCACCACGCTTCCTGCACGGGCTTGGGCGTGGACGCATGAGCGGGAATGGCCAGGATCAGGGCAAGCGCAAGCGTCAGGCTTCGCGCGGATCGGGAGGCGTCCAGCATCTTGTCGGTCATGTCCCCATTTGTAACGCGTCCGACGCGGCCCTGCCTCCCGAAACTTGCGGGCAAAGCGCCCGGTCGCCGATTGCTGCCATTTTCCGGCAGCAACCCATCCGCCATTGGCGAGCGCCGCCGGCCGGGATAGGATCGAGCGCATGCTGCTGCTTCCCTTTCTCGCCACCGCAACCGTCATCGCCACGGGTGACGATCTGCTCACCGCCTGCACCGTGAGCGAAGGCCGGCTCGCCTGTGCAGCGATGGTACTGGGGGTCGCCAACGGCGCGATGCTGGCGGCGCAGGATGCGCATCAGAAGATACTCTGCCCGCCAATCGGCGTTCGCCCCGACGGCCTGATCGTCACGGTCCGCAAATATCTCGATGCCCATCCCGAAACGCGCTCGAAGCCGGCGCCGATCCTTACCTACCAGGCGCTGAAAGAGGCGCTTCCCTGCCCCAAGAGATAATCCGCAAGACGCGTACGTAATATTGACATTCGTACGCATAGTGGATACAAAACGGGAACGCCGCTGAGTCGTGCCCTTCGGCCCGCCCAGCGCAGGCCAAGAGGGGATATCCATGCTGCATCAGCCGATTCTGGCTGCGATCCGTGCTGCCTTATGCGATCGCATCGACGCCGAGGCGATTCGTCAGCAAAGGCTTGCCACGCCCGAAGTCTCGCTGCCGACCAGCCTGCTCGCCGCCGGGCTGTGGCTCGCCGACAAGGGGTGGGAGGAGCCGCCCTCGGCAGGCGAGATATTCTTTGCCTGGGGTCCAGCCGCCTATCGCCGCTATCTGGGCCGCCTCACCTCGGATCAGCGCGCGCTGGAGATCGAGGCAGGACGCCGCGTGATCTTCGAAGGCCGCGGCAACCGCGCGCCGCTGGTGGCGCGATTCACCGAACTGGAAGGCGGCTTTGTCCGCGACGCGATCGGATGACCGCCCCCTTTTTTCCACGCCGCACTGTCGAGGATGTGGCCATCGACCTGATCGAGGCTGTCGCCACATTGCGCTCCGCCCGCACCGAAGCAGATCGTGTCGCTGCCGCGTTGGATGCGCGCTGGGCTGCGAATCGCGCCACACGGACGGATGATTTGGTCGGGAAGATTGCCGAATCCGGCATGCTGCCGGCACAGAAACTTCTCTAAAACAGCAAGCCCTGGATGCCAGCAACAGCTGGCAAATTTTGGCAAGCGCAATGTTTGCAATCGTAAGATAAACCGCCGCTCTTTTAAGACGAGCCGTCCCTCCTTCTTTCTGCCCGTTTCGTCTTTTCGTGCTGGTTTCAATGACGCGCTGCTGGCACCTCCATGGCGCCAGGCAAGAACCTGGGCTGGTCATTCTTTCCCGGGGGAAATGTTGTGAGTCCTTGCGGAACCGTTGGTTCCCGCCGAGTTTCGGATCGGTTGCCATTCATGCGCATTACGTTGTTTTTAACTATGTTTCGAGTACAGATGCTTGAGAGATCACGAGCTAACAGCGTCCACATTCGGTTCTTGAAGCGGGGCGCTCAATCGTGACGGACATTGGTTTTAATCTTGAACAAGTGTGCTTTTGGTCGGGGGAAAATCCCTTTATCGACCGTATCCATACAGGCCAGGGCTGGATGGGCTGGGACGCGACCGGAGCGAGTGTCACCAGCAAGCTGATTTTAGACGATCAGGGCGATGTCACCAACCTTTCGGGCGTCGCGAAGCTTGCTGTCGCGGTCGAAATGGACCCGCTCAGCGCTCCGGTAAGCCACCAATATGTGCTGACCTGGGAAGGGACTGCTCAGGTCCAGTTTTCTGGCGGCAAAATTGTCAGCCAGACCCCGGGTCACGTCGTATTCAACTACACGTCGACCACCGCGTTGCCATCGCTTCCCTTGTACTTCACGGGCCTCGATCCCGCCCACCCGTTATCCGACGTCCATGTGGTCCGCTCTGACCAGCTGAACCTCTATAATGCGGGGGAGATCTTCAATCCCGATTTTGTGGCGAAGGTCTCGGAATGGGGACTGGTTCGTTTCATGGACTGGGGCAATACGAACGCCTCCCAGAATCTGACCTGGGCTACTCGCGCCACGACGAGCGACGCTTTCTGGTCGTATCAGACCCACGCCGATGGCGTGCCGCTCGAGGTGATGGTCAAGCTCGCCAACGAAGCCCATGTCGACATGTGGTATAACATGCCGACCAAGGCCGATGA
>Ga0070675_100003459_pt1 | contig 11966 bp, 9 predicted proteins | sample KBSM43metaG_FD_65343 | JGI IMG/M metagenome (GOLD analysis project Ga0070675, IMG submission 65343) | Miscanthus rhizosphere microbial communities from Kellogg Biological Station, Michigan, USA - KBS M4-3 metaG | ecosystem: Host-associated > Plants > Roots > Rhizosphere > Soil ...
GGGCCCCTGCGCGATGCGATAGGCGTTGCCGTAGATGGCCGGCATCATCGAGCCGGGCACGCCGCGGGTGATGCAGCGGTCGTACAGGCTGCGGTCTTCCCACGAGTCGGCCTCGCCCCGGCCCTTGCGCGCCTCGGCGCGTGCCGCCGCGCGCGCCCGCGCCTCGGCCGTGACCGGCGGAACGCGGCCGTCGGGCGGATCGACCACGAGCCAGGCGCGGCTGTTCTTCGGTTTGATGTTCTCGAACCAGTGGAGCGGACTGCGCAGCTCCCAGCGCTGGCGATCGGCCTCGTCGCGCGCCGCGTTGCGCTCGTCGTTGAGGCGCGCGAGCTCCGCCTCGCTGATGTCGTCGAGCCGGCGGCCGGCCAGCGCCTCCGGCCGCTCCATCGGAATGAGGCTCTCGTCGCTGTTGGTGAAGTCGCCCTGTAGATCCGGATCGCCCCAGGGCGTGCGCGCGGGCTCGTAGGCCCGCCGCGTCTCGGCGGCGCCGGATGGCCGGGCGGCCGATTGTGCGTGCAGCAGGCCGGTGACCGTTGCCCCCAGCGCGAGCACCACCATCACGACCCGTCCTGCTGCGAGTGTACGCATGTCGCACTCCTGACGGCTCTATTCTACGTACGGGTCAGGGCGGTCTGCCGACCCCCCTCTACATCCGCCTGGGGATGTGGCCGCCGGTCTTCAGACCTGCCCCACAATCAAGCCCGTCAACGCCCCCGCGTCGTCCATCGTGTCGACCGCCGCGACGGCCGCGGCCAGCCGGTCGCGGGCCGCCGCATCGAGGGCGCTCCCCGCATTGTCGTCGAACTTGGCGCGAAGCTCGGCCACGGTCATGGGATTTTCGGCCGAGCCGCGGTTGTACTCTTCGACCTCCGAGAACACGCGGCCGTCGAGGAGCGTGATTGTCACCGCCCCCTTGAACCGGCCCGGCGGGGGGAACGACGGGTCCACCCGGTAAGTGACGCGCCGGGCCAGGGCGAGGATCGCGGGATCGGTGCGGTACGCGTCGGCGTAGGCGGTGCGCCCCAGTTCGCCGCGGACCAGCGCTTCCGCGAGGGTGTATTGCAGGCACACGCGGCAGTGCGCCTCGGTGGCCGGCGCGGTCTTCTCCGCCACCGGCTCGCACACGATCGACACGTTGAACTCGGCGACCGGGCACTCGATTGACGCCACCTGCTCGGGGCGCAGGCCGTGCTGGGCGCGCAGGCGGAGCACGAGGTCGATGTACGGGTGCAGGACGTGCGCCGCCGGAAACGGCTTGAACGACGAGTTGCGGCTGTCCCAGCGCGTCCCGAGGCCCTCGGCGATGCGCTCGAAGTTCTTCACCACCGCGGGATCCTGCAGGTGCGACGCGAAGAGGCCGAAGCGGCCTTCGAACACACGCGCCGGGCCCGTCGCGCCGGCCCCGGCGAGCAGCGCCGCCGCAAGACCGTTCTGCGCCGCGAACCCCGAGTGCATGAACTTCGACTGCGTGCCGTCCACCCAGCATTCGAGCAGCCCCGCGGCCGTGCTGCCGGCGATACCGGCGGCGCAGGCCAGCGCCTGCTCGTCGAGACCGAGCAGCCGGCCAGTCGCGTAGGCGATGCCGAAGGGCGAGAAGAGACCCGTCGGATGGAAGCCGCGGCGGTGGAAGCTTCCGGGCGACACCGATCCCACGCGGCACGCGATCTCGTTGCCGATCGCAATCGCCAGGATCAGATCGCGTCCGTGCACGGTCCGTGTTTCGGCGAGCGCGAGCGCGGCGGCCACCGACGGACTGCTCATGTGGACGATCGACTCGTTGTGCGTGTCGTCGAACTCGAGCGCCTGGGCGAACGAGGCGTTGGCGAACGCGGCAAAGGGCGCCGCCGTCCGGTCGCCCGTGCCCCACACGCGGCTGGGGCCGCCGGGAGCCATCGCCTGCACCGCGGCGCGCACCGAGCCGCCGAGCGCCGTCGCGGAGCCGGCTATCGACAGACCGATCACGTCCAGGATGCGGAGTCTGGTGGTCTGGACGATGTCGCCCGGCAGATCCTCGAAGGTGAGACCGGCGGTCCACGCCGCCACTTCTGTCGCCAGCGCGCGGCCGGCCTGAACGGGACTGGTCACGATGTCATTCCGCCTCGAAGTACTTGAGCGACCAGGCGAGCAGCGAGGCCGCGAGCAGGAATCCGCCGAGCGCCATCTGCCCCACCGCGAACGATCCGGTGTGGTCCCGCAGGAACCCCATGATCGTCGGTCCGACGAAGCCGCCCATGGTGCCGATCGAGTTGATGAAGGCCAGACCGCCGGCGGCCGCCATGCCGCTGAGGAAGCGCGGCGGAATCGTCCAGAAGAGCGCCCGCGCGGCGTTGACGCCGCTGACGGCAACCATGATCCAGAAGATCGATATCCAGAAGTTGTCCGAGAAGGCGATGGAGCCGACGAACCCGACGGCCGCCACCGCGCAGGCTGCGGACAGGTTGCCGACTTTGTTGCCGCGGCGGTCGACGCGGCCGGCCCAGACGATCATCGTGACGCTGGCCACCGCGTAGCACGCGCTGGTGACGAAGCCGATCTGCACGTCGCTCAACCGGCCGGTGTCGAGAATCTGCGGCAGGAAGATGCCGATGCCGTAGGACCCGACCAGAAACCCGAACTGCACGCCGGCCAGGATCAGCACGCGCACGTCGCGGAACGCGAGCGCCAGGCGCTTCACCTCCTTCGGGCGGTGTTCGGCTGCGAGCCGTTCGCGCACGACGCGGCGCTCGTCGTCGCTCAGCCACGTGGCGTCCTCGGGGCGGTCCGGCAGCTGCACGAACAGGACGATGCCGACGATCACTGCGGGCAGGCCTTCGACGAGGAACAGCCATTGCCAGCCCGCGAGGCCGAGCGCGCCGTCGAGCGCGAGGAGGAACCCGGAGACCGGACCGCCAATCACCGCCGAGATCGGGATCGCCACCATGAACCAGGCGATGATCCGCGTCCGGTACTCGGCGGGGAACCAGGTGGCCAGGTAGAAAGCGACGCCGGGAAAGAAGCCGGCCTCGGCGGCGCCGAGCAGCAGCCGCAGCACGTAGAAGCTGTTGGGACCGATGGCCAGCGACATCGCCGCGGAGACCAGCCCCCAGCTGACCATGATGCGCGACAGCCAGCGGCGCGGACCAAATCGGTAGAGCGCGACATTGCTTGGCACTTCGAGGAAGCAGTAGCCCAGGAAGAAGAACAAGCCGGAGCCGAGCCCGAACTGCGTGGCCGTCAGGCCGAGGGCCTCGTTCATCGTGAGCGCCGCGAAGCTCACGTTCGTGCGATCGAGGTAATTGAGGATGTAGGCCGTGGTCAGCAGCGGCATCAGCCGCCACCCGATCTTGGCAAAGACCTGACGCTCGACGGCGGCCCGTTCGTGGGCCGCTGCCGGCGCCGGCGGCGCCGAGGCCACGGAAGGGGTCGGGGTCACAGACAATGAGGACATAAGGTATACCGGGAACCATGCCGCCGCCCATGACCCGACCCATATGCGCGATCCTCGACGACTACCAGGGCGTGGCCTTGACGATGGCCGACTGGTCGGCGGTGGTGCCGCGAGCCGGCCTGCGCGTGTTCCGCGAGCGGTTCGTGAACGAAGACGCGCTGGTGGCGGCGGTGGCCGACTGCGAGATCGTCGTCGCGATGCGCGAACGGACGCCGTTTGGCGCCGGCGTCTTCGCCCGGCTGCCGCGGCTGCGGCTGCTGGTGACGACCGGCATGCGCAACGCCGCCATCGACATGGCGGCGGCACGGGCGCACGGCGTCACCGTGTGCGGCACGGCGAGCCAGACGGCACCCCCGGCGGAGTTGACCTGGGCGCTGCTGCTCGCGCTCGCCCGGCACGTGATCCCCGAACATGCCGCGCTGCGCAGCCACGGGCCGTGGCAGAGCACGATGGGGGCCGACCTCGCGGGCCGGCGGCTCGGGCTGCTCGGCCTGGGGAAGATCGGCAGCCGCGTCGCGCGCGTCGGGCTCGCGTTCGGGATGGACGTCGCGGCGTGGAGCCAGCACCTCACGCATGAGCGCGCCGAGGCCGACGGCGTGCGACTCGCGCCGTCGAAGGCCGACCTCTTCGAGACGAGCGACTACGTCTCGGTGCATCTCGTGCTGAGCGGCCGGACCCGCGGCCTGGTCGGACGCGACGAGCTGCGGCGCATGAAGCCGTCTGCCTACCTGATCAACACGTCGCGCGGCCCGATCGTCGACGAGGCGGCGCTCGTCGAGGCGCTCTCGCAGGGCTGGATCGCCGGCGCGGGGCTCGACGTGTTCGACGTCGAGCCGCTCCCGGCGTCGTCGCCCTTCCGCTCGCTGCCGAACGTGATCGCCACGCCGCACCTGGGCTACGTGACCGAAGCGAGCTACCGGGTGTATTACGGCGAGGCGGCGGAGGACGTGGCCGCGTTCCTCGACGGCGCACCGCTCCGCGTTGTGAATTGAGAGGGCGGTCCAAAGACCGCCCGGCAGCCTACCAGCAGAAGATCCACTTCGAAATCTCGTTGTCGATCGGCTCGGCCTCAAGTACCGCCGAGGCCGCGCCGCGCCGCCGCGCCGCGGCACGGATCGCGAACGCCTTGCATTCCAGCTCGATGACGTGCGCGGCCTTCAGGAAAGCGTCGCGGTCGATGGGCATGGGGCCGGATCCCGAGTGGTGGAACCCGGCAATCGCCGCGGCCAGCTGGCCGTGGCATTTCATGGCCGGCGCCAGCACCTTCCGGTGATTCATCGCCGCCGTCGCCGGGTCGCTCAGCACCCGCTGCAACGACAGCCGGTAGCGGCGGCGAAAGGTCCCCTTCGCGTCGTCGGTCAGTCGCGCCTTCTTGGCGACCGACCGGCAACCCGCCTCGAGGTCCTGGGTGAGGCCATCGAGCAGCGCCACCGCTGCCTTCTGTACCGCCGGAGACACGTCGTACGCATCGTCATCGATCCGCTTCTTGCTCAAGGGGCATCCTCCTCGCTGAAATGTGAGTGGTGGACGGGCACGCGGCGCGCCGGACCCTCGGAGATCAGGCGAGCGCCGCGAGAAGATCGGCGAACTCGGCCGCGGTGGCCGGACGTTCGGCAGGGTCGAGCGCCAGGACGCGCTCGAGCGTGCGATGGTGGGCGTCGGACCGGCTGCGCTTCAGTTGCGAGAGCGCCAGGGCCCGGCCAATCACGACTTCTTCGCGCGAGCGGGCGCGCGGGAACGGATGCTCGCCCAGCAGCCCCTCGCACAGCACCACGCCGAGCGCCCAGAGATCGAGCCGCGGACCCGGCGCGGCCCCGTCGCGTACTTCCGGCGCCAGATAGGCCCATGTGCCGCCGAGCGGCGGGCGCCCCTCAGCCGCCGTAGTACCGGATTCGCCTCCAGGAGTGAGCGCGCGAGCCAGCCCGAAATCCAGCAGCTTCGGTGCGCCATCGGCGGCAAAGCCGATGTTGCTCGGCTTGACGTCGCCGTGGTACAGGCCGCGCGCGTGCACCCGGCCAAGCATGCGCGCCAGCAGCCGCACGAGCCCGACCACGTCGGCATGGGCGAGGCGCGACTCGCGCAGGCGTGCGGCCAGCGTGCCGCCAGCCAGGTACTCCATCACCAGCAGCGGCGTGCCGCGCCACCGCGCGACTTCGTACAGCACGGCCACGTCGTCGTGCGAGAGGCTGGCCATCGCCCGCGCCTCGGTAATCAGGCGTTCGGCCGCGTCGGCCGACAGCAGCGGCAGCGTCTTGAGCGCGACGTCGCGGCCGAGCGTCAGGTCGAGGGCCCGATACACCACGCCCATGCCGCCGGCGCCGAGCCACTCACTGAGGTCGAAGCGCTCGAGCACCCGTTTGGGCAACGCGGCCGGCTCCCACGCGCCGCCGCAGGGGCATAGCACCGCGTCCTTCGCCCAGCCCTGCACGCCGCCGCAGCGCAGGCACTGGAGGGCCATCTCGTCGAGGCCGTCGGCCAACCCGGCATCGGCCCGGCCCTCGGAGGCAATCGCGTCGCAGGCCAGGCTGGCCGCCGCCGCGGCGGCCCGGACGAAGCGCCGATCGTCTTCGGCGAACCCCAGGGCATTGCGGCGGCTGCCGAGAGTGACCAGTCCGAGGAGCCCGCTGCCGGCTCGGCCCGCCACGACCGGCACCATCATCTCGAGCCCGCGCGCGTCGATCCACGCGCGGTCGGTGTCGAGCAACAGCGAATAGTACGAGCGGCGGTGCGTGCCCGAGACCACCGTCGGTTCGCGCGCGCCTTCCAGCAGCGCCGGAATCGCCGACTCGGCGGGCAACGCCGCATCGCCGCCCGTCGCCGGCACGATGGCACCGTCAACGCACAGGTAGGCACGAGCAGGGGCTTGCAGGGCCCGCTCGATCGCCTCGGCCAGCGTGACGCCGACCTCGAACGGCGTCCGCGCCAGCTTCAGGCGCTCGCTCATGGCTGCGAGCGTCGCCGCCGGGTCTTCGACGCCGGGCAGGGCCCACTCGTCGAGCGCTCGGATCAACGTGCCTCTGAAAGCCAGCACAACCGCTCCCACGCCCGCGAACCACAGCAGCGCCGGCGCCGACCCCGTCGTCAGCGCCTCGCCCAGCGTCTGGTCCGCATGGCGGTAGAGATGCCAGAGCAGGAAACCCAGCGGTAGCAACGCGCCCCACAGCAGCAGCCAGCGCGCGAGCAGGTAGCGAAGCCCCCGCTGAATGACCAGCCGTACGTTCAAAACGTCGCGCGCGGCGACGGCGTACGCGGTTGCGAGCGGCAAGAGAAACATTGGCGGGTAGACCACCAGTGCCGTCCAGAAGAAACCCCGCGGCGTCTGCACGAGTCGGAGGAGCGGCGGCACGAGGAGCGCCGCCACGATGATGGTGACGATCGGGCCGAACGACGCGACGACGGCGATGAGGAAGAGCCGGACGCGGGTGCGCTCGCTGCCCTCGGCGCGGCGGCTGCGCCAGACGATCACCGCAAGGGCGGCGAAAGCGGCGCCAAAGACGAGCATGGCGAACGCGGACTCGGCAGCGCTCGTCTCGCGCCGCGGCGCCAGCGCCGCGGCAGGACTCCCGGGCGACAACAGCAGCGGCAGGACACCAGCCGCAAACAGCACGCTGCCGATGATGGTCGCGGCGCGCACGCCCCAAGCACACACGGCGTCCACTGCGCCGAACCGGGTGACGTTCGGAAAGTCCCGCGCGAACTGCCACACGGCGAGCGCGAAGAACGCGTCGGGGCGCAACGCCATCAGCACCTGCGGCGCGACGGCGTCGGGCCAGGCGCCGATCAGCCTGGCGACGCCCCGCGCGGCAAAAGCGCCCGCCGTTGTCCAGAAGCACGCCGCCAGCGCCCGCGCGCGGCGATCGCGGCCGCCGGCGTCGAGATACACGGCGGTGCCGGCAAAGGTACACAGGACGCCGAGGAGCACGGTGTCGCGCGTCTCGAACGCCATGGAGAAGCCGGCGAGGCCGGCGAGGCAGTACAGGGCCGACAGCACGCGGGCTGCTTCGAGCAGGATGGGCAGGCGGCGGCTCGGCCGCGCCTCGGCCGGCGACAGCGCGCTGAGATGGGAAAGGGACTCGAGGCCCTCGACGACGCTGCGCGAGTCGGGCGAGGTCAGCCGCGCGTGCGCGGCCCGCCAGTCGATGTCGTCGCCGTCTGCGAGCGCGCCGGCGAGATCATCGAGATCCCCGCGCACTCGGCATCCTCTCCGCCAGCTTCTTCACCGCCCGCCGCACGGCCTGGCGTGCGGCTTCTGGCGTGGCGCGTCCACCGATGAGCGCCAGCTGGTCGTAATTGAACCCGAGCTCGATGCGCCCCACCACCAGCAGGCGCTCTTCCTCGCTGAGCGTCGCCAGCGCCGCCTTGTAGTGCCGCACCCGCTCGGCGTCCACGGCCGCGTCGAACGGCGTCGGCTGCTCGCCCGGGAGATCCAACAACCGCTCTTCCAGCTGTCCTGACGGCCGGCGTACCACCTTGCGCATCTCGTCCTGAATCCGGTTCACGACGCTGCGGCGCAGGTAGCCGCGCAGCGCGCCCCGGCCGCGGTCTTCGAACCGGTCGATGCGGCGGAAGGTGCGGAGCAGCACGTCCTGCACCACGTCGGTGGTGTCGGCGACGCTGCGGGCCCAGCGCGGCAGCCGGCCGCGCGCCCATTGCCGCAGCTCGGGCCCGTGGCGCCGGAAGAGCGTGCTGATGGCGCGCGTGTCGCCCGCCTTGGCGCGGGCCAGCAGTTCGGCCGAAATGGCGGCGGACTTCGGATCGTTCGACACGGAGCACCTTGCGGAAAAACGCGGTGGACGAGCTGAACCGAGATAGTCGCCGATTCCGCGCGGTCCGACAAGGGACGACTGCGCACTATTTGCGCGCGGCCGCGACAACCATGTAGGGCCCTTCACGGGTGGCACTGGCAGGACGGCGCCGGGGTAGCCGGCGCCGCCGTGAACGGGATCGGGGTCGCGCGGACCGCGACCTGGGAGGGAGCTACTGCTGCGTCGCAGCCGGGGCGGTGCCGCCGGTGGCGAAGATGCGCTTGCCGTCGGCCGTGGTCATGTTCGCCACGCCGATGTTCATCGACGTCGCGATCTTCGCCCGCAGCCCGGTCACCGTCACGGTATCGCCGGGCTTCAACGTGTCCTTGCGCCAGCCCGCGCGGTAGAGCGCGTTGGGCGGCCCGCCCTCGACCTTGTACTCGACGACCTTGCCGTCGGGCTCCTTCACCGCCACGTGGGTATAGATGTGCGGGTTGGTCCACTCGATCTTGACGACCGTGCCCGTGAACGTGACCGGCCGGTTCTGGTCGAACTCCGCCGAGATCGAATGGTGCGCGATCGCGGGCACTGTCAGCGCCAGTGCGATCACCATGCCCGCCAGCCCGATTGTTGCCTTCGTCCTCATCGTTCGTTCTCCATGGCGTGTTGCGGGGCCCCCATCGCTAATTCTCGTCGTCCGGTTTCCACAGCTTGATCGCGCCGTCCACGATGTTCTGCAGGTTGTTCTCCTCGCACGAGTACTCCATGAGTACGTCGCCCGCCGGCTTCAGCCGCCACGTGCGCACGTTCATCCAGTCCTGCGTGTAGGCCTTCGGGTCGTGGATCGTCACCGTGTGCTCCATCGTGTTCGAGTCGGTGCGCAGGAAGGTGTTGATCATCTTCAACTCCTTGCTGTGCGGATGCCCGCTCGTGTCGAGCTTGGTGTAGCCGTTGAACCCGCTGGTTTCCATCACCAGCGTATCGCCCTCCCAGCGCGCCGTCGAGAGTCCGTTCCAGGTTTCGGGCAGATCCGCGGGCCACTTGAAGTTGGTACTCATCGGCACCCAGTGGTGCCAGGTGTTCTGCTCGAAGAGGAACGCGACGGCGTCGGAGTGATGGAGGATCTGCGTGCCGTGCGGCGCGTTCATGTTGCGCGAGGTGCCGAACGGCAGGCAATTGCCGGCGTAGTCGCCCTTGCCCACCGGGTCGTATGCCTTCCACTTCTGGAGTCCCCACTCCGTGTAAGGCAGATCGAACGACCGCGGCGCCGAGCCCGAGGCGGGAGCCACCGCGTCGGGCAGTGCCTCGCCGAGGCGCGCGAACTTCAGGGGCTGGCGCGTGGCCGGGTCGACGGCGCGCTGCGCCATGTTGGGTGTGTACGGGTTCGCCCAATGGCCGCTGAGATCCGGCTTGCCGTTGGCGAGCCGCGGCACCGGCCCTGCTGGCGCCGGCGGCGGCGCCCCGCGGCGTCCGCCGTCCGCCGATGCACCTTGCGCACCAGCCCCCGCGCCCGCACCCTGGCCGCGCTGCCCCGCCCACAGCACCGCGGTCGTCAGACCCGCAGCACACAGAACCGCGACTGCACGCGTGATGGCCCGGCTCGAAGTCTTCACGGCATCTCTCCCTGATTTCAACGGCGACTGGGGCCGCGCGTCACAGCCCCGCCAGTCCTTCGGTCAACTCGATCGACGTGCCCCAGGGGTCGGTCAGCGACGCGCGGCCGACGCCGTCGCGGCCTTCGGCGTAGGGCTCGTCGAACACGACACCCAGACCCTCGAGCCGCTGGCAGAACGCCCGCAGCCGCACCACCTCGAACCCGACGTGGTCGAGCATACGCCCCTTCGTCGGCGCCATCGTCGCCAAGGGCAGGTCTGACGACCTGCCCGCCGGGCGGGGCGCCGCCGAGAAGTTGAGATTGATGCCCGGCAGGTCCGTGGCGTCGTATTGTGCCCGCTTTCCCGGAACTCCGCCAAACACCCGGGCATACCAGGCCTTGGCCCCGGCCGCTGCCGCCGCGTCGGCTACGTAGAGATGGATGTGATGGAAGGCGATCGGCACGGCCAGCGCGCGGTTGTGCCGCTCGGCCGCGGCGTCACGGGCGCCGCCATCCGGCACGAACGTCAGGTTGGTGGCGATGTTCTCGAAGAGCTCGACGCGCTCGTTCTCCGGCGACATCACCGAGGAGACGCCGGGAAACTGCGCGAGCCGGGCCGCCGTCAGCCCCGCGGCTTCGACCGGCGCGAGCGACGGAATCCGGAACGCCACGTGGTTGACGACCGAGCCTTCGGTGCCGCCGGTCGTGTCGCCCGGGTCGAGCACGACGAGCACGTCGTGGAAGCGGAGGATGACGCGCCCCGGGGCGAAAAACCGCGACGACGGCCCGAGCGCCACCGGCTGCCCGCCAAGCGCCATCCAGAACTTCTGGTTCGCTGCCACGTCGCGCACCCGGTAGTGCAGGTGTCCCATCGACACGCCGGCGGCGTTGGGCATGGCGAGCGACGGTCGCGGCGCCTGGGCTCCGGCCGGCGCTTGCGCCAGCCCTCCGGCCGCAAGGGCGAGCACTACGAGAACCGCGCGCGTCGTCATCGTGCAGACCTCACGAGGCAGGTTCGATCTTGAGCAGGGTCCCGTTGGGCTCGTCGGTCAGCACGTAGAGCAGGCCGTCGGGACCCTGGCGCACATCGCGGATGCGCTGCTTGAGCTCGGCGAGGATGGGCTCGCGCTGGATCGGGCGCCCCTTGTTGAAGGTGATGCGCACCAGATGGCCCGTGGCGCGCGTGCGGCCGGCGAACATCGAGCCGACGAACACGTTGCCCTTCCACGCCGGGAGGCGGTCGCCGGTATAGAAGGCGATGCCGGAGACGGCGATCGACGGCACCCAGTAGATGAACGGCGATTCGAGGTCGGGCCGCGTCGTCAGCGCGCTGATCGTGGTGCCGTCGTAATCGGTGCCGTAGGTGACGAGCGGCCAGCCGTAGTTGGCGCCCGGCTTGAGGATGTTGAGCTCGTCGCCGCCGAGCGGGCCGTGCTCGTTCTCCCACAGCTCGCCCGTCTCGGGATGGAGCGCGAGCCCCTGCGGGCTGCGGTGCCCGGTCGTGTAGATCTCGGGCAGGTATCCCGGCTTGCCCGCAAACGGGTTGTCGGGCGGCGCGGTGCCGTCGTCGCGCAGGCGCAGCACCTTGCCCGCGTGCTCCTCGGGCTTCTGCGCGCGGTCCTGCTCCTGCCGCTCGCCGGCGGTGAGGTAGAGGAACCCCGCGCGGTCGAAGGCAATGCGGCCGCCGTAGTTGGTGTTCGACACGCTCCAGGTGTTGGCGACGAAGATGTCCTTCAGGCCCACGAGCGCCTTGCCGTCGAACGTGGCCCGCGCCAGCGCGGTGGTGGAGCGCTTGTCCTCGGCGCGGCCCTTCGAGTAGGTCAGGTAGACGACGCGGTTCTCGGCAAACCGCGGATGGAGCGCCACCTCGAGCAGCCCGGCGAGCGCCGCCACGTGCGCCACCGGCGTACCCGCGATCGGCGTCGGGTCGAGCACGCCGTCGCGCACGATGCGCAATCGGCCCGGCCGCTCGGTAACGAGCATGTCGCCGTTGGGCAGGAACGCGAGGCTCCACGGGTTCACGAGCCCCGTGGCCACCGCCGACACTTTGATCCGCTGCACCGCCGTGTCGTAGACCTGCGGCAGCGCCGGCATCGGCGGCGAGTTCCGCGGCGCCGGTGGCGTCACCGGAGCAGTGTTAGCTGGTCGCGCCTGCGGCGCCGGCTGTTGCGAGTGCAACGGCGCCACCGCGACGCCGATG
>Ga0070675_100003460_pt1 | contig 11963 bp, 9 predicted proteins | sample KBSM43metaG_FD_65343 | JGI IMG/M metagenome (GOLD analysis project Ga0070675, IMG submission 65343) | Miscanthus rhizosphere microbial communities from Kellogg Biological Station, Michigan, USA - KBS M4-3 metaG | ecosystem: Host-associated > Plants > Roots > Rhizosphere > Soil ...
GCCGCCTCCGCCCGCCTGGTCGAGCGGGCCGGCGCCGCCGCGGTCGCCACCACCAGCGGCGCCGTGGCCTGGAGCCTCGGCGTGCCCGACGGCGACCGGCTGCCGCTGGAACTGCTCGCCGGGGCGGTCGAGCGGATCGCCGCCGCGGTCGCGGTGCCGGTCACCGCCGACGTCGAGTCCGGCGGGCCGGACGTGGCCGAGACCGTGCGGGCGGTGCTGGCCGCCGGCGCGGTCGGGATCAACATCGAGGACGGCGGCGGCGCGGTCGAGCTGCACCGCGACCGGGTGGCGGCCGCGCGCGAGGCCGGCGGGCGGGACCTGTTCGTCAACGCCCGCATCGACGTCTACCTGTTCGGCATCGGTGACCCCGAGGGTCGCGCGGCCGAGACGATCTCCCGCGCCGGCGTCTACGCGGAGGCCGGCGCGGACGGGATCTTCGTGCCCGGGGTGACCGACCTCGACCTGCTCCGGACGCTGGTGGCCGAGATCCCGCTGCCGGTCAACGTGCTCACCGGGCCGCACGCGCCGACCGTCGACGAGTTCGCCGCGGTCGGGGTGCGGCGGGTCAGCGTGGGCACCGGCCTGGCCCAGGCGGCCTACGCGGCGGCCGACCGGGCCGCCCGCGAGCTGCTCGCCACCGGGACCTACCGATCGCTCGAGGACGCCCTGAGCTACGGCGAGCTGCAGAAACTGCTCGACTAGGCGTGTCTGCCGAGCCGTCGCGAGACGCGCCCTGCCGGTCAGGCCAGGCAGGCCCGCACGCCACCCTGGGCGCCCTGGTTGAACGCGCTGATCCGCTGTCGCGCGTCGCCGTGGTCGCTCTCGTTCGTCCACGGGTAGTCGTCGGCGACCGCGGCCAGCGTCTCCTGCAGCTCCTGGGTGTCCCCGCGCTCGAACTGCAGCAGGCCGCGCTCGGCCGCCCCGAACAGGGTCGCGCCGGCGAAGCAGTCGGCCTGCAGCTCGGCGGCCACCGAGACCTGGTCGGCGCGCAGCCGGGCCTGGATCGCGTGCCCCCACTCGTGCGCGATGATCAGGTACACCCAGGCGTCGCCGATCCGCTCGTAGCCGGCGGCCATGAGGTTCTCGTCCCAGGCGAGGAAGTCCTGCGACGGGCAGTAGAACGCGTTGAACGGCACCGACGGCTGGCCGCCGCAGCTCGGCCCGTCCTCGCCGACGTACCCGCCGAGCACCCGGGGCGGCCGGTACGACTGGCGGAAGTCGTCGGGGAACGTCTCCCGCCAGTACGCGTCGGTCGCGCTGACGGCGCCGCGCTCGTCCTCGTCCAGGTCGGTGCGGTTGACGGAGTCGATCGGGCTGTCAGTGCCGCTGCCTCCGCCGCCGCTGCTGCTGCCGCCGCCGCTGTCGACGGCGATGGCGCAGCCACCCAGCAGCACGGCCGCGAGCAGCGCGAGCAGCGCGCGGAACACCCGGCCGCCGCGGCGGTGGACAGGGCGCAGGGCGCCGCGCGGATGCATGCCGTCTTCAGTACCCGGGCTCGCTGTGCGCAGACCCTGAATCCGGATAGCGGAGACGACGCCGGCCCGGAACAAACGGGCCGACGGCGGGGTCGAGGATCTAGGCAGCCCGTTCCCCGACGGAGAGGACACCGATGAGCCGGCGCGGCTGGGTCCTGTTCGCGACCATGTCGGTGATCTGGGGCATCCCCTACCTGATGATCAAGGTGGCGGTCGAGGAGCTGGCCCCGTCGACGCTGGTGCTGCTGCGGTGCGGGATCGCGACCGTGCTGCTGCTGCCGATCGCGCTGTTCCGGGGCCAGATCCGGCCGCTGCTGCCGCGGTGGAAGCCGCTGCTGTTCTACACGGCGGTGGAGATCTGCGGGCCGTGGCTGCTGCTCGGGTTCGCCGAGCAGCGCCTGTCCAGCTCGCTGACCGGACTGCTCATCGCCGGCGTGCCGCTGGTCGGCGCGCTGCTGGCCCGGTTCGGGCCGGACCGGGAGCGGCTCGGCGGCCGCCGGCTGACCGGACTGCTGGTCGGCCTGGCCGGGGTCGGCGCGCTGGTCGGGTTCGAGGCCGGCGCCGGCGACGCCCGGGCGATCGTCGCGGTCGCGCTGACCGTGCTCGGGTACGCGCTGGGTCCGGCGATCCTCAGCCGCTCGCTGGCCGACCTGCCGTCGCTGGGGGTAGTGGCCGCCTCGCTGGCGATCGCGGCCGTGGTCTACCTGCCGGCCGGCATCCTGCAGGCGCCGGATGCCTGGCCGTCGGCGCGGGTGACGCTGGCCGTGCTCGGCCTGGCGGTGATCTGCACGGCCGTCGCGTTCCTGGTCTTCTTCCAGCTCATCGCCGAGGTCGGGCCGGCCCGGTCGACGGTGATCACGTACGTGAACCCGGCCGTCGCGGTACTGCTCGGCGTGCTGATCCTGGACGAGGCGTTCACCGCGGCGACCGCCGTCGGGTTCGTGCTCATCCTGGCCGGCTCGGTGCTGGCGACCTCGCGCAAGGCGCCGGTCGAGCCGGCCGTCGCGCTGGCCCCGGAGGCGGCTCGGACCGCTCCCTGACCCCTGACCCGCGCCGGTCAGCTCGGCGACGGGGTCGCGCTGGACGGCGAGACGCTCGGCTCCGGCGGCGCCGACGTGGTGGTCGCGGACGCGGCCGAGTCGCTGGTCGCGTCGCCGGACGGGGACGGCGCGGGCGGAGGCGGCGTCGTGCTCGGCGTCGTCGCCGGCGGCGGCGCAGTGCTGCTCGGCGGCGGGGCCGGTGCGCTGCTGTGCGGCTCGCTGCTCGTCGGAGCCGGCGTGGTCGGGTCCGGCGCGGCCGAGGAGGTGGCCGGCGAACCGGTGCCGGACGTCGAGCCGCTGGGCTGCTGGCTGCCCGCCGGGCTGCTGCCGCCGGACGCGCTGCTTGCCGGCGCCGTGCTCCCCGGCGAGGTGGTGCCCGGCGAGGTGGTGCCCGGCGACGTGCCGCCCGGCGAGCTGGTCCCCGGGGAGGTGGAGCCGCCCGGCGAGGTCGTGCCCGGCGAGCTGGTCCCCGGTGACGTCGAGCCCGGTGACGTGCTGCCCGGCGATGCGCTGCCCGGTGCGCTGGTCCCCGGGGTGCCGTCCGCCGACGTGGTGCCGGCCTGCGGCGACGCTGCGGACTGGTGCTGGATCCGCGGCCGCGGGTCGGGCGGCGACAGCACCGGCGGTGGCGGTGACCCGTCCCGCATCGCGTCGCCGACCGGCGTGATCCCGGTGCCCGGCACCCCGACCGGCACCGGCGGCAGCGCCGCGGTCGCCGGCCCGGTGGCCACCCGGACCGCCCCGGCATACCCGCTCAGCCACATCGTGGTGACCTCGACGAACTCGCCCGGCTGCGGGGACTGCACGATCTTGCCGTCGCCCAGGTAGAGCGCGACGTGGTGCACGGTCGACAGGTCGCTCGGGTCGTATGCCCAGAACAGCAGGTCACCGGGCAGCAGGTCGGGCAGGTCGACCGCCTTGCCGACCCGCGCCTGCTCCCGGGAGGTGCGCGGCAGCGCGATCCCGGCCATCGCGTACGAGCGCTGCACGAGGCCGGAGCAGTCGTACGAGTCGGGCCCGGTCGCGCCCCACACGTACGGCTTGCCGACCTGGGCCAGCGCATACCGGATCGCGACCGAGACGGCCTGCGGCGCGGCCAGCGTGGTGCCCTGGCCGAGCGCGGACCGCGGGATGGGCAGGGACGTCGGCGACGCCGGCGGTGCCGGCGCGGCGGTCGCGGTGCGGCTGACGATCGAGGTCGCGGCAGCCTTCGCGGTGGCCGCCCGGCGGTCCTTCTCCCGGTTCAGCAACAGGTCGAGGGAGCGGCGCTGCTCCGCCGGGTCGCGCACGGTCCAGCCCGGCCAGTCGAGCCCGGTGCCCTCCGGTTGGGCGGCCAGCCGGACGACGGTCGGTGCGGGCCGGTGGTCGGACGTGGCGGAGCCGAGCACCGCCATTGTGCCGACCGATATGGCGCCGACCGCGGTCCAGCGGCAGATCGCGCACCAGCCGGGGAACCCGAAGCTGCGCTGCAAAGGCCTTCCCTCCGTCCGGTCCGTCCCTTCCTGATCCTGCCTGACGTTTCACGGGATGGCACGGGTTCCATCCCGACGTGGTTCGAAAGGACTACGTTCGCACGACCATCACCAGCGCGGGGTGAAATCCCCGTCAGGAACCGGCGGCGGTGCCAGGCCGGGGTGTGCCGGACCGGCACCTGGACCGGGTCCGCGAAGCTGGTGCGATAGTTCGCCTACTCCACCTAGCGAGGGAGTTGACGCACATGGGAGTCACGCTCGGCTACAACCAGTACGGCAAGGCGGAGACCCGGGTCGTGCGGGTCTACCGCGACGCGGACCCCCACGAGCTCGTCGACTACAACGTGAGCGTCGCCCTCTCCGGCGACTTCGCCGAGGTCTACCTGACCGGGGACAACGCGAACTGCCTGACCACGGACGCGACGAAGAACACTGTCTACGCCTTCGCGGTGGAGCATGGCGAGCAGGCGCGCCAGCCGGAGTCGTTCGGGCTCGCGCTGGCCCGGCACTTCGTCGAGGACGTCGAGCCGGTCCGGCGGGCGCGGGTCAGCGTGGAGATGTACCCGTGGGTGCGGCTCCAGCAGGCCGGCGCGCCGCACCCGCACGCGTTCGCCCGGGACGGTAGCCACCTGCGCACCGCCGGCGTCACCTGCGAGGCCGGCCGCGTCTGGGTCGTGTCCGGGGTGCGCGAGCTGGTCCTGCTCAAGACCACGGACTCGGAGTTCCACGACTTCCTGCGCGACCGCTACACGACGCTGGCGCCGACCGACGATCGCATCATGGCGACCTCGGTGACGGCGCAGTGGTGGCACACGGACACCGACGTCGACTGGTCGAAGTCGCACGCGGCCGTGCTGGCGACGATGACCGAGGTGTTCGCCGGCCACCACAGCCTCGCCCTGCAGCAGACCCTGTACGCGATGGGTGCGGCGGTGCTCGAGGAGCAACCGGGCATCGCCGAGATGCGCTTCTCGCTGCCCAACAAGCACCACTTCGCCGTGGACCTGAGCCCGTTCGGGCTGGACAACCGCAACGAGGTCTTCCACGCCGACGACCGCCCGTACGGCCTCATCGAGGGGACCGTGCGGCGCGAGGGCGCACCGGACCCCGGGCCCGCATTCGATCCGGGCCAGGGCTGGTAGGAAGAGCCGTGTCCGTCATCGCCCGACCCTCGACGCTGCAGGACGCCTTCGACGCGCTGGACGCCCTCCCGGACGCGCACCTGCTCGCCGGCGGCACCGACTTCATGGTGGAGGTCAACTTCGGCCACCGCCGGCCGCCGGCGGTCGTCGCCATCCGCCGGGTGCCGCAGCTGCGGGGCTACGAGATCCGTGCCGACGAGGTCGACATCGGCGCCGCGGTCACCTGGACGACCATCGAGCGCGAGCTCGCCGGCGAGCTGCCCGCGCTCGCCGCCGCGGCCCGCACCGTCGGCTCGCCGCAGATGCGCAACGCCGCCACCATCGGCGGCAACATCGCCACCGCGAGCCCGGCCGGCGACGGGCTGCCGGTGCTGCTGGCCGCCGACGCCACGGTCGTGCTGGCCAGCCGGCAGGGAGAGCGCACGGTGCCCTTCGCCGAGTTCGTCACCGGTGTCAAGCGCACGGTCCTGCGGCCCGGTGAGATCATCACCAGGGTGCGGGTGCCGCGGCTGACCGGACCGCAGGAGTTCCTCAAGGTCGGCACCCGCAACGCGATGGTGATCTCGATCTGCTGCGCCGCGCTGCTGGTCGACCGGGTCGGCCGCACCGTACGGATCGGGCTCGGCTCGGTCGCGCCGACGCCGGTCCGGGCGCCGGAGGCCGAGTCTTACATCGCCGCGGAGATCGACTGGGACGCGCTCTGGGCGCCGCCGGAGTCGGTCGCCCGCTTCGGCGAGCTGGTGCGGGACGCGGTCCGGCCGATCACCGACCACCGCGGCACCGCTGCGTACCGTTCCCGTGCGGTGCAGGTCATCGCCACCCGTGCGCTGGAGAGGAGCCTGGCGTGAGTGACCCGGACGGCGGCCGCGGGGTGAGCGACGCCCTGCACGATCCGACCACGGCCGACAGCCGCGGCGGCCAGGGCTACCCAGGCTCGAACGGAGCCCGGGACCTTCCGCTGGAGACCTACGTCCTGTCGGTGAACGGCCGCGACCTGCCGGTCGACGACGCCTGGGTCGGGGAGAGCCTGCTCTACGTGCTGCGCGAGCGGCTCGGCCAGCCCGGTTCGAAGAACGCCTGCGAGCAGGGCGAGTGCGGGTCCTGCTCGGTGCTGATGGACGGTGCGGTGGTCGCCTCCTGCTGCGTGCTCGCCGCCGACGCGGTGGGCTCGGCGATCACCACGGTCGAGGGCCTCACCGGCGAGGGCGAGCTGTCCGACGTGCAGCGGGCCTTCATCGACCAGGGCGCGGTGCAGTGCGGCTTCTGCATCCCGGGCATGATCGTCGCGCTCACCGACCTGCTCGACCGCAGTCCCGCGGCGAGCGAGCTGGAGATGCGCGAGGCGATCTCGGGCAACCTGTGCCGCTGCACCGGCTACGGGCGCATCTTCGCGGCGTTCCGCCAGGTCCAGCAGGAGCGTGCCGATGCCCGCGCCTAGCCTGCCGGCCACCTTCACCCGCCGTCGCCGGGCGCCGGGCCTCGGCGAGAGCGTGCTGCGCCCGGACGCGCCGCCGAAGGTCAGGGGCGAGTTCGCGTTCTCCTCCGACCTGTACGTGGACGGCATGGTCTGGGGCAAGACGCTGCGCAGCCCGCACCCGCACGCGCGCATCCTGCGGATCGACATCACCGGCGCGCTCGCCATGCCCGGCGTGCACGCTGTCGTGACGCAGGACGACGTGTGGGGCTCCCGCACGTACGGTCTGGAGCGCCACGACCAGCCGGTGTTCGCCGACGGCGTCGTTCGGTTCCACGGCGAGCCGATCGCCGCGGTCGCGGCCGACCACCCGGAGCTCGCCGCCCGCGCCTGCGCCGCGATCGAGGTCGAGTACGAGGTGCTCGAGCCGCTGGTGGACGCCGAGGCGGCGATCACGGCGCCGCCGATCCACCCGGACGGCAACGTGTTCCGGCACATCCGGCTGCGCCACGGCGACCCGGAGGCCACCGGCGACGTGGTCGTCGAGGGCACGTACCAGGTGGGCATGCAGGACCAGGCCTTCCTCGGCCCGGAGTCGGGGCTGGCCGTGCCGAGCGAGGACGGCGGGGTCGAGCTGTTCGTGGCGACCCAGTGGCTGCACGTCGACCGCGACCAGATCGCGGCCTGCCTCAACCTGCCCCGGGAGAAGGTCAGGCTCTCCCTCGCCGGCACCGGCGGCGCCTTCGGCGGCCGCGAGGACGTGTCGATGCAGATCCACGCCTGCCTGCTCGCGCTCGTCACCCGCCGGCCGGTGAAGATGGTCTACTCCCGCGAGGAGTCCTTCTTCGGCCACGTCCACCGGCACCCGGCGACGCTCTGGTTCCGGCACCACGCCCGGCGCGACGGCACGCTGGTCGCCGTCGAGTCCCGGATGGTCTTCGACGGCGGCGCCTACACGTCGTCGAGCACCGCGGTCATCGCCAACGCGACCTGCTTCGCCGCCGGCCCGTACCGTGTCCCGAACGCGAAGGTGGACGGCTACGCGGTACGGACGAACAACCCGCCGTGCGGCGCCATGCGCGGCTTCGGTGCGGTGCAGACCTCGTTCGCCGCCGAGGCGCAGATGGACAAGCTCGCCGCTGCGCTCGGGATGGACCCGGTCGAGCTGCGCCTGAAGAACGCGCTCAGGCCCCACGACCAGCTGCTCACCGGGCAGGTGATCACGGGCGTCGCGCCGGTCGAGGAGTGCATCCGCGCCTGCCGCGAGCTGCCGCTGCCGCCGGCCGCGGACCCCGACGCCGATCTCATGACGCTGCCCGGCGGCGCCGGCCGGACGGCCTTGCCGCACAACGTCCGGCGCGGCGTCGGCTTCGCGGTCGGGTTCAAGAACCTCGCCTTCTCCGAGGGCTTCGACGACTACTCCTCGGCCCGGGTACGGCTGGAGCTCGGCGCCGACGGCGAGCCGGTGGCCACCGTGCACGTCGCCACCGCCGAGGTCGGCCAGGGCTTCGTCACGCTCGCCCAGCAGATCGCCAGGGCCGAGCTCGGGGTCAGCTCGGTCGTGCTGCACCCGGCCGACACCCAGGTCGGTTCCGCCGGCTCCACCAGCGCCTCGCGGCAGACGATGATCAGCGGCGGCGCTGTGCAGATGGCCTGCGCCGGCGTCCGCGAGGTCGTCCTCGAGCGGGCGGCCCTCGACCTGCACCTCGCCCCGGCCGACATGGTGCTCGGCGACGGCGAGCTGACCACCAAGGACGGCGAGCGCAGCGTGTCTCTCGCCGCCGCGCTGCGGGCCGGCCCGGTCGAGGCGTACCGGGAGTTCCACCACGCGCCGACCGACCCGCTCGACGAGAACGGGCAGGGCAACGCGCACTGGTCGCTCGCGTTCGCCGCGCACCGGGCCGTCGTCGACGTGGACGAGGAGCTGGGACTGGTCCGGGTGGTGCAGGTCGCCACCGCCCAGGACGTCGGCAAGGCGCTGAACCCGCTCGCGGTCACCGGCCAGATCGAGGGCGGCATCGCGCAGGGTCTCGGGCTCGCGGTGATGGAGGAGATCGTCGTCGCGGACGGGCGGATCCGGAACCCGTCGTTCACCGACTACCTGCTGCCGACTCCGCTGGACATGCCGCCGGTCGTCCAGACGTGGATCGAGCAGCCGGAGCCCGGCGCCCCGTACGGGGCCAAGGGCGTCGGTGAGCCGCCGACGATCTCCTCGACCGGGGCGATCGTGGCCGCGATCCGGGCGGCGACCGGCCGGCCGCTCGACCGCGTCCCGGTCCGGCCGGACGACATCGCGCTGCCCGCGCCGACCACCGCGGCGTCATGAGCCGCATCGTCCTGCGCGGCGCGCGCTGGCCGGGCGACGTCGCCTTCTCCGGCGGTCGCATCACCGCTGTCGGCGACGTCCCGCCGGAGGACGGCGACACCGTGGTGGACTGCGACGGCGACATCGTCACCGCCGGGCTGGTCAACACCCACCACCACTTCTACCAGTGGATGACCCGGGGCTGGGCGCACGACTGTGACTTGTTCGGCTGGCTGACCACGCTCTACCCGGTGTGGGCCCGGCTGACGCCGGAGGACGTGGCGGCGGCTTCGGCGGTGGCGCTGGCCGAGCTCGCGCTGACCGGCTGCACGACGGCGGCCGACCACCACTACCTGGTGCCGGGCGGCGACGACTCGGTCTTCGACGCGATCGCCGGCGCCGCCCGCACCATCGGCATCCGGGTGCACATCGCCCGCGGCTCCATGGACCTCGGCGAGAGCGCCGGCGGACTGCCGCCGGACTCCGTGGTCGAGGGCCGGGACGCGATCCTGGCCTCGACCCAGGCGGTCTACGACCGGCTGCACGACGGTGACCGCATCGTGGTCACGGTCGCGCCGTGCAGCCCGTTCAGCGTCACCACCGGCCTGATGACCGAGTCCGCCGAGCTGGCCAGGCGACTGGGCGTGCGGCTGCACACGCACCTGGCGGAGACCCTCGACGAGGAGCGGTCCTGCCTGCAGCGCTTCGGCAGGCGGCCGCTGGAGGTGCTCGACGACCTGGGCTGGATCGCGCCGGACGTGTGGGTGGCCCACGGCATCCACTTCGACGACGCCGAGGTGGCCAGGCTGGGGCAGGCCGGCACGGGCGTCGCGCACTGCCCGTCGAGCAACTGCCGGCTGGGCGCGGGCATCTGCCGGACCACCGACCTGGTCGCCGCCGGTGCGCCGGTCGGCCTCGGGGTGGACGGGGTGGCGTCCAACGAGATCGGCGGGCTGCTGCCGGAACTGCGGATGGCGACGTTCCTCGCCCGGCAGCGCGGCCTGGACCCGACCGCGTTCGGGCCGGCGGACGCGCTGCGGCTGGCGACCGAGGGCGGCGCCCGCTGCCTCGGTCGCGACGACGTGGGCCGGCTGGAGCCCGGGCTGCGGGCCGACGTGGTGGTCTGGCCGGGCGACGACCTCGCCGACGTGCTCGACCCGCTCGCCGGCCTCGTGCTCGGCCCGGAGCGCACCGCCCGGCACGTGTTCGTCGAGGGCGACTACGTCGTCCGGGACGGCACGCTCGTCGGCGCCGACCTGGCAACGCTGCGCGCCGAGCTGGCCCGCCGGGTCCGGCGGCTGTGGCCGGCGTGAGTGATCCGGCGCCCGGCTCACCACGCGCCGGGCGGCTCGACGCCGCGTTCCTGCTCGGGATCGACCGCCGGCTCGCCGACGCCGACCGGTTGGTCGCCGCCCGCTACCCGGGCGACGCCGGCGACCGGCAGCCGCTGCACACCGTCTACGTTCCGGCGGACCAGGTCGGCCTCGACACCCCGGCGCGGTGGGGAGCGCGGGCCCTCGACCTGCTGGCCGCGGCCGTGCCGGACGCGCCGAGCGCGACCAGGGTCACCGGCCTCGACGGCGTCGACGAGGAGGTGCACCGCCGGGTGCGGGCCAAGCTGGCCGGGCAGCCGGTGGAGGACCTGCGGGTGGACTTCGAGGACGGCTACGGCGCCCGGCCCGACGCGGAGGAGGACGCGGCTGCGACCTCCGCCGGCGCCGCGCTGGCCGGCCTGCTCACCGCGCCGGGCGGACCGTCGTTCGCCGGCATCCGGTTCAAGAGCCTGGAGCCGCCCACCCGCCGGCGCGGCCTGCGGACGCTCGACCTCGTCCTCGGCGCCCTGCTCGACGCCGGCCCGCTGCCGGACGGCTTCCTGGTCACGCTGCCCAAGGTGACCTCGACCGATCAGGTGCTGGCGATGGCGGAGGTCTGCGAGCGGCTCGAGGGCCTGTACGGGCTGGCCGCGGGCGCGCTGCGGTTCGAGATCCAGGTGGAGACCCCGCAGGCGATCCTCGGCGCGGACGGCGTCGCGACCGTCGCGGTGCTGGTGCACGCGGCCGGCCGCCGCTGCGTCGGGCTCCACTACGGCACCTACGACTACAGCGCGGCCTGCGACGTGGCCGCGGCGTACCAGAGCCTCGACCACCCGGTGGCCGACCACGCCAAGGCCGTCATGCAGGTGGCGGCGGCCGGCACCGGGGTCAGGCTCTCGGACGGCTCGACCAACGTCGTGCCGGCCGGCAGCCCGGAGCAGGTGCGGGATGCGCTGCGGCTGCACGCGCGGCTGGTCCGGCGCTCCCTGGAGCGGGGCTACTACCAGGGCTGGGACATGCACCCCGGGCACCTCGTCACCCGCTACCTGGCGGCGTACGCGTTCTTCCGGGAGGGGCTGCCGGCGGCGGCCGACCGGCTGCGCCGCTACCTGTCCCGCGCCGGCGGCGGCGTGCTGGACGAGCCGGCCACCGCGCAGGCGCTCGCCTCGTTCCTCGCCCGCGGGCTGCGTTGCGGCGCACTGGACGACGCCGAGCTCGCCGCGGCCACCGGCGTGCCCGCCGCGGCCCTCGACGCGCTGGCCCGCCGCCGCCCGGTGCCCGCGCAGCCGTCCTGACCGGAGGAGGAGCCTGACCATGGCGGACACCGATCCCCGCGCGGCCGGGGCCGAGTTCACCGCCCTGCCCGATCTGGCCTGCCGGTCATTCGGCGGCGGCGTCGTCGCGGCGAACGACGAGCTGTTCGCCGAGCGGGAGAACCTGATCAAGCCCGGACCCCCGCGCTACTCGACGTACACCTTCGGCCACAAGGGCCAGGTGTACGACGGCTGGGAGACCCGGCGCCGGCGGGAGCCGGGGCACGACTGGGCGCTGGTGCGCCTCGGCATGCCCGGCGTGGTGCGCGGCGTCGTCGTCGACACGGCCTTCTTCAAGGGCAACTACCCGCCGGAGATCTCGGTCGAGGGCGCCGCGGTCGAGGGCTACCCGTCGCCGGTCGAGCTGGCGGCCGCCGACTGGACGAGCCTGGTGCCGAGGTCGGCGGTCGAGGGCGACGCGGTCAACGAGTTCCGGGTGGGCGTGGAGCAGCGCGTCACGCACGTGCGGCTCTGCCTCTACCCGGACGG
>Ga0070675_100003461_pt1 | contig 11961 bp, 13 predicted proteins | sample KBSM43metaG_FD_65343 | JGI IMG/M metagenome (GOLD analysis project Ga0070675, IMG submission 65343) | Miscanthus rhizosphere microbial communities from Kellogg Biological Station, Michigan, USA - KBS M4-3 metaG | ecosystem: Host-associated > Plants > Roots > Rhizosphere > Soil ...
CGGGCCGTCGGCCCGTCCCTTATGCCTTCTCGCTCTTGTCGAGAATCGGCTGGAATTCCACCGTCGCCTTCTTGAGCTCCGCCGCCGCGTCGGCACCGTTGATCATGTTGGTGAGCGCAATCCCGAACACGTCGCGGAACTCGGTGACGGGCGCGATGACCGGCAGTCCCGGCTGCGCGATGCGCGCCGAGGTCAGCATGCACTCGACCCATTCCTTCGGTGCCTTGAAGTCGGACGACGACTGGGCGCCGGCGTAGGCCGAATTGCGAACGGGCGCACCGGCTGCCGCCTGCAGCATCCGCGTCTGGTTGGCTTTGTTCGACGCCCACTGCAGGTAGAACCATGAGGGGCCCTTCTTCTTGCTGTAGATCGAAATGCCTTCGCCGTCGCCGAAGAGGGCGGACACCTGTTGCTTGGGGCCCGCCGGCATGACGCCGTATCCGACCTTGCCGACGATCCTCGACTTCGTCGGATCCTCGAGCGGTTGCGCGAAACCGATGCCGTCGAGCCACATTGCCGCCTTGCCTTGCAGGAACAGGCTTTGCGCTTCGTTCCAGTTGAAGCCGGCAACACCTTGAGGGCCGGACTTCGCCAGCAGCGTCTGGTACATCTTCGCGGCGTCGACGGCCTCCGGCGTATCCGTCGTGAGCTTGCCGTTGGCGTCCACGAACGCGCCACCGTTGCCGAGCAGGAAGCTCGACCAGACCGGGACATTCGCGTTTTTGAGCCCACGCGCGACAAATCCGCACACTCCCTTTGAAGGATCGTTCAAGCGCGCCGCAACGTCGACCATTTCCGCGAACGTCTTGGGATAGGCAATGTTCTTGGCGGCGAACAGCTCCTTGTTGTAATAGACGACCCACGGGTCGAGGTTGAGCGGCAGGCTGTCGACGCGGCCGTCAGCCTGCGTCGCGTACGCAAGCCCGCCCTTCGCGAAGTCGGCGAAGTCGAGATTCGGATCCGCGAGCGACTTGTCGGCCATCATGGGCCGAATGTCTTCGAGCCACTTGTTCTTGCCGAAGAGCCGCTTCTGAACGTGATACGAGATCGCGATGACGTCGAAGCTCGTGTTGCCGGAGTTGAACTCGATCACGGCCTTTTGCCGCTGTTGCTGCTCGGGGATCATCTCGGAATTGACGGTGATGCCGGTCAGGTCCTCGAATTCCTTGTGATACTTCGTGAGCAGGTCGCCGCGCGGGCTCTTGACGAGGAAGATCTCGATCTTCTCGCCTTTGAACTTCTTCCAGTCGAACGCGCCCTGGGCATTCGAAGCCAGCTGGCCCGCGCCTGGAACGACGCCCAGCGCGACGGCACTGGCTCCCGCCTGCAACAGCCGGCGCCGCTTGGTCTCGATGCTGCCACGATCGTGATCTGCCATGGTTTCCTCCGTTGTGATGTCGGCCTGAATCATACTGCGCGCGATGGCCTGACGCGCATCCCTGCTCGCTCGAGCGCGCCGAGGAACCGCTGCTGCGCCGCCTCGGGAAGCTCGATCCACGGCGGCCGCAGCGCGCGCCAGCCGGGATCGGCGGTCTGCGCGGCGACGATTGCCTTGAACGCCGACAGGAACGGGTATTCGAACAGGATTGAGATGAACGTCGCGATGCGCTCCTCGTCGGCCGGCGTGACCGACGGCGAAAACAGCGCGCGAACCATTTCGGGAAAGACGTTCGCCACGCCGCAAATCGTCCCGGCGCCGCCTTCGCGAAGTAGGCGAGGCACGTGCGGCTCGTGTCCCACGAGGATTCCTAGTTCAGGCACGCGCTCGAGCAGCGCCGACGTGTACGACCAGTCGCCTCCGCTGTCTTTCACGCCGGCGATGACACCGGGAAAAGCGTCGGCAAGCCGTGCGACCAGGTCGACAGACAGCGGGATGCCCGAGAATTGCGGAATGTGATACAGCAAAACGCGCAAGCGCGGATCGGCGACCGCTTCGATCACGCGCGCGTACCACGCGTAAAGCCCGTCATCGGACATCGCGTTGAAGAAGTACGGCGGCAGCACGAGGCAGCCAGCGCAACCGGCCTGCACGCTTTCCCGGGTAAGCGCGATGGTCTCAGTCAGCGCGGCGCAACCGGTGGCCGCGACGACACGCTGCGGTGATATGCCCCCAGCGAGCAACGCGGCGACGCCATCCGAGCGCTCTTTCACCGAGAACGACACTCCCTCGCCGGTCGTTCCGAACGGCGCGACGCCATCGACCCCCCGCGCGAGAAGCGCCTGGGCGTGGCGCACGAAACGGCCGTGATCGACGCCGCCGTCGGGCGCGATCGGCGTCAGCATCGCGCACCAAAGGCCCTGAACGGCATGAATGTTCGATTTGGAATTCATCACGTGTCCGAGGTCAATAGACGTGGCGTTGCAGCTTTGCCTGGTAGATGATGGTCGTGGCGATCTCCTCGATCGACTTCTGCGTCGTGTCGAGGGTGGGGACGCCTTCGGTTTGCATTAGTTTTTCGCACTCGCGCACCTCGTAGCGGCAATTGTCCAGCGCCGAGTACGGACTGTTGGGGCGCCGCTCGTCGCGGATCTTGTGCAGGCGCTCCGCGTTGATCGTGAGGCCGAACAGCCGTTCCTTGTACGGCCGCAGCGAGCGCGGAAGCGCGCGGTCGACGAAGTCGTCCGGCGTCAGCGGGAAGTTAGCGGCGCGGATGCCGAACTGCATCGCGAGATACAACGACGTCGGCGTCTTGCCGCAGCGCGAGACGCCGACGAGGATCACCTCGGCGCGCCCGAGCTCGCGAATCGCCGCACCGTCATCGTGGGCCTGGGCGAAGTTGATCGCGTCCATCCGCGCGAAGTATTCGTGGCTGTTGGCGATGCCGTGCGAGCGGCCGGCGGCATGCGAGCTCTTCGCGCCGAGCTCCGTCTCGAGCGGCCCGATGAAGACCTGGAAGAAGTCGAGCGACAGCGCGTTCGTGTTGCGGCGAACGCTGTCGCTCACCGCGTCGTCGACGATCGAGCTGAACACGATTGCCGGCCGCCCCTCGCGCTCGGCGGTCTCGTTGATCTGCTTGATCACCGACGTGACCTTGTCCGGAGAATCGACGAACGGGATCGTGATGCGCGAGAACTCGATCTCCTCGAACTGCGACAGGAGGCTGTTGCCGAGCATCTCGGCGGTGATGCCCGTGCGATCGGAGACGAAGAAGACGGTGCGTCGAATGGGCATGCCGTTCACCCTCCGGCACGCGGCATTCGCCGCGCTACCAGTGCTTCCACACGGGCTCGACGCTCGCGGGAAGGTCGGGCAGGTCGCCGAGATCCATCCAGCCTTCGCCAGGACCGTGCCAGTCGCTGCCGCACGATCCGCGAAGTCCGAGCACGCGGGCGTGAGTCGCGAACTCCTGGTACTGGGCCGGCGTGTGCGAAGGGGACAAGATTTCGATGGCGTCACCACCGGCGTCGCGGAACTCGGTGAGGAGCTTGCGCATCCCGGTCGGCGTCACCCGATAGCGGCCCGGGTGGGCGAGGACGGCCTGGCCGCCCGCGGCGTGGATCCAGCCCACCGCCTGCGGCAGGGAGGCCCAAGCGTGAGCGACGTAGCCGGGCTTGCCGGGTGTCAGATAGCGGTCGAAGACGCCGCGCGCATCCTTGGCGTAGCCCGCGTCGATCAGGAACCGCGCGAAGTGCGTGCGCGACACGAGGTCGTCGTTGGTCACATAGCGCATCGCGCCCTGGTATGCGCCCGGGACGCCGGCCTCGGCCAATCCTTGCGCCATCAGCCGAGCGCGCTCGCCGCGGCCGCCGCGGATCGACGCGAGGCCCTGCACCAGCGTTGCGTTGTCCGGGTCGATCCGGAGCGCGACGACGTGGATCGTAATGTCCTTCCACGTGACCGACAGCTCTGACCCGCAGACTAAGGTAATGCCGGCGTCGCTCGCGGCCTGCTGGGCCTCGGCAAGGCCGCTCACCACGTCGTGATCGGTCAGCGCCAGGACGTCGACACCACGCTGCGCCGCACGCGCGACCACCGCGGCCGGCGCAAATAATCCATCGGAATGGGTGGAATGACAGTGAAGGTCGTAACGCGGCATCAGCGGAACTGCGCGAGCTGTGGCCGACAGCTTGATTCGGCTCGAAATAGCGGGCTCGGGGCAGGTGCCGATTCTATCAGAGCGAACGCGGTTTCCCGCCCCGCAAGCGTCCAAAGAGATGACTGTACGCCGCGAAATCCATGCAAAATGCCGAAAACTGGTGGAAGAGCGCGGGGATGCGGCCGTATCGGCGGCCCTTGCGCTTCCCAGGAATTTCTGTCATCAATATGCGGCTGGTATGATTCTCGCTTTGCGCTCAGGAGCCGGACGCGCGTTGTGCTGCGTCCCTGTAGTCAACGACTCAACACTCGATCCCCACGCTGACGCATGAAGCTTTTTGAACGTGTCCTGAACCCGCGAGAAATCCGGCGCCGTCTGGGCTTGAACCAGGAGCAGTTCTGGACGCAGATCGGCGTTACCCAGAGCGGCGGCTCCAGGTATGAGAGTGGCCGCGAGATGCCGAAGCCCGTGCGGGAGCTGCTGCGGCTCGTGCACGTGGAGCAGGTGGACCTCTCCCAGGTGAAGCGGGTCGACTTCGAGATCATCAACTATCTCAAGACCTCGCACGCAGACCTCTATCGCACGCTTCGCAAGGCCGTGAAGGGCAAGGAAACCGCTGCGCAGGTCGCGGCGGAGCCGGGCGGTGTGAGCTTCGACTCCGGCGATTCGATCCGCCTGCCTCTCGAGCAAGAGGAGCACCCGAGCGGCGGGCGTCCCTGATATTCAGCGATCGCCGTCGTCGAATAAAGCTGAACCCGCCGCGGCGGGTTTGTTTTTTTGAAGCACGTTAGAATCGCGCACTGGCAACCGTCGGCGCGCTGCCCCGGCGTGCGCCATTTTCTTTCCCCCTCGGCTGAATGGATCCACAAGCGCGTGTAATCCCCTTCGAACGTCTGCGCATGACGGACGTCGGCGACGTCGGCGGTAAGAACGCGTCGCTCGGCGAGATGATCAGCCAGTTGGCCGGCGCCGGAATCCGCGTGCCCGGCGGCTTTGCGACGACGGCGTTCGCGTTCCGGGAGTTCCTGGCACAGGGCGACCTCGCAGGGCGCATCGAGCGCCGGCTCTCCGCGCTCGATGTGGAGGACGTAGCCGCACTCGTCAGTGCGGGCGCGGAGATCCGGGGCTGGATCACGGCGGCGCCGCTTCCCCCGGCGTTCCAGGCCGAGATCGCATCGGCGTATCGCCGGCTCGCGGATGCCGCGCCCGCCGCGACGTTTGCGATCCGCTCGTCGGCGACCGCCGAGGACCTGCCGGATGCCTCGTTCGCGGGCCAACAGGAAACGTTCCTCAACATCAACGGGCTCCCCAACGTCACTCACGCGATTCGCGAAGTGTACGCAAGCCTGTACAACGACCGCGCCATCGCCTATCGCGTGCACAAGGGATACGCCGACGCGGAGGTCGCGCTGTCGGCTGGCGTGCAACAAATGGTGCGCAGCGATCAGGGCGCCGCGGGCGTGATGTTCACGCTCGACACCGAGTCGGGCTTCGATCAGGTCGTGTTCATCACGTCGTCGTACGGGCTCGGCGAGACCGTCGTCCAGGGCGCTGTGAATCCCGACGAGTTCTACGTGTATAAGCCGAACTTGTCGACGGGGCGGCCGGGAATTCTGCGCAAGACGCTCGGCACCAAAGCGATACGCATGGTGTTCACCGGCGGCGAGCGAGCAGGAGAATCGACGAAGACCGTCGATGTTCCCGAAAGCGACCGGCGGCGATTTTCGATCACGGACGACGAGGCGCACGAGCTTGCCCGTTACGCCGTTGCTATCGAGAAGCACTACCGCCGCCCGATGGACATCGAGTGGGGACGCGACGGCGTCGACGGGAAGCTCTATATCCTGCAGGCGCGGCCCGAGACCGTGAAATCGCGTGAGCCCGCCGGCAATCTGCGCCGCTATCGACTCAAGTCGCGCTCCGATGTTCTCGCCACCGGCCGCGCAATCGGACAAAAGATCGGCGCCGGCATCGTGCGCCTCATCAACTCCGTCGAGGAGATGGATCGCGTCGGCCCGGGCGACGTGCTCGTCGCCGACATGACCGACCCCGATTGGGAGCCGGTGATGAAGCGCGCGGCCGCGATCGTGACCAACCGCGGTGGCCGGACCTGTCACGCGGCGATCATCGCCCGCGAGCTCGGCATACCGGCGGTCGTCGGCTGCGGCGATGCCACCGACGTGCTGACCGACGGTGCCAAGGTCACCGTCTCATGCGCGGAAGGCGACACCGGCAACGTGTATACGGGAATCCTCGACGTGGAGATCGCCGACGTGGCATTCGACCGCATGCCTTCGATCCCGACGAAGATCATGCTGAATGTCGGCAATCCCGAGCTTGCGTTCGAGTTTCGCCAGTTGCCGAACGAAGGGGTGGGCCTGGCAAGGCTCGAGTTCATCATCAACAAGAACGTCGGCATCCATCCGAAGGCGCTGCTCGATCTCGAAGGCCAGCCGCCCGATCTGCAGAAAGAGATCAGGAACCGCATCGGCGGCTATCCGAGTCCTACCGAGTTCTACGTCGCGAAGATCACCGAAGGCGTCGCCACCATTGCTGCGGCATTCTGGCCGAAGAAAGTGATCGTGCGGCTGTCGGACTTCAAGTCGAACGAGTATTCGAACCTCGTCGGCGGCCAGCGCTTCGAGCCGCACGAGGAGAATCCGATGTTGGGCTTTCGCGGCGCGTCCCGCTATATCTCGCCCGAGTTCCAGGATTGCTTCGCCCTCGAGTGCCGCGCGATCCGGCGGATCCGCGACGACATGGGATTCACGAACGTCGAGGTGATGATCCCGTTCGTGCGTACGCTTACCGAGGCGGAGCAGGTGGTTGCGCTGTTGACGGCGCAGGGACTCGCCCGCGGACAGAACGGCCTGCGGCTGATCATGATGTGCGAGATTCCGTCCAATGCGCTGCTCGCCGACCGTTTCCTCGAGCATTTCGACGGCTTCTCGATCGGCTCCAACGACATGACCCAGTTGACGCTCGCTGTCGACCGCGACGCCGGCGGGGCAATCGCGACGTCGTTCGACGAGCGCGACGATGCGGTAAAGATGATGCTCGGGATGGCGATTGCCGCGTGCCGCAAAGCGGGCAAGTACGCCGGGATTTGCGGCCAGGGGCCATCGGACCATCCGGATCTCGCCCAATGGCTCGTAGCGCAGGGGATCGAGAGCATCTCGCTCAATCCCGATACGGCAGTCTCAACCTGGCTGCTGTTGGCCGGCAAAAAGGTGTGATCGACCGGACGGCGGATTGTCGCGCGCCAGGTGTAGTTTCAGCATGAGGCGGTGCAATCGACGTCTCGGACCCAACGCGCTCTGCCATCGCCACCTGATTCGCCGAGAGCGGCCCCGCTCCCTGCGAGAGCGGCCCGCCTTCCGGCGAGAGCGGCTCGGCTGCGAATCGAGCCGCGTCCGTCGCGCATGGGATGCGCGTGGGTGTGCTTAATCAGCATGCTTTCCTCGGTGCTCCTGTCCGCGCTGCCGTTGCCGACGTCGGTCCTGCTCCCGAGCGTGGTCGCCGTTGCCGGAGTGCTGGTGCGTGGACTCTGGCGCTGCACCGGTCGTGGCGTGCCTGCATTGATGCACGTGGGCAATGATCGCCGCATGACGGTCACGGACTGCGAGGGGTGCTCGCACTCGGGGACGATTCTCGACGACACTTTCGTCGGCGCCTGGCTCACCACCATCGTTTGGCGGCGCGATGGCCTTCCCTGGTGGCGTCCCGCCGCCGCGATCGTGGTACTGCCCGACATGCTGCCGGCCGACGATTTCAGACGGCTGCGGGTCGCCCTTCGCTACGGCCGTGCGGCGGCTCGCGGCTGCACGAGCGAGGAGGATGCAGCCTGACCGGCCAGCCACGCCTGCACGTCGATGCGGACGCCGCTTTCGAGCTTGGGCTGGCCGCCGATGAGATAGACGTAGAGTGGCACCAGCGCCTCGGGCAGCGGCAGAGCAGACCGATCCTCGCCGGGGTGCGTCAGCGCGCGAAGCGGCGAGCATATCGGCCCGGGCACGATGGCGTTCACCCGCAGCGTCGGCCGGTTCTCCCACTCGTCGGCGAGCGTCGAGGCGAGCGCGGACAACCCCGACTTCGCCGAGGCGTAGGCGCCCCAATACGCGCGCGGCTCCTCGCCCCGGGCATCGAGCGTGAACACCACGCTTGCGTCCGGCGCCTTCGCCAGCAACGGCAGAGTCGATCGCGTCATCGCCATTGCCGCGGCCAAATTGATCCGCAGCACCTTTTGCCACGCATCGAACGACTGATGCTCGACGGGGCCCAGCGAACCGAGGAACGCCGCCGTGTGCACGAGCGCATCGAGGCGCCCCAGCTGCGCGCGGATCGCGCTCGCCACGTGGCCGAAGTCGTCCGCGGAGGCAACACTCAAGTCGAGCGGAAGAATCGTCGGCTGGGGAAGACCGGCACCGACGATCTCGTCATAAAGAGCTTCCAATCTGCGGACGACGCGTCCGTGCAGAACCAGCGTCGCGCCTCGCCTGGCGCACGCGAGAGTAACGGCCCGGCCGAGGCCGCCGGTTGCGCCCGTGACCATCACGACGCGATCGGCGAGATCGACTTCGACCTTTGCTTGTGGCGACGGCAATGGCATCAGTGACCACGCATTCGCATTGCGGACGCGGGGGAAGGGTGATGATAGCCGAGAGGCACCGCGCGATAGGCGGCAGCAAGCGGACTCGGTTTGCATACGGATCCCTCGCCCCGTATAATTTTGTGTTGCCCGTGGGGGTATAGCTCAGCTGGGAGAGCGCTTGCATGGCATGCAAGAGGTCAGCGGTTCGATCCCGCTTACCTCCACCACCGACCTTCGCGACATCGATCAAGACGAGTTGAAGTCGCACCGCGTCCCCATCGTCTAGAGGCCTAGGACACTACCCTTTCACGGTAGGTACGGGGGTTCGAATCCCCCTGGGGACGCCAACGTACCATAAACCGCCGCGCAGGCGGTTTTTTATTGCCCATAAGGATCAAACGCTTACTGTGCAATAGTCTCCAATGGCTTGTAATGTCCTATGATCCGTTCCAAGAGCGGTAGGGGGGGCGGATAGGGGGCGGGAGATGCCGCGGGAAGCCAAAGGATTGAGCGCACGGCAGGCCGAAACGCTCGGCGACGGCAAACACGCGGACGGCCGCGGACTCAACCTCATTGTGCGCGGCGCATATCGCGCCTGGTTCTTCTTCTACACGAGCCCGAGCGGCCGGCGCCGCGAAATGCTGCTCGACCATTGCAGCAAGTGCTCTCTCAAAGACGCGCGCGACAAGGCCGACGCGGCGCGCCAGCTTCTAAAGCAAGGCATCGACCCGCTCGGCGAACGAGAGGCCGCGAAGGCCGCTGCGGTCGAGGCGACCAAAGCCGCCGACGCCAAGCACGCCGGCGGGCAGTCGCTGCGCCGTTTCGCGCGGGCATATCACGACGACATCGAGGCCGACTTCTCGAACCGCAAATGCTCCGCGCAATGGATCGGCACACTAGAGAACCACGTCTTTCCGACGCTCGGCGACAAGGCGCTCGCATCCGTCACTGCTGGCGACTTGTTCGATGTGCTGCGCCCGCTCTACCTCAAGGTGCCGGCAACGGCGCGACGCATCCGGCAGCGGCTCGAAGCCGTCTATAACGAGGCCATACTGCGCGACCTGGTGGCCGCCAACCCCGCGGCGAAGGTACGGGCGGCGCTGCGCAAGAAAGGCGCGAAGGCGGCCAACGGCTCGCACCTGCGCGCGCTCCCCTACGCCGAACTGCCGGCGCTGCTGAAGAAGACGCGGGCGCTACCGGCCACCGCCGCGCGCGCATTCGAGTTTGCTGTGCTGACGGCGGCGCGCACCGGCGAAGTGCTCGGCATGAAGTGGGACGAGCTTTCGCGCGACGGCAAAACGTGGACCGTCCCGCCCGAACGTATGAAGCAACGCGAGCCGCACACCGTCGCGCTGTCGGCAGCGGCGCAGGCGGTGCTCAAGCGCGTGCGCGGGCTGTCGAAGGCGTGGGTATTCCCGAGCCCGCAACGAGATGCGCCGCTCTCGAACATGGCGATGCTCACGTTGTTACGTCGGCTAAAAGCAGAAAAGCGCACGACGGTACACGGCGCCGCGCGCACTGCGTTTTCGACCTGGGCAAATGAAACCGGCGCCGCGAGGCCCGAGGTGATCGAGGCCGCGCTCGCGCACCGCGAGGCCGACATTGTGCGCGCTGCGTACAACCGCGCCGAGTTTCAGGCCGAGCGCGGGCGCTTGCTGGCCGCATGGGCACGGTATCTGCGATGACACACAAGAAGCGGGCGCCGCGGCCGCCACTGGTGTTTGATGATCTCGACGATCTTGAGGCATTTATGTCGGCGGTCGAGAACAATCCCGACAACCCGGAACCGGCGCTGGAGCTATTGCGAGGTCGCGCTTTGGCGATGCTGCGAGCCAGCGGCGTCGACTTCGCGGTGGACCTAGCGCGACATCGCGCTTTGGCGAAGCTGCGAGCTAGGGGCGTGCCGCCCGACGCGCCGTCGTTACTCGACATCCTATCTGCTATCCGAAGCGATCGACGCGAGAGGCGGCCCGGTGAATTCTTTCCAACCCTCCGGCTCGGTGTACCGGAATTGGGCGGTGGTCGATTTCGCCATTGGGTGCTGTCATGCCGGCCCGATGACATCCGATGATATTGGCCGGCTGCGCGTTGCCGCGATGGCCGCCTATGGCTGGCAGGCGTGGATCGACGTGACGCACCGCGCAGCAACGCAAAAGGTGCGCGTTGTCGCATCAAGCAAGGGCGGCGAGAAAATGAAAAAGAAGGCGGCCCGCAGACACAAGCCAATCGTCGCCGCGCTGGCGGAGGGGCAATCCGTCAAAGCGGTGCTACTTGAGCGCGAACTCGTCGGCAAGAAGGCGCCATCGGAGAGCACCATTCGCCGCGTCAAGAAAGCCAAAGGCCTGTAAGAAGAATTTTCGGCAAAGCCTAAGGCCCTGCCACCCCAGGGCGCCGGGCCGGGCATAGTCTGCGTGTCACCTGCCGCACCCCGCGGCGAACTTTGAGGTGACGCATGGACTCGACCACGCAGCAAAAATCGGCGGCCCGCCCGGCCCGCCCCGCGCTGCCGTTCGCCGATCGGATCATCCGGCCGACGCAGGCAGCGCAAATGCTGGGAGTTTCCGTTGCCGGTCTATGCGACTGGCTCGCAGCCGGCACATTCCCACAACCGCGCGCTTTAGGCGCCGGAAGAGGCTGCGTCGGCTGGCTCGAATCCGAGCTCGTCCAATTCGCAAGGAATCTGCCGCTCGCACCGGGCAAGGTTGGCTCACGCAGGCGGAAGGTGGCGTAATGGCCGCCCCTATAAAACGCGACGCCCGGCGGGCACCGGGCGCGAGCGTCGAAACGAAACAGCAGAAGACGAGCCGCAAGCCTACCGGCGGCCGTCCCGTACTTCAAGGAAACGCGAACGCGCGCAACCCCTCCCAGCGTGCGCCGCGTTGGAGCCCGCCGCGGGGCGCCGATGCGCTCGCCGAAATGGAAGCATTGTTCCCCACGCTGGCGCCAATGCAGCGGAGGCGGCGATGATCGCCCCGCGCTGTCACCAACGTGGTGACCTGGCGCCGACGGGCTGGGCAGCGTGCATCAAGTGCCATGCCTACAACGATCTCGGGCGAGCCTTCTGCGGTGACGCAGGCATTGACGAGTACCGCCTACAGCGCGCGCTCGCCTATATCCGCGGCCGCCGTCCCGTCGAACCCCTGGAAAGCCTCTTGCGGAAATTAACCCGCCGTGTCGCCTTGGCCGCATTCGGTCGACGGCGCCTTGCTGCTTACGGATCTCGCCGAAACCTTCGCCCGTTACGCGGTCCTGCCGCCCCACGCAGAGATCATCCTAGCGCTCTGGATCGTGATGACGTACCTGTACGACGCCATCAGCGTCGCGCCGGTCCTA
>Ga0070675_100003465_pt1 | contig 11957 bp, 8 predicted proteins | sample KBSM43metaG_FD_65343 | JGI IMG/M metagenome (GOLD analysis project Ga0070675, IMG submission 65343) | Miscanthus rhizosphere microbial communities from Kellogg Biological Station, Michigan, USA - KBS M4-3 metaG | ecosystem: Host-associated > Plants > Roots > Rhizosphere > Soil ...
GGCAGCGTGCGCGACAGCGGCGACAATGAGGTCACCGCCAACCAATTTGGTGGCGGCGTTCACTGGCTGACCGACTTGGGCAATCTTCACATCGCCGCTTATGGCAATGCCGGTTATGTCCGCCTGCACGAGAAGCGCTTCTTCTCCGGCACGACCGACACGTCGGCGGCGGTTTTCAGCAGTGTCGGCAGGTGGAACGGCATCGCGATGGCCGCGGGCGGCAAGGTCAGTTACGAGGCCAATGCCGGCGCTTTCTATGTGCGCCCGTCAGGTGAGCTCTCTTATAACCGACTGTCCGAGAACAAGCATTCCGAAACCGGCGGCGGCACGGCCTTCGACCTGACCGTCGCCAAGCGGACCAGCTCCGAATTCGCCGCAACCGGCCTGGTCGCAGCCGGCGTGCATTTCGGCAATGTGGTTGATCCAGAAGCGACGACGTTGCGGTTCGAGGTGGAAGGCGGCCGACGCCAGGTGCTGAGCGCGAATCTTGGCTCCACCACCGCGAGCTTCGCCGGCGGCCAGAGTTTCACGCTTGATCCCGAAGACCGCAGGAGCGGCTGGCTTGGCGGCGTGACCGCCTCGCTCGGCTCGTCGATCTTCCGCTTCTTCGCATCGGGCCAATATGAGACGCGCTCGGACGGCCAGCGGATCATTTCGGGCCGCTTCGGTTTCCGCGGCTCGTTCTGAGTCTCCACGTTCATAAAAAATGGCCCGGACTTTCGTCCGGGCCAGTTCAGGGTACCTGAGAAGAGGTCTCAGGTGGGGTGAAGCTATTTCCCGGCGCCGCTCGCACCGGCGAGCTGGCTTTGCCAGCCGCCACCGAGCGCGCGGAACAGATCGATCTGGGCGGACGCCACCGCATATTTGGATTGCGCCAGCGCGGCCTCTGCCTCAGCATTGGTGCGCTCGGCGTCGATCAAAGCGAGATAATCCACCTGGCCTTCGCGTTGCCGGGCCTGGACGATACGTGCGGCACTTGCCGCATTGTCGCGCGCGCTGGTCAGCGCCTGACGGCGATTGAGCGACTGGGCATAAGCCGACAGCGCGGTGTCGGTTTCCTGCAGCGCGCGCAGCACGGTTCCGTCGAAAGTGGCGAGCGCCCCGTCGCGGTCCGCCTTCGCCTCGGCAATGCGCGCTCGCGCGGCGGACTGGTTGGGGAAATTCCAGCTGATCAGCGGGCCCAGCAACCAGCGTAACGGGCCTCCCCCGAACAGATCGGAGAAGCCGGAGCTGGTCTGGCCAACGGAGCCGCCGAGCGTGATGTGCGGATAGAGGTCCGCAGTCGCGACACCGATGCGGGCGGTATCCGCCGCCAGCCGTCGTTCGGCAGCGCGTACGTCTGGTCGCCGCGCGAGCAAGGTCCCGCCGTCGCCGACGGGTACCAGCTGCGTGAGCGCGGGCGTGGTGTCGCGCACCGCCGCGGTCGGCGGCAGCGCGTCGGGAGTCCGGCCGGTCAGCATGGCAAGCCGATAAAGTGCGGCCTGGCGTTCGGCCATCAGCGGCGGGATCTCGGCGCGGCGCTGGTCCGCAAGCGTCGATAGCCGCGAAACGTCGAGCTTTTCGGCGCGACCGGCCTCAAATCTTTTCTGGGTGATGCCGGCCGAATGATCGAGAAGATCGACGATGTTCTGCGCCACCTTGATCTGCTCGGCGGCCGAAGAGGCCTCGATATAAGCGCGCGTCGTCTCGGCAACGATGCCGATCCGGACCGCGTCCGCGTCCGCCCCTGCGGCGCCAACGTCGCCATGCGCCGCTTCGATCTCGCGCCGGACCCGGCCCGAAAGATCGAGTTCGTAGGAAACGGACAGGCCAGCGTCGACCTGCCAATCCTCGCGCTTGGCACCGGCGGAGCGCTGGTCGGCGGGCAGGCGCCCATAAGCCGGGCTGGCGCTGAGTTCGGTCTGCGGCAGCAGGTCCGAACGCGCACCCCGCAGCGAGGCGCGAGCCCGATCGAGCCGGGCGACCGCGACGCGAATGTCGGTGTTGGCGGCAAGCGCATCGGCGACGAGTCCGTCGAGCACCGGATCGTCGTAAAGCTTCCACCATTGGGCCGGCGTATCCGCGTCGCTGACGGGAGCGCCAGCCGTGATCAGCGGCTTTTCGACGACCGCGTCGAGCGACGGCGGCACGTAGGTGGGTCCGGCGGCACAGGCGACAACGGCCAGCGACGACACGGCAGGCAACAGGATCTTGGCGAGCCTCATCATCGGGCGCACTCCTTATTCGGCCGGCTGCAGCGCGAGGCTGCTGGACTGGCCGCCGCGGCGGGCAAAGCGATCGCCCAGCGCGCGGCACACCACATAGAAGGTCGGGGTGAAGATCAGGCCGAATGCGGTCACGCCGATCATGCCGGAGAAGACTGCGGTACCGAGCGCCTGGCGCAATTCGGATCCCGCACCCTTGGCCAGCACCATCGGCACCGCGCCGAGGATGAAGGCGAAGCTGGTCATGAGGATCGGACGCAGGCGGGTGCGTGCGGCGTGGACCGCAGCATCGACCGGCGACATGCCCTGCTCCTCCTCGGCCTGCTTGGCGAACTCGACCACCAGGATCGCGTTCTTGGCGGCAAGCGCGATCAGCACGACCAGGCCGATCTGGGTCAGGACATTATTGTCCATCCCCCGGATGTTCACGCCCGCCATCGCGGCGAGCAGGCACATCGGCACGATCAGGATGATCGCGAGTGGCAAGGTCAGGCTTTCATATTGCGCCGCCAGCACCAGGAAGACGAACACCACCGCCATCGCGAACACGATCGCCGACGTGCTGGCAGCTGCCTTCTGCTGATAGGCGATGCCGGTCCATTCATGGCCATAGCCGGTAGGCAGGCTGCCGTCGGCGAGCCGGTCCATCGTCTTGAGGGCGGTGCCTGATGAGGTGCCCGGCGCAGTATCGCCATCCACCTCGACCGCGGGGAAGAGGTTATAGCGGGTCACGCGATAAGGCCCGGTCTTGTCCTTGAAGGTCGCAACCGACCCGATCGGCACCATCCCTCCTGCATTCGACCGCGTCTTCAGATTGGCGATGTCCGCGATCGTGTTGCGATAACGGGCATCCGCCTGTGCGGTGACGCGATAGGTGCGGCCGAGCAGGTTGAAATCGTTGACGAAAGTCGAGCCGAGATAGGTCTGCAGCGCTTCGAACACGCGTTCCGGAGGTACGCCCAGCAGGTCCGCCTTGCGGCGGTCGATGTCGGCATAAACCCGCGGCGTGTTGGTCGCGTAGAAGGTGTAGATCTGCTTCAGGCCCTTGGTCTGATTGGCCTGGCCGATCAGGCCATAGCTGACCTTGCCCAGATCCTCATAGCCGTGGCCGCTCGTGTCCTGGACCATCATGCGGTAGCCGCCAGCCGAGCCGATGCCCTGGATCAGCGGCGGGGGCACGATCAGCAGCCGCGCCTCGGTAATGTCCGCGGTCGCCTTCTGCGCCTCGGCCATGATCGACTGAAGGTTTACCCCGAGCTTGCCGCGTTCGGCGAAGCTCTTGAGCGGAACGTAGGCCGCCGCCGTATTGGGGGCGAGCGTCTGCGAGGGGCCGTCAAAGCCCGCCAGCATCACCGAACCCAGCACACCCTTCAGCGGCACGATCCGGGCTGCGACCTTCTTCATCACCGCGTCGGTGCGCTCGATCGACGAACCGGGCGGGAGCTGAATGACGGTGAGGAAGTAGCCCTGATCCTGTGCCGGGATGAAGCCGGTTGGGGTTGCCCAGAACACGCCGACGGTGAGCGCGATCATGCCGGCATAGATGGTCATCACGCGGCGCGGACGCAGCACGAGCCGATGCGTGAAGCGACCATAAGCATGGCTCAGCCGCTCGAACCCCGAATTGAAGCGGTCGCCCGCCCGGCGCAGCACGCGTTGCCAGGCGGGGCCGCCCTCCACCGGCTCGCGGTGACGGAGCAGCATCGCCGCGAGCGCGGGGGACAGCGTGAGCGAGAGCACAAGCGAGATGATCGTCGCGGACGAGATCGTCACCGCAAACTGGCGATAGAAGGCGCCCGACAGACCGCTCAGGAAGAGCGTCGGCACGAACACCGCGCACAGCACCAGCACGATCGCAACCAGCGCGGTCGACACCTCATCCATCGAGGTGCGCGCCGCCTCGAGCGGGGACAGGCCGCGCTCCAGGTTGCGTTCGACATTCTCGACCACGACGATCGCGTCGTCGACGACGATGCCGATCGCCAGCACCAGGCCGAATAACGACAGGTTGTTGAGCGAATAACCGACCGCCTCCAGCACCGCGAAGGTGCCGATCAGCGAGACCGGGATCGCCACCACCGGAATGATCGCCGCGCGCCATTTCTGGAGGAAGACGAGGATCACCAGCACGACCAGCAGCACCGCTTCGAACAAGGTGTGCTTCACCGCATCGATCGACTGCGCGATGAATTCGGTCGGGTTGTAGATAACCCGATATTCCAGCCCCTTCGGGAACTTGGCCGACAATTCCTTCATCGCCTTGGACACGCCCACAGCGGCCTCGAGCGCATTGGATCCGGGGCGCTGGAACGCCGCGACGATGACGGTCGGCTGGCCGCTCAGATAGGTGTTTGTGCCATAATCCTGGGCGCCCAACTCGACGCGCGCGACATCGGACACCCGAACCTGACGGCCATCGGCGTCGGTACGGATGACGACATCCGCGAACTGCTTGGGATCGGTCAGGCGTCCCTGCGTCTCGACATTGAGCTGGAAGGCCTGGCCGGTCGCATAAGGAGGCTGACCGAGCGCGCCGGCAGCGACCTGAACGTTCTGCGCGCGCAGCGCCGAGACGATATCGCCCGCCGTCAGGCCAAGCGCCGCCGCGCGGCCGGGATCGATCCAGACGCGCATCGAATAATCGCGGCTGCCGAAGAGCTGGACGTCGCCCACGCCATCGACACGCGCGAGGCGGTCGCGGACCTGGGTCAGCGCGTAATTGGAAATATAGCCACGATCGAGACTGTTGTCGGGGGAGATCAGGTTCACGACCATCAGGAAGTCAGGCGACGTCTTCTTGGTCACGATGCCCAGCCGTTGCACTTCCTCCGGCAGGCGCGGCACCGCCACCGCGACGCGGTTCTGCACCAGCACCTGCGCGGCATCGAGATTGGTGCCGATCTTGAAGGTGACGGTGACCACCAGCTTGCCGTCGCCGGTCGACTGCGACGTCTGGTAGAGCATGTTGTCGACGCCGTTGATCTCTTGTTCGATCGGGGCGGCGACCGTCTCCGCCACCGTCTCCGCGCTCGCGCCGGGATAGTTGGCAGTTACTGTCACCGTCGGCGGGACGATGTCGGGATATTGTGAAATCGGCAGCGCGAAATAGGCCAGCGCACCGACGATCGTGATGGCGATGGCGATCACGGCCGCAAAGATCGGCCGCGTGATGAAGAAGCGCGAAAGGCGCATGATCTTTGTCCTGTTCGTCGCCCGGTTTAGTGGGCGAAAGTGGCCTCGGCCGGAGCGGGCGCCGCAGCGGCTGGGGCAGTATCGGCCGGCGCATCGGGCGCGATCCGGCCGTTTGTGGCCTGGACCGGCGATCCCGGCAGCGCCATTTGCGTGCCGCTGATGATGACCTTGTCGGTCGGCGCGATCCCCGAAGCGATGACGCGCAGCCCGCCTACCACCGGCCCTAGCGCGACCGGCTTGGCGGCGACCTTGCCGTCCTTGCCCACGACCAGCAGAGTCTTGCGTGCCTGATCGGTCTGCACCGCCGCATCGGGCACCAGCAGCGCACGCTGGGTGCCGCCGGTTGCGAGCCGCATGTTGCCGAACATGCCGGGAGTCAGGAAGTAATCAGGGTTGCGCAGCACGGCACGGCCGCGGATCGTTCCCGAACGCGGATCAAGGCCGTTGTCGGTGAAGTCGAGCTGGCCCTTCCAGCGATAGCCCGATTCATCCTGCAACTGGATCTCGACTGGCGAGACGGCTTGTCCGGCGGCGCGGGCGCGTTGGGCCTTGAGGAACAAGGCTTCCGAGCCGTCGAAGCTGAAATAGATCGGGTCGAGCGCGTTGATCGTCGTGAGGAGGCTGCCGGTGGTACCCTCCCCGCCCGCAATCTGGTTACCCGGATCGACGCGGCGATCGGAGATGCGGCCTGTGATCGGCGCACGCACCTGCGTGAATTCCACGTCGAGCGCCTTCTGGCGCACGCGGGCGTCGGCTGCCGCGACCGCAGCCTGGCTGGCCTGGACGCGCGCTTTCAGCGAGTCGATCTCGCCGGCGGAAATCGCTTCGTCTCCGACCAGACGGTTGGCCCGCGCGAGGTCGGACTGGGCCAGCGCCAAAGTGCTGCGCGCACTCGCCGCATTGGCTCGCGCCTCGGCAAGAGAAGCTGCGAAAGGACGTGGATCGATCGTGAACAGCAACTGTCCCTGGCGGACGATGTCGCCATCCTTGAAATGGACGCCGACGATCTGGCCTGAGACGCGCGGGCGCACCTCGACCGTCCGCGACGGCGCGAAGCGGCCGACATAATCATCCCAGGCGCGCACGTCGCGCACCAAGGGGGTAGCGACCGTAACGTTCGCAGGCGGCGGCGCTGCCTGCGCTGGCGCCTGATGGGTCAGCTTCCACGCGCCGCCCGCGAGCAGCAACGCGACAAGCGCGATGCTGCCGTTGCGGACGGTGGCGGATCGACGCAGCCGGACAGTCTCTGCCGCCTCGATATCGTTAGTGAGCATGTTCATGCTGCAAGCCTCCGGCGGCGCTCGACGCGCTTATTGGCCACGGTTGCGAGCAGAGTTTCATACTGGCCGGACGAGAAGCCCGCGGCGATGAATCGCTTGATCTCCGAAACCGGCAATTTGTAGCCCTTGTGCCAGGCATGGACGGCCAGCCGGCGGAGCGCCTCAAGCTGCGGATCGGCCAGCATCGACTGGCGGCCGAGACCGAACAGGCTGCCAAGCGCGCGCGCAACCGGGCCTGGTTCACTCAGGCTGGAAATTTGGTCGCGCCGCGCAAGGGCGATCACGGTCCATTCAAGCGGGCTGAATTCGGTCCGGCCTTCATTCTGCGCGGCCCAGGGGGCGGGCACCGCATGGGCGCCGGGAACGGCAAAAGCGGAGGCGTGGTTCAGATAGGCCATGACGTCTTCCCTTCTTATTCTGCGGGCGTCAGCCAGGGTTCGCGGGCATGCCCTTCGGCATCCTCGCGCGTCCTCACGGCGGCGCACCAAACCTTTGCGCACAGAGCCCATGGCCCGGTGCCGCGTCGGCAATTGCATCATTCTGTCGAGGCGGGCCCAGGCCCGCCGGTTAGCTCAGTCGGTCAGTTTGCTTCATCGACGGCGCCTCCCTGTAGGTTTCGCCACTTTGATACCGACTGGTATATAACGCGCTGCTGCAGTGCGTCAATAGCTTTTTATACTGGATGGTAACTTTCTCGTCAACGCCCCGGCCAGGTACGCATGGTCATATCGACCAAGGTCCTGAGTTCGGCCTTGGACGCACCCGCGCCGGCTTGCACGGACAGTCCCTGCAGCACCGCCGTCATGTAGCGCGCAAGCGCCTCTGGCTCGATGTCCGCGGGAAGATCGCCTTCCCTCTTATATTCGCCGAGCCGATCGATCAGTGCCTGGCGGCCGGACTTTTGCCGCTCGATTACGTCCTCGCGGATCGAAGATGCCTCGGGACCACAGGCGACCGCGCTGATAACGCCCAGACACCCTTTGGGGTCGCAGGTGCTGGTCTGCATTTCGAGGGCGCCGACCAATAGCCGTTCCGCCATTTGCCGGGAAGTCGGCTCCTTCAGCGCCTCGCTTATATAAGCCAGCTTTTCGCGCTCATAGAGATCGAGCGCCTTTTTGAAGAGTTCTTCCTTGTTGCCGAATGCGGCATACAGACTGGGCTTGGCGATACCCATTTCGGCGGTCAGTTCCGCCATCGACGCGCCTTCGTAACCGCGGCGCCAGAAGACGCGCAACGCGGCGGTCAACGCCTCGTTGACATCGAATTCACGCGGGCGGCCTTTGGGTACACAACAGGGGACAACGCTTTCCATACCGGGCGGTATATAGTGCACATTTGTGATCTCGTCCAGTATATCCGGATTGGATAGCATTTCGTCGATCTGGGCTCTCCGTCACCGGCCTTCATTCCCGGCAAGCGCTAGGCGCTCAGCGCGCGTTCCAGGCAGCGATAGATGCGGGCATCGCCCATCATCGCGGCGTTGAAGCGCAGATATTGCGACGCCGATTGGCTGAGGCTGAAGACATTACCGGGGGCGAAGACGATGTCTTCCTCCATGCCATGCCGCGCGACCGAAACGGCGTCGGCCCCGTCGGGCAGGCGGCACCACAGGAACAGGCCCGCACGCGGCTCGATCCAGGGCTCGATCCCGATATCGCGCAGTCGCCGCGCCGTTTCTGCGCGCGCCCGCGCCAGTCGGGCATGGATCTGATCCATGTGACGCCGATACCCCCCGTCGGTGAGCGCGGCGTGGAGCAATTGGGCGGACAAAGCGCTGCCCGACATTCCGGTCGCGATGCGCAGATCAGTGATGTCATCCATCCAGTCGGCGCGCGCGGCGATATAGCCGCATCGCACTCCGCTGGAGAGCGACTTGGAGAAACTGCCCACACGAACGACGCGATCGAGGCCGTCGAAGGCGGCGTAACGCGGCGCGGGTTCGATCTCGAAATCCGCGAAAATGTCGTCCTCGACGATCACAAGCCGATGCTCCTCGGCAAGCTTCAGGATACGATGCGCGACCGGCGCGGACAGCGCGGCACCAGTCGGGTTATGGACGCCCGAATTGGTGAGGTAGAGACGCGGGCGATGCTCGGTCAGTGCGGCGGCGAAGGCCGCCACATCGGGGCCGTTGGGGGTGAAAGGGACGCTCACCAACTTTGCGCGATGCGCCCGCAGCAGCGCGTGGAAATTGAAATAGCAGGGATCGTCGATCAGCACCGCATCGCCGGGCTCGATCAGGAAGCGCAGGACCAGGTCGATCGCATGGGTTCCGCTGTCGGTGAGCAACACCTGATCCACACCGACGTCGATGCCTTGCCCGGCGAGGCGGTGGGCGATCAGGCGTCGGAGCGGTTCCGGACCGGCCGGCAACGCATAGCCGACGAGTCCCCCGTCCGAATTGGAACGCGCATTACGACGCAGCGCCTTGCGCATCGTCTCGTGCGGCATCCATGCCTCGGGCAACCAACCACAGCCCGGCATAAGCGCGCCGGCGCGCGTCGTCAGCGACTGGCGCATCATCCAGAGAGGATCGATCTGCCGGTCCAGCGCCGGCCCTAGGTCCGCCAGCGCGAGCGGCGCGAGTGGTGCCGCGACGTAAAAACCAGAGCCGGGCCGCGACCGTATCACGCCCTCTGCCGCCAGCCGGTCATAGGCTTCCACCACGGTCGATTTCGAAAAACCGGAGCTGTCGGCCAGCGCACGTACCGACGGGAGCTTGGCACCGGGCGTCAGCAGCCTCCGCTCGATCCGCTGGCGGATAGTGTGCATCACCGCCTCGGTACGGGTCGTTGTCGGATCTTCGATCGTCGCCACTGTATTGCTCTTTTGTAAGGACAGTTTAGCCAAACTGTACCCAACTGTTCCTGTGATGGCGAGCGCAATCGCCGCATTGGCCGCCTCGACACGGAGGTGGACATGAACAGAAAGATCGATCGGAACATAGTGCTGGTGGCCTTATTGCTGGGGGCTGCCAGTTCGACAAATGCAGCCCGCACGGAAACTGCCAGCGTCACCCTGCATCATATCGACCTGCATCCCGCCACGGCCGCTGCCGCCCGCCGCAGCATGCGCCGGATCGACGAAGCCGCGCTCAACGTCTGCGGCGCCTCGGGCGCGCTGGCCGAGGCGAAGCGCGGGATCCGGGCGAGTTCCTGTTGGCAGGAGGCCGCGGGCAATGCGGCGCGGCAAAGCGAAGATCCGCTGCTCGCGCAGGCTTTCGCTCGATTCCCACTTGCTTCGCGCTAAGGATCAGGAATGGCTCACCGCAATTTCAGGATGATTGATGTCTTCGGCGACGGCATTTTCGCGGGCAATCCGCTCGCCGTCGTCGCCGATGCCGCCGATCTCGACACGGCGGAGATGCAGCGCATCGCGCACTGGCTCAACCTGTCTGAGACGACGTTCCTGCTGCCGCCCGACGACCCGCAAGCCGACTATCGCGTGCAGATCTTCACGGTCGACCGCGAACTGCCCTTCGCGGGGCACCCGACGCTTGGCAGCGCACATGCGTGGCTGGAACAGGGCGGCAAGCCCAAGACGGAAGGCGTGGTCGTCCAGGAGTGCGGTGCGGGCCTGGTGACGCTGCGCCGCGACGGCGATCGCCTTGCGTTCGCGGCTCCGCCCCGCACGCGCTCGGGGCCGCTGACCGACGAAGAGCTGAACGAAGTCCTCGGCGTATTGCGGATCGGGCGGGACCAGGTTGTCGACGCGCAATGGGTGTCGAACGGCCCAGGCTGGGTCGCGGTCCTGATGGAGTCGGCGGAGGCAGTGCTCGCCGTTAAACCGGTGACGGCGCACGACCGCGTCATCGATATCGGCGTGGTCGGTCCTCATGGTGGCGGCGATGTCGATTTCGAGATACGCGGCCTCTTTAGCGTCGGCGGCGGCGCGCTGGTCGAGGATCCGGTGACGGGCAGCCTCAATGCCTCGGTCGCGCAATGGCTGTTCGAAAGCGGCCGGGCCCAAGGCAGCTACGTCGCGGCGCAGGGAACGAAGCTCGGCCGGCGCGGGCGCGTGCATCTGAGTCAGGATGCCGATGGCCAGGTTTGGGTCGCCGGTACGACGCGTACGTTGATGTCAGGCGCTGGTCTTTTCTGATCGCTCGCGGCGACTGGGTCCGGCCTCGACCTTGTCGAGCCAGCCGCCGGTGAAGCCGGCGCGCTGCAATCCCCGCACTATGTTGGGATTGCGGCGCATCACATTCCAGACCAGCCCGGTCAGATGGTTCTCGATCATGCCGAGGATCGGCCCCTGATCGATCCCGATATAGTCGCCGTCGACCCAGCACACGCCTTCGACCACGCGGCCATATTGGACTCGCTGGCTGCCCGCGAGCGACGGATTGAATGAATCCCAGAAGCCGTATTCGCTGTAGATGGCCCGACCGTACCGCGTCCGCATCTCCTTGAGCGCCGGGATCACGATTTCGGGTGCGAACGCGATCGACCCGACCGATGCGGTCGGCGCGAGCGTGCCGTCATCGCGGTCGTTGGGGCCGCGCGCCGAATAAGAGTAGAATTCCCGCCGGACTCCGTCCTGGATGATGGTGAAGTCGCCCGGCCCGTCGCAGGCGGTGAGCCCCCAGACGTTGGGGCCATAACCTTCCCACCCGCCCGGATTGCGGACCGCATAGTCGCGCTGTGCGTAGGTGGCGCGGCGGCTATTCTCGAAATAATCGAGGTCGCGCTCGCGGTTATAATCGTCGCGGATGCCGCGGAAATCGATCCACATCTGGCTGTACTGGAAGCCGAACAGCGGCGGAAAGGCGATGAAGGGATCCTTGTCCTGCGCATTCCAGGCGCGGTCGAAAGTCGCGGTCCAGCGGTTCCAGGTTTCGGGCTCGATCGGGTGCGTGGTCGACCCCATCGCCAGCACGTAGAGCAGCAAGCTTTCGTTGAAGCTGTCCCAATCGGCCGAAATGAAGCCGCTTTCAGGATGCCAGCCCATCGCCAGATAACGCTGGCGTGGGCGCGGCCAGGTCCATTCGACCCGATCGTAAATCGATTGCGCGAGTTCGCGTATCTCGCGTTCCTGGTCATTGTTATGATCGAAGAAACTTTGCGCGAACAGCACACCGCCCAGAAGCAAAGCCGTGTCGATCGTGGACAATTCGGTCTGGCCCAGCCGCGTACCGGTCCTGAGCCCGAGAAAATGGTAGTAGAAGCCCTTATGGCCGATCATGCCGGCCTTATCGGGGCCCTGCTTGCCATTCGCGAAGAAGCGCAGGCTGACGAGCGTGCGCTTGCGCGCCTCCTCGCGCGACATCCAGCCGCGCGAG
>Ga0070675_100003467_pt1 | contig 11956 bp, 8 predicted proteins | sample KBSM43metaG_FD_65343 | JGI IMG/M metagenome (GOLD analysis project Ga0070675, IMG submission 65343) | Miscanthus rhizosphere microbial communities from Kellogg Biological Station, Michigan, USA - KBS M4-3 metaG | ecosystem: Host-associated > Plants > Roots > Rhizosphere > Soil ...
GGGAAGGAACGCGACGCCGAACGGGGCGAAACCGAACACCGTGGCCGCGCCGGCCGCGAGTGCGCCCAGCGTGGCGAGCGCGCGCGGTGGTCCGGCCGCGCCCGAGTCCCGGCCTCTTTCCGCCGCCGATCCCACCGTCAGCGCTCGGGCGATTGCGCCGCGCTGGCGACTGCCGTCACGCTGGTCGCGACCGCCTCCACCTGCAGCGTGTAGAGGCGGCGGCTGTCCGCGCGGACGACGCGAAAGCGGAAGCCCCCGATGGTGGTGGTCTCGCCGCGCTTCGGCAAGCGGCCGAACGCCTGCAGCACCAGCCCGCCGACGGTGTCGAACTCGTCGTCGGCGAAGTCCGTGCCGAAATGCGCGTTGAAGCCGGCGATCTCGGTCTGCGCCTTCACGCGAAACCGGCCGTTTGCCTCGGCGATGATGTTGTCCTCGCTCTCGTCGAAGTCGTATTCGTCCTCGATGTCGCCGACGATCTGCTCCAGCACGTCCTCGATGGTGACGAGGCCAGAGACGCCTCCGTATTCGTCGACGACGATCGCGATGTGGTTGCGGTTGGCCCGGAAGTCGCGCAGCAGCACGTTGAGACGCTTCGACTCGGGCACGAACACCGCGGGCCGCAGCGTTTCCTTCAGATCGAAGCTCGCCGGGTTGCGGTAGTACAGCAGGAGCTCTTTGGCGAGCAGGATGCCGACGACGTCGTCCTTGTTCTCGCCGATCACGGGAAAGCGCGAGTGCTTCGTCTCGAGCACGAGCGGCAGGAACTCGGTCGGATCGTCGTCGATAGACACCACGTCCATCTGCGCGCGAGGAATCATGATGTCCCGGACCGTCATCTCGGACACCTGCAGCACGCCCTCGATCATCGACAGCGCATCGGCGTCGAGCAGCTTGTGCTCGAACGCGCCGTGCAGAAGCTCGAGCAGCTCCTCGCGGTCCTCGGGCTCGCGCGTCAGGAATGCCGACAGCCGCTCGAGCAGCGTCGGCTTGACCGCCTTGTTCTCGCTTCGCTCGTCGTTCATCGCTCTAGCGCGGCGGAAGCGGTGCCGGCGCGACGGTAGGGATCGGACACGCCGAGCTGAGCGAGGAGCGCGGTCTCCCGCGCCTCCATGACGCGCGCCTCGCGGGCGGTGCCGTGATCGTAGCCCTGCAGGTGCAGCATGCCGTGGACGACGAGATGCGCGCAGTGATCGGCGAGCGTCTTACCCTGCGTCCGCGCCTCGTCGCGCAGGACCGGCGCGCACAGCACGATGTCGCCCGCGACCCGGGGAGCCTTGTCGTACGCGAACGCGAGGACGTTGGTGGCGTATTCCTTGCCGCGATAGAGCGCGTTCAGCGTCTGTCCTTCGCGCTTGCCGACGAAGCGAAGCGTCACGGCGGCGTCCCGCTCTGCCGCCATCTTCGCCCAGCGGCGCAGCGTTGCGGGCGCCGGCAGCTTCGTGGGCGCGACGCCGTACTGAACGGCGAGCGAAAGTCGCGGCTTCCCCTTATTCTTCATGTGCTTTCTTGACGCGTTCGGTTTCGCGCTCGTAGGCGGCGATGATCTTCTGCACGAGCGGATGCCGTACGACGTCGGCGCTCGTGAACTTCGTGAAGGCGATCCCGCGCACGCCCGCCAGGATGCGGTCGGCCTCGATGAGCCCGCTCTTCTGGCCGCGGCCGAGGTCGATCTGCGTCACGTCGCCGGTGATGACGGCCTTGGTGCCGAAGCCGATGCGCGTCAGGAACATCTTCATCTGCTCGGGCGTCGTGTTCTGCGCCTCGTCCAGGATGATGAACGAATGGTTGAGCGTGCGCCCGCGCATGTAGGCGAGCGGTGCGATCTCGATCGTGCCGCGCTCGAACAGCTTGCCGGTCTTGTCGAAGCCCATGAGGTCGTACAGCGCGTCGTAGAGCGGCCGCAGGTAGGGATCGACTTTCTGCGCGAGATCGCCGGGCAGAAAGCCGAGCCGCTCTCCCGCCTCGACCGCCGGGCGGACGAGCACCAGTCGCTTGACCGCGTCGCGCTCGAGCGCGTCGACGGCGCACGCGACCGCGAGATAGGTCTTGCCGGTGCCTGCCGGCCCGATCCCGAACGTGATGTCGTGATCGTGGATGTGCTTCAGGTACGTCACCTGGTTCGGCGTGCGGCCGTGGAGGTCGGCGCGCCGAGTGCGCAGCCGAAGGCCGTCGTCCTCGGCGGCATTCGCGTCCCGCTGCGTCGTGAGCTCGATCAGCCCGAGCTGGATGTCGTCGACCGACAAGGGCTTCTCCGCCTGCGCGTAGAACCGCCTGACGGCTTCGGCCGCAAGCCGGGTCTGCGTCGGCGCACCCGCCACCGTGAAGGTGCCCCCGCGATGCCCGATGGCGACGTCGAGCGCGGCCTCGATCTGGCGCAGGTTGGCATCCAGCGGGCCGCAAAGATGCGCGAGCGCGTGATTGTCGAGCGGCGCGAGCGTGAGCTCGAGCGCATCGCCCCCTGCGGGCGAGCTCCGATGCGGGCGCGAGCGCTCAGACACCTTGTCGCACCAGCGGCGCTTTCAGTGCATCGTCGAGAATACCGGCCGATTCGATGAGGTGCGCACGCGTCTGCGCATCGCGATTGCCGACGCGCGCAGTCGCCGCCTTGATCTCTTTCGACAGCGCCTTCGCCTCCTCGCGGAACAGCGCGGCTGCGTCCGCGGAGGCGGACGACGGCCGGATCAGCACGCCGCTGATGCGCCGCAAGTGCTCGCGCTGCAGGTCGCGCCGGGGTCCGGTGATCGAGGCGCCCGTGCCGAGCTCGCCCCAGATCGACCCGCGCAACGTCGCGAAGAGCTCGGGGAGCGTCAGCGCCTGGTCGGCGCGGCCGACCTTGCTCTCGGAGTCCTGGATCCTGGAAATGACGGCGTCGGACAGCATCGCGTTCATCATCCCGACCTGCACCGAGAGCACGCGAGCGCGCAAGCTGAAGTCGGGATTGAAGCGGCCGGTATTGCCGCCCAACCCGATGTCGAGATAGTCGATGCCCATGCTGCGCATGAACTCGGGCTTGAACCGGAAACTGTCGGCCGAGAAGATGCCGGCGGCGACGATGTTGAGCGCCTGCCGCTGCTTGGCCGGCGGCACCGGCGTCAACGGCAGCTGCGACGTGCCGGCGAAATCGCGCACGTAGTAGACGCCGCCGACGTACTTCGCGATCAGCGCGGCCGAGCGGGTGAATTGGCGGAAGCCCGCGTCGAACGTGCGGCGCAGCACGGCGTACGACTCGCCCGGCTTCAGCTTCTTGGTCTGCAGCCGTTGCCAGAGCTCCTGCGAGATCTGCAGTCTTTTCTGCAGGTAGACGAGCGGGTCGGACCCCAGGTCGAACCGGCTCGCATCGGGATCGATGCCGGCGATCGCTTCTTCGTCCGACGAGAACGCGAGCAGCGGATCGGTCGCGCCGCGCGCGGCGATCTTCGCGAGCTCCTCGGCTTCGGATTCCTTCGGCAGCTCGCGATACGCGTACTCGATCGCCCAGTAGTCGTACGGCCCGATCGTCGATTCGAAATACGCGCCCTGCGCCTCGCCGTTCACCGCGATGTTGATCGGGCTGTAGTCCATCACCGAGCCGCCCAGGCCGCGCTCGCGGCCCCATGACGGGTCGGAGAGCTTCGCGAGCGGATAGACGGTCGACGCGCGGAAGTTGTGCCGCAGGCCGAGCGCATGCCCGACTTCGTGCATGACCGCCGACTTGAGCGAAGCGTTGACGAACGCCTCGGCTTCGGCGCTTCCGGCCTGGATCTCGCCGCGCTCTTCGAGCACGTCGAGGCCGAACTGCATCTCGTTGAGCGCATCCGCAGCGTAGGTGCAGAAGTTGCCGTCACGAAGCGCCATCGGATACGCCTCGGCGCCCGTCGCGGCGGATGGCAAAGGCGATGGCGCGGGGAACGGCGCCTGCTCGACGACGAACGTGCGGTGATCGCGCGACCAGGCCTCGGGAATGGCGACCTGCGCATTCAGGATCTCGCCGGTGCGCGAGTCGACCGTCGACGGGCCGATCGCAAATCCTCCGTCGGTGGAGACGAACCAGCGAACGGTCGAATGCCGCGCGTCGAACGTATCGACGGTGCCTTCGGCGTCCTGCTGCTTGACGACGATCGCGTCCTTGAAGCCCAGCTTCTCGAAGGCTTTGTTCCATTCGAGGATGGCTTCCCGCACCGTGAGCCGGTATTTCTCGGGAACGTTGCGATCGATGTAGAAGACGATCGGCTCCTTCGGCTCGGAGAGAGTCCCCTGCGCTGCCGCCTGGGAATCCTTCTTCTCGAGGCGCCAGCGATCGACGTAGTGCGTCTTCGCGCTGTATTTCGAGTCGGAGGAGAAGTCCCAGACCGCGACCTCGAAGTGGCCGATACGCGGGTCGGCGCGCCGCGGCGGCATCGGCGACGGCAGCTTCGCGAAGCTGTAGGTATAGCCGAGGAACAGGCTGCGCGGATCGGGAAGGGTGGTGAACGGTGGATAGGGATTGGCGGCCGCCGCCAGCGCCGAAGAGGGGGGCAGCGAGGCTCGCCCGTTCTGATAGTGCGCGGAGACGACGAAAGACGACACCTCCGGCGAGTTCTTGATCGACTCGAAGCTCGAGTTCTTCGCGTCGAATGTGTAGCTCCGCATGTGGATGCCCACCGTGAAACGCTCGCCGACCGGGATGTCGGTCAGGAGCAGCGCGTTCGCGTCGACCAGCACGCTCTGGCGCTCCGGATGCGGCAGGCTCGCCACGCTCGTCGCGCCCAGGAGGCTGTCGGTGAATCCCTCCTTGACGCCCTGGACGATCGGCGCGTTGGTGCCGCCGGTGAACGCGTAGTTCTTCGCGATGAGCTGCACAAGGTTGCCGATGCGCTTCCACTCGACGATCTGGTCGCCCAGCATCATCCCGCCGTACACCCCCTGCTCGCCGACGCCGCGGCTCAAGTTCGACGTGAACTGGAACGGCGTCATGAACTGATCGGGCCCGATCTCTATCCAGACCTTTTCATCCTTCTGCCACGTGCGGAAGAGGCCGACGGTTTCCTTCGCGTCCTTGATCACTTCGGCAAACGGCTTCAAGCCCGTTGCCGCGGCGGCCGCCGCCCCGGCGGCCTGTGCGACGCTCGCGGCGGTGGCGCCCGGACGCGCGCTGGCCGCGTTGCCCGCTGCCACGCCGGCCGCCACGGCGGCGGCCACTTTCGTCACCTCGGTCGGCGCCTGGGCGCTTGGCGCCGCGGGTGCCGCGGGTGTTGCGGGAGCGTCGCGCGCCGGATCGACAGCACAGCCGGAGAAGGCGAGCCCCGCGATCGCGAGCACGATCAGCGAACGCGTTGCCGGGCGGAGGAGGGAATTCACGGGGAGCATCGTCGTTACCTCGCCAATGAGACCGTCAAGCGGACCGCGAAAAATCCGATTGGGGGAAATCGCCTGCGTGGAGCGCGTCACTGCGGGCCGGCCTTAAGCCAACTCGCCGCGCAGCGAGTGCACGCGCGCGGCGGTGATCGTGACATCGGCGTACGTGCCGATGAGCGTCGCATCGCCCGGGAAGTTGACGACGCGATTGTTTTCCGTGCGGCCGGCGAGATCGACGTCGCCGCGCGCGGCCGCGCCGGTGACGAGGACGCGCTGGCGCGTGCCGACCATCGCTTCGCTGTACGCGCGGTACTGCGCGTCGAGGCGCGCCTGCAGCACCGCGAGGCGCGCCTGCTGCACCTCGTGCGGAACGGGGTCGGCGAGCGTCGCTGCCGGGGTGCCGGGGCGCGGGCTGTAGGCGAAGCTGAACGCGCCGTCGAAATTGACCGCGTCGATCAGCTCCATCGTCTGTGCGAAGTCGGCATCGGTTTCGCCGGGGAAGCCGACGATGAAGTCGGACGTGAGCGAAAGGTCGGGACGCTCGCGCTTCAGCTTCCGGACCGTCGATTTGTACTCGAGCGCCGTGTAGCCGCGCTTCATCGCCGATAGCACGCGGTCGGAACCCGATTGCACCGGAAGGTGCAGATGCGAGACCAGCTTCCCGATGCTCCCGTGAGCGCGGATGAGCCGCGGCGTCATCTCCTTGGGATGCGACGTGGTGTAACGGATGCGCTCGATTCCCGGAACTTCGGCGACGTATTCGAGCAGCGTCGCGAGGTCGGCGGTCTCCGCGGCGGCCCCCATCGCCGCCGCGTAGGCGTTGACGTTCTGCCCGAGGAGGGTGACCTCCATCACGCCCTGGTCGGCGAGATCCGCGACTTCGGTCAGCACATCGTCGAACGGCCGGGAGACTTCCTCGCCCCGCGTGTAGGGCACGACGCAGAAGGTGCAGTACTTGCTGCAGCCTTCCATGATCGACACGTAGGCCGACGCGCCTTCGACACGCGGCGGCGGGAGCTGGTCGAATTTCTCGATCGCGGGGAACGTGATGTCGACCTGCGGCGAGCCGGTCGCCTGCCGCGTGCGGATGAGCGCGGGCAGCCGGTGCAGCGTCTGCGGGCCGAAGACGACATCGACGTACGGCGCGCGGTCGACGATCGCCGCGCCTTCCTGGCTCGCGACACAGCCCCCGACACCGATGATGAGATCCGGCCGCTCGGTCTTGAGCGCGCGGACCCGGCCGAGATCGTGGAAGACGCGCTCCTGCGCCTTCTCGCGCACCGAGCACGTGTTGAACAGGATGACGTCCGCGTTCTCGGGACGGTCGGTCAGCGCGTAGCCGCCGTCGGCTGCGAGCACGTCGGCCATCTTGGCCGAGTCGTACTCATTCATCTGACAGCCGAACGTTCGAATGTAGAGCTTCTGCGTCACTTAGCTCGCCCCGGGGCCGGTGGTCATCCGGTGGGGGCGGTAATGTCCGGAAAGGGCCGAGGATTATAGCAGGGCGAAGGGTACAATCGCCCGCGCAGGTGTCCGCCGCGAAGCCTTTCGCGGCGGGTGAAACGGGAATGCGGTGCCCGCGCGGAAATTTCGCGCCCAACCCGCAGCTGCCCCCGCAACGGTAAGCGAGTGCGGGCCGCCATCTCAAGCCACTGGTGTTGCGTCTCATGTAGGCGACAACACCGGGAAGGCGGCGGCCAAGACTCGCGAGCCCGGAGACCGGCCTGCACGGAGGGAGAGGCGCGCGTCATGTGCGCATTCGCCCGATCCTGCGAGCCTTCGCGCTGCCCTGGCGGAACGGAAGCTCGCTCACCCACGCCGCGCGGGGTCGCGCGGCAGCCGTGGAGGGCGTCATGGTTGCTGGTTCCGCCGTATCGTCAGTCCTGTTCCCCGCTTGTCATCGTCCGTTGCGTCACGCGTTCGTCGCGGCGCTCGTGCTGTCGACGCCGTGCGCATTTGGGCAAGGCAAGCCCCTGTTGTCCGATTCGTACGCCGTGACCGCGTCGCGCGGCGCACAGCCGATCGCCGACGTGCTGGCCGACATCACGGTGATCGATGCTGCGACGATCGCGCGTTCCGGTGCGCAGAGCCTGACCGAGCTCGTGCAACGGCAGCCGGGCGTCGAGATCACGATGAACGGCGGCCCCGGCTCGCTGTCGGGCATCTTCCTGCGGGGCGCCAACCGCGGCCAGACGCTGGTGCTGGTCGACGGCGTCAGGCTCGCGTCCTCGAGCGCCGGCGCGACGTCGCTCGAAGCGATCCCGCTCGACCAGGTCGACCGCATCGAGATCCTGCGTGGCCCCTCGTCGAGCCTTTACGGCGCGGATGCGATCGGTGGTGTCGTCCAGGTGTTCACGCGGAAAGGAACGTCGGCGCTGACCGGCAATGCCAGCGCGGGCGGCGGCACGTACGGGACCTGGGACGTCAAGGGCGGCGTAAGTGGGACCTCCGGACCGGTCACGTTCGCGGCACAAGGGGCGGCCAAGGGAAGCAGCGGCTTCAATGCCGTCGTCGACCCGACGAGCTTTCTCTACAACGGCGACAAGGACGGCTACAAGAACCAGAGCGCGTCGGCGGCACTCGGGTATACCTGGGCGACTGGCCAGGAGATCACCGGGCAGTATCTCTACAGCCACTTGAACAGCCAGTTCGACGGCGGGCCCGGATTCGACGACCGCACGATCACCGTCGCCGAGACGTGGCAAGTCGCCATGCGCAATACGCTCGCGCCCTTCTGGGTATCGAGATTGAGCGCGGGCGCCGGGATCGACGACAGCAAGACCGAGTCGGCCTTCGACGACTTCCCGTTCAAGACCGTGCAGCGGCAATACGCCTGGCAAAACGAATTCACGCTGCCGCTCGGCCTGCTGACGGCGGGTTACGAGCGGCGCGAAGAATTTCTCCACACGACGGCGCCCTTCGAGGTGACGGAGCGCAACACGAATTCGGTGTTCGGCATCTATCAGCTGCGGGTCGACGCTCACGCGCTGCAGGGGAACCTGCGCTACGACGACTCGAATCAGTACGGCGGAAAGACGACGGGGTCGATCGCGTACGGGTATCGCTTCAGTCCCGCGCTGCGCGCGACCGCCGGCTATGCGACGGGCTTCAAGGCGCCGTCGTTCAACGACCTGTATTACCCAGGCTTCTCCAATCCCGACCTCGTTCCGGAAACGTCGAAGAACGTCGAAGCGGGCGTCTACTGGAACGGAAATCTCCCCGGCGCCAGCGTCGAGCTTCGCGCGATCGCCTATCGCAACCGGGTGTCGGAGCTCATCGTCTTCCAGTGCGACGCCGACTTCAACTGCGCGCCGCACAACGTCAATCGCGCGACGCTGAAAGGCGTGACCCTTGGGCTCGAAGCTCGCGCCGACGACGGTGCGAGCGTCGCCGCATCTCTCGACATCCAGTCGCCGGAGGACGATCTCACTGGCAAGCTGTTGCCGCGCCGGGCGCGCCGGCACGGTGCGATCACGGCCGGCTATCCCGTCGGCCCCGTGCGGCTCGGAGCGGAGTTGATCGCCTCGTCGTTGCGCTACGAAGACCCCGCGAACCTCGTGAAGATGGGCGGTTACGCGATCCTCAATCTCACGGCCGAATGGATGGTTGTTCCCGGGTGGACGCTCTACGCGCGCGCAAACAACGTGTTCGACAAGAACTACGAGCTCGCCGCGGGCTTCGGCACCGGCGGCGCGACGGTGTTTGCCGGTCTGCGCGCCGTGCTGCGATGACGCGAGGCACAAATTGGCCGAGGACGGCGCCTCTCCAATGACGCTCGCCGCGAATCGCTGGTCACTCCTCCTCGCGCTCTGGGGTGCGCCGCTCGCGGCGCACGCCGCCGTGGAAGCGGTCGACGACGCGGGGGCGATGGTGAAGCTCGCCATGCCCGCGTCGCGGATCGTGAGCCTCGCGCCGCATGCGACGGAGCTTCTGTATGCGGCCGGAGCGGGCGATCGCGTCGTCGGGGTCCTCGCGACCTCCGACTGGCCGCCGGAAGCGCTCGCGAAGCCCAAAGTCGGCGACTCGCGTGCACTCGACCTGGAGCGCATCCTGCTGCTCAACCCCGACCTCATCGTCACGTGGCCCTTTGCGGCGCCGGCGCAAGTCGGGGCCCTGACCGCGCGAGGCATTCCGGTTTTCATCGCCAATCCGGCGACGATCGACGGCATCGCGCAGGACATGGAGCGGCTGGGGGCGCTTGCGGGCACGTTGCCTGTCGCGACGGCGCGGGCAGCCGATTTCCGCGCGAAGCTCGCGAAGTTGTCCACGGCTTACGCCGGAATGAAGAAGGTGCGCGTGTTCTACGAAATCTGGGATGTTCCGCTCTATACCGTCGGCGGCCACCACCTCATATCGCAGGCGCTCGCCGTGTGCGGCGGCGAGAACGTCTTCGCGGCGCTCTCGCTGCCGGCGCCGGGCGTCAGCGTCGAGGCGGTGCTCGCCGCGAAGCCGCAGGCGATCATCGCCGGCGCGGATCGCGCCGTGCGGCCGGCATGGCTCGACGACTGGAAGCGCTGGCCGACGTTGCCGGCGGTCGCATCCGGGAATTTATTCACCGTCGACGCCAACCTATTGCATCGCTCGGGACCGCGATTCATCGACGGAATGGAGACGCTCTGCACCGCGGTCGCCAAGGCGCGCGACGCGCTGCGCTAAACCGGCAGGAAGCCCTTGGTCGTCCCTTCGCCGATGGCGGCGAGCTTGCGGCCGAATACTTCCGATAACGTCGGCGCGGCAGTGCGGGCGGTTGCTAGAATCGGCTCGAGATGGAAGAGCGAACGGCCCTCGACGTGATCGCAGTGCGCGCGCTGGAGAGTGGCGCGCGCGTAGAGGGCGAATGGAGCGACGCCGATCGCGAGTGGGCGAGCCGCGCCGCGGCCGAAGTGGTCGGTGAGCGGGCGACATCCGCACAGTTCCTCGGTCGCCGTGCGGCGCTGGTGCTCGAACGTGCCGGCGAGCGCGAGCGCCGATTTGTGCGAGCGGTGCGCTCGCTCGCATGGCGACCGTGGGTCGGTCGCCTGATCATCGCAGCCGCCTTCGTTTTCGGCGTCGCCGTCGACCGTATCGACGGCACCCACACCATCAACTTGCTCGCGCCGCCGGTGTTCCTGCTGCTCGTCTGGAACCTTGCGGTGTACGTGCTGCTCGCCGTCGCGCCGCTTATTCGTCACGACACGGGCGCCCCCCTTGGGTTGTTGCGGACAGCGCTGGTCGGCCTGGCCGCGAGGGCGCGCGGCGGGTCCCGTAACGCGCGCTACGCCGCACTCGCCGAAACGTGGTCAAGCGTGGCCGCGCCGCTATACGGCGCTCGGGCGGCGCGGATCCTTCACTGCGCTGCGCTGGCGCTCGCGCTGGGTGTGCTTGCCGGCATGTATGTGCGCGGCATCGCGCTCGAGTACCGCGCGACATGGGAGAGCACCTTCCTCGACGCGGCGCAGGTGCGCGCGCTGCTCGCCGCGGCATGGGCGCCGGGCGCCGCGATCACCGGCATCGCGATTCCCGACGCGGCACGCATCGCTTCGATCCGCGCGCCGGCGAGCGAGAACGCGGCGCTGTGGCTGCACCTGATCGCTGCAACCGTACTCGCCATCGTCATCGTGCCGCGCGCGATCCTCGGCGCTGTCGCGGCATACGTCGAACGACGCCGCGCGGCGAACATGCCCGTGCCGCTTGCCGAGCCGTACTTCCAGCGGCTGCTGCGCGGCTTCCGCGGCGGCCGCGCCGCTGTGCGCGTCGTTTCCTACAGCTACACGCCTGGGGCGGCGGCGCTCGCAGGGCTCGAAGCGATCGTCGCGCGAGCGTTTGGCGGAAGCGCTGCGCTCGTCGTCGACGTACCGGTTGCCTATGGCGACGAGCCCTCGGCCGCACACGGCAGCCCCGCCTACCGGATCGTCCTCTTCAATGCCAGCGCGACCCCGGAACGCGATGTTCACGGCCGGTTCGTTGCGGCGCTCGCCGGAGACGAGCGGACACTCGCACCGCTGATCGCTCTCGTCGACGAATCGGCGTTTCGCGCCCGCGGCATGGGCGATGCAGCGCGACTCGAAGCGCGCCGCGCGTCCTGGCGTGAAGCGTTGTGGGGAAGCGGCGTGGCCATCGTCTTCGTCGACCTGTCCACTCCGGATCTCCTCGCAGTGGAAGGCGCGCTCGACGATGCGTTCGAGGCACGCGCTGCCGCGACCGGAGCGTCCGCATGAGCGACAGCGCCGACGTCGCGCTGTCGCTGATCTCGCACACCAACGCCGGCAAGACAACGCTCGCGCGTACGCTGCTCGACCGCGACATCGGCGAGGTGCGCGATGCCGCGCATGTGACACAGGAGGCGTCGATCCACACGCTGATCGAGACACCCGAAGGCGATCGGCTGTCGCTATGGGATACGCCGGGCTTCGGCGACAGCGCGCGCCTCGCAAAGCGCCTCGCGCAGCAAAGCAGTCCGGTCGGATGGTTCCTGACGCAGGTCTGGGACCGCTACCGCGATCGCACGTTCTGGCTGACGCAGAAAGCGGTGCGCAACGTTCGCGACGACGCCGACGTCGTCCTTTATCTCGTCAACGCTTCCGAAGCGCCGGAGGACGCCGGCTATCTCGCGCCCGAGCTTGCCGTGCTTGCATGGGTCGGCAAGCCGGTGATCGCCCTCCTC
>Ga0070675_100003471_pt1 | contig 11948 bp, 9 predicted proteins | sample KBSM43metaG_FD_65343 | JGI IMG/M metagenome (GOLD analysis project Ga0070675, IMG submission 65343) | Miscanthus rhizosphere microbial communities from Kellogg Biological Station, Michigan, USA - KBS M4-3 metaG | ecosystem: Host-associated > Plants > Roots > Rhizosphere > Soil ...
CGGGCCCGTCGGTCATGACCATCACGCGGTCGGCGAGGTAGATCGCCTCGTCGATGTCGTGCGTGACCATGAGAATGGTCTGTCGCCGGCCGTCACCCCGCCACAGCGCGAGTAGCTCGTCGTGCAGCGATCCTTTCGTCAGCGCGTCGAGCGCGCCGAACGGCTCGTCGAGCAGGAGCACGTCTGGTTTCACGGCGAACGCGCGGGCGATCGCCGTGCGCTGGCGCATCCCACCCGAGATCTCGGCTGGCCGCTTCGTGCGGTGCTCCCACAGGTTCACCATGCGCAGGAAGCGCTCGGTGCGCATGCGCTTGTCCTTCGCGAGCATCCGATCCTGGAACACGGACTCCACGGCCTGGAATACGTTGTCCTCGACCGTGAGCCAGGGCAGCAGCGAGTAGCTCTGGAACACCATCGCGCGATCCGGACCCGGGCCCGCGACGGCGCGGCCACCCAGGTGGATCGAACCGGTGCTCGGGGGATAGATCCCCGCGACCATGTTGAGCACCGTACTTTTCCCGCACCCCGAGTGACCGATGAACGCCACGAACTCGCCGTGCCGAACCTCGAGCGTCACGTCGCGCACCGCCGATACCGTTTCGCGGCCGAACCGAAAGGTCTTGCCGACGCGGTCGATGTGCAGATACGGCTCGGTCCAACCGGTGTCGGCCTCGGTTGCGACGGCCATGGACGTCGTCGGCGCGGTCATCGCGATGCCTCCTCGTAGCTGAAGCGTCGATGGAGCGCGGTGAACCCGCGGTCGAGGGCGAGTCCCACGCCGCCGATGGCACCCACCGCGGCGATCATCTTCTCATAGCTGCCGGCGTTGTACGCGTCCCACGCGAAGAACCCGATGCCCATGTCACCCGAGAGCATCTCGGCCGCGACGATGACGAGCCATGCGGTGCCCATGCTCAGACGCAGTCCGGTGAGCACGTAGGGGAGCGCGTGTGGCAGCAGGATCATCCGCAGATATCGCCAGCGCGAGAACCGGAACACTTTGGCGACGATGCGGTAATCGGGCGGGAGCGACGAGACGCCCACGGCGGTGTTGATGAGCGTTGGCCAGAGGCTCGTCACGAAGATCGTGAACAGCGTCGAGGACGACACGCCTCCCATGTTCTTGAACGCGACGAGCGCGAGCGGGAACCACACCAGTGGCGAAACCGGGCGCAGCACCTGCACGATGGGATCGAACAACTTCCGGATCGTCGGGCTCGTGCCGATGAGGAGTCCCGCCGGGATGGCGAAGGCCGCGCTGAGCGAGAACCCGATCGCGATGCGCCGCATCGACGCGAGCACCTGGAAGCCGATGCCCGGTACTCCATCGACCTTCGTGAAGGCGTTGCGCCATAGCTCGAGCGTGACTCGAAACGACGCCAGCGGGGTGGGGAAGTCCCGCGAGATCGTGAGGCAGACGAGCTGCCACACCGCGAGCACGATCGCCACGCTGCCGAGCGACCATCCCGCGCGACGTGCAGTGGACGCAGCGGCCGGCAGCGCGCGCGCCACGAGTTCGCGCGCCCGACGGCTCCGGTCGCCGCGCGCCTCCAGGCCCGGCAGGGCGAGCGAGACGTCCTCCATCACGCCTTCGCTCCCAGCTCGCGAAAGAGCGAGGCATAGTGCGTGAGGGCCGCCGCCGGGTTCGTCGGATCGAACTCCGACCGGTCGGCCTGGACGAGGAAGGGCTTCATGTCGTCGTCCGGCACGGCGATGCCCTGTTCCTTCGCAACCTCCACGTACAGGTCCTGGAGGATCACCGTCTTCGCGATCTGCTCGGCGTCGGCCGGCATCGCGGGCAACCGGCCAAAGCGCGCGTACTGCGTCATGAACCAGATGCCGTACGAGTAGCGCGGAAAGTTCGTCTCGCCGCCGCGGTGGAACAGCATCATGTCGTCGGTGAACGACTTGGTGCCCAGGCCGCCGCCGAGATCGTAGTTCCCGGCCAGCCGTGCGTCGATGACGTCCGCCGGCGCGTAGACGTACTGTTGGCCGCCGATGACCTTCGCCGCCTGCGCGCGGTTGGTCATGTCGTCGAGCCATTTCGAGGCCTCGAGAATCGCCGCCATCACCTTCTTCAGGTCGTCGCGCCGCTCCTCGGCGAACTTGGAGCCGACCACCAGCGCCTTCTCGGGGTGATGCTTCCAGAGGGTCTGTGTCGCCACGAAGGTGAAGCCCACCCCCTTCTTCGCGGCGACGCCGCCCCATGGCTCGCCCACGTTGTAGCCGTCCATGTTGCCCGCTTCCATGTTCGCGACCATCTGCGGCGGAGGAATCGGCTTGATCTTCGTGCTCTTCGGATCGATGCCGGCCGATGCGAGCATGAGGTGCAGCCAGATGTCGTGCGTGCCGCCTGGAAACGTCATGGCGAAGGTGGGCTCCTTCGTCTTGCGCACCTCGTCGACTGCCCTCCTGAACGCGGCGAAGTCGGCGTAGCCGACCTTCCCGGCGAACGTCTTCGACGAAAGTGTGGTAGCCTGGCCGTTGTTGTTGAGGATCATCGCGATGCGCAGCGGATCTCCACGGAGCTCGCTCACCTTCGTCGCGGCGGCGAACGGCATCCCGAACAGACAGTGCGCTCCGTGGAGCTCGCCGGACGCGAGCTTGTCGCGCACGACGGGCCACGAGGCCTGCTTCTCGACCACGACGTTCACGCCGTGCTTGGCGAACAGGCCGAGCTCGTGCGCCATCACGACGCTCGCACAGTCGGTCAGCGGGATGATGCCGAGCTTGATCGGCTTCTCATCGGATGGCGCGCCAGTGGCGTTCCTTGCCGCGTCGGCCGACTTCGCGTCGGCCGCGCATCCGGCGATCAGGCCGGCGCCCGCGGTGCCAGCCATGCCGAGGGCCAGTGCTCGGAGCACGTCTCTGCGATTCCAGGTGCTGCTGCTCATGAGGTCGTCGGGTGGGGGTCAACGACTGACGCATGCCGTGCACGCGCACGTCGCAGCCGTCCTCGCGAATCGAGGTCGGAAGCTCGGGGCGCGGTAGGGCAACGCGGGTGCCATGTGCGGGAGCTTCGAATCGCGATTCTGCAGCGGCCGTAAGCGGAGGCGCCCCAGCTTGTTACGGCCACAGGGCACAGCGCGCGCAGCGTTCGCCGTGCTGCGTTGCAATCGACGTTTTCGTCGGTTGACGAGTGATTTGCTACAATTCCGTCGGATCGGTCGATCGCGGGCGGCCGGGAGGACCTGCGCTTGATGGCCGCGACATCGGCGCGTCATGCGCAGAGGGCCCGCTTCGGCCTCCGTCCTACAATCGTGTCGCCGGCGTTCGCGGAGCCGACATTTTTGTCGCGCAGGCCGCCCTCGCCTGCCGCGAGCCCGGTCTCGAGTCCAGAACGAGAAGTGCCGCGCTGCAACTGCCAGCGCGGCACTCGAATCATGCCCCGAGCTCGGGACTTCAGCCGCTACTGATCCTTCTCGACGCGGATCCGCCTTGACGACGTCGCGCGCGGCGTCGCGGCGGCGCTCGACTCGGTAGAGGGCGACGCCGACGATGCGGCCGGACTCGCGTCGCTCGGAGTGCTCGCCGCGCCGCTCGTGCTGCTCGGACTCGTTGGTGCGGCGTTCGGGGCCACCACGCCGCTCGACGTGTCGGTCGACACCCCGCTCGATGTGCTGCTGCTAGGTGAGGTGCTGCTGGAAGCAGGGTTGCTCGGCGCCACGCTGCTCGGTGCCATGCTGCTCGGTGAGGTGGTGCTCGGGGCGGTGCTGCTCGGAGCGGTGCTGCTCGGAGCGGTGCTCAGCGAGGGATTTCCCGAAGAATCCGCAGGCGTCCTCGACGTCGTGCTCGAGGCTGGACGGCTGAGGTTGACGTCGCCGCTCGACGTGCCAGTGACCGTGCTGCTGGGCGAAGCGCTGGTGATGGGCACGCAGTCGCTCGCCGTGGTCGCGGAGCTGGACACTCCAGGGGTCGTCGACGGAGACATCCCCGCTCCGTTCGCGCCGTTCGTCGCGTTCGGTCCGGTGAGTCGCTGCTCCGGGTTCGTCGCGGTGCTGCGGGCCGAGTCGGCCGTCGCGCTCGTCATACCGGCGGTCGAGCCGGACACGGCTGTGGACCCGGGGCTCATCGTCGTCGACGTCGAATATCCCGTCGCGCCGGAACCGGCCGCCATCGATGCGGCCCGCATCCCCGGAGGACACGGGGTGCTGCTCGTGCGCTGCTGCGCGCCGGCCGAGACTGCGACGGTCGCGCCGAGGACGAGAGTGAGGCTCGCCACGCGACATCGGGCGAGGTGGGGTCGTTCGCTTCCGGAAATTCGCATCGTTCCCTCCGTTCTGCTCTGGCGCCCTCGCGTTCTCGGGGCGGGTGGGGCCGTGACCAGCGACAGCTCGTGTCGCGATCGTCCCGGCGTTTCGCACGAAGAAGGTTCGTCGAGGACACACATGGGCGCGCAATGCGCGTGCCCTTGGCGGCCCATTCCTCGCAACCGACGCACCCTGTGTGATCTCGCGCACGCGCCGTGCAGTGATGGCGGGCACCGGCGCCGGCCGCGCCGGACTCGTCGCGGCGACGGGGCCCCCGACATTCGCGATCTTCGACCGACGACACTCGGACTGACAGATGACGAGACTCATCCATGTGTCGATCGCCTTCGCGGCCTCGGCCACGCTGCTCGCTGCGTGCGACGACGGCACTCGCGCCGAGTCGGCCGCGGCGCTTTCGCGCGAGTCGTCACTGGCGCGCGACCTGGAGCTCGCCAGCGACAGCAGCCTCGCGAGGAAGGCTGCAGCGCGCGATTCGCACGCCGTGACGCAATCGGCCGGCATGCTCGACTCGACCGCGGTGGCGGAATCCGGCGCGACGGAGGCGCCGGGCGAGACGCCGGTCGCATCCAACGTCTCGTCGCGTGCGGCGCCCTCCGCCGAGGGGTACATCGGACCGTCGTGTGCGTCTCCCGCGCCTGACGATCAACAGCGTTGCCTCATGGGATACCTCGCGAAATCGGACGCGCTGCTCGACCGCTACTACCAGGCGCTGATCCTCCGCCTCAAGTCGGAGGCCGGCGTGAAGTCCAGCTCCGAGGAGCCGCCGGCCGTGCAGCGGCTCCGCAATGCGCAGCGCGCCTGGCTGGTCTACCGTGACGACGAGTGTCGCAGGAGGACGAAGCCACGAGAGGGTCCGCTGTGGGCGCCGGTGCGCGCGCAATGCCTCGCCGAGTACTCCTCGCTGCGCGCGCGCGAGCTCGACGACGCGCTGGCGAAGCGGAAGGCACTCGCGGCTCGCGACAAGGCGGCACGGTCGAACCGCTCGGGCACACGCAAGGCGGCGAATCGACCGCGGACGCGAGGGCGCTAGCGAAGGGGCTGTCGTCCGGAGCGGCGAACGCCGATCGTTGAGCCGATCCCGCCGACGCCATCACCGCTCCGCCACCACACGTGCGCATCCTCGTCCTCAACGCCGGCTCGTCCTCGCTCAAGTTCCAGCTCATCGATACCGACGGCGCCGCGATCGCCGAGTCGCGCGACCGGCGACTGGCGCGCGGCGTGGTGGAGCGCATCGGTGGGCAGGCGATCGTCACCCTTCAGGGCTCCGACGGCCGAGCGACGAAGTCGACGGCGCCGATCCGCGACCATGCCGCCGCCGTGGAGCACGTGATCGCCTGGCTCACCAGCTCGGACTCCGGCGTCGAGATCGAAAGCGTCGGACAGATCGAGGCGGTCGGACATCGCGTCGTGCACGGCGGTGAGCAGTTCACGCATTCGACGCGCATCGACGAGACGGTGCGACGGGAGCTCGAAGACCTCATCGAGCTGGCGCCGCTTCACAACCCGCACAACCTGCGCGGAATCGCCGCGGCGCGGGGCGTCCTCGGCCCCGGCGTGCCGCAGGTCGCGGTGTTCGACACGGCGTTCCATCACAGTCTTCCCGACGTCGCCTACCTCTACGCGATCCCGTACCAGCTGTACCGGCGGCATCGCGTGCGCCGCTACGGGTTCCACGGCACGTCGCACCGCTACGTCGCCTATCGCTACCGCCAGCTCACCGGCCGGACGCGCGAGCAGACGAAGATCATCACGCTGCATCTCGGAAACGGCGCATCGGCCTGTGCGATCGACGGCGGCGATTCCGTCGACACGTCGATGGGGTTCACGCCACTCGAGGGCCTCGTGATGGGAACGCGGTCGGGCGACATCGACCCGGCGATCCTCGACTTCGTGTCGGGGAAGGAGGGACTGACGCTGCACGAGCTCGACTCCATGCTCAACAAGCAATCGGGGCTGCTCGGACTGTCGGGGCTCACGGCGGACATGCGCGAGCTGCTGGCGGAAGAGGCCGAGCACGAGGACCGCCGGGCGCGCCTCGCGGTCGACATGTTCTGCTATCGCGTCCGGAAGTACCTCGGCGCCTACCTCGCGGCGATGAACGGCGCCGACGCGATCGCCTTCGCCGGCGGCATCGGCGAGAATTCGGCGGAGGTCCGCGCCCGCATCTGCGTCGGGATGGACTGGCTCGGGATCGCGCTCGATCCGGAGAAGAACGCGGCGATCACGGGCACCGAAGGCCGCATCGACCGGGACGGCTCCCGCCTCGAGGTGTGGGTGATCCCGACGGACGAGGAGCTGCTCATCGCGCGCGACACGTGGCGGGTCGTGACGGGGGCGGACGTTCGTTATTAGCGCGGTGCGCATTGCGCATCGCGCATTGCGGCCTTCATCCGAATCGTGCCTTCGCCCCCGCCAGCACCAGCAGCAGCGCCACCATCCCGGAGTTCGTGAGCACCACGGGCCAGTCCCGCGACAGCGCACCGTACAGGACCCAGAGCGAGCCCGCGGTGATCAGCAGGGCGAGTGAGACCACCGACAGGTCGCGCGTCCGGCGCGTACGCCAGGCGCGCACGACCTGCGGCAGGAACGATGCGACCGTGATCGCGCCGGCGGCGTAGCCGAGCTCGTTCACCATGCCGGCTGGGGCACGATCGCGCTCGAGGGTGACGCCGGCGTCCGGATGGAGCCGGCGCCCTCGCGGATGGTGAGCCAGTCGGTGCGGACGCGATCCCATTCCTGGATCAATACGCCGTGCCGCTCGAACAGCGCGCGGATCTGGTTGCGGTTGTAGCCGAGGATGTCTTCGAGCACGGGGATCAGGACGCTGAGCGCGTCCTCGCTCATCACGGTGCGCTGCGCGATGCTCGCGATGAGGCGCGCCTCCGACGCTGCGATCGTGAGTCCGTCGCAGCGGTTCACGTGCAGCATGACGTGGATGTCGGAGCTGCCGTCGCCGACGTACACGATGCGGTCGCCCGGCACGCCGAGGCGGTCGCGCAGCTCGTCCACCGCGGCGACCTTGCCGTAGCCCGCCGGCACGCGGGCGATCGACGCCACCTCACCGGTGACCTCGTCGTAGACGAAGCGCGTGGCGATGATGCGCTCCGGCGGAACGATGCCGGCCAGGGCCGAGTGCACCACGTCCTCCGGAGCCGCCGACACGACGTAGAACTCGAAGCGGTGCCCGTCGATCCCACTCTCGAGGAACGACGTGAGCAGCGCGATGTTGCGCTTGAGGCGAATGCGCCGCCCGACCTCGACGAGATCGTTGCGCCGAACCCGCCGGAACTCGGGGTCGTGCAGGATGAGGTACGTGAGCTCCGCGCCGGACTGCACGAGGTTGAGTCGCGACAGACCGGCGACGCGCTCGGCGAAGTTGGAGATGCCCATCATGTCGCTCATCACGTGACCGGAATCGTTGAAGCTCAGCGTCTGGTCGAAGTCGCTGACGAGCAGGTAGTGTTTGCGTGCCATCGAAAACCCCTGGAAAGGAGTTGGTGTCGATCGGAAGCGATCATCGCCCGAAAACGGGCGCGCCCTCGTACCGCATCGGGCACGAGGGCGCAGCGCGACTCCACACGACCCGGTCTCAGTTCGGATGTCGCTGCTCCAGCGTCACGCGCATCGCGCGGGCGCTGTCGGCATTGCGGACGTCGTCGCGTTGAACGGTCATGTGGTCAGGCTCGCGGAACGGGCGAGAGAAGTGTCGTGCTCGAACGCAAGATGAGTGGACCCGACATGCAAGTCAACGCACGAATCATGTCGAGTTGTGTGTCGAATGCGCGACGAGATTTGTGTCATGCGATGACAAATTCGTGTGCGCGCGACTCGTGACGAAGTCGTTACGGTCAGGTCGCCTGCGCGTGTCGTCGCGTGCGTGCCGTGCCGGTGTAGCGGAAGAAGGGTCCGACGCCGAGCAGCGGCCAGCGCAGGAGCGGTGAGTCGCTGAGCCGGTTGTACAGTCGCGCCAGACGCGCGCGCCGGCCGTGCATCCCCTCGATCTCGTCCTCCGGCACCTGTGGCACGACGAAACGGCCGGAGAACCTCGTGTGGCGCCGCAACAGCGACGACAGGCCGGGCACGCTGAGCAGCCGCACGAAGTCGTACGCGCGACCGGATCGCGCGCGCACGTAGCGCGCCTGGAAACGCGAGGGCAGCCAGCCCACGCCCCATACGTGCACGTGCGGCTCGGCCGTGAGACTGAAGCGATTCGGCGTCGCGAGCGCGATCGTCGCTCCGTCGGCGGCGATGCGATCGATCTCGACGAGGTAGCGCGTCTGGTCGCCCACGTGCTCGATGACGTCGAGCGACACGATGGCCGGGGTGCTGGCGTCGCGCAGCGGGAGCGACTCGGCGAAGCCCGCGCACAACGTCGCCACGCCGCCGTGCTGCTCGATCATGCGACGCGCCACGACGAGCCACACGAGGGATACGTCGATGCCGAGCCCCGACACGCCGCGGGCCGCCGCGGCGGCGAGCAGCATTCCCGGCCCGCAGCCGAGGTCGAGAAATCCCGGCCTGCTCGTCGGCACGCGCAGCCAGCCGTCGAGCTGCGTCGTGAGTCGTCCGGGCGCGACGAGCACCTGCCGCGTGCGCATGTCGATCTGCTGCTGGCTGCGTCCCGGCTGCGACTCGAACACCGCGCGCACCATCGCCTCGAGCGACCGTGAACGGAAGTCCCGCTCGAGACGGGCCGCCGCCTCGCGGTCCTCGTCCACGTCGATCCAGGCGGGACGGTCCCCGCGCATGTCGGGGATGCCACCGAAGATCCCGAACTCCGCCGCGCAACCAGTGCACGTGAGGCGCGCGCCGCGCTCGGATACGGCGAGCGCACTGCGGCACGACGGGCAGACCCAGACCGACTCGCTTCGCATCGCTGCGCGTCGAGGGCGTCGCGGGCCGTGCGTGCGCCCGTGCCGACCTCAGGCCATCGTTGCCGGGGCCGATGCCGGAACCGCCGTGGCCGACACGCTCGCGGAAACCGCAGCAGGGCGCCGCACGAACACCCCATCGAGCTCGATCACGCGGAGGTGCGGGTCGAGCGTCACGGGGAACAGCCCGCTCAGATCGAAGCCGAGCGCGTGCAGCTCGGCGATCACGTCCTGGTACGAGGGCGCGTCGGCGTAGATCGGAAGCACCGACAGCTCGATCAGGATCGCGACGGTCTGCGCCAGGAAGGCGTTTGAGCCGCGAAGCACCTCGAGGTCGAAGCCTTGCGTGTCCGTCTTGAGCAGCACTCGCTTCGCCTGACCGAGCACTGGATGCGACGGCGCCACGTCATCGAGTCGCCGCACTTCGATCGTCTCGTCGCCTTCGACTCCCACGCGGTCGGGGGCGGGGAGGAGCGATTGCATCGCGTCGAAGTCGGGATCCTTCAGCGAGGAGAGCCCCGGCGACTCCATCACGTGGATCACCGCGCTCGCCTGATGCACGCTCCCCAGCGCGCACGGCTCGACGTGCCACGCACGGTCGGTGTGCTTGCGGGCCTCGAGCTGCGCGCGGAAGCTGGAGACCGGCTCGAACGACACGATGGGCCCGGTGAAGCCGACCTCGTGACGCACCGTGTCGTGAAACTGGCCGAAGTTCGCCCCCACGTCGACGACGACGTCGATGTCGTAGTGCGCGATCAGCGCGCGAAGGTGCTCCTCGAGCGGCACCTCGGGCAACCGCCACTCGGGTATGAGGAGATGCCCGCGGGCGCGCAGGCGCGGCACCAGGAAACGCTTCAGCCAACCTTTCAGAGTCATTGCTCGCGTCTCGCGGCGGGCCAGCGCCGGTGGGGTGCGCGAATAGTGCGTTCGCGTCCGCCGGACGGGAAGTGGCGCTAGACGGTGCGTCGACCGTCGCCCGCGGTCGCTACCAGGGGCGCTGCTGCAGCATGGCCGTCACCCCCGCCGCGTCGACCGCCGGCGAGAAGAGGGGACCCTGGCCATGCGTGCAACCGATCTCCTGCAAGGCCTTGAGGTGCCCGGCCGAGGTGATCCCTTCGGCGACCACGTCGAGCCCGAACTCGCGCGCCAGCCCGACCACCGACCGCACGAGGCGAAGCGCCTTCTCGTCGCGATCCATTCGGTTGACGAGCGTGTGATCGATCTTCACGCCGTCGAGCGGGAGGCGCTGCAGATATCCGATCGGCGAGTTGCCGCTGCCGAAGTCGTCCAGGTGCACGCGCGTGCCGAGCGAGCGGAGCCCCGTGAGCACGCCCATCGCCCGCGCCATGTCGCGCGCGACGACGCGCTCGTTCACCTCGAGCACGAGGCTCGCCGGCGGCAAGCCGAAGTCCGAGATCGCACGGCCCACGTCGTCGAGGAACTCGGTGCTCACGAACTGTCGCGCCGAGAGGTTCACGGCGATCGTGAGGATCTCTCCCGCGGGCAGCGTGGCCGTCCACGCCGAAACCTGCTGGCACGCCTGGCGAATGACCCACCGGCCGACGTCGTTGATGATCTCCAGCTCCTCGGCCACGACGAGGAAGTCGAAGGGCGAGAGCAGGCCGCGCGTCGGATGCTGCCAGCGGAGCAGTGCCTCGACGCCGGTGATCTGTCCCGTCTCCAGGGAGATCAGAGGCATGTAGTGCAGCACGAACTCGTCGCCGTGCACGGCGCGGCGGAGCTCGTCCTGCAGGCGGCGGCGAGACCGCGCTTCGGCGGCGATCGTCCAGTCGAACACCACGGGGCGGCTTCCGGACTCGCCGCGCGCATCGCGCTTCGCACGCGCCATCGCGAGGTCCGCGCCGCGCAGCACGTGCTCCGCCAGCTCCACGGTCGTCGTGCTGAGCGCGATGCCGACGCTGACGGTGAGCGATACCGACTCGCCCCCCACGGTCGTCGGCTGGGCGAGCACGACACGGAAGCGCTCGGCCATCTCCTCCGCGACGTCGGCGCCCTCCAGTCTCTCGACGAGCACGGCGAACTCGTCGCCGCCGAGGCGCGCGACGACGGCACCCGCGCCGGCCGACTGCTGCAGTCTGCGTCCGAGTGTGGCGAGGAGCTGATCGCCCACGTGATGCCCGAACCGCTCGTTCACCGAACGAAAGTCGTTGACGTCCAGGAAGAACACGGCCACGAGCTCCTCGGACGGAGTCTCGAGCACGTCGGACTCAGGCGCCGGCGGCGCGGCGCGCGCGCTCGGGCGCTCCAGCGCCTCACGGAGTCGCTTCAGCAGCACGGCGCGATTGGCCAGCCCGGTGAGCGCGTCGTGGCTGGCGTCGAACTGCATCCGGCGCTCGTTCGCCTCGTGCTCGGCGACGGCACGGCGAAGCTCCCAGTCGGAGGCGGCGGCGGACGCGAAGCCGCGCAGCATCTCCGCGTCGTCCTCGTTCCAGAGTGTGGGCGAGGGATCGGCCGCGCAGATGATGCCGATGACGTCGCCCGAGCTGGAGGTGAGCGGCACGCCCAGCAGCGAGCCGATGGCGAGGCCTGCCGCGGCCGCCCGCTGCTCGGGGGAGAGCTCGGCCATCACGTCGCGCATCTCGACCGTGCCGCTGCGGATCCGCTCGACGATCCCCGACCGCCAGAGGGCGCCGGTGTCGTGCGACGTCCAGTCGGGCATCTGCGGACCGGCCGCAAAGCAGCGCCGGTCGTCGCCCGTCAACAGAATGAAGGCGAACGGAGCGCGGAGCGCGGTGGCGGCGAGTCCGACGATGCGTTCCATGGCAGCGGCGAGGGGCCCATAAAA
>Ga0070675_100003475_pt1 | contig 11947 bp, 9 predicted proteins | sample KBSM43metaG_FD_65343 | JGI IMG/M metagenome (GOLD analysis project Ga0070675, IMG submission 65343) | Miscanthus rhizosphere microbial communities from Kellogg Biological Station, Michigan, USA - KBS M4-3 metaG | ecosystem: Host-associated > Plants > Roots > Rhizosphere > Soil ...
AGCACGCGGCGCCGCGGCATTTCGATGTTGAGCGTCTTGATCTTGTAGTTCATTACGCGCGGGCTGATCTGCAGCAGCTCCGCCGCGTCCTTCTGGACCCAGTTCGCCATCTTCAGCGCCTCGGTGATGGCCTGGCGCTCGATGTCCTCGAGCGCGATGCCGGTCGGCGGAATCTTGACGACGCTCTGCGAATCCTTCGAGCCGGAGCCGGCGGGCGCGAAGTCGCCGAGGCGCAGGTCGCTCGAGGTGATCATCGCCGCCTCCGCCAGCAGCGCCGCACGCTCGATCGCGTTCTCGAGCTCGCGGATGTTGCCCGGCCAGTTGTAGCGGACCAGCAGCTTTTGCGCGTCGTTGTCGAGGCCGTCGAGGCGCTTCTTCAACTCGCTGCCATAGCGGCGGATGAAGTGCATCGCCAGCGGCAGGATGTCTTCCTTGCGCTCGCGCAGCGGCGGCGTCTCCACCGACACGACGTTGAGGCGATAGTAGAGGTCTTCGCGGAACTGGCCGGCCGCGACCATGGCCGACAGGTCGCGGTTGGTCGCGGCGATCAACCGCACGTCGACGCGAATCGTGCGCGTGCCGCCGAGGCGCTCGAACTCGTGCTCCTGCAGCACGCGCAGGATCTTGGCCTGCGTGCTCGCGCTCATGTCGCCGATCTCGTCGAGGAACAGCGTGCCGCCGTCGGCCTGCTCGAAGCGGCCGATGCGCTGCTTGTCGGCGCCGGTGAACGCCCCCTTCTCGTGGCCGAAGAGCTCGGACTCGAGGAGGTTCTCCTGGAGCGCCGCGCAGTTGACCTTGATGAAGCTGCGGGAGTTGCGCTGGGAGTTGTGGTGGACGGCGCCGGCGATGAGCTCCTTGCCGGTGCCGGTCTCGCCGCGCACGAGGACCGTGGTATTGCTCTTGGCGACCTTCTTCACGACGCCGAGCACCGCCGACAGCGCGCCGCTCGATCCGATGATGTTGTCGAACTCGTAGATGCCGCCCTGCGCGTGCCGCAGGTAGTCGATTTCGTGCTGCATGCGACGGAGCTCGAGGGCCTTCTGGACCTTGACCTCCATCTCTTCGATCTCGAACGGTTTCTGGACGTAGTCGAACGCGCCGGCCTTCATCGCTTCGACGGCGGTCGTCACCGACCCGAACGCGGTCATCAGGACCACGGCGCACGCGGGGTGCAGCGCCTTGGCGGTCTTCAGCACTTCGATACCGGTGCTGCCGCCCATGCGGAGATCGCTCACGACGACGTCGTAGGCGCCCTCGTGCAGCTTTTCGATCGCCGCATTGCCGTTGGGAGCCTCGTCGACTTCGTGACCGTTCTCGGCGAGCGACTGCGCCAGCGTGCGGCGCAGCGTCTCGTGGTCGTCCGCGATCAGAATCCGTCCCATTCAGTCGTTCCTCTTTCCTGTGCTCACCCGTGCACCCCAGACCTGTGCGCGTGCGCTCACTGTGGGTCCTCGATGCCCGCGAGTGGCAGCGTGACCCGTACTCGCGTGCCCTCCGACGACGTCTGCAGATCGAGGCGCCCATCGTGCGCGTCCACGATCCGCTTCACGATTGCAAGCCCGAGGCCGGATCCCTTTGCCTTGGTGGTGAAAAAGACCTCGAAGACTTTTTCACGCACGTCCGCGGGAATCCCCGGGCCGTCGTCCGCGACTTCCACCAGGATGGCGTCGCGACCGCCCGCGCCGTCCTGCAGGCGCGATTCGCTGGCCGTCACCGTCACGTGGCCCGTGCCGTCCAGGGCCTCGTAGGCGTTGACAATCAGGTTCGTGAGCACTTGCGTCAGCTGATGCTTGTCCGCCCGGAGTTGCGGCAAGGTCGGCGGCACGCGCGTCTCGACGGCGATGGTCCCGCGCCTGCCTTTAGCATCGGCATGCTGCACTGCTGCTTGAACCGCGTCACACAGCAGAGTCGGCTCGACCTGCAGCCGGATCGGCCGTACGAAGTCGAGCACTTCCTGCACGATGGCGTTGGCCATCTTGGCTTCGCCGATGATGTCGGTCAGCACGCTCTGGACGTCGGGTGAGTCGCCGACCTTGCGGCGCAGGTGCCCGGCCATCACCTCGATGCCCGCAAGCGGGTTCTTCACTTCGTGCGCGAAGACGGCGGCGAGCTCGCCGATGGCGACCAGGCGGTCGCGCAGGCGCTCGCGTTCGTTGAGCTGTTCGACGCGCGTCAGGTCCTTGAAGAACATCGAGGCGCCGACCAGCGTCCCCTGGTCGTTGGTGACGTGCGAGAGCGTATAGCCGATCACCTTTCCAGAGGGCTTCAAGCGCATCTCGGCGCGGTTCTGCAGGTGGTCGCGCTCGAACACGTCGGCGAGGACGAACACGATTTCGGGCTGGTCCTTGAAGGCCTCGCTGATCGGGCGGCCGAGCTGGCTCTGCCCGTCGGTCAGCCCGAGGACTTCGCAGGCGATGTCGTTGATGAGGGCGAGGGTGCCCTGACGGGTGACGGCCAGCACGCCGTTGCGCATGCCGGTCACGATGTGCTCGTAGAACGCCCCGTCGATGCCGCCGGCCAGACGGGGAGCGGCCCGATCGCGAGAGGACGCGGCGACACGCCGAACAGGCGGTCGGCGAGAGGGCGACGACGAACGGGATGGCGTCAAGATGCTTTGCTGCATTCCGGCGGATTCCCGACCAGCGAAAACCGTGGGCAAGGGACGTGCCCTGTTCGGCTTGCCCGGAACTACCGCCTGAGGGTGACGTCACGTCACGTGACGTCGCGGCCCGCGGCCGCGGACCACTTACAGATCCGTGTATCGGTTACAGACTTCGTATGTAAGAGGGGGGTAGCGCCTGGGGACTTACGACTCGGAGATCTGCTCGGCCGCGTGATTCTGCAACGCTTCCCACTGCGCCATCAGGTCGCCCACTTCCCACATCAGCGCTTGATGGCGATCGATGACCGGTTTCGAGCGAGCGGAATCCTGATAGAAACCCGCCTCCGACATCGCCGCTTCGAGCTGCTTCACTTCGGCTTCGCTCGTCGAGATGCGCGCCTCGAGATCGGCGATGCGCTTCCGCAGCGACTCCTGGTCACGCTGCTTCTTCTTCCGCTCCGCCTCCAACCGCTTTCGTTCCTCACGATCCTGCTGCGCGGTGACGGCTGGGGCCTTTTCAGGCGTTTTCGTTGAGACTGGAGCCGTCTGTCCTGAAGTCCGAGGCCCGAAGCCCGAAGCCTTCTGAGTCGCCGCCTGTGGTGTCGGAGCGCCGTCAGACCTTTTCTTCGGCGCGACCGGAGCAGGCGCGGCCTGCTCCTCCCGCGCCTTCTTGCTCCAGAGAAATTCCGGGTAGGTGCCCGGATACACCGCGGCCTCGCCGTGCCCGATCTCGATGATCTTGGTCGCGAGCTTCTCCACGAAATAGCGGTCGTGCGACACCAGGATGAGCGTGCCGCCGTAGTCCTCGAGCGCTTCGAGCAGCACGTCCTTCGAGTCCAGGTCGAGGTGGTTGGTAGGTTCGTCGAGGAGCAGCGTGTTCGACGGCCGCAGCAGCATGCGCGCCACCGCCAGGCGCGTGCGTTCGCCGCCCGAGAGGACGGCGGCCTTCTTGAGGATGTCGTCGCCCGAGAACAGGAACCCGCCGAGGATGTTGCGGATGGCCGGCACCATGTCGTTGGGCGACCCGGCCTCGAGCGTTTCGTAGACCGTGAGCGCCGGGTTGAGCCGCGCCGCTTCGTCCTGCGCGAAATACTCCATCACCACCTGGTGGCCGACGGTCAGGGTGCCGCCGTCGGGGGATTCCGACTGCGACAGCATGCGCATCAACGTCGACTTGCCACTGCCGTTGGGACCGACGAGCGCGATGCGGTCGCCGCGCTCGATGTGCAGGTTGACGTCCTTGAACACCGTCAGCGCTTGCCCTCCGGATCCCGGCGGAGAAGGGTACGCCTTGCGGACGTGTGCCAGCTCCAGCACCGTGCGCCCGCTCTTGGCGCAGGTGGGAAACGTGAAGTGGATGCGCTTGCGCTCCGGCGGCACCTCGATCGGCACCACCTTGTCGAGCAGCTTGATGCGGCTCTGCACCTGGGCGGCCTTCGTCGCCTGGTAGCGGAAGCGGTTGATGAACATCTCGACGCGTGCGACCTCTTCGTCCTGCTCCTTCTTGGCCTGGCGGAGCCGTTCGAGCATGGCGTCGCGCTGCACGATGTACTTGGAGTAGTTGCCGACGTAGTCGTCCAGCCCGCGCAGGTGCAGATCGGTGATGCGCGTCACGACGGCGTCGAGGAAGTAGCGATCGTGCGACACCAGGATCACCGCGTAGGGATACGCCCCCAAGTACTCTTCGAGCCAATTCCGTGCATCCAGGTCGAGATGATTGGTTGGCTCGTCGAGGAGCAGGAGATTGGGACGGCCGAGGAGCAGTTTGGCCAGCGCGATGCGCATCTGCCAGCCGCCCGAGAACGTCTCGGCCGGGCGCGCCGCGTCCTCGGTGCCGAAGCCGAGCCCGCGCAGCACCGTGGCGATGCGCAGGTCCATGCTGTAGCCCTCGGCCAGGCGGAAACGGTCCTGCAGGTCGGCGTAGCGCGCCAGCATCGCCTCGTGCTCCCCGTCGGAGACCGAGGTGTCGCCGAGGCGGTGCTCGATATCGTGCATCTCCGCCTTCATGTCGAGCAGCGGCTGAAAGGCGCTGCTGGCCTCCTCGAAGACCGTCCGGCCCGAGTGGCTCAACCCGTCCTGCGGCAGGTAGCCGATCGTGAGGCCCGCCGGCTTCACGACCGTGCCCGAGTCCGGCTCCTCGAAGCCGGCCAGCATCTTGAGCAGCGTCGTCTTGCCGGCGCCGTTCGGGCCGCACAGGCCAACGCGGTCGCCGTCCCCGATCTGCCAGGTGACGTGTTCGAGCAGGGTTCGAACCCCGAAGGTCTTGGTGATGTCGGCGAGCTGGATCAAGGGCTGATTCCAGATTCTATACCGCCAAGGATGGGGTTAAAGGTCAACGGGCCAATGAGTTACTTCGCTCTGAGGGCGCCGGCCCGGCCGGGCGTATGATCGGCTCAAGGCCGGCCGCCGGGATCAACCGTCTTACAGGATGCCGGTGCACGCTTCGGGCGTAATGACCTGGACTGACGAGGAGCTCGTCGCCCGCTCCAGAACGGGTGACATGGACAGCTTCAATCAGCTCATCCTGCGATGGGAGCGTCCGATCTATGCCCTCGCGTACCGGGTGATCGGGCAGGAGGAAGACGCTCGCGACGTCGCCCAGGAAACCTTCCTGCGGGCGTTCCGGGCCCTGCCGGGGTTCAAGGGCCAGGCGAAGTTCTCCTCCTGGATCTACCGCATTGCGCTCAACCTGTGCCGGGACTGGATCCGGCGGAAACGGCGGACTCCCGTCTCTCAGCTGCCGGACGACGTCGATCTATCAGAGCTCGCGGCCGAACAGGGGCCGTCGGAGTCGGTGGAGGATCTGGTCGCGCGGCGGGAGTTGAGCGCCGTGGTGGAAGAGGCCATGGCGCTCCTGCCGGAGGAACAGCGGACGGCGGTGATTCTCAAGGAGTACCACGGCATGACCTTCCAGGAGATCGCCGATCTGCAGGGATGCCCGTTGAGCACCGTGAAGACGCGCCTCTATCAGGGGCTCTCGGTGCTGCGGAAGCATTTGAAAGACCGCACGCCGTCGCTATCGGTGCAGCCGGTGCGTGTTCGGGAGCATTAGCGCCTGCGAGCGTGAGCCAGCAAAGCAATTGGGCAGCGTGGAGTGAACTGAGAGTCGGAAAAATGAAGAAGGTTCCTGAAGATCACCACCCACTGAACCGCAGCCCTTACTGCGGAGAACCGGGCGCGCTCGTCAGCTATCTCTACAACGATGGCAGTTCCGACGAACTGGCCGCGATTGAGGCCCACGTGCAGACGTGCGACGCCTGCACCGCCGAACTCGCCGCGCTCGGCGACACCCGCGAGGTGCTCTCCGCGTGGTCGCCGCCGCAGACCGAGCTGGGACTGACGCTCGCCGCGTCGGATGCGCTGCCCGTGGCCGCGACCGTGGCGACGATGCCGGTGCCGGCCGTCCCCGCGGCGGTGGCCGACGTGCCCTGGTGGCGTCAATCGACCCCGGTGTGGATGCAGGCCGTCGCGGCGTCGATGGTCTTTGCCGCCGGCTTGGCGATTGGCACCGGTCGCGGCGGCGCGCCTGCAACCTCGAACTCGGTGGCAGAAGCGGCGCGGCCTGCGCCCGGACAAGCCGCGACCGGCGTGAAAACAGAGAGCGTCTCCCGCGGCGAGCTGGCCGAGCTCGAGCAGCGGCTGCGCGGCGAGCTCGCGCGCCTGTCGCCGGCCTCGGCACCCGCTCCGGTCCAGACAGCCGCGCGAAACGAAGACGAGGCGCTGCTGAAGCGCGTCCGCGCGCTTCTCAGCGAGAGCGAGGAGCGGCAGCGGAGCGAGCTGGCGCTGCGCACGACGCAGGTGCTGCGCGACATCGAAATCCAGCGCCAGGTCGATATGGCCACGGTGCAGCAGAACATCGGACAGATTCAGGGCACCACCGGCGCCGAGCTGAAGCAGCAGCGCGAGCTGTACAACATGCTGATGAACCGCGCCGGGCTGCAGGTCAGGTAGGAAAAGTGGAGCCAGCGTAGATGGCACGGAGTGTTATAACGACCGCGGCGGTTGCCGCCGTGACCCTGTGGGCGGCGGCGGCCGGCGCGCAGGCGCCGGCCAAGGGCGCCGAGGCCGAGCAGATCAAACAGCGTCAGCGCATCTCGCTGATGGAGGGCGTGCTGGAACGCGCGGTCGCCAACGGCGCCGACAACCTGCTGCGGCAGGTCAAGCACGTGATGCCCGACGTGCCGATGCTCACCGGCGCCCCGGCAGTGCGCGGGTTCCGTCTCGACGGCTACGGCGTGTTTTTCGACGTGGAGGTGCCGGCGCTCCGGCTGCCCCTCGCGTGGACGCTGCGCTACGTCGTCGACGGCAACCGCCTGGCTGTGAACACCGCCCTGGCGCAGCTGCGTGCCATGGTGCTCGAGCAACCTCCGCAGGAGCGTGCGCGTCTCGAGGTGCTGGTGCGGCAGTTGGAAGAGCGCAACATGCCGGATTCGGCCTCGCCGCAAGTGGACCCGGCGGTGGTTCGCAACCCGAACGAGGCCTACACCAGGGCCGTGAAGGAAGCGCTCGTGGAGGCCATGCTCGAGAGCAGCGGTCCGCTGAATCTGGGGCCCGCCGAGTGGCTCACGGTGGCCGCGCGCGACAACGTGCCCAACGACCCGCTGGTGCCCGGCGACTCGACGGATCTCAAGAGCGTGATCTTCAAGATCAAAGGCAGCGACCTGGCCGCGTTCCGCTCGGGCCAGATCACGCTGGAGCAGGCGCGCGCCCGCGTGCAGGCAGAAGAGAACTAGCCGACGCGAATCAGGCGCCTGCGCCCCGGGGGGGAACCGGCCTGCGCTTGCCGGTGTCCTATTGACTGCCATGTCCTACAATGCCGCCATGCGATCGCGTCTGCTGACGGCCGCCGCGCTTTCCCTGATCACGGTGGTGACGGCCGGTTGCGCGCGCACCCGATTGGTCGAGAACGACCTCAAGCTCGTGGACGTCAAGACCGGCTGGTACGACGCCGGTATCGTCGGCGGCCAGAACAAGATCGTCCCCAGCATCACGCTCAAGCTGCAGAACGTCTCGGACGAGTCGATCAGTCGCGTTCAGGTGTGGGCCGTCTTCCGGCGGGCGAACGAGGACAAGACGTGGGGCGAGCACTTCGTCCGCGCCATCGGCCCCGAAGGGCTCGACTCCGGCAAAGTGGGAAATTCGCTGGTGCTGCGCTCGATGCTCGGCTACACGAGCTCGCAGTCACGGGCGCAGATGCTCCAGAACCGCGAGTTCGTCGACGCCAAAGTGAACGTCTTCGGGAAGCACGGATCGCGCACCTGGATCAAGATGGGCGAGTACACCGTCGATCGCCACCTGCTGACCGAGTAGCACCGGACCGTACGTGGTTGCGGGTCTTCAGACCCGCCGCACTCATATAATCCCGGCGTGCCGATCGCGCCGACCTCATCCTCGCCGTCTCCATCCACGCCAGTGCTCGAGCGGCGGTTGAGCCCGTTCGATGCGGCAGCCATCATCGTCGCCAACGTCATCGGCGGCGGCATCCTCTTCCGATCCCCGGCGGTTGCCGCGGCCATCCCGGATCCCGTCTGGTTCCTGGTCGCGTGGGCCGCGGGTGGCGTGCTGGCGTTCATGGGGGCCATGGCCTACGCCGAGCTGGCCGCGTTGCGGCCGAAAGCCGGAGGCGAGTACGTCTACCTGCGTGAAGCCTACGGGCCGCTCGCTGGCTTTCTGACCGGCTGGACGTCGTTCGTGGCCGGGTTCAGCGGCGCGATCGCCGCCAGCTCCGTGTTCTTCATCGTCACGCTCGACCGCTTCGTGCCGGGCATCGCCAACGGCGATGCGCTGCTGGCGATACCAGTGCCGCTGACGCCGATCGCGTTCACGTTTTCCATTCACACCCTGACGGCGAGCGCCCTCATCGTCCTGTTCGCGATCATCCACATCCTCGGTGTCGGACCCGGACGAGCCGCGAGCAATGTGCTCACGACGCTCAAGATCCTGGCGTTCGTGGTGTTCATCCTCTTCGGGCTGTCGGCGGGTACCGGCTCGCCGGCGAACCTTACGGGGGCGGTGGGCCCCGTCACGCTCACCGGCTGGCTGTTCGCGATGATTCCGGTGATGTTCACCTACTCCGGATGGAACGCGGCTTCGTACATGGCCGAAGAGATCCGCGACCCTGGCCGGAACGTGCCCAAGGCGCTGATTCTCGGCACCGCGGGCGTGGTCGTCATCTACCTGCTCATCAACGTTCTGTATCTGTACGTCATCCCGATCGGCGAGCTCGGCGCCGCGCGGGGGAGCGTGCTCGACGTGGTCGCCGATCGGCTGCTCGGGCAGCGCGCCGGCAACATCATGGCCGTCGTGGCGCTGGTCAGTCTCGCGGCCGGCATCAATGCATGGACGTTTGCCGGCCCGCGTGTCTACTTCGCCATGGCGCGCGACGGTGTCTTCTTCAAGAGCGCCGCGCGCGTGCATCCGAAGTACAAGACGCCCGCCGCGTCGATCGTCGCGCAGGCGATGTTCTCGATTCTGCTGGTGCTGACCGGCAGCCTTGACTCGATCGCCAATTACGTCGGCTTCGCGATCACGTTGTTTGCCGGGACCGCGGTTGCCGCAATTTTCGTTCTGCGCGCCCGCGAGCCGCAGGCGCTGCGTCCGTACCGGGCCTGGGGCTATCCCGTGACGCCGGCGATCTTCGTGTTCGTCAGCGCCGCGATCGTGCTCAACGCGCTCTACACGGACCCGCTGGTGACCGGGATGGGCGCCGCGATCATCCTCGCCGGCATTCCTCTGTACCTGTATTTCAGGAGAACGCAGAAGGCGGAGTAGGCGGAGAGGGCAGAGAGGGTCAGTTCGAAGAAACACGAAGGGCGGCGGCCGCTATCCCGTGCGACCCGCCGCCCTGATGGTCGGGTAGGCCGAAAGGCCTGCCTACTCCGCCCTCTCTGCCTACTCCGGCCACTCTGCCTCCATCATTCAGGAAGCAGTGAGCCGCGATAGGTCGTGGTGCGTCCCGGCGTGATGCGGACGTCGAACTCCAGTGGTGCGAAGCCGGGGAGCGCGACTTGCACCTGGTAGCTGCCCGGCTCGAGCCGCAGCCCCTGCAGCACGCCGTCGAAGTCGTCGATGACGCCGGCATAGTAGCCGTCGATATAGACTTCGGCGTCGCGCTGCTCGATGTCGAGCCGCAGCTTGCCCAGGTCGTAGTCGTAGCTCGAGCCGGAGTAGTAGCTGCGCGCCTGCCACGCGTGGTTGCTCCAGTAGAAGTCGCCCGCGAAGTAGGGGTCGTAATAGCGATATCCGTAGTAGCCGTTGCGATATCCGTAGTAGCCCGCGCCGCCGTAGTAGCGATACGACGGATAGCCGTACACGTAGTAGTTGTGGCGCGGCTGCACGTAGACCCGGTGGTCGCCGTCGCGGTAGCGCGGCACCGGGCCGGTGCGCGGCACGGCATAGCGGTTGACACCGGTGCGGCCGTCATTGTGCCCGTCGGCACGGCCGGCGTTGTTGTTGCCCTGGACAAGCGCCTGCGGCTCGCGGCGGTTCTGCGGAGCTCGGGTCTGAGGAGCTACCTCGCGGCCACCGTTGTCGGCCTCGGCGCGCGGCTGCTGCTGCCCCCGCGGCTGCTCGGTGCGGCCGCCGTTGCGCGGCTGCGCCTGGCGCTCGGCGCGCTGCGGGTTGCCGCCGCCGCCGTTTCCGCCGGCGTCGGCTCGTGACGGATTGCGCTGACGGCCAGCGCCGTTTCCGTCACCCCCGCGGTGGCGGCCTTGCGCATTGGCGAGCGGTGCCGCGGTCACCAGGGCCACCAGCATGGCCGTGGCGACGAATGTGTGTTTACGCATGCCTATTCTTGAGCAGGATCCCTGCCATTTCCGCCAGGGGTAAATGCCACGGAATTCGGTGGCTCTGCCGGCGGACTGGACCGTTGTCCTCCGGACCGCTGCCTGGTGACCACGGCTCAGGACACCGGGCCGGCCGCAGGGCGGGCAATCGAACACTGCGGCATACTGGCACCGTGATTCACGCAACCACCATCCTGGCGGTCCGCCACGGCGGCCAGACCGTGATGGCCGGAGACGGCCAGGTGACCTTTGGCCACACCATCATGAAGCAGGGAGCCCGCAAGATCAGACGGCTCCACAACGATTCGATCCTCGCCGGATTCGCCGGATCGGCCGCGGACGCCTTCGCACTCTTCACGCGCTTCGAAGCCAAACTGGAACAGTACCGCGGCAATCTGGAACGGTCGGCGGTGGAACTCGCCAAAGACTGGCGCAGCGACCGCATCCTGCGGCGGCTGGAGGCGATGCTGATCGTCGCGGACAAGACGTCCACCTTTCTCCTTTCCGGAACCGGCGACCTGATCGAGCCCGACGACGGCGTAGTGGCGGTGGGCTCGGGCGGCCCCTATGCGCTGGCGGCCGCGCGCGCGCTCGTCCGCCACAGCGGCCTCGGCGCCCGCGACATCGCCGAGCAGGCGATGACGATCGCCGGAGAAATCTGCATCTACACGAACCGGGTCCTGACGGTCGAGGAGCTGTAAATTCCCGTGCCCATCTTCCTTCCCGAGCGCAGTGCGTCCGCCGTGGGATCGCTCACGCCGCGGCAGATCGTCGCCGAGCTCGACAAGTTCGTGATCGGCCAGGCCAAGGCGAAACGCGCGGTCGCCATCGCGCTGCGCAACCGCATGCGCCGGCAGCGGCTGTCGCCCGAGATCGCCGAAGAGGTGACGCCCAAGAACATCCTGATGATCGGCCCGACCGGCGTCGGGAAGACGGAGATTGCGCGCCGTCTCGCGCGGCTGGCGCAGTCGCCGTTCATCAAGGTCGAGGCGTCGAAGTTCACCGAGGTCGGCTACGTCGGCCGCGACGTCGAGTCGATGGTCCGCGACCTGGTGCAGCTCGCCGTGGACATGGTGCGGTCGGAGAAGGCCGAAGAGGTGAAGGAAAAGGCCCGGCAGGCCGCCGAAGAGCGCCTGCTCGACCTGCTGCTTCCGCCAACCCGCGGCGCGGCCGCGGCCGCCGCCGACGCGGCTGGCACGCCGATCGACCCCGCCAGCCGCTCGCGCGAGCGGCTGCGCGAACAGCTCCACACGCACCGGCTCGACGATCGCACCGTGGAACTCGAGCCCGCGCAGGCGCCGATGCCCTCGTTCGAGGTCGTCGCCGGCGCCTCGATGGAGGAGATCGGCACCAACCTCAAGGACATGATGGGGTCGCTGTTTCAGGGCCGCAGCCGCACGCGGCGCATGAAGGTGCCCGAAGCCCTGGAGTACCTGATAGCCGAAGAGCAGGGCAAGCTCGTGGACATGGAGTCGGTCAGCCGCATGGCGGTGGAGCGAGTCGAGCAGAACGGCATCATCTTCGTGGACGAGATCGACAAGATCGCCAGCCGCGACGGCGC
>Ga0070675_100003477_pt1 | contig 11946 bp, 12 predicted proteins | sample KBSM43metaG_FD_65343 | JGI IMG/M metagenome (GOLD analysis project Ga0070675, IMG submission 65343) | Miscanthus rhizosphere microbial communities from Kellogg Biological Station, Michigan, USA - KBS M4-3 metaG | ecosystem: Host-associated > Plants > Roots > Rhizosphere > Soil ...
GAAGATGCGGCTGATCATGCTGCGTCAGCCGGCGTTGTTGCCGGCGCTCTTGCCGTCGGCGGCGGGCAAGGGCCGCGAGCCCGCGGGCACCGGGCGCAGCGGCTGGCCCGGCTTCACCTTGCCCAGCCCCTCGACGATGACCTTGTCGCCCGGCTTGAGGCCCGAGGTCACCAGCCAATCGGCCCCGATCGTCTGATCGGCCTTGACCGTGCGGCTGACGGCCTTGTTGCCGGGCCCGACCAGCATCACCGTGGCGTGGCCCTGCACGTCCCGGCTGACGCCGGCCTGCGGGACCAAAATGCCGTTCTGCGTCGTCGCCTGGCTGAATTCGGCGCGGACATACATGCCCGGCAGCAACAGCCCGTTCGGATTGGGAAAGCGCGCGCGCAAGGTCACCGCGCCGGTGGCGGGATCAACCATCTCCTCGGCGAACTCGACCTTGCCCGCTTGAGCATAGTCGGTGCCATTTTCGAGCTTGAGGCGGACAACCGCGGACGATGGCACAACGCCGCTGTGCGAGGCGAGCGACTGGCGCAGCTGGAGCAGGTCCGCGCTCGACTGCTGGATGTCGACATAGATCGGGTCGAGCCGCTGGATCGTGGTCAGCGGTTCGGCCTGGCCCGAGGTGACGAGCGCACCGGTCGTGAAGAGCGAGCGGCCGATCCGGCCGGTGATCGGCGCGGGCACGCGCGTGAAGCGCAAATTGATCCGCGCGGTTTCGAGCGCGGCCGCGTTTTGCGCAACACTCGCGGTGGCCTGACGCGCGGCGGCGAGCGCGTCGGTATAATCCTGCTGCGCGACCGCCTGCATCTGCGCAAGCGGCTTGTAGCGGTCGGCCTTGACCACCGCCGCCTGGCGCGTCGCCTGCGCCGCGGCCAGGTTCGCCTGCGCCTGGCTGACCGACGCGCGATAGAGGCTGGGATCGATCTGGTAGAGCGTCTGTCCCTGATGGACGATCGCGCCTTCGGTGAAGAGCCGCGCCTGGATCACGCCCGAAACCTGCGGGCGAACCTCAGACGTCTCGAAAGCAGCGGTCCGCCCCGGCAGCTCGATCATCAACGGAACCGCTTTGGCCTGAACCACGATATAACCAGCTTCGGGCGACGGAGACTCTTCCGGCTTCTTCTCTCCGCAGGCCGACAGGCTAAGGACGGCGGCGCCGGCTATAAGCAAAACCAAGCGGGAAAGAAGGACGGGCCGACTCGCTTTCAGCGTCGCCCGCGACGAGACGCAAGAGTCAGGCCGATCAAGGGAAAGGTGCAAAAAGGAAACCTTCGGACGTAAGAGCTGACCCCTATCGAAGGTCATATATCGAATGGCCATAGCCGCGCTGTGGTGCAGCGGGAAGTGGGCGAAATGCCCATAGCGGAAAATTGACCGCAGCAGGCGAAGTGCCTTCACAAAACGCCCGGAAAAGCACCGCCGTCGATTAGCAGATTCTGGCCGGTGATGAAGCCGGCGCCGGCCGAGCAGAGAAAGGCGCACGCCGCCCCGAACTCGTCCGGTTGGCCGAGCCGCCGCGCAGGCACTTTCGCGATCCGTTCCTCGCGCGCCTGATCGAGGCTGATGCCGCTGTCGGCGGCACGCTTCCTGTCGACGGTGGTGCCACGTGCTGTGTCGAACGATCCGGGCAGCAGTCCATTGATCGTGACGTTGGCATGCGCAACCTGACGCGCGACGCCGGCGAGGAAGCCGGTCAGACCAAGCCGTGCCCCGCTCGACAGATCGAGACCCGCGATCGGCATCTTCACCGATCCCGACGTGATGTTGACGATACGGCCGAAGCGCCGCGCGACCATCCCGTCGATCACCGCCTGCACCATTGCGATCGGCGTCAGCATATTGGCCTCGATCCCGGCCAGCAGTTGGTCATGGCTGAGCGCCCGGAAATCGGCCGGAGGCGGGCCGCCATTATTGTTGACCAATATGTCGACCGCGCCTGCCGCCTCCAGCAGTGCGGCGCGGCCCTGCTCCGTGCCGACGTCTGCGGCTACGGGTACGATCTCGGCTCCAGTCGCGGCCGCGATCTCGGCCGCGGTGCGCTCGACCGTTTCCGCGTACCGTCCGTTGACGATCACGCGCGCGCCGGCGGCAGCGAGCGCCGTAGCGCAGCCGCGGCCAAGCCCCTGGCTCGATGCGCAGACCAGAGCCGTTCGACCCTTGATACCAAGATCCATGACCTGATTCCTCGATTAACCCGCTTCGCCATGCTTCCGTGCCGCCGTTGAATGCAAGCATGCGTCCATTCATCGTTTAGATTCTCGCAACCATAGGTCGTTAGAGGTGGTTCCCGCCCCTGGAGAGCAGCTTGATTGAGACGGATCAGACGATGAACGTGCGTACTGCGGAACGCCGGGCGACCGGCGCGCCAAGCACGATGCGTGCGGATGGCTGCACGCCGGTCGACGTGGTGGTGCTCGACATTTCGCGTTCGGGCGTTCGCATCATGACCGACGCCGTGCTCGAGATCGGGCAGGAGATCACGATCGGCCTGGCGGGTGCGGGGGTAACACGCGCATACGTCGCCTGGGCGCGGGACGGCGAATATGGGTGCGCCTTCGAACGTCCGATCGCGGCCGAAGACGAAGCGCTCGCTTTCTCGCATGCTCCGGTGAAGCAGCTCGGCATCGCCCCTCCCGCCCTCACGTCCAGCGACGATGGCGAGGATTATCTGCGCGAATTGTACCACCGCCATCGCATCTGGGCGGTGCCGTGGGACGCGGTGCTGATGACGCTGGCGATGCTCGGCCTGGTCTGGGGCTTCTTCCAGCTTTAGCCTGCGAGCCGCGAATCCAGCGCGGCTGCTGCCATAATAGTGACAGTCACGATCTATGATCCTCCGGCGCGTGCCGGAGGACTCCCGATGACTCTTGTCTTCAAACAGATGCCGAGCCCGGTCGGGCGGCTCAAGCTGGTCGCGGGCGACGGCGGGCTGGTCGCGATTCTGTGGCAGGATGACGATCCGAACAGAGTGCGGCTGGGCGCGATGATCGACGGCGATCATTCGGTGTTGGCCGAAACCGAAAGCCAGCTAGGCGATTATTTTGCCGGGCGGAGCCAAAGCTTCAGCCTGCCGCTGGATTTCCGGGGTACGCTTTTCCAGAAAGCGGTATGGCAGGCGCTGCTAACTATCCCATTCGGCGAGACGCGGAGCTATGGCGAGATTGCGCGTCAGATCGGGCGCCCGAGTGCGTCGCGGGCGGTCGGCGCCGCCAATGGCCGCAATCCGATCTCGATTGTGGCACCCTGCCACCGCGTACTGGGGTCGAATGGCGCGCTGACCGGTTTCGCGGGCGGGCTCGCCGCCAAGGATTATCTGTTGGGTCACGAACGCCGCCACGCCACGATTTGAAGGAGGAATATATGCGCCAGCCGGAACAATATGAACGCTTCCGCGCGCTGCACGACAGCCTGTTCATCATGCCCAATGCCTGGGACGGCACCTCGGCGTTGCTGCTCAAGCAAGCGGGCTTCCAGGCGATCGGCACCTCTTCGGCGGCGATCGCGGCGGCGCTGGGCCGGGCCGATGGCGTTCATGCGGTCAGTCGCAAGGAGCATCTCGACCATGCCCAATTGCTGGGCGGGCTCACCCGCCTGCCGATCAACGGCGATTTCGAGGATGGCTATGGCGACACGCCCGAGGATGTCGCGCGCACGGTTGAGGCCGCGATCGAGGCCGGCCTCGCCGGGATCGGGATCGAGGATACGAGCGGCGACCCCGATCAGCCGATCCGCGCGTTCGATGATGCGGTTGCGCGGGTCGCGGCGGCGGCCAAGGTCGCGCGCGGACGCATCCTGCTCACCGGGCGATGCGACAATTTCATCCAGGGGCGGCCGGATCTCGACGATACGATCCGGCGCCTGACCGCCTTCGCCGAAGCCGGCGCGGACGTACTCTATGCGCCCTATCCGGCAGATATGGCGGGCGTGACGGCGATCGTGCGCGCGGTTGCGCCCAAGCCCGTCAACCTTTTGATCTCGCCCGCGGACGGGATCGTTCCGCTCGCCGAACTGGCGGCGGCGGGGGTCAAGAGGATCAGCCTCGGCTCGGCGCTCTATATGAAGGTGATGGGCTCGCTGCGCGACGTCGCGGAGCAGCTGGCTGGGGGCGATCTCGACGCGCCGTCCAACGGCATTTCGTTCGGCGAGGTGAAGGCGCTGATCAGCGCGGCGGCGCAGGTCTAATCTTTCCTCTTGTCGAAAGCCTAAAGCGTCCGCACATCGGGCGGTGATGGCAGACCTATATTCGACTTTGGGTGTGGCGCGCGGCGCGGACGAGGCTTCGATCAAGAAGGCCTATCGCAAGCTCGCCAAGGAACTGCACCCCGACCGCAATACGGATAACCCCAAGGCCGCCGCGCGCTTTTCGGAGGTCACGCAGGCTTATGACCTGCTGATGGATAAGGACAAGCGCGCCCAATATGACCGGGGCGAGATCGACGAGCAGGGCAATCCCAAGATGCCGTTCGGCTTCGGCGGGCAGCGTGGCGGCGGACCCGGCGGGTTCCGGGCGACGCGCGGTGCGCCGGGCGGGGACGCGTTCGAGTTCGGCGACGCCGCGGCCGCCGATTTCGGCGACATTTTCGAGGGTATTTTCGGCGGCTCGCGTCAGCAGCAATCGTCGCAGCGGAGCGGATTCAGCGGTTTTGGCGGCTTCGGAGCCCGGGCCAAGCCGCAAAAGGGTGCGGACGTCGCCTACCGGCTGGCGGTCGATTTCGAGGATGCCGCCGCGCTGAAGCCGCAGCGCATCACGCTTCAGTCGGGCAAGACGATCGACCTCAAGATCACCGCCGAGGCGGTAGCGGGAACGCCCCTGCGCCTTGCCGGGCAGGGCGAGTCGGGACCGGGAGGGCCTGGCGACGCGACGGTCAGCGTCGAGGTCAAGCCGCATCGCTTCTTCACGCGCGACGGCGACGATGTCCGGCTCGATTTGCCGGTGCGGCTCGACGAGGCGGTGCTGGGCGCCCGGATCAAGCTGCCGACGGTCGAAGGCGCGGTGATGATGACGATCCCGGAGGGTTCGACCTCGGGCAAGGTGCTGCGCCTCAAGGGGCGAGGTTTCCACAAACGCGGTGGTGGTCGCGGTGACCAGCTCGTGACCTTGATGGTCGATCTGCCTGCCGAGGACGAAGCGTTGAAGCAATTCGCCGAGAGCTGGATTGGCGACGATCAACGCAACCCGCGTGCGAACCTGGGCGTATAGGCTTTAACAGGCGTCAGGGAGCGTGCGTCATTCAGGAAATCTCGCCCGAATCGCCTGAACGGCGCGGCGATCATGTCGAACAGGACCGACGTCACACGCGTCTGTTCAATGTGATCAAGCGGATCGCGATCGGTGTCTATTCGGACGGGTTCATCCACGCGGGCAATCTCGCCTACCTTGCGCTGATTTCGCTCTTCCCCTTCTTCATCGTGCTTGCCTGGCTCGCGCATACGTTCGGCCACGGTGCGGATACGGAGAACGCGATCTATTCCTTCCTGCGGACCGTGCCCCTTTCGGTCCGCGATTTCCTGCGCCAGCCGATCGACGAGGTGCTGAAGCAACGGACCGGAGCGCTGTTGTGGATCGGCGGCCTGGTCGGACTCTGGACCACGGGCAGCTTCATCGAGACGATCCGCGACATATTGCGCCGCGCTTATGGTCTGCGTTTCTCCAAGCCCTTCTGGCAGTATCGGCTGCTTTCCGCGGCCCTGGTGATAGGTGCGGTGATATTGATGCTGGCAGCCTTCAGTGCACAATTATTCCTCACCGGCGTCGCCAATTTCCTCGATCGGGTCGTGCCGGGTTCGGACGATGTCATCGGCTGGATCGGCTGGACCCGGCTTGCGCCGCTCGCCGCTTTATTCGTGGCGCTCTATTTGACCTTCTATTCGCTCACGCCCAGCAAATATCGTTGGACCAAATGCCCGAAATGGCCAGGCGCCGCCTTCACCGCTGTCTGGTGGGCGGGGGTGACCACGATCCTGCCCCCGACATTGACCTTTCTGGGGGGCTATGGCCGGACCTATGGCAGCCTGGCGGGGTTCATCGTCACGCTTTTCTTCTTCTGGCTGGTGGGTTTCGGGCTGGTGATCGGCGCCCATCTCAACGCGGCACTGGCGGAAACCCCCGGCGACAGCGTAAGGGAGCCCCACCAAGCAGCACTAGCGGAGGGATAATGGCCGGGCTGATGGACGGAAAACGGGGGCTCATTATGGGCCTCGCCAACGACAAGTCGCTGGCTTGGGGGATCGCCAAGGCTCTGAGCGCGCAGGGGGCGGAGCTGGCCTTCAGCTATCAGGGTGCGATGATGGAAAAGCGTGTCCGGCCCCTCGCCGAGGAGCTGGGCGTGCCGCATCTTGTCGAATGCGACGTGTCCGACGCGGCCAATCTCGAGCGTGCTTTCGGCGAACTGGCGGAGACCTGGCCGACTATCGACTTCCTTGTCCATGCGATCGGCTTTTCCGACAAGAACGAGCTGCGTGGCCTCTATGTCGACACCAGCCTCGACAATTTCCTGCTGACGATGAACATCTCGGCTTATTCGATGGTCGCGGTTACGCGCCATGCACGCAAGATGATGCCCAATGGCGGATCGATCCTGACGCTGACTTATTATGGCGCCGAGAAGGTGGTCCCGCATTACAATGTGATGGGCGTGGCTAAGGCGGCGCTGGAAACCAGTGTAAAATATCTGGCGATGGACCTGGGGCCGGAGAATATCCGCGTCAACGCCATCTCCGCCGGCCCGATCAAGACGCTCGCGGCGAGCGGCATCGGCGACTTCCGCTACATCCTGAAATGGAACGAGCTGAATTCGCCACTGCGTCGTAACGTGACGATCGAGGAGGTCGGCGGCGCGGGCCTTTATCTACTATCCGATCTTTCGAGCGGTGTGACGGGTGAGATCCACCATGTCGATGCGGGCTACAACGTGATTGGGATGAAGGCGGAGGACGCGCCGGATATTGCGCTTGCCTGATACCCCCACTCCCCTTGGACGAAGCAGGCTATCGAACGCTGCGCTTCTGGAACAATGACGTGACAGGGAATCTCGACGGGGTGTTGACCGCTATTCTTCTGGCTTGCGAAGCGCGCTTGCCCTCACCCTCCCTCTCTCCAAGGGGAGAGGGGATTTGAGCTTCAACTCCTTCGGGCGGGTCTTCCGCTTCACCACCTGGGGCGAGAGCCATGGCCCCGCGCTCGGCGTGGTGGTGGACGGCTGTCCGCCGGGACTGGAGCTCAGCGAGGCCGATCTGCAGCCCTGGCTCGACCAAAGGCGACCCGGCACGTCACGCTTCACCACGCAGCGGCAGGAGCCGGACCAGGTCCGGATCCTGTCGGGCGTGTTCGAAGGGCGCACTACGGGCACGCCGATCAGCCTGATGATCGAGAATGTGGACCAGCGCTCGAAGGATTATTCGGAGGTCGCGCTCGCTTACCGTCCCGGCCATGCCGATTATACCTATGACGCCAAATATGGCTTCCGCGATTATCGAGGCGGCGGGCGCTCCTCGGCCCGTGAGACCGCGGCGCGGGTGGCGGCCGGCGGCGTCGCGCGACTGGTGATTCCCGAGGTTCAGATCAGCGCCTATCTGGTCGAGCTCGGCGGTGACGCGATCGACCGCGCGGCGTTCGATGCAAGCCAGATCCTCGCGAACCCCTTCTTCTGCCCTGACGCAGCGGCGGCCGTACGCTGGGAAAAGATCGTTGACGACGCGCGCAAGAGCGGCTCGTCGGTCGGCGCGGTGGTCGAATGCGTTGCCGAAGGCGTGCCCGCCGGCTGGGGCGCGCCGATCTATGCCAAGCTCGACAGTGAGCTTGCCGCGGCGATGATGACCATCAACGCTGCCAAAGGGGTAGAAATCGGCGACGGCTTCGGCGCGGCGCGGCTCACGGGCGAGCAGAATGCGGACGCGATGCGACCCGGCCCCGACGGCACGCCCCAATTCCTCGCCAATCATGCCGGCGGCATCCTTGGCGGCATTTCCTCGGGGCAGCCGGTGGTGGTGCGTGTTGCGCTGAAGCCGACCTCGTCGATCCTGACCCCGGTCGAAACGATCGACCGCACGGGCGCAGCGAGCGAAATCCGTACCAAGGGCCGCCACGATCCGTGCGTCGGTATCCGCGCCGCGCCCGTGGTCGAGGCGATGATGGCTCTGGTACTCGCCGATCAGAAATTGCTGCATCGCGCCCAGACCGGGCGCTAGATTTGGGTCGGTCCGCTACGGTCGGCCCTGCCGAACGACTCTAAGCTGCGCGTTCGGTAGAGCGCATGCCCGCGACCGCCGCGTCGAGCGCGTCGGCGAGCGCGCGCAGGGTGAACGGCTTGCGTAGTACCTCTGACCCCTTGAAGCTCTCTGCTTCGCCCGCCTCGCCGACATAGCCGGTGACGAACAGCAGCCCGACTGCCGGGTGACGGGCGCGGATTTGACCGGCGAGTTCAGGACCGGTCATGCCCGGCATCACAACGTCGGTGATGACGAGCCCGATATCGTCGTGCTCTTCGAGCTGATCGATCGCTTCGGGGCCTGAGCCGCACAAGATCGCGGGATAGCCGAGCTCGGTCAAAGCCGTGCCGGTCGCAGCGCGGACTCGGGGATCATCCTCGACCACCAGGATCGTGCCGACATCCGCGTTCGCCTTGTGCGCAGCGCTCACCGGAGCGCGTTCGGCGGCACGCGGCGCGCCGGCATGGCGGGGAAGGTAGACGGAGACGGTGGTGCCGTCCCCAAGCACCGACTGGATTGCGACCTCGCCGCCCGACTGGCGTGCGAAGCCCGAAATCTGGGAGAGGCCAAGGCCGGTTCCCTGGCCGGCCGGCTTGGTGGTGAAGAAAGGCTCGAACACGCGTTCCAGCGTCTCGGGGCTCATGCCGGTGCCATTGTCGGTGACCGCTAGTCGCACATAATCGCCCGCGGGGAGCGTTCCGACCTCGCCCTCGCCGAGCCGGACGTTGGTCGCGGCCATGACGAGCTGGCCCTCGCCATCCATTGCATCGCGCGCATTGACCGCGAGGTTGAGCATCGCATTTTCGAGCTGATAAGCATCGACCCACACCGGCCAGACATCGGGGTCGCTTTCGATCCGCACTTCGATCCGCTCGCCGATGGTGCGGTCGAGCAGGTCGGACATGTCGCGCAATAATCGTCCCGGCGTGATTGCGCCGGGCAGGAGCGGTTCGGCGCGTGCGAAAGAGAGCAGGCGGCGGGTGAGCGCGGCGGCGCGGTTTGCGCCCTCCAACGCGCTGTCGATGTGGCGCGAAGCCTCCTGCGCCTGCTCCTCGACCCGGCGCTTGGCCATTTCGAGCCCGCCCAGGACCACCGCCAGCATATTGTTGAAATCGTGGGCGATACCGCCGGTTAACTGGCCGACCGCCTCCATCTTCTGAAGCTGCCGCAGCTTGGATTCCGCCTCGACGCGGGTCTTCCCCTCCTCGATCAGGCGGAGATTGGCCTCCCGCAATTCGGCGGTCCGCTCGATCACCGCCTGTTCCAGCGCCTGCGCGCGATCGGTTTCGATGTCGGCGATGTCGCGCGCGACGCGGCGTTCCGCTAGCGCGCTGATCACCAGCCAGCCAAGCGCGATCACGGACAAAGCCAGCAACACGCCCACCAGCGAGAGCAGGCGCGCGAGCGTGTTGGCGCGATCGGTCTGATCGGCCGCGAAATCGACCCTCTTGCCGAGCACCCTATTCTCGGCGTCGGCCATCGCCTGCAAGGTAACGCCGATGTCCTTGAGTGTCGGCGATTTGCCCGCCACCGCGAATAACGAGATCGCCGACCAGCCCTTCTTGAGGCTGGCGAGCTGCGCCGGCGGCCCCAACTCCTCCCCGCGCTTCTGATAAAGGGTGCGCAGATGGGCGAGGCGGGATGCCTGGAGCGGATCGTCGTGAACGAGGTCGCCCAGATCGTCGAGCATGGAGCCGACACGGCGCCATTGGTCGTAATAGACGGTGCCGGTATCCCGATCACCGTTGATCACATAACGGCCGAGCGCGGCCTCGGCCTGGCCGAAGGCGCCAGCGATCTGACCGGTCAGGACGACGATGTCGTAGCTGTGCTGCTTGCGCACGAGCGCGGCGTCGCGTTGATGATTGGATTGCTGCACCAGCGTCAGCAAGGCGGCGAGCAGGAAAGCCGCGACAAGCGCGACTATGCCACCGAGCAGCTTGACTCTGATCTGCGGCTCGTAGCCCGCTGGTGAGGACGCATCGTCGCTCATGGCTATTTTGGCCATAGCCGGAAGCGTTACGATCGGAAAGGGTTCTGTCCCGTAACGGTTTGCCGGCGCACGAATATTAGGGTCAGGCGATGCAGCCGACCGCGCGTCCCGCGGCGGCGAAGATGTCGATGATCTGGCCAACCTGTTCGTCCGAATGCTCGGCGCACAGCGAACATCGCAACAAATAAGTGCCGGCCGGCGTCGCGGGCGGGCGCGCGAGGTTCACGTAGAGCCCGCCCTCAAGCAGGGCCTGCCACAGCATGACCGCCTTTTCCTGGTCGGGTAGCATCACCGCGATGATCGCCGACTGGGCGGTCTCGGTCGCGATCGTATAGCCGAGGTCGCGCAGGCCCTGATGCAGCCTTTTGCTGTTCTTCCAGAGATGCGCGCGCTTGTCGCCGGCATGCATGAGCTTGCGGATCGAGGTCGCAGCGGTTGCCACCACCGACGGGGGGAGCGAGGCGGTGAAGACATAAGGCCGGCAGACGAGGCGCAGCACCTCGAAATCCGGATGGTTCGAAACGCAGAAGCCCCCGACCGTGCCGACCGACTTGGAGAAGGTGCCGACCACGAAATCGATATCGTCCTCGCAGCCCAGCTCTTCATAGACGCCGCGGCCGTTGGGCCCGAAGAAACCCATGCCGTGGGCCTCGTCGCAGAGGATCATCGCGCCATGCTTCTTCGCGACCGCGACCATTTCGGGCAGCGGCGCGATGTCGCCGAACATCGAATAGACGCCTTCAAGCACAACCAATTTGCCCGCTTCCCTGGGCAAGCGGCCGAGACGCTTGTCGAGATCCTCGACACTGTTGTGGCGGAAGCGCACGATCTCGGCATTGCCGAGCCAGCAGCCGTCATAAATGGACGCATGGCTGTCGGCGTCGAGGATGATGTAATCACCCTTGCCGGCGAGCGTCGAGATCACGCCGAGATTGGCCTGGTAGCCGGTCGAAAAGACGATCGCGTGTTCGGTGCCGTAAAATTCCTTGAGCGCGTCCTCGCATTCCCTGTGGCCCTGATAGGTGCCATTGAGGACGCGGCTGCCGGTGGTGCCGGCTCCGAACTTGTCGAGCGCCTCCTTGCCCGCCGCGATCACGTCGGGATCGAAGGTCATGCCCATATAATTGTAGGTGCCGAGCAGGATCGTATCCTTGCCCTGGATCACTGCGAGCGTGGGCGACTTCACCTCGGTCATCACGATCGAGAAGGGGTCGCGCACGCCGGTCGCGAGCAATGCCTCGCGCTCGTTGATCAGCGGTTTGAACTTGCTCAGCAGGTCATGCGGACCGCTGGGGTTCGGCAGATCCGCGAGCGTTGTGTCCTCGGGCGTGTCGATCGCATCGGTCATCACTTGTCCGTCAGCTTGCGAATCGTCGCGACCAGCTGGCCGACCGTCTCGATCTCGGCCTGCATGTTCATCGTGATGAGGATGTCGAACTCGTCCTCGACCGCTGCGACGAAGTCCATCACCGTCAGGCTGTCCCACTCCAGGTCGGTGGCGAAGGTGGTGGCCTCGGTAAGCTCGACGCCCTTCTTGTTGAAGGGCTCGATCTGCTCGGCGACGCGCTCGAAGATGTCGTTGTCGGTCATGGTCAGCCTTTACGAAACGTGAGGGCCGATTGCCAAGCGATTGCGGCAGCAAGGGGGCGGAAATGGTAGCAGTCCGTGGATTGGGAGGATGCTATATCCGGATCCTCCCCCGGAGGGGGTTAGTCAAAGCCACCCCTCGGCCTCATACCAAC
>Ga0070675_100003478_pt1 | contig 11945 bp, 9 predicted proteins | sample KBSM43metaG_FD_65343 | JGI IMG/M metagenome (GOLD analysis project Ga0070675, IMG submission 65343) | Miscanthus rhizosphere microbial communities from Kellogg Biological Station, Michigan, USA - KBS M4-3 metaG | ecosystem: Host-associated > Plants > Roots > Rhizosphere > Soil ...
TCAATCGATCTTGATGCGCCGGCGGAACTGCTGGTTCTCGTTGCAGACGAATTCAATCGGCTCCTCGTCGGCCGTGATGCGCTGATCGATGCGCACCGTCCACGGCTTGGTGTAGGCCTTCGCGTCCTCGAGCGTGGTGTCGATGATCAGATGGCCGAACGTGGGCCGCTTGATGCGCTCGATGAACTTGGCCTGCTGACTGTAGGGGCTGCCGTTCACGTCGAGCCAGCCGTCGAACGGGCTGTCCTCGGCGCCCCGCAGGTTGTTGGTTTCCACCACGAGCGTGTCGCCTTCCCAGTGCCCGACCGAGTAGCCGTACCACCACGGCTGCGGATCCCCCTGCTTCGGCAGCGCGCGCCCGTCGAGATAGATGTGGCGCAGCCCGTAGTTGGCCTCGTACTCGATGAGGATCAGCTGCTTGGTCTGAACAATCTTCCGCGGCTGCGGCTGCTGGTGGAACTGCAGGAAGCCCATCGGGAAGCAGTTGGCGTCGGGGTTGTCCTTCGCCTTGTCCACCTCGAAGCGCTGCTTGCGGATGGCAAGCGCCCACGGTGTGTAGGGAAGACCACCCTCGATGTTGCCGCCGGCCTCGAAGAACGTCGCCAACGGCGGGCCGGTTGGGTCGAACGGGAACGGTGCCGTCGAAGGCTCGAGCGACACGCCGCCGCGGCCGCGTCCCGCGCCCACTCCTTCGGCCGGCTGCCCGCCGGGGATGGCGCCCGGAGCTCCTGGCGCGCCCGCCGCGCCTTCGCGTCCCGCGGGTGGAGGCCCGCCAGGCCGGCCTGCCTCGCCCCCGGGCCCGGCGGCTCCGCGGCCCCGTCCTCGCCCGGGCGGTGCGCTGCTGGCGCGCATCCACACGCCGGTGAAGTCGATCTTGCCGTCGGCGGTACGCGGCGGCGGTGCGTCGTAGTTGATCCCACCCTGCGCGGTGCGGGGAATCGACGCGTCCCGGAACTTGGGCCATTGAGCGGCCAGCGACACGGAGCCGGCCACGAGGACCAGGGCAGTGCCCAGTGAAACGGCAAGCGAAGCGGGTCTGTTCATCTCGCCATCGTATACGACGGCGAAAGGCCGGCCCATTACCGTCCGGTCAGCGCTTCTTGGAGGCGCGGGCCGCCGCGCCCGTGCGCTTCCGGGGCACCTTCGCGCCCTTCTCGCGGGCTTCGCTGAGCCCGATCGCGATGGCTTGCTTCCGGCTTTTCACCGTGCGGCCGGAACCGCTCTTGAGCGTGCCCTTCTTCTTGCGATGCATGGCCGACTTCACCGACTTCGAGGCCGAACGTCCGTACTTGGCCACTAGACACCTCGTTCAGGTGGATGAGAGCGCCACCACCGCGACCACGAGCCCGAACAGATCTCGCAGGAGACTGCTCCTCGAACGGCGCGCGACCATAAACAGAAGGAGCGCCCAGATCGCAACCGCGACCGCGTCGTAGACGGTCAGTGCAGCGGTTGAAACGGGGGCGAGCGGTCGGCCGTCGGTAAGGATGGGCACAGGGCAATCGATCCGGGGCCGCGGTGTGCGGCATCCGGCTCGAGGCAAGGCGAATGCCAGTCGCGTCGCGCTCAAATCGCAGCCATCTCCAAACTCGGGCACGCGTCGCGGAACTCTTTGCAGCGCGCCGCCGCAAGAGTTTCAAGTGGCATCTCGCGTGCTTCCTTGCATGGCATGCCGCCACATGCACTCGCCCATCCTTCCTCCACCGTCCATACCGCACATGAGCTCGAACGCTGGGCTGGCGTGGCGATGGCCACCGCGGTTGTCGCGTACGGCCTGAGCCGGCGCTCGCTCCCCGGCGTCGCACTCGCTGCCGCTGCAGCGCCGCTCGCGTATCGAGGCGTGACTGGCGCCTGGCCGGGTTTCCCGGCTGCTAGGTCCGATACGCGCATCGCGCTCGCGGGACACCGGGGCATTCACGTGCGCGAAGCCATCAGGCTGGAGGTCCCGCTCGAGTTTGCCTACGGCTTCTGGCGTCGTTTCGAGAATCTGCCGCGCTTCATGACGCATCTCAAGGAGGTCACCGATCTGGGCGACGGCCGCTCGCACTGGGTCGCCGAAGGGCCAGGTCGGATGGCCTTCGCATGGGACGCCGAGATCATCAACGAGGTCGAGAACAAGGTCATCGGCTGGCGCTCGATCGCCGGCTCCGAGATCGCCACGGCGGGATCGGTGCGCTTCTCGCCGGCGCGGCAGGGGCGCAGCACGCAGGTGTCGGTCAACCTGCAGTACGCGGCCCCCGGTGGCCGGGCCGCCCAGCTGCTCGCCCTCGCATTCGGCCGCGATCCCGCGCACATGATCCGCGAGGACTTGCGGCGGGTGAAGCGGCTGCTCGAGACGGGTGAGATTCCGCGCGCATCGAAGGGAGCCGAGGCATGAAGGCCGTCTGTTACTACGGTAAGGAAGACGTGCGGGTCGAGAGCGTGCCCGACCCGGAAATCCTCAACCCGCGCGACGCCATCATCCGGGTCACCGCCACGGCCATCTGCGGATCGGACCTGCACATCTACGGCGGTTACATCCCGACGATGGTGAAGGGCGATGTGCTCGGCCACGAGTTCATGGGCGAGGTGGTGGAGGTGGGCCGCGAGAACCACCGGCTGAAGGTCGGCGATCGCGTGGTCGTGCCGTTCACGATCGCCTGCGGCCAGTGCTACTTCTGCAAGGAGCAGTTGTGGTCGCTGTGCGACAACTCGAACCCCAATGCCTGGGTGGCCGAGAAGCTCTATGGCTATTCGGGCGCCGGCCTGTTCGGCTACTCCCATATGTACGGCGGCTATGCCGGTGGGCAGGCCGAGTACGTACGGGTGCCGTTTGCCGACGTGGGGCCGCTGCCGGTGCCCGATTCGCTGCGCGACGAACAGGTGCTCTTCCTGTCCGACATCTTTCCCACCGGTTTCATGGCGGCGGAAAACTGCCAGATCAAACCCGGCGACACGGTGGCGGTGTGGGGCTGTGGCCCGGTGGGTCAGTTCGCCATTCAGAGCGCGTTTCTGCTCGGCGCCGAACGGGTGATTGCGATCGACCGTTTCCCGGAGCGGCTGGCGCTGGCGTCATCGTTCAGTCGCGCCGAAGTGCTCGACTACACACGGGTGGACGTCCTGGACGTGTTGCGCGAGCTCACCGGTGGCGAGGGCCCCGACGCCTGCATCGACGCCGTCGGACTCGAGTCGCACGGCACCACGCTCGACGCCTGGTACGACCGTGCCAAAACGTCTCTCTATCTCGCCACCGACAGACCGCATGCGCTGCGCCAGGCGATCACCGCGTGTCGCAAGGGCGGCACCGTATCGATTCCAGGGGTGTACGGCGGCTGGCTCGACAAGTTCCCGCTCGGTGCCGCGTTTGCCAAGGGGCTCACGCTGAAGATGGGGCAGACGCACATGCACCGCTACATGCCGCGGCTGCTCGACCACATCGAGCGCGGCGACATCGATCCGTCGTTCATCATCACCCACCGCGTGGCGCTCGAGGATGCGCCCGAGATGTATCAGACGTTCCGCGAGAAAGAGGACGCCTGCATCAAGGTCGTGATGACGCCCGGCTAAGCCCGCAGCCTCAAGCCGGTGGACGGTGCGGTGCGGGCGTCCAGCAGCTCTTCCATCGTCGTGAGCGCGCGCCGCAGGGCGGCAGGCGATTTGGCGCCGATGCAGTCACGCGGCACGTCGAGCCGATATTCGCGCATGTAGGCGTCGGCGGCGGTGAAGAGGACGCAGTTGTCGGCGGCGAAGCCGGTGAGCACGAGCCGCTGCACGCCGCCGAGCCGCAGCATCGTGTCGAGCGGCGTCTGATAAAAACCCGACAGCGTCGCCTTCAGGATGACGTAGTCGGCGGGGCGGGGCGCCAGCATGTCGACGATGGGCGCGCCCGGCGTGCCTGGCTTCAGGCACCGCTCGATGAGCCCCTGCAGGTCGGAGCGCCAGCGACCGAGGTTGTCGTTCACGTAGACGACGGGCACGCGCGCCCGTGAGGCCCGGTCGCGCAAGGCCGCGATGGCGCGCGCCACGGGCAGGCTGCGCCGGGCAAACGCGGCCCCGCCTGGAAAATCGAACGGGTTGATGGTGTCCACCAGCACGAGCGCCGTTCGCGCTCTGGGAAAGTGCGATCGCGTAGGCATGGCTGTCAGGGCGCGCTCGCCGGCGCACGGCGGTCGCGCAGCCACGCCAGAAGACGCTCCGTGGTCCAGCAGTTGATGATGCGGTCGAGCGGGAGGCCCGCGAGGCGTGCGTGCGCGAGCGCCGTCTCTGCATACACCAGCTGCGACGTCGTGTGGGCGTCGCTGTCGAGCGCGAACAGACACCCCACGGCCTGCGCGCGTTGGGCCAGCGAGAAATCGAGGTCCTGGCGCGACGGATCGCCGTCGATCTCGACGGCGACGCCGTGCTCGACGGCGGCCGCGAAGACCGCATCCCAGTCCGCCACCACGCCAGCCCGGCTGCCGGTGATGCGGCCGCGCGGATGTGCGAGCACGTGGACGCCTGGCGTCGCCACGGCCGCGAGCAGCCGCGCGGTCTGATCCTCGCTGCGCCGGAGCTTCGAATGTGGCGCCGCCAGGACGAGCTCGAAGCAGGCGGCCTCCTCGGCCGACAGATCGAGATGTCCGTCGGCTCCGATGTTCGCCTCGACCCCCTTGATCATCCGGAAGCGACCCTCGTAGCGTTCGTTGAGGCGGGCAATGGTCTCGTGTTGAGCCGCCGCCTCGGCCATCGACATGCCGCCGGCAATCTTGAGCCCGTGCGAGTGGTCGGTCACGGCCGCATGGGTGTAGCCGCGCTCGAGGCTGGCCTCGACAATCTCGGCCAGCGTTGGCGCGCCGTCGCTCCATTCGGAGTGCATCTGCAGGTCGCCGAGATAGTCCGCACGGGTCGGCCCGCCGAAGCGCGGATCGCGCAGGATCCGGAGCACCTCGGCGCGGCTCAGGAAGTGCTGCCGTAGTTGGCGCCGTCGGGCGATGTCGCTCGCGTGTTCGCTCCGGGCAACCGCCGCCTCTGCCGTCGGCGAGGTTCCGGACTCGAGCACCTCGAGGATGACCCGTTCGGATGCCGGTCCGATGCCGGGAATGCGCGCGAGCCGGCGTCCTGTCTCGAGCAGACTCGACAGCGGGTCCTCCAGCGCCAGCACGGCTGCGGCGGCCCGCTTGTACCCGAACATCTTCGGCTCTGATGTCTGCGCGTAGGCCAGGTCGCGCAGGAATCCGGCAGCGACCGCGTTGACGTCCGAGAACCGGCGAGGTGGGGTGGGCGTGATCGCAGGGTCTGGAGTCATGTTCGGCGAGAGCGACTCAACCTGCGGCTGCAATCGGGGTGCCCGCTGCGGCGTTCGGATGATCGCGCGTGGCAGCCTGCTTGCTTCGCCGAAGGCATGGCTTCGCTTTCCTATTGGACCGACTCAGCCTCTTTGCCGGTGTTCCCCAAGCTCGATGGCGACACGCGCGCCGACGTGGTCGTGGTGGGGGGCGGAATGACCGGCCTCACGGCCGCCTATCTCCTCGCGAGAGACGGGCTCGACGTCGTGCTGCTCGAGCGCGGGCGCTGCGCCGAGATCGACACCGGGCACACGAGCGCACACCTGACGATGGTCACCGACACGCGGCTCACCGATCTCGTCGGACGCCTCGGGCGCACGCACGCGCAGGCCGTCTGGGACGCCGGCCGTGCCGCGATCGCGCAGATCGACGAGATCGCCAGCGAGCACGACATCGACTGTGCCTTCAAGTGGGTGGAAGGCTACCTGCACGCGCGCGATTCGCGGGCAGCCGCCGAAGAGGCCGAGGCGTTCCGTGTCGAGGCCGCGCTGGCCTGCGAGCTGGGATTCGACGCCACGTTCATGACCACGGTGCCGTTTGCCGGCGGCCCCGGCATTCGCTTCCACGATCAGGCGCGCATGCATCCCCGCCGGTATCTGGCCGGCGTCGCGCAGGCGTTCACGGCCGCCGGCGGCCGCATCTTCGAACGCAGCGAGGCCGAGGAATTCCGCGAGAAGCCGCTCGGCGTGAAGGCTGGCGGCTACTGGGTGGACTGCGACGATATCGTGCTGGCGACGCACAACCCGCTCGTCGGCGTCGCGTCGATGGCGAGCGCGTCGGTGTTTCAGACCAAGCTGGCGCTCTATACCAGCTATGTGGTGGCCGGGCGCATCCCGCGCGGCACGGTGCCCGACGCACTCTTCTGGGACACCGGCGATCCGTATCGGTACGTGCGCCTCGAGGCGCATCGCGACCACGATCTGCTGATCGTCGGCGGCGAGGACCACAAGACCGGTCAGGCCGAGGATACACGCGAGTGCTTCGAGCGTGTCGAGCGGATGACGCGTGAGCGCGTTCCGGACATCGACCTGACCCACCGCTGGTCGGGACAGGTCATTCAAACCCCCGATGGCCTCCCCTACATCGGCCGGATGACGGATCATCAGTACGCCGCCACCGGGTTCTGCGGCAACGGACTGACGTTCGGGACCGTCGCGGCGATGCTGATTGTCGACGCCATCCAGGGGCGCGAGAACCCGTGGGCCGAACTGTTCGAACCCGGGCGCTCGGCCCTCCGCCGCGGCCTCTGGGAGTACGTGAAGGAGAACGCCGACTACCCCTACTACATGCTGCGCGACAAGTTCGCTGGCGTCGAGGGGCGCTCGATTCGCGCTGTCAAGCGCGGGCAGGGAAAGGTCGTCGAGCACAACGGCGAGAAGGTGGCGGCATATCGCGACTCGCACGGCGCGCTGACGCTCCGATCGGCGGTGTGCACCCACATGGGGTGCGTCGTCGGCTGGAACGACGCCGAGGGCACGTGGGACTGCCCGTGCCACGGGTCGCGCTTCACGCCGCAGGGCGACGTCGTGTCTGGCCCGGCGGAAACGCCGCTGGCGGCGGTGGGCAAGAAACAGGAATCGCCGGTGAGGCGAACGTAGGCGCTCTTGGTAAGTAGAGGCGGACCTTGAGGTCCGCCTGCGCGCCTACAGGTACGACAGCCACCAGTCGCGGCGTCGGCGTTTCACGTCGCCCCACCAGCGGCACAGCGGATAGATGATGGCGAGCACGGCAATCCACGCTACGTAGCTCACCCAGAGCGGGAAGCTCGAGCCCGCAAACACGTCCGGCTCGAAGAAGAAGTAGTGGATGGTGTTGAACATGCCCGTGAGGTTGTGGCCGGCGGCGGCGTGGGCGCCGAGCGCCACCAGGTGCATGACGAAGAGGTGAGACACGTACGCCATCAGCGGCACCGCGCCATAGGTGCGGAAGAAGCTGGCGACGGGCCCGCGCAGGCGCTCGAACGCCGGCACGAGCAGCAGCATCGGCCCGAGCGTGGCGCAGAGATACAAGAGCGACGGCGGGTACTTCTGGACGTTGAAGAACGCCATCACCGTTTTGCTCGTGGTGTCCTGCGGAGCCCACGGCGCCGGGTCGCCGTAGACGTTGAACGTGCGGAGCAGCAGGAACAGAACGATCATCCCGAGCGAGATACGTACGAGCGTGCGATCACGCCGCGGCGACACGAATACCGGTCCGAGGGCGTACCCAAGCGCCATCACGCCAATCCACGCGAGCACCGGATACACCGCCAGGCCGATGACGGTCCCGTTCCACGTCAGCGGGCCGCGTTCGTGCAGCAGATACCAGGCCCAGGCCCAGTCGCCGAATTGCGCGGCGCGGATCGGGTCGAGCAGGTTGTGCCCGGCCACGATGGCGATGGCGATCGCGAACACGCCGCCAATCGGGAGCCGGATCAGGGCCGACAGCACGATCATCGAGACGCCAATGGCCCAGATCACCTGGAAGGGCAGCAGGAACGGGATCGAGAACGACCAGCAAAAGCCGATCACCGTCCATTCGAGAAGGAGCAGCCACAGGCCGCGCGTAATCAGGAACCGCGCGAGCCGTGCCGGGTCCTTGCCCTTGGCGCCCTGCAGCCACGCCGACACCCCGGCCAGGAAGACGAAGGTCGGGGCACAGAAATGCGTGACCCAGCGGGTGACATAGAGCGCGCCCGTGGTGAGTGCCGGATCGAGCGGGTCGTAGGCGTAGCCGCTTTCGTGGAAGTAGTCGCGGACGTGATCGAGCGCCATCAGCACGATCACCAGGCCGCGCAGGACGTCGAGCGCTTGAACGCGTGTTCCGGGTTGCAGGGTCGGCATCGTCAGTTCAGATCGAGCAGCGTCCGCCAGCCGGTCCACTCGACGGAGCGCGGGTGTCCCCGCAGCGCGCTGCGCCGGAGGCGGGTGACCAGCGCGCGCGCGTCCGGCGTGGCGACCTCGATGCGCTGGCGTTCGAGCCAGCCGTCCACGTCGCGCCACTCCTGCCGTACGCGCCCCGCCTGCATTTCCAGCCGCAACGGCAGCGCCGTGACGCGCACCGTCCACAAGGCGAGTCCGAGGACGACCGCCGCCTGCGCCGTGCGCGCGACCCGGCGTGTCGTGCCATCCAGCAGGATCGCCGTTGCGGCGTACACGGCGAGCGCAAAGCACACCCCGCCGCTGCTCATGATCACGTCCTTGGTGTAGCCGAAGCTCACGACCGCGTTGGCGCCGAGCACCGCGATCGCGACCAGCAGCAACCGCTCGTGCCGGCCGGCGCTCGCCGCGCGCCAGCGCGCCACAGCGATCGGCGCCGCGCACAACACCAGGCCGGTGGTCACCACCGAGGCCGCGACGTTGACCCAGAGCCATGCCGGCCACCATTGACCCGCCGCCACGCCGTGGGCGGCGTACCAGACACCGCCTCGCGGTTCCGCGAGCAGCACGGTCACGAGCGAGGACACGACGTTGTACAGATAGAAGGGCAGCGGGTTCGATCCGAACCGGGTCACGAGGTCGTCCGGTTCGAGCACGTGGAAACCGAAGCCCGACGCCCGCTCGCTGAGCGACGGTGTCCCGGTGTCGAGCACGGCGAACCGGATCAGGAGGTAGGCGGCAAGCGCCAGCACCACGATACCCGTGCCCTTCATCGAGATGCCGCGCATGCCCACCAGCCAGGCACAGACGGTGGCGGCTGCCACCAGCACACCCGATTCAATGGTCAGGATTGCGAGGGCAAACGTAACGGCCGCCGCGAGGTCGCGCCACCAGGCCGGCTCGCCGTCGGCCAGCGCCAGCACCACGAGCACGCACAGCGCGATGGTCAGAAACGAGTTGATCGGAAACGCCTCGCGCACCAGGCCGTCGAAGGTGTGGATGCCGAACAGCACCAGCACCGCCAGCATCGCGGCAAGGCTCTCCGATCGCGAGCGGACGGGCATCAGGCGCAGGGCGAGCAGCGCGAGGAGCAGGAGCTGGGCGACGTGGATGCCCTTGAACAGCACGGTTTCGTGGCCGCGCGCACCGTCGGAGGCGAGCTTGATCTGCGCCCACAATAGCGGCCGCACGTAGGCGCCGTTCGAGAACTGGCCGGCGAACACCTCGCCAAGCGTCTGCCGCTGGACCTGCAACAAGTTGCCGAGGCTGTCGCTCACCTGGACGGGGATGCGGCACACCTCGAAGGCAATGAGCCCGGTGAGCGCCAGCATCACGGCCACGGCGACCGCACGACGGGAGAGCGCGGGCCGCGCCAGCTGCATCGGACCGGAAGTATAGAGCCCGGCGCGGATCACCGCGCCGGCCGTACGACCAGCGCGGCGAGCGCGTGCGGCGTCCGTCCCGAATCGAGGCGGCTACCAAGCCGACGCACCATGGCAGTCCACGTCCCTCGCCCAGATGTGTCTTCGGCGGCGCGCCGGACGCGGCGGGGCCGTTCGCGAAGGGCGGCCGCCCAGTCCGGGCGCGCGCGCCCGCTGGCGTCGAAGGCGACCACCTCGAAGTCGGGCCCGTCCTTGTAGACCGCGGCCAGGCCTTCCCCGGCGTCGTGACCCGCCTGAAGCTCCAGCCGCACGACGCGGCCAAGCCAGCCGTCTTCGAAGTGCGCCAGGATGCCTTCCACCAGGGGGTGTCCGGACGCGAAGAAGTCGATTGTTTCGTCCTCCACCGCCTCCTCGCGATCGAACGAGCCCACGTACGCCGAGCCGCTGCGGACGCCGGGCAGGCTGTCCACCAGCGCGCCGCTGCCCAGCTCGATGGCAAAGACTCGGTGCCCGCGCGTATGTTCCACCGCGAAGCCGAGGCGTGTACAGGCGTCTACCACCACGTCCTGGTTCAGCGCGTCGAGGTCGGCGGGGACGCGCGCGAGCAGGCCGGCTGCCATCTCGGCGCGGTACGGATCCCGGTGCAGCTGCTGAAAGGCGGCCTCGCGGATGCGCGTGCGTGCCGCGCCTACGTCCGCGACGAGCGCGGCGCAGGCGTCGTCCGTCAGCGAGGCGGCCGCGTCTCCGGCCACCGCCTCGAGTGTGCGTTCAACCTGCGCCAGCTCCGGCTCCACGCCCGCGAGCGGCTCGCGAAAGAGGCCGAGCGCGTCGAAGAGGCGCGCCGCGTCGGCGCCGACGCCGCGAGGCGGGCGGAAATAGACGATCTCCACCGGCAGGCGCCGACCGATGCGATCGAGCCGTCCGATGCGCTGCTCGACGACCGACGGCTTCCACGGCAGATCGAACAGCACGAGGCGGCGGCAGAACTCGAAATTCCGCCCCTCGCCTCCAGCCTCGGTGGACACCAGCAGGCTGGGCCCCTCCGGCTGCCGGAACCGCGCCACTTCGAGGTCGCGCCGCGCGGGCGGCAGCTCTTCGTGAAACGCGCCCGTCGCCAGCTGTCCGCGGTGGCTGAGTGCGGTGCGCAGCATCTCCAGCGTCTCGCGGTGGGCCACGAACACGAGGGTCTTCTCGCGCGCATCGCGCCAGCGTGGCGCCTGGGCCAGCAGCCAGTCGACGCGCGGATCCGCCGCGTCCATGACCTGCGCCTGCTCGCGCAGGGCGCGCTCGTCGGGGCCGAGCACCGCCATCAGGGCCGCGCCGGAGGCAAGGGCACGCCGGATTCGGTCGCCCTTTTGGCCACGCGCCACGGCGTGCGGTGCGGCCGCTGTACGCACCGACGCCTCGACGGCCTCGCGCAGCCGCCAGCCCGCGGGATCGTCGATCGTGATCGGCACACCAACTCGCGGCGGCAGCCCGCCGATGTCCACACGTCGCGTCGAGCTCGTGCACGGCGGCAGCGGCGTGCCGGCGGCCAGGCGGGCCTCGAAGCCGACGTCCTCGGGAAATTCGTCGGGCCGCAGCAGCTGCAGCAGCCGGAAGAAACCGTGCGCGTCGTCTTCGAGCGGTGTCGCGCTCAGCAGCAGCACGTGCCGGCCGAGCGCCGCAATCGGCGCCACCGCCCGCCATGCGGGCTCGCCCGGATGGCCCGGCGGACGGCGCAGCCGCTGCGCTTCGTCGACGACCAGCAGATCGATGCCGGCCGCGATCGCCTGCGCCGTAAGCCGCGGATCGGCGGTCAGCGTTTCGAGTGCGATGACCGCGCGCCGATGCAGCTCGAAAGGATTGAATCCGGCGCCGAAGTCCTTGTCGACGTCGGCGAGACGGCGCTCGTCGAGCAGGGTGAAGACCTGGTGATACTTGCGCCACAGCTCGCCGAGCCACTGCACGCTGAGCGACGCCGGCGCCACCACCAGGCATCGCTCGATGCGATGCGTGTGCACGAGCCGATTGAGAATCAGGCACGCCTCGATGGTCTTGCCGAGCCCGACTTCGTCGGCCAGCAACCAGCGGACCGGATCACGGCCGCTGGCCCGATCGGCGACGTGGAGTTGATGGGGAAACAGCCGGACGCGGCCGCCAAGGAACGATCCGAGGCCGCCAGCCTCGCGAAGGCGCCGCAAGTGGAGGATGTCGAGGCGGATGAGGAAGTCGCCAACCTCGTCGAGATCGCCGAGCACAAGGCGGTCGAACAAGGCGCGCTCGAGTGGGACGGCACCCTCGCTCGGGTTCACCGGGACGAGCGCTTCCGAGCTGGCGGCGAGCCGCAGCGTCGAGCCGGTGCGTGGAAACTCCACGACGAGCGTACGCCCCTCGAGTGCGGTGACGCGCCCGATGCCGAG
>Ga0070675_100003480_pt1 | contig 11942 bp, 8 predicted proteins | sample KBSM43metaG_FD_65343 | JGI IMG/M metagenome (GOLD analysis project Ga0070675, IMG submission 65343) | Miscanthus rhizosphere microbial communities from Kellogg Biological Station, Michigan, USA - KBS M4-3 metaG | ecosystem: Host-associated > Plants > Roots > Rhizosphere > Soil ...
CGCACGGCTGGGACTATCTGCGTCACCTTCTCAGCTGGTTCGTGGCCTACTTTCCGGCATTCGCGGCTTTGCTCTATCGAAAGACCCAGCCTCTGTAAGTCTGAAGTTCATTTTTTTCCCAGGCAGAACACCGTATCGTCGCTACGAATGAAAATCTGTCCATTCGAAATGGCCGGCGACGCGATCAACCGCTCGCCGAGGTCGTTGCGTGCGATAATCCGCGGCTCGCGTCCCGATCGCAGCACGATCGTCTCTCCCGTCTCGCTGACGAAATAGATCTTGCCGTCCGCCGCGACTGGCGACGCGGAGAAGATGCCGTCCACGCGCTCCTGCCACACCTTCTCGCCGGTCTTCGCGTCCACGACGGTGATCGCGCCGACGTCGTTGGCCATGTAGAGCAGGCCGCCGTCGTAGACGAGCGACGAGATGTACGGCGCGCCAGTGTTCACCTGCCATACAACGTGCGAAGCGGTGATATCGCCCCGCCCGCCCGGTCGAATCGCCATGAACGGACCGCTGCGATAGCCGCGACTCATGTAGACGATGCCGTCATGGAACGTCGGAACTGGAATCGGAAATTGATTCGGACCGCCGACGTGCCACAGAAAGTCACCGCTGCGGGGATCGTAGGCGTCCACGCGCTCGCTGGAGTTGACGATCAGCTCCGGCCCGTTCGGCCCCTGCACGACGAACGGCGTCGCGTATGACATGCGGCCGCGTCCGCGGTCGGTTTTCCAGCGATCCTTTCCGGTCTTCTTGTCTACCGCGAGGAGATACGCGGCCGGTCCGTGGTCGCAGAGCAGGATCAGCGAATCGCCGAACAGCGTCGGCGAACTGGCGTGGCCCCAGTTGATGTCGAACGGCGAATTCTCCTGACCAAGATGCCGTTGCCATGCGAGCTTGCCGTTCATGTCGAGCGCGACGAGTTGCCCGGTGCCGAACCACGCGTACACCAGTTGCCCATCGGTGATGGGGCTGGGACTCGCGAGATTGTGTTTGTCGTGAACGCCCGGCAGCTCGCCAATCGCGTCCGCGCGATATTCCCAGAGGCGCTTGCCATCCGCGCGTGCGAACGCTTCGACGACGAAAATGGTTTTGTCGCCGGCGGCGCTCCGCGGCGCGCCGAGCGCGCGCTCACCGGCGCTCGCGGCAGCGGCGCCCTGCGCGAGACGCGGATGGTTGCCAGGCTTGCGGACGCCGGATCCGATCTGCGACGTCACGAACACGCGATCACCGGAAACGATCGGGCTCGACACGCCCTGTCCACCGAGGTCGGCCTTCCACGCGACGTTTTCCGTCGCGGACCAGCGCTCTGGCAGGTTGCGCTCGTCGGCGATGCCGCTGCCCGCTGGCCCGCGCCAGTTCGGCCAGTCGGCGGCCCCGACAGTGGCGTTGCAGAGGGCGGCCATGGTCACGGCGATTCGTAAAAATTTCATAGGGAAGAGTGTAAACGAACCAGCCGGCCAGGGAGCCAGCACGAAGTACAACGCCTGAGAAACGCAAACGTCAAGTCCGCAAACTTCACGAAGCGCTAGAACGCGTGCCGGTAGAGCTCGAGCGCGTCGGCGGCGTCGAATCGACGGGGATTGAACGTCCCGGTCCACTGCTTCGCCGCGTCGGAGGCGAGCGATTCGAGCGAATCCTCTCGCACTTCGAGCGCGCGCAGCGTGGTGGCGAGGCCGGCGGCACGCGCCAGCGCTTCGAGGCGATCGGGCAGCCGGTCGCTGAGATCCGCATAGCGCCCGCCGACCTGATCCATGTTCCACCGCACGACATGCGGCAACATCACGGCGATCGCCGCGCCGTGCGCGATACCGTAGCGCGCGGTCAATGGATTGGCGCACGCGTGGGTCGCGCCGAGCATCGACAGCTCGATCGCCGCGCCGGCTTTGTGTGCACCGAGCAACATCGCGGCGCGCGCTGCAAGGTCCGACGGATCGGAAAGCACTCGTTCGAAATGCGGCTCGAGCAGCCGCCACGCCTCCAGCGCGAGCGCATCGGACATCGGGTTGCGCTTGGTCGTCACATACGATTCGACAGCATGCGAGATCGCGTCGTAGCCGGCGAGCGCCGTCACCGCCCGCGGCTGCGAGACGGTGAGCTCGGGATCGAGGATCGCGACACGAAACATCGCCTTCGGATCGCCGCACGCCATCTTCACGTGCGTCTCCGCGTCCGAGATCAGGGCATAGGACTGTGCCTCGCTGCCGGTGCCCGCGGTCGTCGGCACGCCGATCGACGGCAGCATCGCCTTCGCCGCTTTCGCAAAGCCCCAGTAGTCGCGCATCGTCCCGCCGTTGGTCAGGACGAAATTGATCCCTTTCGCGCAGTCAAGCGAGCTGCCGCCGCCAATTGCGACAATCGAATCCACCTGATGCCGGGCGGCGACCACACGTCCAGCCTCCACCATACGGTCGTCCGGATTGCTGTCGAAGTCGTGAAAGGTGTGCGCGCCGATGCCGGCACCGTGGAGCATCTCGAGCACGCGGGCGACCTGCCCGGTCGCCACGATCCCGCGGTCGGCGACGACGAGAGCACGGGTGAAGCCCAGATCGCTGGCCAGTTCCGGCAGCTTCACGAGCGTGCCGTCGCCGAATACCAGCCTGATCACTCCTGTTTCCGCGCGATGCGGTACAGCTTCGTCGCCGTCCGCATGATCACGCTGCCGCGGGCAATCGCCGGCGAGGCCAGGATCATCTCGCCGAGCGAATTCTTGCCGAGCACCTTGAATTCCGGCCCTGCTTGGATGACGTAGGTGTCGCCCTCTTCGCTCGTCGCGAACACGCGCCCGTTGTAGGCATACGGCGAAGTGCTGAAGCCCGCGATGTCGGTGGTGATGCGCTGCCGGTCGTAGACAACCTTGCCGGTTCGCGCGTCGTGGCACAAGAACAGGCCGCGGTCGAGCAGCGTGTAGTAGTAGTCGCCGTAGACCAAAGGTGTCGGGTTGTACGGCGCCAGCGTCGGCGACGACCACGCGATGTACTTATTGCTCGTCTCGCCGCTTTTCAACGAGATGTCGCCCGACGCCCCGGGTTTGATCGCGTAGGCCGGCCGCAGCGGATCGCCGACGTAGCCGGAACTGATGAACAGCAGCCCGTGGCGCTCGAAAGGCGTCGGAATCGATATCGACGACATGCCTTTCAGTTCCCACAGCAGCGTGCCCGACAGATCGTACGAGCGCACACGATCGGTGCCCGACGTCACCAGCTCCGTGCGCTGCGCGTTCTGCCAGACGAACGGTGTCGCCCAGTTCGTGCCTTCCGCGCGGTTGACGCGCCAGATCTCCTCGCCGGTCCGCTTGTTGAACGCGGCGAGGAACGACTGGTCGTCGTTATCGTTGACGATGTAGATGCGATCCTGATGGAGGACCGGCGACGCGCCTGTGCCCCAGCCGAACCGCGTCTTGAACGGCCCGATCGGCTTCTGCCAGACCGCCTTCCCGTTCATGTCGAAGACGAACAGCCCGACGTTGCCGAAATAGACGTACACCCGCTCGCCGTCGGTGATCGGCGTTTCCGACGCGAAACTGTTCTTCAGATGTTTCGGCCCGCCGGGCACGCCGGCGCGGACTTCGCGCTCCCACCGAATCCTGCCGGTGTTGAAATCGATGTCGTAGACCATCCACTTGTGCGGCGTCGTCGGCGTCGGACGCTCACCGCCGAAATACAGTCCCGGCTTCGGCGGTTCGCCGGTGCCGGTGTTGACGACGCTCGTCACGAAGACGTGATCACCCCAGACGATCGGCGAACTCCAGCCGATCCCTGGCACGTCGGCTTTCCAGGCGATGTTTTCGGTGGCGCTCCACGAATCGGGCAGCGACGGGTCGTCGGCGGCGACCCCGGCCGACGGGCCGCGGAACTGCGGCCACTGCTGATCCGCGCTGCTGGCGACATTGGATACGACAAAGTGGACGCTCAGCAACGCTGCAATGCAGCAGAGGGAACGCATCGCGACAATATACACTCTTGGCAGGAAACCTCCCGTGATCGCACGAGCCATCGGCATTCTCCTGATGACGGCGCTGCTGGGCGCCGCGAAAGATCCAGCGGCCGATCGCTACTGGGCGCAGTGGCGCGGGCCGGACGCAACCGGCGTCGCGCGGCACGCGAATCCGCCGGTCGAATGGAGCGAGACCAAAAACATCCGCTGGAAGGTGGAGATTCCCGGCCGCGGCTCCTCGTCGCCGATTGTCTGGGGCGATCGCATCTTCCTGCTCACCGCGGTGCCGGTGGGCGTCGACCACACAGCCGCGCACGAGCCGCGCGGCGGCCTGTCGCAGCGCGACAAGCACCGTTATCTGGTGCTGGCGATCGATCGGCGTACGGGCAAGACCGTCTGGGAACGGGTCGCGAGAGAGAACACACCCCACGAGCCGAGCCATCAGGACAACGGCACGTGGGCATCGAGCTCGGCGATCACCGATGGCAAGCGGGTGTTCGCGTGGTTCGAGTCGCAGGGCATGTACGTCTACGACATGGACGGCAAGCTGCTCTGGGAAAAAGATCTCGGCGACAAGCTGATGCGCAATCAGTTCGGCGAGGGCAGTACGCCAGTGCTGCACGACAACCGCCTGGTCATCGTCTGGGATCAGCAGGGCGGGCAGTCGTTCATCGTCTCGCTCGACGCCGACACCGGGCGCGAGCTGTGGCGCGTGAACCGTGACGAGATCGACACCTGGGCCACGCCGCTGGTCGTGGAGCATGGAGGCCGCGCGCAGGTGATCGTGCCGGGCATGAACAAGGTGCGGAGCTACGACCTGAAGGATGGCGCGATCGTCTGGGAACAGCCGGGCACGACGATGAATCCGATCCCATCGCCGGTGTTCGAGGACGGACTGGTGTTCGTGATGAGCGGGTTCCGCGGCAACAACCTGAAAGCGATACGGATTGCCGACGGATCGATCGTGTGGTCTCTCGATCGCGACACGCCGTACGTGCCATCGCCGCTCCTCTACGACGGCGTCCTCTACTTCCTCAAGACCAATTCGGGAATCCTGTCCGCTTTCGACGCGAAGAGCGGCAAACCGCACTATCAGCTGCAGCGGCTCGACGGGGTGCCGAACGTGTTCGCCTCGCCGGTCGGCGCTCAGGGCCGGGTGTACCTGCCCGGGCGCGAAGGCGTCACAATGGTCATCAAGCACGGACCGAAGTATGAGGTGCTCGCGAGGAACAAGCTCGATGACGGCTTCGACGCCTCGCCGGCGCTTGTGGACAACGAGATCCTGCTGCGCGGCTATCAGTTCTTGTACAACATCGCCGAAAAGTAAATGCGAATTGCGCCGCTCGCCCTCGCGCTCGTCGTGTCGGCGGCGGTGATCGCAGGCGCAACCCGCGCGAACGCGCAGATCACGGCTGCCTCGCTGTCCGGCGTCGTGACCGACGAGACTGGCGCGGTGCTGCAAGGTGTCGAAGTCACAGCGTCGAACGCCGAACACGGAGTGACGCGCACGACGATGACGCGCGCCGACGGTTCTTACCTTCTGCCTGGCCTGCCGCCGGGCGTCTACGAGGTGCACGCCAAGCTTGCGGGATTTGCCCCGGCACGAGCGACCGGCCTGACGCTCGCTGTTGCGCAGGAGGCGAGCCTGGGCATGACTCTGCGAGTCGGGGCGAACGACCAGGTGGTGGTCGCGGGTTCGACGCTCGTAGACTTGCGGACCTCCGCGCTGTCGGCGCTGGTGGACGAGAAGACGATCGAGGCGCTGCCGCTGAACGGGCGCAACTTCATCGATCTGGCGATTCTCCAAACCGGCGTCGCGGCGTTCACGAATCGGCTCGGTGCCGGTTCCACGAGCCGGGGACAACAGATCAACGTCAACGGTGCGAATGGCCGGGCAAACAGCTACCTGCTCGACGGCGCCAACATGGCGGCATATGCCGGCAACAGCGTCGCGACCGCGGCCGACACGACACTCGGCGTGGACATGATCCAGGAATTCCGCGTTGTCACGAATGCATTTTCGGCGGACTACGGCCGCGCGATGGGCGGGGTCGTGAGCGTCGTCAGCAAGTCGGGCACCAACACTTTCCACGGATCGGGATTCGAGTTCTTTCGTAACGAGGCGCTCGACGCACGCAACGTCTTCGACGTGGAGAAGCCGCCGTTCGACCGAAACCAGTTCGGCTTCACCGCCGGAGGGGCGATTCGCCAGAACAAGACGTTCTTCTTCGGCGGCGGTGAATGGCTGCACGAAAACCTGGGCGTGACCCAAGTGACGGAGGTGCCGAGCGTGGCGGCGCGCTCCGGGCCGGTGGCGCCTTCGGTGCTGCCGTACCTGGATCTCTTTCCGCTGCCGAACGGACCAGATCTCGGTGACGGCCTCGCGCGGTACACGTTCCCCTTTGATCGGCGCACCCGCGACACATTCGCGCAGCTGCGAGTTGACCACAATTTCTCGAGCCACAGCGCGCTGTTCGTCCGCTACACCGCTGACGCGGCTGCCAGGCGCCAGCCGACGCTGCTGCCTCAGTTCTTCACCGATCAGGATTCGCACAACCATTGGTTGACGGTCGAAGAAAAGCGCACGGTGAGCATCGCGCTGCTCAACACCGCACGGTTTTCGTACAGCCGCGTCAACCTCGGCGCCGCGCCCGGCGACGACGGCGTCGATCCGGCTCTGGGCTTCATTCCAGGGCAGACCATCGGCAATCTGTTCATCGCATCGCGCGAGTACGGCCCGGATCGCCAGAATCCGCAGTATCAGGACATCGAGTACTTCACGTTCAGCGACGACGTGGTGCACTCGCGAGGGCGTCATCTCTTCAAGGTGGGCGTGCTGATCGAGCGTGCCCACACCGGCAGCGAAACCAGCACCAACCTCCGCGGGCGCTACACGTTTCCGACCATGCTGCGGTTCCTGGCGGGCACGCCGTCGCGTTTCGTCGGCGTGCTGCCCGGTTACGAGGTCGCACGCGCGCGCCGCAATACCACCTTCGGCTTCTACCTCCAGGACGATCTGAAGGCGCACTCGAGGCTGACGCTGAACGTCGGGCTGCGCTACGAGTTCTACACGGTGCCCAACGATGTGGCCGACCGTGATTCGTCGCTCAGAAACATCGCGACCGACAAGGCATTTACGGTCGGGTCGATCTTCGAGAATCCGTCGTTGCGGAACATCGGACCGCGAATCGGATTTGCGTGGGACGCGTCCGGTGACGGCCGCAGCTCGGTACGTGGCGGCGCCGGCCTGTACTTCGACACCGACGGGCCGTTCAACAGCTCGCTGCTTGGCGCGGCCTTTTCGCCGCCGTTTGCAACCTCGGTGAACATGGCCAATCCGGCGTTTCCTGATCCGGCGTTAGAACAGGCGCCGCCGGAGCGCGCGGCGCGCGGGCTCGACTATCACGTCCGGCAGCCGCGGATGATCGCCGGCAACCTCAATTACCAGAGGGAGGCGCTGCCCGGGCTCGTGCTCAGCGCGGGCTACGCGATGTCGCGCGGCGACCAGCTCGTGCAATCGATTGAAGGCAATCCGGCGTTGCCGCAAACGCTGCCTGGCGGCGGCACGTTTTTTCCTGAAGTCGTCGCACGCAGGAATCCCAACTGGGATTCGATCGATTTCAGGACGACCGGCGGACGCTCGAGCTATCACGCGCTGCAACTGAGCGCGACCAAGCGTTTCAGTCACGGTTATCGCTGGCAGGCGGCCTACACGTTCGGCAAGGCCGTCGATGAAACGCAGGGCCAGGTGCCAGGGGATTCGACGAACAGTTCCGTGTATCCGCAAGAGCCGCTCGATCCGCACAGCGACCGCGGCCCGGCCGACTTCGACGTTCGTCACATCTTCACGATGAATTTCTCGTGGGAGTTGCCGTTCACCGGCCCGGTTGCTGGCGGGTGGCAATTCAACGGACTCGGTATTCTGCGATCCGGTGTGCCGTTCTCACCGTCGATTCAGACCCAGAACAACTGGTCACGATCCGGCAACACGGCCCAAGGCTCCGAGGATCGTCCCAACCTGAGACCCGGCGTCGACCCGGACGCCATCGTGCTCGGCGGATCGACACGCTACTTCGATCCGAACGCCTTCGAACTGCAGCCGCGCGGACTGCTCGGCAACGTGCCGCGAAACATGTTGACCGGTCCGGGCTACATCAACGCGCACGTTTCGGTGGTCAAGAACATCCGTTGGCAGGCGCTTGGATCGGGCGGCGCGGTCGAACTGCGTTTGGAAGCATTCAACGTTTTCAACCGCACGAATTTCGGGCTCCCGAATCGCGTCGTCTTTGCCGGCGCCATTGAGCGCGAGCCGCCGCTGGCCACCGCCGGCCAGATCACGACAACCGCCTCCGACGCGCGGCAGATTCAGCTCGGCGTAAAAGTGAAATTCTGACCTCGCGATTTCCTTCCCCCTGCAACTTTTCCGATTCCGCGGGGTTCTTCCTTGTAGTGCGACGTCTCTGGCATGACTGGCGCCGAACCGTTTGAGGCGTTCGTGCGGAGATATCAGGATATGGTGTTCGCGACCGCCGTCCGGCTGCTTGGCAACGTGACCGACGCGGAGGATGCGGCGCAGACGGTCTTCCTCCGGGCATTTCAACGCTACGCGCGACTCGCGGTCAGTCCCGCGGCGGGCGGATGGTTGAAGACGACGACGAGAAACGTCTGTTTCAACCATCTGTCACGTTACCGCGCCCGTTGGAGATTCTTCAGTGAGATGGACACGGCAGACGGGGCGGCATTCGAGAACACCCTCGAGTCGCAGGTATCTCGAGCGCTCGAGTCGGAGACCGCGGAACGGCACGAGCGACTCGAGCAAGCCGTCCGCCGCCTCCCCGATCGTCAGCGCGTGCCGCTCGTGCTGTTCCATTTCGAGGAGCTCAGTTATCAGGAGATTGCCGAGGCGCTCGACGTGTCGGTCGCCAAAGTAAAAACGGATATCCATCGAGGGCGGGAGGCGCTCAGGCGCCTCCTGGCGGACGATGTACGAAGATAACGACGAGCTTGCGGCGCAGGTGGATCGCGAGCTGCGGCGGCTGCCGGCGCCGCGCGCGCCGCATACGCTGCTCCCGCGCGTCATGGCCGCGGCCGAGGCATGGGCCGGGCGCCCGTGGTACACGCGAGCGTGGTTTGCGTGGCCGGCCGGCTGGCGTGTGCTGTCGATTCTGCCGGTTGCGCTGCTCGTCTACGTGGCCTGGAGCTGGAGCCTGCCGCCGGTGCCGCCAACCCTGGTCGCCGCGACGGATGCCACCCGCGTCGTCTGGAGCGCAATCATCGAACCTCTTCTTCCGTACATTCTTCTGGTCGTGCTGCTCATGGGTGTCGTCTGCGCAGCATTCGGCCTGGCGTTGAACTACGTGCTCCTCGAAAGGGCCGAACAACGATGATGACGCGGTTGCTTTTTGCTCTCGCGCTGCTGGCCGGCGGCGGCGCCGTCGGTGCGCAGGAAATCGATGTCCCTCGCATCCGGTTCTCGAACCCAGCCGTGCGGGTGCTCCAGAACTTCACGCTCAAAGCCGGCGAAGCCGTCCGCCAGGTCGTGGTCGTCGGCGGGGACGCGACGATCGAAGGCCGCGTCGATGGGGATGTCGTTGTCATACTCGGCCACGCGCAGCTCGCCGGCACCGCGGAGATCAGTGGTTCGTTTGTGGTCATCGGCGGAACGGGCGCGATCGCGGAGGGCGCGCAGGTGCACGAGGATGTGTTCGCACTCGGTGGACTCGAGGCGCCGCCCGGCTTCAACCCCGGCGGCAAACACATCGCGATTGGGACGGCGTCGCTTGGCGATCGGCTGAGCGGCCTGGTGCCGTGGTTGACGCGAGGGCTCGTCCTCGGGCGCCTCATCGTTCCCGACCTGGGGTGGGTCTGGACGATCGCGGCGACCTTCCTCCTGCTGAATCTCCTGCTGAATCTGGTGTTCGACGCTCCGGTTCGCGCGTGCGCGTCGGCGCTGCGCGCCACACCCGCCTCGGCGTTCCTGACCGGCCTGCTGGTCATGCTGCTCGCCGGACCGCTCTGCCTCGTGCTCGCGATTTCGGTCGTCGGCATCGCGGTCATCCCTTTCGTCATCTGCGCGCTGGTGCTCGGCGCCGTCATCGGGCGGATTGGATTTGCACGGTGGCTGGGAATGACGGTCGTGCACCAGGACGATATCGAGAGCCGCGCGCAGTCGCTGCGCTCGTTCCTGATCGGCTCGGCGATGATGTGCGTCGCCTACGCCATCCCGCTGATCGGGATTCTCACGTGGGCGATGGCTGGGGTCTTCGGCCTTGGCGCCGCGATGCAAGCCTTCATGCGCGCCTACAGGCGCGAGAATCCGCGGCCGCCGCGCACGGCCGCGCCGGCTCCTGCCGTCGCCGCGCCGATGGGCGGTGGTGTCCCCACCGCGCCGGTCGAAACGCTGTCGGCGAGCGCGCTCGACGAACCGTTCGTGCCCGTCGCGGATCTTCAGCCTGCCGCCGCGGCGGCAGCGGGCACGGCCGATCTGCTGTCGTTCGCCCGCGCGACGTTTGTCGAGAGGCTCGCTGCGTTCGCGCTCGACGTGGTGCTCGTCGTGATCGCGGCGCAGATCCTGCGGCTCGATCGCCTCTTCGAGGGCTACCCGTCGTTCGAGCGCAATCTGCTGATGCTGGCGGTCGTGTATCACGTCGGTTTCTGGACGTGGAAGCAGACGACGGTCGGCGGAATCATCTGTCAGCTTCGCCTCGTGCGGACCGACGGCAACCCGCTGCTGTTTGCGGAGGCGCTCGTGCGCGGCCTGACGGGAATATTCTCGCTGGCCGTTGTCGGGCTCGGCTTCTTCTGGATTCTCAGGGACCCGGAGCGGCAGGCGTGGCACGATCGCATCGCCGGCACGTACGTCGTGAAGGTCCCGCGCAACTGGCCGATCTAGAGCACCGTTTCGTGCAGGAGGCTCGCGCAGCGTCGGCCCTCAAGCGTCTGACGCGCTACCGCTTCGGAAGGTCGATCAGGACGATGTCAGAGTTCTGGCGCGCGCGATCGAACACGATGGATTTGCCGTCGGGTGTGATGTCGAAGGTGCGCAGCGTTCCCTGATGGCCGAGCTGAGAAATCGGCCGCGTGGCCGCGGCCACGAAATCGAGCAGCCAGAAATCGGTCGCCTGCAGGCGTGGCAAGTAGACCAGTCTTCTGCCCTTCGGCAGGAAGCGATACGCGCCGGGTCTGACGCGGACCTTCGGCACTTCGACCGGCGTGCCGTCGGGCCGCACCGCGGACAGCGGCGACGCAGCTCCGGCGGCGAGCGACGTCGAATAGACGATCAACGAATCGTCCGGCGACCATGCGGGATTGGTCGCCTGACTCGAGACCAGCCTGACCGGTTCACCGCCGTCTACGGGAATCTTCAGCAGTGCTTTTCCGCTCGCGTCAACTCCGCCCGCGACAATCCAGCGGCCGTCGGGCGACCAATCGATCGAACTTTGTCCAGCGGCGCCCTCGACTTCGATCGCCGGCGCCAGTGTTCGGGAGTTGGTGCCGTCAGCCGACATGATCGCGATCCGCGCGCTGCCCTGCTGCCGGACGACGAGCGCGATCCGGCTGCCATCGGGCGAAATGGCGGCCGGCTCGGACAGCGAGCCATTGGCGCCGGAGCGGATCTCATACGCCTGACCGTCCTTGACCCTCCACAGGCCGTCGCCGGTGCCGCGCGCTGATAGATAGAAGAGCGCCGAGCCGCCGAAGCGCGGCGCGAACGCGCGCGCGCTGGGCACGGCGAACGGTGCCACATCGCGCTCCTCTGCCGGGCGGTCGAGCAGCGGCACCCGCCACAGGCTCGTCGTCGGATTGCCGACGGTCGCGACCACGCGGCGGCCGTCGCGGCTGGTGGCGACCGACGAGTATTGCTCGAGACCCCAGCTGACCCGGCGGAACGTTCGGCTCTCGATATCGAGCGACCACAGCCACGGGCCCGATCGATCGTCGGCCCGCGCGACGTAGAGCAGCGTGCGCGCGTCGAGCGCCGCCAGGTAGGTGATTGACACGTT
>Ga0070675_100003485_pt1 | contig 11933 bp, 15 predicted proteins | sample KBSM43metaG_FD_65343 | JGI IMG/M metagenome (GOLD analysis project Ga0070675, IMG submission 65343) | Miscanthus rhizosphere microbial communities from Kellogg Biological Station, Michigan, USA - KBS M4-3 metaG | ecosystem: Host-associated > Plants > Roots > Rhizosphere > Soil ...
TGCCATCCGCATCGCGCCGCGGACCTTCGGGATCTTCGACGCGTTTCCCGACGAGGGCGGCCGCCAGGCCCATCTGGCGGGGAGACTCGCGGCGGCGCTCATTGAGCGCGCCGCGGAACTACTGGCCCAACCTCCGTCCATCGAACAGGTCGACGTGTTGGCCTCGAAGTTGTCGAACTGAGACGTTCACAGGCTCGCAACAGGTAGCAACGTGACGAATAAAATCAACGGTATTTATTGGGTCATCACAGGTCTCATGGCTGCGTTCATGCTGATGGCGTCCATTCCGGATGTCCTGAGACAGCGCCAAGCCATCGAAGTCTTCGGACATCTCGGATATCCGGCTTATCTACTCCCCTTCTTGGGCACCGCCAAGATCCTTGGCGTCATTGCGGTGCTCGTGCCGGGCGCTGGCAGGCTGAAGGAGTGGGCCTACGCGGGCCTGGTCTTCGACATCATCGGCGCGCTTTACTCGCACCTGTCGGTGGGTGATCCGGTGAGCGTGTGGGGCTTCGCTGTCGTCGGTCTGATTCTGGTGGGCGGCTCCTATGGCTTTGGCCGCCTCCGCACACAGGAGCGCAGGGTCATCCACGGTGATCTCGCCGCCGCATAGCGGATTCGATGTCACGCACGCGCATCGTTGCAACGGCTCTCGTGATATGGATCGCGCTCCAACTGTCCTCGTCTCCGGCGGCGGTCGAGCGTGTGGAAGGTGCAGCACCGCGGTTCAAGGCTGTCGCCTTCGATTACTTCGTGCTGTTCGATCCGGATTCCGTCGTCTCCCAGGCTGAGGAGCTGTTCCCAGGGAAAGGTCGCCAACTGACCGCGCTGTGGCGCAACCGTCAGTTCGAGTACACGTGGCTGCGGTCTGTCACTCACCGGTATGTTGATTTCTCTGCGGTGACGAGAGACGCCCTTACCTACTCAGCCAATGCGATGAACCTCGAGCTGACGCCGGACACTGAACGGCGCCTGCTCGACGCGTATCTGCATCTCACGCCGTGGCCGGACACCGTCGGGACCCTACAGACTCTGAAGCGATCGGGCGTTCGCGTGATCGCGCTCTCGAACTTCAGCCCGGAGATGCTCCGCGCGAACGCCGAGTACGGGCACATCGCCGATCTCGTCGATGCGTTCGTGAGCACCGACGAAAATCGGACTTACAAACCGGACCCGCGTGCATACCAGCTGGGCGTTGACCGCTTGCATCTCGCGAAATCGGCGATCGTGTTCGCCGCATTTGCCGGCTGGGATGCTGCCGGTGCGAAGTCGTTCGGCTATCCAACCTTCTGGGTGAATCGCGCCAATCAGCCGGGCGAGGAATTAGGTGTTGCTCCGGACGCGACGTCGCCCAGCCTCGCCGGCCTCCTCGAATTCGTGCTGCCTCGGGCAACCGCACGTCGAGCCCGTACGCGCAACTGAGGGACAGTTCGGGCTCGGCCTGTCCGCGGTTCGTGCGGAATATCAGCGGCGCTGACCGACATTACGGATCCGAGGTCATTTCATGCCACTGCTACGTCACAGAGCGACAATCCGACCATGGGCGGCACTCCCGTTGCGATTGATTGTGGGCTACGGCTTCATCGCCCACGGCTACGCGAAGGTGATGAACGGACCGGAGCGCTTCGCCGCGTCGCTTCATGCATTGGGGGTTCCGGCGTCACATGCGATGGCTTGGATGACGATCGTTTGTGAACTCCTCGGCGGCCTTGCTGTCCTTGTTGGCGCCTGGATCCCCATCGTGAGCGTCCCACTATCGGCGATTCTCTTCGTTGCGGCGATTACCGTGCATCTTCCGTACGGCTTCAGCTCGATCAAGCTCCGCGAGGTGACGAGGGCCGGACCACAATTCGGTCCCCCCGGTTACGAAACCGACCTTCTGTACATCGCGGCACTGGCCACGCTGGTGCTCGGGGGATCAGGGCCTCTCGCATTCGATCAATTGCGAGCTCGAAACAGCGGCCACATTTCAGAGGCTGACGAGGAGACCTGATGATCACGCCCGTCGATCGCCTCTTTGAGGCTCACCTGACCGTCTCCGACCTCGACGCCTCCATTGCGTTCTATCGCGACCGAGTCGGGCTCGAACCGGCTCACGTGGTTCCGGCCCGACAGGCCGCGTTTTTCTGGGTCGGCTCACGCGGCAGCACGATGCTGGGACTGTGGGCGGGCGGGTCCGCGCCGCAGAAGACGACGACCCACATTGCGTTCGTGGCCACGCGCGATGATGTGGTCTCTGCGCCACGCGTGCTGCAGTCAGCCGGCATCACGCCGCTCGACTTCGACGGTCGTCCGACCGACGAGCCGGTCGTCCTCGCGTGGATGCCGGCGGCGTCGATCTACTTTCACGATCCCGATGGGCACCTGTTGGAGTACATCGCCATGCTGGATGGAGACCCGCGCCCAGATGGCGGAGTCCTGAAGTGGCATGAGTGGACACAGCGTTGAGCCTGAGCACCGGAATATTTTGCTCGCACGCGGGTATTCCTGATGTTTGAGGTGAACGTCATGTTGAAATTCAGAGTGTTGAGTGCGGCGCTTGCGTTCCTCGCGATCGCGGCGGCCACGGCGGGAGTTCAGGCGAGCGGTCATCGCCGTACGCTCGTCGTAACGATGACCAACGATCAGGACTCAAACGAGATCAAGGTCTACGACGCGGAGAGCCAGGCGCTGCTCCAGACGCTGTCGACGCACGGCAAAGGTGGCGTCGGCGGCAACGCGCGAGGAATCAAACAGTACAACGGCGGACTCGTGGCGGCCGTCAACAACGGATCGGGCAGCGTCGCGGTGTTCAGGCGAGACGGGGACGCGCTGAAATTCGAGAAGGTCATCCAGACGACCAGCGCACCCGTCAGCGTGGATTTCGGCAACGACCATCTGTATGTCGCAGGGGCAACGACCGTCGATTCATTCGTGCTTCGCGAAAACTCGGTCGAATGGCTCGACGGAACAGCGGATCTCGCGGTGGCCGGTGGTGGAAGTCCGGCCGCAGGCGAGACCTCGCAGGTTGGTGTCATCAGCCCGGAGCAACTACTGGTGACGATCAAGACGGATCCGACCCCCGGCACGGTAGATGTCGTCGCCCTCAATCGCGGCAGGGTGACGGGTGCAGCACCCACCGCCGTATCCGCGCCTCAAGGGTCGCTCGCGCCTTTCGGCTTTGCGACCTTCCCGGATGGCACCGCGCTCATTACGCTGGCGCACTCGAACCAGGATGGATTGTTCCGCGACGGGGCGTTCACGGCGGCGGTGGAAGCCGGCCAGGCGGCCTCGTGCTGGATGACCCGCGTCGGCAAGTACGTCTTCGTTGCCAACACCGCGAGTCGAACCATCAGCCGCGTGATCGGGACCGGAAGCAACATCTTCGTCGATGCGCAGATTGCGGCGCAGGTCCCCACGGGATCGCCGGCGGACATCGACGCCGATTCTGGCGTGCTCGGCGTCATCGACCATGGTGCCGGCGAGTCGCACCTGTCGATGTTTTCCTACAACGCGTTTGGCGAGCTCGTACCCGCGGGTGCGACGATTACGGTCGGCGTTTCCAACGCGAATGGTGTGGCGATTCTGTCGCCCCGTGATCGCGAAGCGAACTGAAAGGCCGGTCGCAGAGTTGGAATTGGGGAACGGCCACTGCGCGGCCGTTGCTGGTGTTGTATGCAGACACAGGCCACCGCATCGACGGAACCAGACGGCGACCTGGACACCGCGGGCGTGATTCGCGTGCTCGCGATTTCGGGAAGCTTGCGAGAGGCCTCCGCAAACAGCGCGCTGGCCCGGGCGGCGGCGCAACTGGCGCCGCCCGGCGTTCAGGTCGCGATCTTCAGCGAGCTGGAGCAGCTGCCACTGTTCAACCCCGACCTGGATACCGAACCGCCGCCGAGGCCGGTCGCCGCATTCCGACACGCGCTGCAATCGGCCGACGCGGTCTTGCTCTCCAGTCCTGAATACGCACATGGCGTGCCCGGCGTTCTGAAAAACGCCCTCGACTGGCTGGTCGGAAGCGGGGAACTCGTGGACAAGCCGATTGCCCTGCTGAACGCTTCGAGCCGAGCGACGCACGCTTGGAACTCGCTCGTCGAGACGCTGTCAGTCATGTCTGCGCGTGTCATCCGCGAGGCGTCCGTCACCGTGGCGCTGAATGGAACGCGACTGGATTCGGACGGCATCGCATCGGATCCGCACATGGCGGCGTCGCTGAAATCCGCGCTGCAGCGCCTCGTCCGTCAATCGGCGCGCATGGGCGATTACTCGATCGTTCGGGCGTGGCCAGAGCATCTCCTTGCGATCCCGAACATCGAGTTGGCCGCGGCGCGGCTGCTTTCCGGCCACGCGCCTGAATCTGTTCTCGAGGAGACGACAAGCGACTCTGTCCTTCACGAGGCCGTGCGCGAGGGGCGCCTCTGGGTTGCGCTGGCGGGGAGCGCGCCGGTTGGGTTTGCGCACGTCGAGATCATCGACCCCGGAACGGCACATCTCGATGAGATCGATGTGCTCCCGGCGCACGGGCGTCGAGGGCTTGGAACCAGACTCGTGACAGAAGTCTGTGAGTGGGCCGCCGCGGCAGGCTACAACTCGGTCACCTTGACGACGTTCCGCGATGTGCCATGGAACAGGCCGTTCTACGAGAGGCTCGGATTCCGAGTGATACCGGACGCCGAACTGTCGGCTGCGTTGCGCGCGATCGTTGAAGACGAGACGCGTCGTGGCCTTGATCCGTCGCGTCGGGTGGCCATGGAGCGGCGGTGCGGCCCGACCCTCGAGCTGTGTGACGAGCTGCCGTGCGACGATCTGCAGTTGCTGGAGGAGCAGATCAACGAGTTCAACTTCGCGACCACTGGAATTCGGGACGCCCGCGGCCTGATGATTGTTCTTCGAGATACAGACCGCCGAATGTGTGCGGGCCTCACCGGTCACACGTGGGGCGGCGTCGCCGAAGTCCGCTTCCTGTGGGTAGATGAGCCGAAGCGCCACACCGGCATCGGCAGCCGACTGCTCTCCGCGGCCGAGAACGAAGCGCGGGCGCGAGGCTGCCGCAAAATCGTCCTGTCCACCCACAGCTTCCAGGCGCCGGACTTCTACGCCAAGCGGGGTTACAGCGTCGCGGGCGAGTTCTCAGAGTATCCGCGGGGGCACCGTTCGATCTTTCTCGAGAAGATCCTGTCGTGACGATCGGAATACAGACCGATCGAGCACCAGTTCGCGGCGCTGTAGGGCGATTCGCCATGAGCGCGCTTGTGATAACGCTGCGGGGTTCGGAGGGGCGAGGGATGAGCCGCTTCGGCAATTCGATAGCGGCAGCCGTGTCTATTCGGCCGGCACCGACTGACGAGCAAAAGACGCTCGAGTCTGTCAGAACGCGGTTTGGCATCGGGCTGGCCTGAGGAAAGCGTTGTAGACGACTACGCCCTTCGAGCGCCCAACACCGCCCAGGAATATTTCGAGCGCGCCTCGACATTCAATATGTAGGTGAAACGAGAGGAGGCGGATGTCTTCACGGCTGCAAAACGGCGATCTGTTCCCCGATCTCACCATTGACCTAGTTGGGGGCGGAACGCTCGCCATACCGCGCGATCTCGCGGGATCGTATGCGGTTGTCCTGTTCTATCGTGGGTCGTGGTGCCCTTATTGCGGCGCGCAACTCGCTGCCTTTTCGCGCGCACGCGAGCGCTTTGCTGAAGTCGGCATCAAGATCGTCGCGTTATCCGTCGACGATGGGCCCACATCCGAGGCGCTCGTCGACAAACTCCGTCTCAGCTTCCCCGTTGGATTCGGCGCACATGCAACTGCCGTCGCGGCGGCCACGGGCGCTTACCTCGCTGAAGGTGCGGCCTACCTCCAGTCGACTGGCTTCGTGCTCGACCAGCGCGGCCGGATTCTCACCGCGGTGTATTCAAGCGGCGCAATCGGTCGGCTTGTTCCCGACGATGTGGCTGGATTCGTGAAGTATGTTGAGGCCCAGCGCAACGACAGCCACGCGACAGTAGCGCAAACCCGATGACAAGCCAGCGTGAGCGACGTTCTCGCTGGCTTCTTGCAGTTCTCGTTCTGATCTGGGGCGTGAGCTGGCCCGTGATCAAGGTCGGAGTGGCGGCGGTTCCGCCGATATGGTTCGCATGCCTTCGGTATGTCGTCGGGGCAGCGTGCCTCGTGGTCATCGCGACGCTATGCGGTGAGGTCGCGCTGCCGCCGCGCTCAGAGTGGCGATTGATCGCGGTTTCCGGCATCCTCCAGATGGCGACGTACTCGGCGCTCACCGCGGTGGCGTTGACACGCCTTCCACCCGGGCGGTCAGCGGTGCTCGCCTTCTCGACGCCGCTCTGGGTGCTACCGCTCTCGATGTGGTGGCTGCGCGAGCAGGTCCCATGGTCGGGACGGGTCGGCGCTGGCGCTGGACTTGTCGGCGTTCTGGTGATTGCAAGTCCCGCTCTTCAGCGCACGACGCACGACCAGTTGGTCCCGTATATTCTGCTGTTGTGCGCGGCAGCGGGATGGGCGGTATCGATTGTCTTTGTACGCGCACATCAGTTCCATGCGTCCGCGCTCTCGCTTGCACCTTGGCAGATGCTGTTGGCAGCGTTGCTGCTGTTGCCGTGCGCGATCGAGGTGGACGGTCCACTACCGGCTCTGAACATGCGCGGCCTCGCGGCACTCGCGTACGTTGGTCCGCTTGCCACTGCGTTCGCTTATTGGGTGATGGTCGAGGTTGGCCGGTATATTCGCGCGACAACGATCTCAGTAACGCTGCTTGCCGTGCCGACCGTGGGGCTGCTGATCTCGGCGGTGACGTTCCACGAAACGGTGAACGTGTCGCTCGGTCTCGGTGTCGCTCTCGTCAGCGCAGGTGTCCTGTTGACCATGACGCCAAGAGAGCCGGTACATCGGACAAACAATGTTGACCTTAGGCGATGTCTGACATCGCGTCCTGAACCGCGGCATCGCGACCTCAGCGAGCACTCCGAGCGTAACGCGCTGGTGAGGTCCCAAAGCGGCGTTTGAAATCGCGGCTGAAATGCGCCGGACTCTCGTACCCGACGCGAAGTGCGACCTCGGAGGCGCCGACACCGTCGCTGACCAGCAGCGTGCGAGCGGCATCGAGTCGCACTTCCTTGACGAAGCGCATCGGGCTCATTCGAGCGACCACGCGAAACCGATGCGCGAAGTGCGACGGGCTCATCGCCACCTGACGCGCAATTGATTCCACTGACAGCGGCTGAAAGGCTTGCACTCGCATCAACCGCATCGCGTCGGTAATCGGGCGAGCATCCCGCGGGCGTAGGGCGCCGCGCATCGCGATGGCGGCGTCCGATCGCAGCAGCCGAAAGACAAGTTCTTCGACGACCAGCGGCGCCAGCGCACGGCGCTCAACGGGATCGTCGATGACATTGAGGAGGCGCGACAGCGGCTCGGCCAGCGTCGCCTTAAGCGGCGCGGTGAAGGCAGAGGTTGGGGAACTCGACTGTGAGTCGCTTCCATCGGCAAGCGCCACCAAAGCTTTTGCGACGAGTTCGGGAGGGAACGTGATCCCGACGCCGAGGTACGGCCGGAGTTCGCTCTCTGGCTGCACCGTGGCGTCGTACTGCAGCTCCCGCGTGACGACCAGGTAATGAGCGGGATCGATGTGCAGCGTTCGGCCGTCCACGCGAAGTGACTTCCGTCCCTGGGCCACGATGCCGAGGGTGACGCCGAATGTCGGCTCCTTCCGAATGACGGTCTTCGATGAAATCCGGAAGGCCGACAGGCCCGTGTACGGCGTGTCGGCGCGACCTTCGTCGACGGTGTGGCGATCGATCCAGTCGATGAACCGTTTCCGGAACCAGCCGACGCTGCGCAGTTTTAAGCACATCTCTCGTTCTCGGATCGGCACCTCCAGACTCTATCTGATTCGATATTGGCGCGCCACGCCTACATGGCGCATTTTGCAGGATTGAGCAAGACAAAGGCAGTTCTCGTCATCACCGCGCATTGCTCGAGGGCGTCATAACGGACAAGTCGTGCCCATCGCTTCGAGCGAACGCGGCACGCGGTGCGGGTCGAGCCCGAGGGGCGCGTTGGCCGCGCTGGTTATGGCTATTGACGGGTGGATTCAAGAGGAGAACGGACGTGAACAAGGTGTTGGTTGTGCTGTGTTGCTTCGTCGGGATCGCGATCAGTGTTGGCGCGCAGGGCCTCATCTCAAGTCATACGGGTGACGGTGCGGTCGGCGTCGCGGCGCGCCTCCAGCGGATCGAGGATCTCGAGGCGGTTCGCGCAATTCCAGCGTGCTACGGCTACGGACACGATCTCATCTTTAAGCATCTCGGCGCCGATCAAACGGAGGCGATCGCTGCTCTCCAGCGTTGCCATGTGAACGCGCTGACGACCCACGTCTTTCTGTTCGACGAGACGACGGCGGCCACGACACTCCTTTCGATCCGCGACCTGGTCGCGTTCATCGAATCGTTCGCCAAGGATCAGGGATACAGCAGCGCGCGCAACGTGCCAGGCAATGTGCAGGTTGAATTGACCGGACCCACGACTGCCCGCGTGCAATCGTCTACCGTCGCGCCGCATTTCCTGACTCTCGGTTCAAAGAGTCCTGCCACCGATTTCGTCGAAGCGCGATACGTGAGCGACGTCGTCCGGGGAAGCGATGGCGTCTGGCGCGTCGTTGAGTTCGACCTGGTCGTGCAGCAAATCTGGCGCGGCGTCGGCGTCTACCCAGTCGCGCAGCCGTAGCTCTAAGAGCGGACAGGCGGGTCGCCTATCCGCTGAGGCAAGAGTTCGGCTCGTTCGGTAGCGACAAGTGCAAGACAACGCATGGATGAAGGAGAGATGACGCATGAAGATTGAGAACACCGTTGCATTGGTGACCGGCGCCAACCGAGGAATCGGCGCGGCGCTCGTTCACGCCCTTCTGGAAAGGGGCGCCTCGAAAGTGTACGCCGCTGCGCGCCAGGAAGCTGACCTCACCACTGTTGGTGCGAAAGGTGATCGGCGCATCGTCCCGGTCCACCTGGACGTCACCAACGCCGCACATGTCGCACGGGCAGCCAGTCAAGCGAGCGACGTGAGCATCCTCTTCAACAACGCCGGTGTGCTGAACGTTGGCAGCGTCCTCGACGCACCGTCGACGGCCTTCAATCAGAACTTCGACGTCAATTTCTATGGCGTCTTGAACACGACACGTGCGTTCGCGCCAGCGCTGACGAAACACCACGGCGCGGTCGTGAACATCCTGACACTCGTCGCGCTGGCGAGCATGCCGGGCCTCGGTGTCTACAACGCCTCGAAAGCAGCGGCGTGGTCGCTCACGCAGTCGTTCCGAGCCGACTTCGCCAAGCGACACGTGAAGGTGTTCGGCGTGTTTCCAGGTGCGGTCGACACCGACATGCTCAAGGGCGTGGAGATGCCGAAGGCCGCGCCGGCCGACGTGGCGGCGGCGGTGCTAAAGGGTGTCGAAGCCGACGAAGAAGACATCTTTCCCGATCCGATGTCGCAGCAGCTGTATGCGCACTGGGCGAGCGATCACAAGGCGATCGAGCGCCAGTTCGCCACGATGTGAAAGAGGCGATGATGAAGCCCCTACTCAACACAGCTGAATTGTTCACACCGGGTCGGCTCGGACCTTACACCCTGCCGCATCGAGTGCTCATGGCGCCCATGACGCGCAATCGTGCCCGACGCGACGGCGTGCCGTCGCCATCTGCCGTCATCTACTACGCGCAACGGACCAGCGCCGGCATGATCGTGACGGAAACGACGACAGTTTCGGAGCAGGCCGTGGGGTACCCATTCATGCCGGGTATCCACTCGCCTGACCAGGTTGCGGGCTGGACGCCGGTGGTGGATGCGGTACATCGCTTCGGCTGCCGCTTGTTCCTCCAGCTCTTTCACGCTGGCCGCGTATCGCATCCGTCGCTGCAGCCCGGAGAAGCCCTTCCCGTCGCACCATCGCCGATTGCTCCCAACGGGCAGACGGCGACATATCAGGGGCCCATGCCGTTCGTGGCGCCGCGGGCCCTTGCGCTGGAGGAGATTCCGACGATCGTCGAACAGTTTCGCGTCGGGGCCCACAACGCCCTTGTGGCTGGGTTTGATGGCGTGGAGATTCACGCCGCCAACGGGTACCTGCTCGATCAATTCCTGCGGGACGGTTCCAACCAGCGGACAGACGCGTATGGCGGATCCGTGGCCAACCGAATCCGGCTGCTCCTTCAGGTAACGGAGGCCGTCGCTGATGTCTGGGGAGTGGACCGAGTCGGCGTTCGCATTTCGCCGTTGAACGGTTTCAACAGCATGTTTGATTCCGACCCTGGCAAGACGTTCGGCACGCTCGTGACCGAGCTCGCGGGTCTTAGCCTGGCCTACCTGCACGTCGTGGAAGAGGATGGCGCACCCGAATCAGGGCGCCGATTCGACATTGGTAGTTTGCGGAATCTGTGGAACGGTCCCTATATCGTCAATGGCAATTACGACTCGAGCCGCGCGATGAAGGCGATCGCGGACGGACGCGCCGATTTCGTATCGTTCGGGAAGTTGTTCCTCGCGAATCCGGATCTGCCGCTCCGTTTTGCTCGGAGTGCGCCGCTCAACGTACCAGATCGCGGCTCGTTCTATGGCGGCGACGATCGGGGATATATCGACTATCCCTTCTTTGAAGAGCCAGGCCCTGCGCTGCGGCGACTGGTTCTGGCCGCTGGCGGGCGCGCGGAGCACCTTGCGTTCACTGGCGCTCGTTTAACGTCGTCGTCCTGCTGTTAGCTGAGCGACAACCACCGAATCTAATGCCGTCGATATGCGTCCCGATCGGGAATCACTCCAAGGAGGAACTGTGACACAAGAGAGAAGCCGGTTGTTTCATTGGGCGAAGACGAGACTTTCGCTAGTCCTCGGATTGCTCATGCTGACGTTTGGATTTCTGAAGTTTGTCAGTCCCACCATCGACGGGTGGTTTCATGTGCAGATTCAACAAAGCCACTTGCCACACTCGGCGATTCTGATGGGGAAGATTGCCGAGATCCTGACGGGAACGGTCTTCCTGCTTCCACGGTTCCGGCCGTGGCGGGGAAAATGGGAAAGCCGCATTTTGTTGATCGCCTGCTCCAGCCTTTTCCTGGTGATGCTTGTGGCGATCTATGTCCATCTTCAGCCCGGAGTTCCGGCCGAGGTACTCCCGCTCGGCATCAAGCCGCCGGTCATCCCCCTCTTCGTAGTTGCTCTTGATGTGATGGTGGCTGTTTCGGCTTGGAGAGACATTCAGGAATTGCACCCGGAAAGCGCGCCCGCTCGGGTTGTCACGTCCAAGTCTCTATGCCCGTAAACGGCGATGCGGAAAACGACGCTCACTGAGCATGTGAAGGTCGCATTGCTGTTGCTCGCTGGCGTCTGCGGCCAGGCCGCCTGCGCCGGCGGCACGGCCACGATGCCAGACGGTCTGGGGCGGACGTACGCCGGCGCATGGATGGGCACGACATCGGAAGGCACGGCCATCGCGTTTGACGTGTCCGACGGGAACATCGTGACGCACATCACGATCGGACGTGACGATCACGGCTGCCGAGACGCCCTGACCTTTCCGAGCCTCTCACTCACGATCGGTGAGTCCAACCTCCCCGGACGCGTCCCAATGTCTTCCAGCGCAGGGTTCGGGTTCGGCTCGGGCTCGCCGGAAGGGCCGAACTTCGTGCACGTGCTCGGACAGTTCTCGTCCACCCAGTCGGCGCAGGGCACGGTAACGTTCCTGAACTTCGGGAGATGCGGAAATACCGTAGCATTCTGGACCGCCACGAAGCGATAACGATGCGGACGCACGACTGTGTTGGGCGCTTCGTCCGCACGCGATTAGCCAGTCTCGCCGCTACGGCGACGTCTAGCAACGGTCGGGAGCGGCGCGACCAAATCGGCCGCCGGCCGATTCAAAGTACGAGTGTATTCGCCTCGATATGCGTCGGAAC
>Ga0070675_100003487_pt1 | contig 11930 bp, 8 predicted proteins | sample KBSM43metaG_FD_65343 | JGI IMG/M metagenome (GOLD analysis project Ga0070675, IMG submission 65343) | Miscanthus rhizosphere microbial communities from Kellogg Biological Station, Michigan, USA - KBS M4-3 metaG | ecosystem: Host-associated > Plants > Roots > Rhizosphere > Soil ...
GGCTTCTTCGTCCGACGCCGCGCGCCGCGCCATGTGGGCGAGACGCTCGGCAAAGCTGAGCGGCGCTGCATGCGCGGAGGCCGCGGCCTCGCGTACGGCGCCCGTGATCATGCCCGCGCCGCAGGTGAACTGCGTGCCGGGGTCGATGAGGATGAAGCTGCCCGTCGACCGGTTGTCGCTGTAGCGGTCGAACACGAGCGGCCGCGCCACCGAGACCTGCACGCTGCCGATCTGATTGAGCAGGAGGCCGTGGTTCACCTCGGCCGTCACCGTGCGCGTGCCCTGCTTGAGCAGATACATACGGCCGGGATCGAGCGGCCGTTCGTCCATCCAGACCAGTTCCGCCTCGAACCGCTGGCTCACGAGCGGCGGATCCAGAGTCAGCACGTCGCCGCGGCTGATGTCGATTTCGTGGTCGAGCGTCAACGTCACCGACATCGGCGCGAACGCCAGGTCGAGGTCGCCGTCGAAGGTGACGATGCGGTTCACTTTCGCCGACGTGCCCGACGGCCAGGCGGTGATCGTGTCACCGGTGCGGACGGTGCCCGACACGATCTGCCCGGCATAGCCGCGGAACACGTCGTCCGGGCGCACCACCATCTGCACTGGGAAGCGGAACGGCGCTCGGGTGGTGTTGCGTTTGAGGCTCACGGTCTCGAGGTATTCGAGCAGCGGCGGACCGTCGAAATAGGGGGTGCGGTCGCTCTTGGTGATGACGTTGTCGCCGTGCAGCGCACTCATCGGGATGGCATGGACCGAGGCGCCGGCCAGCAACTCGTCGAAGTCGTCCACGATCCGGTCGAAGACGTCCTGATCGAAGTCCATCAGGTCCATCTTGTTCACGGCCAGCACGAAGTCGGTGATGCCGAGCATCCGCGCGATGCGGGCGTGCCGCCGCGACTGCGTGCGCACGCCGTTGCGCGCGTCCACCAGCAGGATGGCCACGTCGGCCGTCGAGGCGCCGGTGGCCATGTTGCGCGTGTATTGCTCGTGGCCCGGCGTGTCGGCGAGGATGAACTTGCGCCGCGCGGTCGCGAAATAGCGATAGGCGACGTCGATCGTGATGCCCTGCTCGCGCTCGGCCCGCAGTCCGTCGGTGAAGAGTGAGAAGTCGATCGGGCCGGCGTTGCGGTTCTTCGACGCTTTCTCGATCGAGCTGATCTGGTCCTCGTAGACCGACTGCGAATCGTAGAGCAGGCGGCCGATGAGAGTGCTCTTGCCGTCGTCCACGCTTCCGGCCGTGCAGATGCGAAGCAGGCCGCCGGAGGTGCCGGCCGCGCTGGTCGCCTGGGAGATCGCCATCAGAAGTAGCCTTCCCGCTTCTTCAGCTCCATCGACCCGTCCTGGTCGTGGTCGATGATGCGCAGCTGGCGCTCCGACTGCCGAGTGGCGATCAGCTCCTCGATGATCTTCGGCACCGTGTCGGCGTCCGACAGGATGGCGCCGGTGCAGGGCGAGCAGCCGAGCGACCGCATGCGGCACTTCACCCGCTGCAGCTTCTCGCCCGGCATCGTGACGACGAACGGCTGCTCCTGCACGACGAGCGACGCGCCGCGCACGATCACCTCGCGCTCCTGGGCGAAGTAGAGCGGCACGATCGGGATGTTCTCGACGTGGATGTACTGCCACACGTCGATCTCGGTCCAGTTCGAGAGCGGGAACACGCGGATGCTCTCGCCCGGCTTCAGGCGCGCGTTCAGCAGGTGCCACAGTTCGGGCCGCTGCCGCTTCGGATCCCACTGCCCGTTGGGGTCGCGCACCGAGAACACGCGCTCCTTCGCGCGCGACCGCTCCTCGTCGCGGCGGGCGCCGCCAATCGCGGCGTCGAAGTTACCCGCCGTGAGGGCGTCGAGCAACGACTTGGTCTTGAGCAGGCCGCAGCAGCGCTGGGTGCCGACTTTGAACGGCTGCGTGCCGTCGGCAATCGCTTCCTGGTTGGTGTGGACGATCAGCCGCGCGCCCACCTCCTTCGCCATCCAGTCGCGGAACTCGATCATCTCGCGGAACTTGTAGGTGGTATCGACGTGGAGGAGCGGAAAGGGAATCGGGCCGGGATAGAACGCCTTCTGTGCCAGCCGCAGCAGCACCGACGAGTCCTTGCCGATCGAATAGAGCATGACCGGGCGCTCGAACTCGGCCACGACCTCGCGCATGATCTGGATGCTCTCGGCTTCGAGCGCGCGCAGGTGGTCGAGCTGGAGGCTGGTGGACGGCGGCGGTGACGTGGCGACTGTGGACATATGGGTCGAGGCGGGTCCGTTCACCCGCCAAAAACAAAAGGCCCGGCGGACATCGTCCCCGCGGGCCTCAAACTGCCTAGCTGTCTGTTCTTTCTAGGGATTCTGGTTTCTACCCAAACAGCCGAACCGTTGCCGCGGGGACTCGAAAAGTCCTGGTACAACAACACGAGCAACGACAGCTCAGGCCAGACACGATGTTCAGATTTTAACCCTGCGGCGAAGGGATTGGGAAGTCAAGGTTTCTTGCCCCGGTGGCGCGGCCTGGCTACGCTGCCGGTCGTGACGTCCACGCGCCTCTTCATCTGTTGTAGATGCGGCCGAGGGGCCCCCGGTTACCCTCGCGCGGTGGAGGCGCTCGTCCCGCGGCACTGATGCCCTGACACACGAGAGTTCCGACTACCCACGAAGGCCCGGAGGCACCCGCTTCCGGGCCTTTTTGTTTGTACCGAGGCACAGATCATGGTGAGAGATTCGATTCGGACGGCAGCCCTGGTGACGGCCGCCGCGTTTGCCCTGGCGGGGCCGGCCGCCGCCCATCACGCGTTTTCTGCCGAGTTCGACTCGCAGAAGCCGGTCGAGCTGCGCGGCGTGGTCACCAAGATCCAGTGGACCAACCCCCACAGCTGGATCTTCGTGGAGGTCAAGGACGCCTCCGGCACCGTGACGCCCTGGGCCATCGAGTTCGGCGCGCCCTACAGCCTGATGCAGAAGGGGCTGCGCCGCACGGACGTCCCGATCGGCGTCGAGGTGACCGTCAAGGGCTATCGCGCCAAGAGCGGCAAGGCGGTGGCGAACGCGTCGAGCGTGCAGCTGCCGGACGGACGCGACTTCTACACCGGCGCCGCGGACAATCCGGAGCGGCAGGCGGCGAGGGGGCGATGACCCGCGCACTCGTATTGGCGTCCGCCATTTCGTTCGCCGTGGTCCTGGTGAGCCCGGCCGAACGGCTGACGGCACAGGACGACCGGTCGGCCATTCCGCGCACGAGCGACGGCAAGCCGGACTTCTCCGGCGTCTGGCAGACGCTCGGCGCCGCTGACTACGACCTCGAGCCGCACGGCACGAGGAAGGACGCGCCGCCCGGCCTCGGCATCGTGGACGGCGGCGCGATTCCCTATCAGCCGGCGGCGCTCGTGCAGCGCCACAAGAACTTCGCGGCCCGCGCGACAGCGGATCCGCGGAGCAAGTGCTTCACGCTCGGCACGCCGCGCGGCATCTACGGCGGCGAGCCGTTGCAGATCTTCCAGCGGCCGCGCGACCTGACCCTCGTGTACCAGTTCGGGCATCCGGTGCGGACCATCCACACCAACGGCACGCGCCATCCCGAGGGCACGCTCGACTTCTGGCTGGGCGACTCGCGTGGCACGTGGGAGGGTGACACGCTCATGGTCGACGTCACCCAGTTCAACGGCGAAACGTGGCTGGATCGATCCGGCAACTTCCACAGCGACGCGTTGCATGTGGTCGAGCGCTGGAGCTTCCTCGATCGCAACACCATCAGCTATGCCGCGACCCTGGAGGACCCGAAGGTCTATACCCGGCCCTGGACGCTGCGGGTCCTGTTGTATCGCCACCGCGAGCCCGGGTTCCAGTTGATCGAGAACTACTGCTACACGCTCGACTACGACGAGTTTTACCCGGTCCCTGGAGGAGGAAGTCATGAATAGGCGCGTGTCGGCTTTGGGCTCTGGGCTTTGGGCTTTGGCTGGCTTCAGGCTCGTGGCTCTGGGCGCTGCTCTCTGGCTCGGACCGGCTACCGCATTTGCGCAGGGGCCCGCGTCGTTCCGGGAACGCACCGTGCCCCTGATCGCGAGTGGCGAGTGGACTGGCGCGCGGCTGGCCGACGGACAGCCGGACGTGCAGGGGCACTGGTCGAATACGATCGGCAACCACAACAACTTCACGGACCCGCAGGGCGGCGGGCCCGACGAGGAGCAGCCGCGCGCGCGGGGGGCACGCGCGGATCGGGCGCCCAGCCGCGTGAGCGATCCGCCGAGCGGGGAGGTGCCGTTCCAACCGTGGGCGCGCGCCAAGGCCGCGGAGTTCGCGGCACATCTATCGAATCCGACACGGCCGGAGTTCGTGGAGCCGCTCGCACGATGCGCGCCGGCCGGTCCCACCAAGAGCTTCATGTGGCACGGCTACGAGATTCGGCAGTATCCCGGCTACGTGCTGTTCCTGTTCGACTCCGGCACGCGCATCGTGCGGCTGGACGACTCGCCGCACCTGGCGGCGTCGATCAAACTGTGGAACGGCGACTCGCGCGGGTACTGGGAGGGCAACACGCTGGTGGTGGAGGTTGCCAACAACAACTCCAAGGCGCGCCTGGCGCGCACCGGCGAGTTTGCCAGCGAGAAGGTGCAGATCAAGGAACGTTACATCTTTGACCCGAAGGGCGACCGGTTCACCTACGAAGCTGTTTACACCGACCCGACCGTGTTCACGCGTCCGTTCACGGTGACCATCCCCAACAAGCGCATCACGCTCGATACGCCGCAGGACGGGTGGAACAACGTGACGTTTCGCGCCAATCGTCCCGGGACCGATCCGATCATCGAAGCGTGGGAGCGGGTGTGCGTCGAAAACAACGGCCCGCATGGCGATGTCGCCGCGGCGGCGCCATAGAAGATCGTGGAGGCAGGTCGGCAGGTGGGCAGGTGGGGAAGTCAACTTCGCTTGACCGTCCCCGCGGTGGACGGGTTACTCTGAAGCTCGTGATTGCGCTCACCGCCGTCCGTTGTTGTCGCACTGGAATCACGTCCGGCGCCGGCGGTGTGGTGCGCGCGGGAGGCTTCCGCCCCTGAGCGCCTGATCACAGGTACAGATTCCGCTGTTTCGAAGGCCCGGATGATTGCTCTCCGGGCCTTTGTCTTGTCAGGACCGTAGGGCGATCGTCGGGTGCAGCCGCGGAGGCGGCCCGCAGTGCTCGACCCGCGTTCGATTGGCTTGTTCGACGATCGCTACGGCCTTGGCGCGCAGCAGCGGCTGCTCGCGTTGCTGCAGCAGCCCTGCGTCACCTTCGCCGAGATTGCGGATCAATTCGGCGTGACGCGCGAGTGCGTGCGCCAGTGGCATCAGCGCCTGCTGCCGGGCGCGCCCACCGGGCATGAACGCCAACGTCTGTGCCGGCAGTATCAGCGCAAGCGCGAGCTGTTCAAGGACGAGCTCTTTGCCGGCTTCTACCGCCGCTTGCGCGCCCAGATGCCGTCGCGGCGCATCGGCCTGATTCCGGCACGCGACGGCTTCCGCCGGCGCTCGGTGCGCCTGGACCGGCACGTCATCGCGCTGAAACGGGCCCGCGCCAGCGCCGCCCAGATGCCGGGCGCCGCGTATCGCCTGGTGAACGGCGTCGGTGATGCGGACTTCGTCTACTACGAGCTCAACGATCGCGACTACCTGTTCCTGCCGCGTCCGGTGCTCGGCGACGAGAGTGCCACGTTTGTCGACGCGGCAGGCGCCACCTACCATCAGTTCAAGAACACCTTCGGTGCCCTGTGGCGCTGGTCGCCCGAGTGAGGATCATGTAGGCTCCAAGGATTCCAGGAGCTGCCGATGACTGCTCGCATCGCTCTTCTCGTACTGCTGCTCGTGGCTGCCGTCACCGGACGGCTCGCCGCCCACCATTCCTTCGCCGCCGAATTCGACGCCACCAAGGCTATTCGCGTCACTGGGACCCTTGCCAAGGTCGAATGGACCAACCCGCACACCTACTTCTACGTCGACGTCAAAGACGAGAGCGGCGCCGTCGTGCGGTGGGCGTGCGAATCGGGCGCCCCCGGGGCGCTGTCGCGCCGGGGTTTCAAGCGCAGCCTGCTGAAGCTGGGCGATACGCTGATCGTGGACGGCTACCGGGCGAAGAACGGCGCGAACCTGATGGACGCGCGCCGCGTGACGCTGCCAGACGGTCAGATCCTGTCCGGTGCCTCCGCCGGTGACGGAGGCCCGCAGTGAGCGCGCGCGCCGCTCGAGTCGTGCTCTCGATGTGCGCGGCGCTTGTCGCGATGAGCGTGCTCATCGCGCAAGAGCGTCCGATGCAACTGGATGACACCAAGGTGCCGAAGGGCCGGCCGGTGCCGCGCATGGCCAACGGCAAGCCCGATCTGAGTGGCTACTGGAAAGGCACCACGCAGACACGGCCTGGTGGCAACATCGGCAAGGACCTGCCCGGGTGGAAGCTGCCGCTGACGCCCGCGGGCGAGGCGGCGCTCAAGCACAACCTGACCGCGACGGTCGATCCAGAAGCGGTGTGCATCATCGGCGGTATTCCGCGTCACAACGCCAGCGGCCTTCCGTTCGAGGTGCTGCAGGGCAACAACAAGATCACCTTCATGTACTGGTACAGCTACTTCCGCCTGATTCCGTTTACGCCCGGGCTGAAGCACTCGGACGATCCCGATCCGTCGTTCTTCGGCGAGGAGATCGGACGGTGGGAGGGTGACACGCTCGTCATCGACTCGATCGGGTTCAAGGAAGAGAAGGTGTGGATCGACGAGAACGCCAACCCGCACAGCGACGCCCTGCACGTCGTCGAGCGCTGGACGCGGCCCGATTACAACCACATCCACGTGGAGACCCTGATCGAGGACTCGAAGTTCTACACCAAGCCGTTCACCTACTCGCGCACCTGGGCACTCGGCGAGGCCGACGAGCAGATCCAGGAGTACTCCTGCAGCGAGAACAACGTGGACGCCGCGCACCTCGGGTTCGGCCCTGGACCGATTCGTCCCGACGGCACCCGCGGGTATGTCGATCCGGCGCCGTTGCCGCCGCCGGTTCCAAAGAGATGATCGTTACTTCGCTGCCGCCCGTGGCGCGGGCGGCGGTGTCTGGGCCGCGGTCAGCAAGGGAGCGACCGTCTCCTCGAGTGTTCTCCCCTAAGCCCTAAGCCGCTAAGCCCCAAGCCGTCAGAAAGACAGCTTGAGCGCCACCTGGTTGCTGCGCGCGGCACCGGCCGACGAGATGCGGCCGAAGTTGACGTTGCCCACCTGCGTGTTTGGATTGCCGAGCGGGGTGGTGTTGGTGGCGTTGAACGATTCGAACCGCAGATCCGCCGTCAGGCGATCGCTCAGGCGGAACGACTTCCTGAGCACGACGTCGAGGTTGAAGGTGCCGGGGCCGCGCAACAGGTTCCGCGGGGCGTTGCCGAAGGTGTAGCGGTCATTGGCCACGAACGCCGCGGTGTTGAACCACTGCTGCGGCGTCGGGTCGTCGAGCTCCCAGTCGCCAACCACATTCGGCCGGTCGTTCTGGCCGGTGTTGGCCGGGTTGCCGTTGACGGTCAGGTTGAGGGGTGCGCCCGAGGCGATGGTGACGATCGGGCTCAGGCTCAGGCCAAACGGCAGCTCCACGACGCCGCTGCCGACGAAGTAGTGCGTGCGATCGGTGTCGGACACCGCCACCTCGGCGTCGATGTCGTTCACGTTCTGATAGTTGTTGCCGAGCGCGAGGGTCCGAGACCACGCGTACGACGCCAGGACGGAGACGCCCTTCGAGTAGCGCTTCTCCACCTTCGTCTGAAGGGCGCGGTAGCGGCTCCAGCCGTCTTTCTGGATCCGCACCACATTCGAGAGCGTGATCACGTCACCGGTGCCGGGCACGACGGCGGTGGTGAAGGTGCGGCGCGCGTTGATGTCGCCGGGGCCGGCGGGCGCCGGGTTGCCGTCGATCTGGCGCCAGTCGTTCACGAAGTGATTGGCGGTGTAGCCGATCTCAACCACGACCTGGCCGGACAGCTCGCGCTGCACGTTGAGGTTCCATTGATAGGCAGTGGGGGTCTTGTCGCTACGGTCGTACGAGATGAGCGTGACGTTGCGCGCCGAGGCCGGCGACAGCGCGTCGGCGGCAAGGCCCTCGTCGAGGAAGATGCTCGGCACGGCCGCGCTCGTCGTCTGGTTGATCCGCACGTGATTCGGCGGGTTGATTTCCATCGACTGCATGCCGCCCAGCGTGATCAGGTTGGCGTAGAAGATGCCGTAGCCGCCGCGCACGACCGTGTGGTCGCCCGGCAGGCTGTAGGCAAAGCCGGCCCGCGGCGCGAACTGCCTGTAGTTGACGCCCTGCAGCGCCCGTGCGGCGCGGTCGGTTCCCTCGGCTCCCGCCAGCACCAGCCGCGGCTGCGCCGGGTCGGTGTCCATGTCGAAGTTGGCGATCGCGTCGTTGGCATCGATGGCCGGGGGGCTGAGCTCGTAGCGCAAGCCGAGGTTGAACGTGAGGCTCCGCGTCGCGCGCCAGTCGTCCTGGGCGAAGAAGTGCGTGTAGGGCGAGCGGAAGTTCAACGTCGCGTACTTCGACAGGCTCGCCGACGAGGCATATCCGAGCAAGAAGTCGGCGAAGGCGTTGCCCGTGTATTGGCCGTTGAAGTTGAAGGTGCCGCTGCTGCGCTGCGAGCTCAGGAAGTCGATGCCGAGCAGGTAGGCCTGCACGCCGCCCTTGAAGGTATGCGCACCGCGCGTGCTGGTGAGATCGGCCGAGATCTGGCGGTTCCACGAATCGTCCTGGTTCGGCACGTTGGTCACGCCGAGCACGCGGTAGCCGGTGATGTTGATCTGCGAAAACCCGGGATTGCTCTCGTTGACGCCGGGGATGCCGACGCCGTTGAGCGCCTGCTCGGGAAGGATGTTGGTCCAGGCAATCTCGTTCGCCCCGGCGCGCACCGAGCTGATGACGGACGGCGACCAGATCGTGTTGTGCACGAATACCCAGCTGCGCGACGTGGAGATGTCGTTGCCGCCGCCGGCGTAGTAGTTGCCGTCCGCGTCGGGCGGCAGCGGCGACGTCACCGCGTTGTCGGTCTTCTGGTAGCCGTAGCGGAAGTACAGGTTCTGGTTGCCGCTGACGATCTGGTCGATGCGAAAGTCGCCCTTCAGCGCGTCCTGGTTCGACGGGCTGTTGTAGACGAAGTTGTTCGTGTCGCCGGTGGTTTGCGGCGGCGGGATGTAGCCGAGGATCCGCGCAGCCACCGGATCGATGCGCGATGCGGGAATCTGCCCGCCGGCAAAGGGCAGACCGGTGAGCGGATCGCGGACGCTGGCGAACTGCCCGTTGCGCGCCGCGACCGTAGGCAGCGTCGACACCGTCGTGCTACTGCGGCGCAGGACGCCGCGCTCGACGTCGCCGAAGAAGAACGTCCGGTTGTGCACGAGCGGGAAGCCGGCGGCGCCGCCGAACTGGTGGCGTTTGTAGGGCGGCTTCTCGGTGGCGAAGAAGTTCCTCGCGTCGAGGGCGTCGTGCCGCAAGTATTCGTAGACCGTGCCCTGGAGCGAATTGGTGCCCGATTTGAGCGACACGCTCACAACGCCCGACGACGAGCGGCCGTACTCGGCGGCATAGCCGTTGGTCACCACCTTGAACTCCTGGATGGCGTCCACCGACGGCTTCACGACTTCCTTCTGGCCCGAGTGCCCCGTGGAGATCTGCTGATTGTTGTTGTCCTGCCCGTCCAGCAGGAACGCCACCTGGCTGCCGGCCTGCCCGCCGATGCTGACGCCGACGCCGCTGGTCGGCAGAGTACCCGACGAGAGCGCCGCGAGCTGCAGGTAGTCGCGGCCGTTGAGCGGCAGGTCCTTGATCTGACGGTTGGTGATGACGGTGCCGACCGTCGAATCGACGGTGCTGAGCAGCGGCACGGCGGCCGCGACCGTGATCTGCTCGGCGACGTCGCCGAGCTGCAGCCGCGCGTCCACCTTGCGCACGTCGCCGATGTTGAGGACGACACCGCGCTGCACGAACGTCTTGAAGCCGGGCAGTTCGACCGTCACCGTGTAGTCCCCGATGCGCAGCGGTGCCGTGCGGTATTGCCCGCTGCCGTCGGTGACCACCGTGCTGGTCGCGTTGGTGTCGATGTGGGTGAGGGCGATCGTCGCGCCGGGTATCGCGGCGTCGCTCGAATCGACCACGGTGCCGACCACGACGCCGGTGTTGGCCTGCTGCGCCTGCGCCGTTACCCCAACCAGAACCAGTACGGCAGCCAACGCCAGAACGCGAAAACGCCGAAATACCGTGGTAACTCGCTCTCGAACCATGAAGTCCTCTTGGGCTGTGTCATCGGGTGTTCCATCACGCCCGTGGCACACGCGAGGACCCGTACATGACAAAGGCCCGGGGCGTGTGCCTCCGGGCCTTTACGGGTGTGGCCGAACTGGGTTCAGCGCTTCAGGAACGCGGGCATGCGAGCCTCGCCACCACCGGAAGACCGGAAGCCGGATGCGGGCGACAACAGCACGCGGCGGCGGCGGCGGGATGCATGAACATGATTAGACGACGACGCGGCGGGCAGGCCCAGCGAACTTGACTTCGTGGGTGTGCGTCGTCAAGCTCGCTGGACCTCATGCGCGCCCCGTTTCTACGATGAAGCCGATGTCGATGCCCGTCATTCCTGTCTCGCGCCGTGCCCTCTTGGCCGTGGCGGCGCGTGCCGGCCTCGGCGCGGGCGCTGTCGCGCTGCTGCCGCACCGCGTGTTCGGCGGGTTGCAGTCTGCCGACGCCGGCACGCACGCCAGGCTCATCCCGCGCTCGGCCCGCCCGGTGGATTTCGAGACGCCGGTCGATCTGCTGGACTCGTTCATCACGCCCACCGAAGCGTTCTTCGTCCGCGGCCACATGACGGCGCCAGCGGTGGATGTCGCGGCCTGGCAACTCACGGTCGATGCGGAAGGGCGGGCCGCGCGCACCCTCTCGGTCGCAGACGTGCGCGCACTGCCGGCGGTCAGCGTGACGGCCACGCTCGAGTGCGCCGGCAATGGCCGCGCGTTCTTCGATCCGCCGGTCGCCGGCATTCAATGGCGCAAGGGCGCGGTGGGCACCAGCCGGTGGACCGGCGCGCGTCTCCGCGACGTGCTCGCGGCCGCCGGCGCCTCGAGCGGCGCCACCCACGTCTGGATGGCCGGTGGCGATCGCCCGCTCGGCACGCAGCCGCCGTTCGTCCGTCAGGTGCCGTGGGCGAAGGCGATCGAAGCCGACACCATCGTGGCCTACGAGATGGACGGCCAGCCGATTCCGCTGCTCCACGGCGCGCCGCTTCGCGTCATCATCCCGGGGTGGGAGGGCGCCTATTCGGTGAAGTGGCTGCAGCGCCTCACGGTCGCCACGAAAGAGCACGACGGGTTCTGGGTGGCGAGCGCCTACCGCTACCCGTTGCGTCGCGTTCTCCCGGGTGCGGCCGTGGACGCGCGCGATCAGGCGCCGCTCAGCGGCCTCGCCGTGAAGTCGCTCATCACCCGGCCGATCGACGGTGCCGCCGTCGCTGCGGGTTCGGTGCGGATCGCCGGCTTTGCCTGGGCGGGGGAGTTGCGGATCGCGCGCGTCGAGGTCTCGACCGATGGTGGCGCCTCGTGGGCCGCGGCGCGGCTGACCGGGCCGGTCCACAAGTACGCCTGGCGCCGCTTCGAGTACGACACGGCGCTGCGGCAGAGCGAGACCTACACGCTGCTGTCGCGCGCCACCGACGAGCGCGGCAACACGCAGCCGCTGGTGCCGCGCTGGAATCCGGCCGGCTATCTGTGGAATGCGCCCGACCGCATCGACATCAGCGTGGGCGGTGCGGCCCAGGCCGTGTCTCCGCCGCCGGTCGCGTCGGCTGATTCTGCGGCAGCCAACCCAACGTTCGAGCGTGCCTGCCGGGTCTGTCACGACGACGATCTGGCGGCGCAACAGCGGCTGACGCGAGAGGGCTGGGGACGCGAGGTGGACAAG
>Ga0070675_100003488_pt1 | contig 11927 bp, 11 predicted proteins | sample KBSM43metaG_FD_65343 | JGI IMG/M metagenome (GOLD analysis project Ga0070675, IMG submission 65343) | Miscanthus rhizosphere microbial communities from Kellogg Biological Station, Michigan, USA - KBS M4-3 metaG | ecosystem: Host-associated > Plants > Roots > Rhizosphere > Soil ...
GCCCGCGTACGCTCACGCTGATTCCAGCCCACAACGAAGCGGGCAACCTGCCGGCGGTCATCGGCGAGATCCGTGCGCACCGGCCCGATCTCGACATTCTGGTCGTGGACGACGGATCGACGGACGGCACGACGCGGGTGCTCGATGATCTGCGCGTGCGCTGGCTCGGATGGGCGCATCGGCGCGGCGTGGGATGCGCCGTGCGCGCCGGCCTGCGTTACGGCGCGCGCCTCGGGTTCGACGTGGTCGTGCGGCTGGATGCCGACGGCCAGCACGACGCCGCTGATATCGCCCGCCTGCTGGAGCGCCTCCACGCAGACGACGTGGACGCGGTGCTCGGATCGCGCTACGCCGATGCCTATCCAGGGGCCGAACCGCTGAAGCGCGCGCTGGCCACCGTCGTGTCCACGGTGACGGGGCGCCGGGTCACCGATGCCACGTCGGGATTCTGGGCGCTCGGCCCGCGCGCGGTCACGCTGCTGGCGTCGCATCATCCGCGCGGCTACCCCGAGCCGGAGCTGCACCTTTTCCTGAGCCGCAACGGCCTGAAGGTGGCCGAGGTAGCGGTCGGCTCGCGGGCGCGGCTCAGCGGCCGCAGCTCGCTGACGGTCCTCCGCCTGCTCGCCGCCGCCGCCCGCGTCCTCCTGGCGGTCGTCATCGTTCCGCTGCGCCGGCGGGTCGAGCCGTGAACAGCCGGATTCAGATCGTCGCCATCTCCGGTAGCGTGCTCTTCCTGCTGCTGGTCCTCGAGCTGGTGCGCCGCCGCCGGCTGGCCGAGGAGTATTCCGCCCTCTGGATCATCGCGGCGCTGGCGCTCCTCGGCGCCTCGATCCGCCGCGATCTGATCGATAGCACCGCCGATTGGCTGGGCATCTACTACGGCCCCGCCGTGCTCCTGCTCGGGCTGGTCGTCGTCGTCTCAGCCGTGCTGCTCTGGATGTCGGTGATCCTCTCGCGCCAGCAGGCGCAGATCGATCAGCTGATTGAAGAGGCCGCCATCCTGTCGGCGGAGCTGCGCGAGCACCGCAGCGACACGACCAAGACGTGGGGGCCGGCTTCAGCCGGTCCCTACGTCTCAGCAGGCGGGCCGAAACGGCCGCGCGCGTAGTCGAGCGCGCCGCGCAGCGTCGCTCGGAGCTTGGCCGCGCGCGAGCCCCCGGGGGACGTCAGCGCGTGCGCCACGTTCAGCGCGACGACCGCGAACGGGCGCGTCACCCGCGCCAGCGGACCGCCGGCATGATGATCGCTGGCCAGCAGCAGGTGGTTGCGCGCCGCGAAGTAGAAGCGTCGTGGCGCCGCCGGCCCGAGCGATCCGCCCCCCTCGTGATACGCCACGGCACGCGCGTCGAAGCACGTGCTCAGTCCCGCCGCGCCCGCGCGCAGGCAGAGATCGACGTCCTCGAAGCCGAAGAAGTAGCGCTCGTCCAGCAGCCCCGCACGCTCCCACGCCACCCGCGTCACGAGCAGAACGCAGCCACTGGCGGCGACGCGGTCGCCGGCCGACACGTCCACCGCATCGCGCCGGCGTCCGGCATGACGCTCGCGCATGCGGCCGGTGCGGCGGTCGTAGTCGATGCCGGAGGATCCGACCGTGGCCGGATCGGTGCGCGCCAGGAGCAGCGGCGCGGCAATCGCCGCGCCGGCCTGCGAGTCGAGCGCACGCTCCAGGTAGGTCAGACAGCTCGGTGCCACCACGGCGTCGCTGTTGACGAGCAGCACCGCATCGGCGCCGCCGGCGAGGGCCGCGCGCACGCCGGCATTCATGCCGCCGGCAAACCCCAGATTGGCGCCCGTGTGCAGGTAGGTCACCGCCGGCCCCCAGGCCGCCGCCGCGCCGCGCAGTTCGTCGGGCCCGTCGTTGTCGACCACGATCACCTGCTGCACCGGGCGGCGTGATGCGAGGAGCGAACGCACGGCCAGCCGCGTGTCGGTCGGCGTGCGGTAGTTGACCACGACAGCGGCAATCCGGCTCGCCGCAGGCTCGCGCGGGACATCGCCAGCGATCAGGGCCGCCCGGGCCGCGAGCTGCTCGTAAAGCGCATGCGCGGCGTGTACGTCGTCGTCGAGCACGCGGAATGACGTGGCGCGAGCGCCCGCGGTGAGCGCGTCGAGCAGCGCCGGCTCGTCGAGCAGCCGCTCGAGCGCGCGGTGCAGCCCGTCGACGTCGCCGGGCTCGAACAGCAGGCCGTTGCGGTCGTGATCGATCAGCTCCGGGATGCCGCCAATGCGCGAGCCGATCACCGGGATGCCGCTGAGCAGCGCTTCCTGAATGACGAACGGGCTGTTCTCGGGCCAGATCGACGGCGCCACCAGGACGTCGATCGACGCCAGCGCGGCTGGAATCTGCGCGTGCGGACGTGGACCGCTGACGGTCACGCCTGGCGTCGACAACAGCGGCTCGAGCCGGACGCGGTAGCCGCTCTCGCCGTGGTAGTCGGCCGGCGCGCCGAACAGCTCCAGCGTGGCGCGGCCCGGCGACAGTCGGGTAAAGGCTTCGATCAGCACGTCGGGCCCCTTCGACACCATCAAGGTGCCGACATAACCGATGCGCAGCCGCAACGCCCGCGTGCGCGTGACCGCGCGCAGCGGCCCGTGATCGAGTCCATACGGAGAGAACCCGATCCGCTCGGCCGGTACGCCCTGGCCGATGAACCAGTCACGCAGCGCGCGCGACGGCGCGAGGAAGTGATCGATGCGCTGCAGCACCCCGCGCATGTGGCGCGTTCGCACGGCGCTGGCGGAACCGCCCTGCGGCGCGTCCGGCGTCAGGGCGGTGACGAGGCGACGTCCAGCCTCGCCGACCGCCTTCGGGAGCCGTGCCTCGACGGCGCGCAGCGCCGGCACCGCGCCCGCCGGGATGGGAGCATCGGCGCCCGCATGCACGCACGCACCACAGCCGTCCGGCCCCGGGCCGTCGCAGACACGGAAGCTGGTGTCGAGGCGTTGTCCGCGATGGCACAGCAGCCAGTAGTCGTGCAGCGTGTAGACGATCGGAATCCGTCGCGACGCCAGCACGCTGATGATCTCCGTCGACAGGCATGTCAAATGGTGCGCGTGGGCGACGTCCGGCTTCCACTCGTCCACCAGCCGTTCCGCGATGCGCGCGATCGCCGGGTTGCGGTAGGAGTCTTCGAAGCTGGTGGTCGAGCGGAAGGTGTTGTTCACCCACGCCACGCGCAGCCCGTCGCGATCCTCGAGTCGCAGGTCATATTCGGGCCGCGACGCGTCCTGTTCTCGCGTCAGCACGAACACCTCGTCGCCGCACCGCTCGCGCAGCGCGCGGGCATGGTCGTGGGCGTAGATCTCGCTGCCGCCCTGCACCTGCGGCGGAAAGCCGTGCACGATCACGAGGACGCGCATCAGACGGCCCGCCACCGCACCGGCGGGTAGCCTTTGGACGCCGCGAGCCCTCCGAGATACTGGCCGAGCGGCCAGGCCACGGCCAGCCCGAGCGCGCGCCACCATCCGGCGGCGCCCCGCCCCGCCGCGCGCGCCGTGCGCTCGCAGCTCAAGTGCAGCCGGGCACTGCTGGCAACCGCCCGCGGGAGATCACGCGCGCGCGGGATGGTGCGCACACCGAACAGCTCGAAGAGCCGGTGGTGCAGCAGGTAGGTCCGCGCCAGCTCGTAGCCGGCCGAGCGGTCGTGGGAGTGGACCACCACCGCGTCCGCGACGTACTCCAGCGAGTGGCCGGCCTGCAGCGCTCGCCTCGCCCACTCGAGATCCTCGGCAATCACGGTGGCGCGAAACGGAATCTGCTCCCACACGGAGCGGCGAAGGCACGAGCAGACGTTGTCGAAGGTGCAGGACTGCAGCTGCGCGGCGGGATCCAACGCGTCGAGCGCCTGCGCGTTGTCGAAGGAGACGCGTCGCGTTTCCGGGGACGCGCCGGCCCACCCTTCCAGATAGCGGACGGTGATCGCGCGGGCGTCGGGGCGCGGCCGTTGGCGGCAGAACGTCCCCGCGACGCGCGGGTCGCGGCGCAGGGGGCCGACCAGACGCATCAGCCAGTCGTCCGCAGTCGGCAGCGCGTCCTGCACGATGAGCACGACCATCGCTCCGCGCGCCTGCTCGATGGCCAGGTTACGGGTGGTGCCGTGATTGAACTGTTCGGGCGGGATACGCACGACGCGTGCAACGGACGGCGACTGCTCGAGCCACTCGGCCGTCCCGTCGATCGAGCCGGAATCCACCGCGACGATCTCGAACGCAAAGTCGGCGCGCTGGCGGGCGACGGCACCAACCAGCTCGCGCAGGTCGCTTCCGCCGTTCCACGTCAGCAGAACGATCGAGACGAGCGGCTCGCTCATGCCAAGGCGGCCGCGGAGACCAGCTGCTCATACGTGGCCTCCCACTCGCGCGCATCCTCGTCGATCGACTTCACCTGGGGCAGGCGCGCCGCCCACGCATCGAGCACGCGCCGATCGGCCACGATCGACCGCAGCGCGCCCGCCAGCGCGCCCGGGGAGTCCGCGTCGTACAGCAGCCCCCATTCACCGTGGCGTACCAGGTCCACCGTGCCTCCCATGCGCGAACCCACCACCGGCACGCCGGCTTGGAAGGCTTCATGAATGACGAGCGGCGAGTTCTCGAGCCACAGCGACGGCACCACGAGCACGTCGAACTGACCGTAGATGTCGCTGGTCGCCGTCGAGTCGAAGCCCCCCTTGAAGTGCACGGGCGCCCCCTCGGCCAGCTTGCGCAGTTCGGCAACATATTCCGGAAACGTGTTCAGATCGCCGTAGAGCACGAGCTCGTAGGACGACGGATCCAGCTGCCGCACGGCCTCGATCAGCACGTGTACGCCCTTGTGCGATACCAGCGTGCCCACGAAACCGATCTGCAGCGGGCCCTCCCGGCGGGCCCGTGGCCGGCGGGGGGCGGGGCGAAATCCGTAGTCCGACACCTTGATCCTTTTCGGATCGAGCCCCAATTTCGTGAATTCGTCGGCAATCGAGGGCGACGGCGCCACGAACAGGTCCACCTGGTCGAAGAGCCGGCGGGCGTGCGCCAGGCGGGCGGCAACGTCCGCCTCGACCACCGGGATGCGCCTGGCTCCGGCAGCGGACCTGGCTGCCGTCTGCACCAGACCGGGCGACAGGCGCCGGGCCGTGCCGACCAGCCGCTGCAGGAGCCCGGACGACGCCACCACGGCCGCCGCCCGTCCCACGGCCATCTGCGTGTAGAACGGCGACTGCTGGAAGCAGCGCACGCAGCGCGCGGTGTCGATCGTGTGGCACACGTGCGACTCCGCGCGGTGCAGCCGCTGTCCGCCCGCGGGGCACACCAGCGTGTAGTCGTGCAGCGTCGCCACGATCGGGATGCGGCGCGCCTGCGCCAGCGCCGCCATCTCGTACGACAGATTCAGAAAGCTGTGGGCGTGGACGATCTCGGGCTCCACGGCGTCGAGCACCTGGCCGATGCGCGCGGTCAGCAGCGGCGACGCGTAGGTGTCCGCGAGCGAGGCGGCAATCCAGTTGTTGACCATTTCGACCACGGGCAGCCCGTCGTGCTCGCGCCATGTCAGGTGGCCATGCGCACGGCTTGGGTCGTACTCGGCGCAGAGCAGCGTCACGTGGTGACGTGCGCCCAGTTCGCGGCAGAGCTCGGCCGCGTAGATCTCGGAACCCGCACGGTGTCGCGGCAGGAAATCGTGAATCGCGTGCAGAATCCGCACGCCAGCATTCTGCCCCAATAGCGCGGACCGGCTGCGCGGAACCGGGGGACCAATATCCAAACCGGGCCCTGGATTACGGTTCCGTGCCCGGGGCGGATCACGGTTCTGGGCAGTGGTGTTCCGTGCCGGGACAGCGGCGCAACTCTGAACTCTGCCGCACACCGGCATCTTGCGACCTGTCCAAGTGAGACACCCGTTTGTCGCGTGACTGCGCGCGCGTGCCGTGTGGTGCGCAGGAGAGGTACGGGCGATCGGCTAAGTCGACACCGGGTCCACGTGCGACCTTGCCGAGTCGATCACAAGGCTGTCGCGCAACGCCGTGCGGTCCTGACCGCGGGGCTCCGCGGACACCGCCCCGTCGCCGCGGGCATGCTTGTTGCCCTTCACCCTGGCCAGCATGAAACCGACACGATCCCTTCGGGCGCCGGGTGACAGCCGCGGCTTCTCGCTCATCGAGGTCATGGTCTCGATGGCGGTGATGATGGTGCTCGCCGCGATCGCGGTTCCGATGGTGGGGGCCGCGTCGAGCAACGTGAAGCTGCACGATCAGGCGGACACCATCTCGAACTACGTGGGGCTGGCCAAGATGCGCGCCACGTCGCGCCGCTCGCGTGCGCGCGTCTACCTCGACCTCAACGCCGGCACCTACGGGCTGCAGGTGTACAACCAGACCGCCGGTGTCTGGGCGAACGACACAGCGGTCACGACGCTGCCGAACGGCATCTCGTTCTCGTTCGGGAAACTCGACGAGCCGCCGCTCAACACGCAGCCCGATATCGGTTTCGCCGAGCGGTGCACCGACGACGCCGGGGACCCCGTCGATAACACCTCCTGCATCATGTTCAATTCGCGCGGGATTCCGATCAACTCGGCCGGCGCGCCCCTCGGCGGCAACGCGTTCTATCTCACCGACGGAACCGGCGTGCGCGCCGTCACGGTGACCGCCACGCCGCTCATTCGCAACTGGTGGTCATCGGCCAGCGCCCCAGGATGGGTGCGGCAGTGACGCGGGGACTCGACATGCACACCGCGCCAAAACACGAGGGCTTCACACTTCTCGAAACCGTCTTTGCGCTCTCGATGCTGCTCATCGTCGCCGCCGGCATCATGCCGCTCGGGCTGATAGCGGTGAAGACGACCGAGAACCAGGGACACCTGGCGGCACGCACCACCGAGTACGCGCAGGACAAGCTGGAACAGCTGATATCGCTGTCCTACGGCGACTCGACGACCGACACCCGCGTCTTTCCCTCCGCCGATACCGGCGGCAGCGGGCTGACGATCGGTGGCAGCTCCGACCCCGACGCGGCGGTCAACCTCTACGTCGACTATCTGGACATCGACGGCAACCTCTTTGCGGCCGGCGCGGGCGGCGGCGCCCCTGACGGCTGGTACTACAAGCGCGTGTGGCAGGTGTCGAGCCCGAGGGCCAACCTGAAGCAGATCTCGGTGTCGGCCACCGTGCGTGTCGCCTCGCAGGGCGGCGTCGGCGACCTGCCCAGGTCCACCCTGGTGGCGCTGAAGACGTTTCCGTTCTGAGTGCTGTTATGACCCCTTCCACTCCGCGCGCCCTCTCGGCCGAATCCGGCTTCAGCCTCATCGAAGTGATGGTGACGACCGGCATCCTGATGGTCGTCTCGGCGGTCGTGATGAGCGGTGTGCTCAGCATGGCGCAGTTGAACAGCACCGTCACCAATCGGGCGCAGATGTTTGCCGGGGTCCGCAACGCCACGGCGCTTTTGCAGCAGGAGGTCGGCCAGGCGGGGCGTGTCACACTGCCCGGGGCTGCAACGCTCAGCGCCGCCGTAGCTCCAGGCGCCAACACGGTGAACGTCAGCTTCTCGAGCAACATGTTCGTGGGCGAGAACGTCACGATCGGTACGGGCGACGCGGCCGAGACCGTGACGGTGACGGCCGTCGGCGGCGGCTCGATCACCGCGACGTTCACCAGCGCCCACGCCAACAATGAACCGGTGTCGGTGCGGGGTGCGTTCTCGGCCGGCGTCATACCGCCCACCGTGGCCAACGGCTCCACCGCCTGGACATTGAAGATCTTCGGCGACATCAACGGCACCGGCAGCATGGTCTACGTCGAGTACTTCTGCGACATCGCCAACGGGCGCCTGTATCGCAACCAGATGGCTTGGGACGCCATGGCCAAGCCAGCGACCACGGTCGATCAGATCCTGGTGGAGAACGTCCAGCCCAACCCGGGCAACGCCCCCTGCTTCACCTATCAGACCAAGACCGTGTCGGGCACACCCTATGTGATCGGCGTGGCCATCACCCTGACGGTGCAGTCCCAGGACAAGGACTCGATCACCCAGGAGTATCAGAAGGAGTCGAAGGCGCTGCTCAACGTGTCGCCCCGCAACGTGTTCAACGCGTGGCAGCTCGCCAGCCTCGACATCACCAACCGGGTGCAGCCGACGCCGCCGCAGATCACCAACCTGCTGCCGGCCGGGCAGTAGACAGGAAAACGACGATGTCAGCACAGCGCAGATCGTGGTCCGGTGAACAGGGCATCGCGCTCATCCTCGCGATGTTCATGGTGCTCGTGGTGTCGCTGCTCGGCGCGGCGCTCGTCTCCACCGGCAGGACCGAGACGCTCTCGAGCCTCAACTACAAGTCGCTGTCGCAGGCGCGGTACGCCGCGGAGTCGGGACTCCACAGCGCGGCCAACTATCTGATCCACACCTACGTGGCGCCGGGCATGGACGCGGGCGACCCGATCGGCGCCTACAACAGAACGGTGTCGCCAGTCACCTACAACGGGCGGCCCGTGGTGCTGTCCACGACGCTGGCCAACTCGAACTACCCGATCGAGGCGAAAAAGATCGCGTTCAGGGACCTGTCGCACGGGACCCTCGAGATGTCGACCAGCCACGCCGACTACTCGGCGACGGCTCGGCTGATGTCGATGAAACAGTTTACCGACGCCTATGCCGGCACGCTCGTCACCATCCAGAGCTGGGAGATCACCGGCTCGGGCAATCTCGACGGCGCCGGCGACGCGGACGTGCAGGTGACGGCAATCATCGAGAAGCAGACCGTGCCGGCATTCCGCTACGCCGCCTTCTCGACCTATCCGGGCTGCAGCTCGCTGCAGTTCGGCGGCGGCGGCACCACCAACAGCTACGACTCGACGGCGGCGCTGGTCGGCGGCGTGCCGGTGCAGGCGAGCAGCGGCGGCAACGTCGGCAGCAACGGCAACCTGTCGTTGAACGGTAACGCGACGATCAACGGCACGCTGTCCACGCCGCGGGCGGGTGTCGGTGGCTGCACCGCCAACAACGTGACCGCTGAAACCGTCGCCGGTCAGGGCACGGTCACACAGGGGCTCGTCCAGCTGCCGCAGCAGATCACGATGCCGGATCCGGCGGTCATCTCGCCGATGCCCCCGACGACCAGCATCGATCTGAAGAAGACCGGCGGCTGCCCGATGGGCGCGGGGCCCTACTGCTCCAACAGCGCCGACGGCATGACGTTCACGCCGACGACGTCGACGACCGTGGTGTCGCTGGGCAACGTCAACATGAACGCCGGCGCCATCATCCACTTGAACGCCGGCATCTACGAGTGGAACAGCATCAACGCCGTCGGCAACGCCGAGCTCGTGATCGACTCGGGCCCGGTGATCTTCCGTATCGCCGGCAAGGGCGTCGACACCCCGATCGACCTGGCGGGCGGCGTCATCACCAACACCACCTACGCCCCGTCGAAGCTGCAGTTCGTCTTCGCGCCCGATGCGGCCGACCAGGCCGCGATCACCGCGGAGACCCTGTCGAAGGACATCAAGATCAACGGTGGCGCCGCCGCGTCGGCCCTCATCTATGCCCCCAAGGCCGACGGTACGCTTAGCGGCGGCGCGGACCTCTACGGCGCCATCATCTTCCGGAAGGTGAAGGACATGGGCGGCACGGCTGTCCACTACGACCGCAACCTGCAGAACGCGGCGCTCACCTCGGGCAACCCGACGATGACGTCGTTCAATTGGAGTAGTTACTAGGCAGGTGGGCGGGTAAGCAGGTAGGAAGTTTCAAGGCCGGCGCTTCGCGCCGGCCTTTCCCTTTTGTAGGTCATGCGCGGCCGCCTGGCGGTCGGACCAGCGCTTCAGCAGCCAGAACAGCACCACCGAGATCGCCACGATCACCACGACCACCGCGGTCCCCCATTTGATGAACCAGAAGACGAACTCCGGCCCTTCGCGCATTGGGTGACTCTACCCGAGGCTGAGCTCCACTCTGCCTACTCGCCTACTCTGCCCCCTCCGCCTGCCTGAGCCGGTTTAGTCGCGGCTCGCACCTTCCTGTGTGGAGGCTATGGAATGTCGACACTGACCGAGGTGCGGGAGCGGCCGCAGGGGATCCACGTCCGGGAGCATGGCAGCGTGCTGGCAGAGGTCGAAAGACGGCTGCTGGTCTGGCTGGCGCACCGCCTGCCGCGGTGGCTGAACGCCGACCACCTGACCGCGATCGGCACCTTCGGCACCATGGCGGCCGGGGCCGCGTTCGCGGCCGCCGCGTGGGACCGTCGCGCCCTCTGGCTCGTGCCGGTCATGCTGGGCGTGAACTGGTTCGGCGACAGCCTCGATGGCACGGTGGCCCGGGTGCGCGGGCACCAGCGGCCGCGCTACGGGTATTACCTCGACCACGCGGTCGACCTGGTCAACGCCACGGCGCTCTTCACCGGCATGGCGTTCTCGGGGCTGATGGATCCGCGTCTCGGGCTGGCGCTCCTGCTCGGCTATGTGCTTCTGTGCGCCGAGTCGTTCCTGGCCACACACGCCGTTGGCGTCTTCCGCATCTCGTTCTCGGGCGTCGGACCCACCGAACTGCGGATACTGCTGTCGATTGGGGCGCTGGTCGCCGTCTCGCGGCCGATCGTGACGCCGTTCGGGCTGGGACGGGTAGCGCTCTTCGACCTCAGCGCCGTCATCTCGCTGCTGGGCATGGCGATCGCCTTCGGCGTCTCGACCTGGCGCAACGCCCGCATGCTGTATCTGGCGGAACCGCTCCCGCCAGCACCTTCTACGGGGAGCAGGTGAGCCGCGCCGCGCGATTCGTCTGGGTCGGCGCCGGCGGCTTCGTCGTCCAGGGTGCCGCGCTCTCCGCCCTCGCCGCCGCCGGACTCCCCTATCCCCTGGCGACTGCGCTCGCCGTCGAGGCGGCGATCCTCCACAACTTTCTGTGGCACGAGCGCTGGACCTGGGCCGACCGTCCCGCCCCCGGCAGCCGGCTCGGCCGGCTGCTGCGCTTCAACGGCGCCACCGCTCTGATCTCGATTGCCGGGAACGTCGCGCTCATGTCGCTCTTCGTGGGGTGGTTTCACCTCCCCCTGCTCGGCGCCAACCTGTTGGCGGTGCTCACCCTCGGCGTCCTCAACTTCCTCTCGGCCGATCGTCTGGTATTCGCTACAAAGTTGGCTCACGGTCGCGAAGATCTCACGCTGATGTAGCTCGCGTCCTCGCGCCGGAATCCTGCGTTTTGGCTATAGTGATCGGCACACGCCCTGAACAGCGTGATCAGGAAGGGGGCTTCGTGCCGTTCCGATCCGCAGGCACGCACGACGACATCCACGAAGTGCTGTCTCTCGCCGAGCTCGGCACGTTTGCCGACGCCGGCACCAATCCCGCCGAAACCCTGATGAGCGTCGTGGGGCTCATCGCGAGGCGTTTCGGCACCGACGTCTGTTCCGCGTACCTGCTCGAACCGGATCGCGTGAACCTGATCCTGGCGGCGACCGTCGGTCTGCGGCCAGAGTGCATCGGCACGCTCCGGCTGGGGCTGCACGAAGGGCTCGTCGGGCTGGTCGCCGAGCAGCTGCGTCCGGTGGCCGTCGAGCAAGCGCAAGGGCACCCCCGCTTCAAATACTTCAGCGAGGCCGGCGAGGAGCCGTTCCAGTCGTTCCTCGGGGTGCCGCTCATCGACAACGGCGTGCTCCAGGGCACGCTGGTCGTGCAAACGCTGGCGCCGCGGCACTTCTCCGACGCCGAGATCGACGCGTTGATGACCGCGGCGGCGCAGATCGCGCCGATCATCGGCGAGGCGCGCGTCGTCCACCGCTTCATCGCCCCGGCGCAGGAAAAGCTGTGGGCGCTCGCACGCAATCTGTGGTGGAGCTGGGACCAGGACTCCGGCAGCCTGTTCCAGGACCTCGAACCGGGGCGATGGAACGAGCTCAATCACAATCCGATCTCGCTGCTCTCCGAAACGCCGCTCGCGCAGATCGAGAAGCGCGCCGGCGAGAT
>Ga0070675_100003496_pt1 | contig 11917 bp, 6 predicted proteins | sample KBSM43metaG_FD_65343 | JGI IMG/M metagenome (GOLD analysis project Ga0070675, IMG submission 65343) | Miscanthus rhizosphere microbial communities from Kellogg Biological Station, Michigan, USA - KBS M4-3 metaG | ecosystem: Host-associated > Plants > Roots > Rhizosphere > Soil ...
CGGTCGGCTGTGTGGGGAGAGAGAAAAACCTGACGCATTCCCCAAAACGGATGCTCCGGCGGCAATGGCTCCGTAGCAAAAACGTCCAGTGCGGCACCGCGAATCGCACCGGACTGCAGGGCACGGACCAACGCGTCCTCATCCACCACCGGCCCACGGCCGATGTTGATGAGAACCGCGCTTGCTTTCATCGCCGCGATCTCCTCTTCACCAATCAAACCGCGCGTCTCGGGGGTGAGCGGCGTCGCGACAAGAACATAGTCACTCGCGCTCATCAACTCACCGAGTTGCGTCGGGCCGTAGTTCTGATCAACGAGGGAATCATCCTGGAACAGCTCGGGACGACGACGCAGGGCACCGATCTTCACTCCAAAAGGTCGAACACGCTGCGCGACAGCACTCCCGATGGCGCCGTAGCCAACGATGCCCAGAGATCGACCTTCAAGCGTCGTACTGACAAACGGCTTCCAGAGCTTTTCTTCCTGCTGCTTGAGGACACGCCCGAAGTCGAAAGCGTAATGGAGCATGACGGCAACAACCCAGTCCGCCAGAGGCCATCGGAAGACACCACGACCGTTAGTGAGCGGCGCAGGGTGCGCCAGCATCTCCGGAATGAGAATCGATTCCACGCCGGTCCACAACGAATGGATCCAGCGCGCACGCGTGGCCAGCGGCAGAATATCGGCCAGCAGTGAGACCTGACCATGCGCGTACAGGATGGCGTCCGCTTGCGGAGCATGGGTTTTGAGCTCCTCCGGCTTGTCGGTGACGACGAGACGAACCTCCGGCGGCACACGCGAGACAGCGGAGCTGATGACGGATGACTTTATGAGAGCAGAATCGGGATCGGCAATCGCGAGTAGTAAAAAGGACATAACCGATCAACGATAGCACGGGAATTTCGAGGTCCGACCAGCTCAGATTCCCGAATTCTTCAGCCATCGTGCAACGGAATTGAGGCACACATGAACGAGATCGGTGGGCTCTTCGCGTTGAGCAAACAGCGCTTCGACGTCCCGCTTTGCCCTCGCCAGATCGAGGGGTAGCGTCGGATCGATGGGTTTGGGCTCCGCGGCTTCACGAAGCTGAGCAAGCAGGACCTCGGGCTGCTTCATGTCCAGCATCGATACCGGAGACTTGCAGTGTGCGCAGGCAGACCCTGCGGACAGATCAATCGGCGCTCCGCAGTTGGAACAATTCACAACCTGTACCTCGTGCCGGAGTTCGTCCAGTTGTTCCTCCGACAGCGGGCGGATGAAGTTCTTCTCGCGAAGAAATTCAAAGAAGCGAATGAAGCGGCCGTGGTCACCTGGGCATCGGAAATAGCTGAATCGCGTGTTTCGTTGCATGTCCTGCGTCGGCCGCAACGCGGCGCTGCACCTCGGACAACGTGCATCTGCAAACTGACTCGGACCAGGAGTCGTGCGCTCGCCGATGATCTTCAGGAGCCGAAGCGTTGAGCCTGGCGCAAGCTGGAGACTCTCATACTTGTCGAACCAGAAGGCCTGGCATCCCGCACACAAATCAATTGCGACCGGCCTGCCCTGGTGCCCATCAAGTGTCATCGGCATCATTTCCGCGGAACAGTTCGGGCAGTTCATGCTGTGAGAATAAGATGGGGCCAAAAAAGATGGGGGTCAGACTACTCTGACCCCCATCTTTTCTATCTCCATTTGGAAGGCTACTGACCGCGGGCTCCCCCTGGAGCTCCGCCTCGGGCGCCGCCCGGGCCGCCAGGAGCACCACCGCCGGGGCCGGCAGGAGCCGCAGCTGGTGGAACGGGGGCGCCAAGTTCGACGTAACCGGCTCGAATCACAGCGGCTGGACCTCCCCGCCCGCCGGGCGCTGGAGCGGTATACCCGAGAGGAACGTATTTCTCAGGGAACTTGTAATCAGCTGTGGCCTGATCGAGCGTCTTATTGGCCTTGACCGAATCCTGCACGTAGGCGAGCAAGTCCTTGTTGAAGTCGGCATAGATCTGAAGGTCCGCGAAGGGAGTCGGTCCTGTAACGATGTGTCCGTTGATGATGGTATCGACGTTCTTAATTGTCGATGCGGCTGTCGCGAGCGTCTTTCCGTAATCCACAAGGCTGCCGCCGTTGTTGCCGTCAACAAGCGGGAAGCCTTTCGACGCAAATGCGTCGCCGGCGTGCATGGCGCGAATAGCCGGGAAGACGACAAACGAATCGCCGTTGGTGTGAGCGCGACCGAAGTAGTACAGCATGATCTGGTCCGCGCCCGTACCGATTGTCAGCGTGTCTTTGTACACTCTCGACGGCAGAAACTTGGCCTTGTCTCCGGCGAAGTTGGTCATCTTCTCCATATTCGCCTTCGTCCCCTCGTGCGCGACGAAGACGACGTTGTCGGTGAAGAACTCATTGCTGCCCGTGTGGTCTGCGTGCGTATGCGTATTGATGACCATCGTGATTGGCTTGTTCGTGACCTTACGAACCTCGTCCATGATTCCTTGCCCGTTGTTCGGGTTTTTCGTGTCCACCAGGGCAACACCGTTGGCCATGATGAAAATTCCGGTATTTCCGCCGGCGTTGGCAATCATGTAAAGGTTGTCCCGAACCTTGATTGTGGTTAGGGCCTGCGGTGCAGCGCCGCGTTGTCCTCCGCCCCCCGCTCCACCACCTGGGCCTCCGGGCGCTCCACCCGGTCCGCCACCCCGTGGTCCGGCCGGGGCACCCTGCCCAGCAGGCGGGCCCTGAAATCCCATAACGGCAGCCGAAAGGCCGCCGACGAGAATCAATGTCGCTAACACCAGTCCACGTTTCATTTGAGAGACCTCCTTGAAAGTTAGCGAGAGAATATGCTGCCGGGCCGGAACTGCGCAAGTCAGGAGGCCCGGCAGCGGTTAATATCTGTCTCATGCCCCACGCCTCTCTCGCCGGATATATCGAAAAATTTTTGCGGTATGGACGCGACATTGCCTTCGTGGATCGCAAAGGTTACCGAACCGTCCGATGGACCTACCCGCAGGTTGCTGAAGCCGCCGCTCAGGTCGCTCGTGAACTCGAACGCCTCGGCGTCCAGAAGGGAGACCGCGCCGTGCTCTGGGGTGATTGCGGCGAGTGGATCGCCGCTTTTTATGGATGCGTCCTTCGCGGGGTGGTGGCGGTGCCGCTGGATCGCATTGCTTCTCCCGAATTTGCGCGGACCGTCACGCAGCAAGTGCGAGCACGAGTAGCCTTTGGACCGCGCGAGAACATGAATCACCTCCGGCAGGTTGTCGGGCCGACCCTCATCGACTTCGAAGACTTTGCCGAGAGGATTGCAACGCATTCGTCCACCCCCTACACGGAGCCACCGCCTGGTCGATCAGACGTCCTGGAGATTCTGTTCACTTCCGGCGCAACCGCGGAGCCAAAGGGTGTGGTCATTACGCACGGCAACGTGCTGTCGAATCTCGATCCCCTGGAGAAAGGAATTTCCAGGTACCTGAAGTACGAGCGGATCTTTCATCCGATTCGGTTCCTCAATCTGGTCCCGTTGAGTCACGTCTTTGGACAGTTCATGGGAATGTTCGTGCCGCAACTGCTGCGCGGGACGGTCCTGCTGGGGGGACCGTTGAAACCTTCGGAGATCCTCAGCACGATCCGGCGCGAGCGCGTTTCGGTGCTTGTGGCCGTGCCGCGGATGATCGATTCGCTCAAAGACCATGTCGAGCGCGACCATGAGTTGCGCGGTGAACTGGAGTCGCTGCGAGCAAAGATGGAAACCGTCGCAGAACTCAAGTTCCTCAGACGCTGGCTCCGATTCCGACAAATCCATGGCCGGTTCGGATGGAAGTTCTGGGCAGTCGTAAGCGGCGGCGCGGCGCTGGACTCCGCAACCGAGGATTTCTGGCGGCGGCTTGGCTACGTCGTGGTCCAGGGCTACGGCATGACGGAAACCACCTCCCTCATCAGCGTCAATCATCCCTTCGGCGTTCAGCGGGGCTCCATCGGCAAGACGCTGCCCGGAAGAGAAATGAAAATTGACGAGAACGGAGAGATTCTCGTCCGCGGCGACAACATCGCCTCTGCGTACTGGCAGGACGGCCAGATGAAGCCTGTGAAGGGTGAGGACGGATGGCTGAGAACCGGCGACCTCGGCGCTGTGGATGCGGCGGGAAATCTCTATTTCAAGGGCCGCAAGAAGAACGTCATCGTCACACCGGAAGGCATGAACGTTTATCCGCAGGATCTGGAGAAGGCGCTCCGCGCGCAACCGGAGGTGAGAGACTGCATCGTCCTGCCGCTGCCGCGCGGCGGCAATGCAGTTCCTGGAGCTGTGCTGCTCCTGAGGGAACAGAATCCCGACGCTGCAGAAATCGTCAACAAGGCGAACCAGTTGCTGGCGGAATATCAACACATTCGCCAGTGGTTTGTCTGGCCCGAGGACGACTTTCCCCGTACAGCGACGCTAAAACCTAAGGCACAAACGATCCTTGAGGTCGCGCTTCACCATCTGAGCGGCGTCGCAGCAGGTCCATCGCTGAGCCGCCCTGGTTCTGTCGCAGATCTTGTGGCGCAAGTTACGCGCCGTCCGGTGGAGGAACTCTCGCAGCTCAGTTCGCTCGAACGCGTCGAACTGATGAGCGCGCTGGAAGATCGCTTTCAGGTGGACCTCAACGAATCGAAGTTCACAGCCGCTACAACACTCACCGACCTCGAAACGATGGTTCATATGCCGTCTGCGGAGCGGACAGACTTCGTGTATCCCCGATGGGTGCAGCGGTGGCCGGTTCCGTGGATTCGCCGGGCCGTGTATTACCTGCTTTCGTGGCCTGCGACGCAGATTCTTGCGCACCCCGAAATCGAAGGACGCGAACGGCTGCGCGACGTGAAGGGTCCGGTGCTGGTGATATGCAATCACGTCACGTATTTGGATGTGGGGTTCGTGCTGGCCGCACTGCCCCATCGACTGCGCAATCTTGCGGTGGCTATGGAAGGGGAACGCGTCGAGCGAATGCGGCATCCTCCAAAGGAGTGGCCGTGGCCGACTCGACTTGTCGTTTGCGCCGGCTATTGGCTGATGACTCCGCTGTTCCACGCGTTCCCTCTGCCGCAACGTGCGGGGTTTCGGGAAAGCTTTCGATTTGCGGGCGAAGCTGCAGACAGGGGCTATAGCGTGATGGTGTTTCCCGAAGGTATGCGAACACCGGATGGGCAGATCTGGCCATTCCGCTCTGGCATCGGTCTGCTGGCATCGAGTTTAAACTTGCCGGTTGTGCCGATGCGCATCCACGGGCTGTGGGAAGTGAAGAAGTCGGGCCGAAGAGGTTTCGCGCCCTGGAAAGTAATTCGTGTGCATGTCGGCGATCCGATTCGGCTCGCACCGGGAATGGATCCTGCGGAGATAACGCGGACGCTGGAGCAGGCGGTACGGAGGCTGTAAAAATCCGGCGAAGTCCAATTATTAACGGACAACATTTATCATTCAGCCGGCTATTTCAGAGAGCATTCTTCAAATAGTCGGCTGAATGATAAATGTTGTCCGTTAATAATTGGACTTCGCCGGATCCAGCTTCTGCAGGCCCTACGGAATCCCCTTAAATCCCGGCCCTCGCCCCAGAATCATCGTCTCGCCGTTTTCCAGCCGAATCTCCCCAGCCTCAACAATCCTTACCGAAGCCGGCGTCGATGTCCCCTGTAAGACAGTCTGTCTGTCATCGACAAATAGAGAAGCCCTGGGAAGGTACACCCGAGCCGTAATCGCCATACCGGCCTGTAGCCTTTCTTTTGTAACGCCGGTCCGCGTTGCGCCATTGGGTGGCAGTCCTTCAAGAACAAATGTTTCCTTCCCATGGGTGGCAAGGTTTCCCTCCACATAAACAAGGATGTGCGGGTTGGTCCACGCGACCCGGGTTATCTGCCCCGTGACCGTAGTCTCCTTGCTCATGTCGAACCAGGCGCTCGAGTGGTGGGCAGCAACCGGCAGATTCGAGCAGAGCACTCCTGCCAAAATCGCAGTGGTGAAGAGTAGTCGTCTCATAGCACCTCCAGGAATTTTGGACAACGATAGCAGCGTTAACTGGCAGCAGATTCTGAAGAATGCCTGAAGTTTTCTTCAGGGGCGAATTGGGGACAGAGAGCAATTAGCGACTGAGAATTTCTCGCAGCGAACCAAACGGCCCGTCGCTAATTGCTCTCTGTCCCCAATTCGCCCTACCGCTTCACACTCTGCAGAAACTCAATCAGCTTGCTCGTAATCGGAGTCAGTAACTTTTGTCGCCGATGAATGATGCCGATGGGACGCACGAGCTCGTGCATATCCAGCGGGATCGCCGCTACCATGCCGTTCTCGATCTCCCGCGTCACACTTGTTCTTGGCAGGATGCTCACACCCGACTGAATTGCGATCGCCTGCTTGATCGTCTCGATGTTGTCGAACTCCATCGCGGCTTCCAGCCTTACACCGCGCTGCCGCAACGAGCGATCGATCGCCTTGCGGATCGCGAGGTTCTTCTCGAAAGCGATGAACTTCTCTCCGGACAGATCCTTCGCCGTCACCATGCGCTTCTTTGCGAGAATATTCGTTCGATGACACACAAACACCATGGGCTCGTCGTGCCAGGGGATGACTTTCAGGGAGCGATGTGGCGTGGGAAATGAAAGAATCCCGATATCCGCCTCGTCATTCACCACGCTGTCAACGACTTCATTGGGATGAAGGAAGGACATCCGGATCTTTGCCTGCGGGTAGCTCGTGTTGAATTGCTGGGTGTAAAAGCCCATGTCCTGCAAGCCCACCGAGTAGATCACGGCAACCCGCACCACGCCCCCGAGCAATTCGCGCTGCTGGGTGATCTCGGCCTTTACTTTTTCGAACTGCTCGATCAGCTGCTGGCACGCATCGAAGAACTTCCGGCCCTCAGGGGTGACCATGAACGGACGCTTGGTCCGGTCAATCAAAGTCGCGCCAAGCTCCACCTCCAGCTGACGAACGGCTTGGCTCGCCGCCGATTGCGAGATATGATGCGCCGCAGCACCCAGAGAAAAACTACCCGACCGGATCACTTCACAATAGAGAGACAGGGTCTGAAAGTTCATAAACGCCCTACAGCATAGGGATTAGTTTTTCTAATGTAAAGTACGTTTATTTTACGTGCTGACTTATTCAAATCGGTGGTTTAAAGTAGTGGCTCCCTGAAAGTCCCGATAGAAGACAGGTGGCACCCATGTATCCCGGTATTCCTGAAAAACAAGGGCTATACGATCCTCAATTCGAACATGACAGTTGCGGCGTCGGCTTCATCGTCGACATGAATGGGAAGAAATCCCACACAATTGTCACGAAAGCCCTTCAGGTACTGATTAACCTGCAGCACCGCGGCGCGGTGGGGTGCGAGGTCAATACGGGCGATGGCGCCGGCATCACGATGCAGGTCCCGGACAAGTTTCTTCGCATCGAGACCGGCAAACTGGGCATCACTCTACCTGAGCCGGGGCGCTACGGCGTGGGCATGGTTTTCCTACCACGGAATGCTGAGTCCCGACGGCAGTGCGAAGAGATCTTCGCGGCCGCGGTGGAACGCTCAGGCCAGAAACTGCTCGGATGGCGCGATGTTCCGACGAACAACTCAGAGATCGGCGATTCCGCCAAAGCGGTTGAGCCCGTTTTTCGCCAGGCGTTGATCGCCGCAGCCGGCAGCGTCAAGGATGAAACCGACTTCGAGCGCACCCTCTATCTGATCCGGAGGCGCGCAGAAAATGCGGTGGCCGCGGCGAAGATCAAGGACGGCAACTATTTCTACCTGTCGAGCCTTTCGTGCAACACCGTTATCTATAAGGGCATGCTCTCCGCGGAGCAGATGGAGACGTATTTCCCGGATTTGAAGAATCCTCTGCTGGAATCCGCGCTCGCCGTGGTGCACCAGCGTTTCAGCACCAATACGTTTCCCAGCTGGCCGCTCGCACATCCGTTCCGCTACATCTCGCACAACGGAGAGATCAACACGCTGCGCGGCAACATCAACTGGATGAAGGCGCGCGAACGAAAGTTCAAATCGGACATCTACGGCGACGACGTCAAGGACCTGCTGCCGATCCTGAATGAAGCGGGCAGCGACTCGGCGATTCTGGACAACGCGCTCGAAATGCTGGTGATGTGCGGTCGGAGTCTTCCCCATTCCGTGATGATGCTGATCCCCGAAGCCTGGGATGGGCACCTGACGATGACCGACGACAAGAAGGCTTTCTACGAATACCACTCCTGCCTGATGGAGCCATGGGATGGACCGGCATCAATCGTCTTCACAGACGGGCATTCCATCGGGGCCGTACTGGACCGCAATGGCCTCCGGCCTTCGCGTTACTACGTATTGAAAGACAATACCGTCGTGATGGCTTCTGAAGTCGGAGTCCTGGATGTTGATCCGCAGGAAATCGTCACCAAAGGCCGCCTTCAGCCTGGCAAGATGTTTCTCGTCGATACCCGCGAGGGACGAATCATCGACGACACCGAACTGAAGCAGAAGATCGCGGCCGAGAAGCCTTACCGCGAGTGGCTCAATCAGAACATGATCCGGATTTCGGACCTGCCTCCCGCGAGAGAAGTTCCCGAGGCTGATCATGCAACGGTGCTGCTGCGCCAGCAGATCTTCGGCTACACGCATGAGGACCTGAAAATCCTCATGGCGCCGATGGCGCGCGCCGGTGAAGAGGCCATCGGCTCGATGGGAACCGACACGCCCCTCGCCGTTCTATCCGACAAGGCGCCGGCGCTGTTCAGTTACTTCAAACAACTGTTCGCGCAGGTAACGAATCCGCCGCTCGATGCGATCCGTGAAGAACTGGTCACGTCCATGTCCACGGCTCTGGGGCCGGAACGCAATCTGCTTAAAGCGGAGCCGGAGAGCTGCCGGATGATCAAGGTCCTGTCGCCAGTGATGGACAACAGCGACCTGGTCCGGCTGAAGGAAATTCAGCGCGAGGGTTTCAAGACCGTCACGCTGTCGATGACGTATCGCGTGTCCGAAGGTGGTCCCGGCCTCCGCCGTGCCATGGACGAGCTGTGCAAGCAGACGAACGAAGCCATCCGGAATGGCGCCACCATCGTCATTCTTTCGGATCGCAGCGCCGACAAGGATTTCGCGCCGATCCCGAGCCTGCTCGCGACTTCCGGCGTGCACCACGACATGGTGCGCGAAGGCACGCGCACGAAAGCGACGTTGATCGTCGAGACCGGCGAAGCGCGAGAAGTTCATCACTACTGCCTCCTGATTGGCTACGGCGCCTCAGCAGTGAATCCTTATCTGGCCTTTGAGACCCTGGACGACATGATTCGTCAGGACATGCTCCTGATCGAATACCGCAAGGCAATCAACTACTACATCAAGGCCGTCAACAAGGGCGTGTTGAAGGTCATGTCGAAGATGGGAATCTCGACGCTGCAAAGCTACCGCGGCGCTCAGATCTTCGAAGCAATCGGCCTGAACGCGGATTTCGTCAATACGTACTTCACGAATACGCCATCGCGCATCAGCGGAATCGGCATCGATGAAATCGCCGAGGAAGTGGCAGCGCGGCATCGACGTGCCTATCCGGATCGTCCGGTCCTCACCCCGGAACTCGACTGGGGCGGCCAGTATCAGTGGCGCGCGGAAGGGGAGTACCACATGTACAACCCCGAAACCGTCCACAAACTGCAGTACTCCACACGCAGCAACAACTACAGGGTCTTCAAGGAGTACAGCGCGCTGATGGACTCCACGAGCCAGAAGCTCTGCACGCTGCGCGGGCTGCTCGACTTCAAGTATGCGGATCAGCCGATCCCCATGAGCGAGATCGAACCGGCTGAGTCCATCATGAAGCGGTTCGCGACAGGCGCGATGTCCTATGGCTCGATCAGCAAGGAAGCCCACGAGACGCTGGCTATCGCCATGAATCGCATCGGCGGCAAGAGCAATACCGGCGAGGGCGGCGAAGATCCGGCGCGTTATGTCCCTGATCCCAATGGTGACTCTCGGTCGAGCGCGATCAAGCAGGTGGCGTCTGGCCGATTCGGGGTGACGAGCCAGTACCTGGTCAGCGCGCAGGAACTGCAGATCAAGATGGCGCAGGGCGCGAAGCCCGGCGAGGGCGGACAGTTGCCCGGACACAAGGTGGACGGTACCATTGCTCGAGTTCGCCACTCGACGCCAGGCGTTGGACTGATTTCCCCCCCGCCACATCACGACATCTACTCGATCGAAGATCTGGCGCAGCTCATCTATGACCTGAAGAACTCGAATCCTCGCGCGCGGATCAGCGTGAAACTCGTGTCGGAAGTCGGCGTCGGCACTATTGCGGCCGGCGTTGCCAAAGCCCATGCGGACGTTGTCCTGATTTCTGGAGACAGCGGCGGCACGGGTGCCTCACCTGTTACGAGCATCAAGCATGCGGGAATTCCCTGGGAGCTGGGCCTGGCGGAAACGCATCAGGTGCTCGTGATGAACAATCTGCGCAGCCGCATCATTGTTCAGACTGACGGACAGCTGAAGACCGGCCGCGACGTTGCAGTCGCCGCGCTTCTGGGCGGCGAGGAATTTGGATTCGCGACATCAGCGCTTGTCGTTTCGGGCTGCATCATGATGCGTGTTTGCCATTTGAATACGTGCCCCGTCGGTGTCGCCACACAGGATCCGGTGCTGCGCGAAAAGTTCACGGGCAAACCCGAATACGTCGTGAACTACTTCCGCATGATTGCCGAAGAGGTTCGCGAGTGGATGTCGAAACTGGGCTTCCGCACCATCGACGAGATGGTCGGCCGGATGGACAGGCTCGACATCAAGAAGGCTGTCGATCACTGGAAGGCCAGGAAGCTGGACCTGGCACCGGTGCTTCAGATGCCAAAGGTCTCCGAACGTGTGGGCACGCGCAAACTGCAGGAACAGGATCACGGGCTCGACAAGGCGCTCGACAATGCGCTGATCCGGTTCGCAAAAGACGCGCTGGATGCTCGCAAGGTCGTGGACATCAATCTGCCCATAAAGAACGCGAACCGCACCGTGGGAACGATGCTCGGCGCGGAAGTCACGCGACGCTATGGCGCCGACGGTCTGCCGGACAACACGGTGAAAATCAATTTCAAGGGGTCCGCAGGCCAAAGCTTCGGAGCGTTCCTTCCTAACGGCATCACGATGACACTGGAAGGCGACAGCAACGACTACTTCGGCAAGGGTTTGTCCGGCGGCAGGCTGGTGGTGTTCCCGCCATCCAAGGCTTCATTCAATGCGGAGGACAACATCATCGTCGGTAACGTCTCCCTTTATGGCGCAACCGGCGGCGAGGCCTTCATCCGCGGAGTCGGCGGCGAACGGTTTGCGGTGCGAAACAGCGGAGCGACCGCAGTCGTCGAAGGAGTGGGCGACCACGGCTGCGAGTACATGACGAGGGGTGTTGTTGTTGTGCTCGGACGAACCGGAAGGAATTTCGCAGCCGGTATGAGCGGAGGCATCGCCTACGTGCTCGATGAGCACGGCGATTTCGACCAGCGCTGCAACTTCGAGATGGTGGATGTCGAATCGTTCGCGGACGAGGCGGAAGAGAAGGCAATCCGGGGACTGATTGAACGGCACAGAAAAATGACGGGCAGTACACGAGCCGCAAAGATTCTGCGGGAGTGGAACCTCTATCGCGACAAGTTTAAAAAGATCATGCCGCTTGAATATCGACGGGTTCTGGAAGCATCCGCAACAGACGCGTCCGCAAAGATGCAGGCAGGACACTGAGAGTTTTTGATTAATGGGAAATCCACAGGGCTTTATTGAATTTCAGCGCGTCACACCCGAGCGTCGTCCGGTCAAGGAACGCATCCACGACTGGAAAGAGGTCTACAAGGACTTCCCCGAAGACCAACTGAAAATCCAGGCTTCCCGGTGCATGGATTGCGGTGTTCCCTTCTGCAACCAGGGATGCCCGCTGGGCAACATCATTCCCGACTGGAA
>Ga0070675_100003499_pt1 | contig 11914 bp, 11 predicted proteins | sample KBSM43metaG_FD_65343 | JGI IMG/M metagenome (GOLD analysis project Ga0070675, IMG submission 65343) | Miscanthus rhizosphere microbial communities from Kellogg Biological Station, Michigan, USA - KBS M4-3 metaG | ecosystem: Host-associated > Plants > Roots > Rhizosphere > Soil ...
CCGCGCCGAGTTTCGCGTTCTTCAGCTTCACCGTGCGCCACGAGGCGTCGGTCATCAGGACACGGACGCTCGACACGCCGCGGGTGGCAAGTCCGATAAGACGCGCATCGCGCACTGCGTCGAGTCCCGGGCCCCCGTCGTACGCAAGGCTCACCGAGAGGTTCTTTCCTCCGAGCGGGTCGTCGGCCGCGTTGCAGCCCCCGCCGCCCATGTTCGGGTTGTCGAGCGGGGCGTCCGAAAGACAGAAGTGACCCGTCGGGGTCAACTGTGCATAGACACCGCGCGCGGGCAGTCCGTCCGCAGCCGCGATCTGAGCCACTTGCGTCGGCTCGCCCTCGGCAAGAGCGGCATTGAGCTCATCCGAGCTGCGCGACCAATCGAAGCCGGCGCCGACGACCGCTGTGACGAGCACCGAGGCGGCGACGACCACGACCGCAGCGACGACGACGGCGTGTCTAGTTGACATAGCAGCCACCCCAATGACCACCGCTGTGGGCCTTGCAGTGCCCCTTCTTCACCGTGCCCTGCGACGACCACCAGTTCGTATACGTGACCATGTCGCGGTTCCGGACCGTCGCGTGCCATCCGTACGACACGTTGTCGATGAACGTGACGGTGCTGTCGTAGCCGGAAGACGGCTTGTTGAACGCGTTGTACGACCAGCTCGACTGCCAGGAGCTTCCGGCCTCGTCGCCGGGATTCCAGTACCTCGGGCCGGCGTACCCGACCACGGCCAGCGCAGACCCGACCCACACGAGCGCGACCGGGATCGCCAGCCCGAGGATCAGCTTTCTCATACGACACTCCTCTCTGCTCGTCGATCCGCTCGTGGGTGTGTAGCTCCCACCGACCCTGCGCACAATTGGCCGAATCGGCCATGGCCGATTCGGCCAGCGCCGCTAGAGCGACTGCGGATCCACGTCGACGACGGCGGTCAGGCCGTCGCGCCGCATGGCCGGTGCAGCACGGGCGAGCACCGTTGCGGCCCGGCTCGCGAGAGCACGCGGGGCGCCTGTCTTCGCCAGCAACCGCGCGCGATAGCGCCCGCGGAGGCGAAGGAGCGGAGCGGGCCCGAGAAGCTGGACGGACGGCGTCTCCAGTGCGTCGCGCAGCTCGCGCAGCGCGCGCGCGACGTCACCACCATCCGGTCCCGAAACGACGACTGCAACAAGATGCGAAAAGGGCGGATAGCCGAGCTCCTCGCGTCGGCCGAGCTCCTGGGCGAGGAATCCTGCGACATCGTGCCGCACCGCGAATGCAAACGGCGTCGCGTCGGGCTGGAACGTCTGCACGACGACTCGACCCGGCGCGTCGCGGCCGCTCCGACCGGCGAGCTGCGTCACGAGCTGGAAGGTGCGCTCTTCGGAACGGAAGTCGGGGAACGCGAGACCGGCGTCGGCGTCGACCACGGCAGCGACCTCGACGCCGGGGAAGTGATGCCCCTTTGCGACCATCTGGGTCCCGATCAGCGCCGCCGAGCGGACCGAAGCGAACCGTTCGAGCGCTTCCCGCAGCGCACCGGGGCGGGAAGTGGTGTCCGCATCGAGGCGGATCCGCTCCAGACCGGGTACCCGCCGCGCCAGCTCGGACTCCAGGCGCTGCGTTCCGGCGCCGATCCTCGCCAGCTCCACCGATCCGCACTCGGGGCACGCAGCGGGCATGCCGGCCGAATAGCCGCAGTGGTGGCAGTGGAGCCGCGAGTCGTCGTGCAGCGTGAGGGCGATGTCGCAGCTCCGACAGCGCTGCGTCGTTCCGCAAGAACGACAGTGCACCGCTCCCGACATGCCGCGCCGGTTGAGCAGGAGGATCGCGCGACCGCCGCGCTCCGCCACCGCCGAGAGCTCCGCGAGTAGCGGCGCCGACAGCGGGTAGCCCGCCTCTCGTCGAAGGTCGACCAGCCTCACCGTGGGCATCGGCGCCCCGATGCGCGCGGGGAGGGCGAGTCGCTCGAGCCGATCCCAGCTCTCGGCCCTCGGCGTCGCGCTGCCGTAGACCGCGACTGCGCCCTCGATGGCGGCCCGCTTCGCCGCGACCGTGCGCGCGTCGTACCGCGGGTCCGACTCCTGCTTGAAGGACGCGTCGTGCTCCTCGTCGAGGACGACGAGACCGAGCCTCTCGACAGGGGCGAACACCGCTGAGCGGGCACCGACGACGACGCGCGCCTCGCCGCTCGAGATGCGCGAGCGCTCATCGCGGCGCTCGGCGTCGGTCAGTGCGGAGTGCAGCACGGCGACGCCGTCGCCGAACCTGACCCGGAAGCGCCCGACCGTCTGCGGCGTGAGTGCGATCTCGGGAACGAGCACGATGACTCCGCGGCCGCGCTCGAGCGCCGCTGCCGCAGCCTGGAGATACACCTCGGTCTTCCCGCTCCCCGTCGGGCCGTGGAGGAGGACGTGCCCGCCGGAGCCGTCGAGCGCGGCGACGATTCGCGCGACGGCCGCGCGCTGCGGCTCCGTGAGGGTCTCGGGCTCGAGCTCACCGCCGAGCGCGTCACGCGCGGACGGCGCCCGCAGCGGCCCACGCCGGGTGCGCTCGTGCGGCGCGACGAGCGCAAGCGCCCGAGCAGGCGTCGAGCCGTAGTAATTCGCGATCCAGAGGGCGAGCTCGACGAGCGCCGGTGGAACCTGATCGACGACGGCGCCCGCGTCTGCGACGGCGACACCCGCCGGCGCGGCGACCCCCGTTTCGACGACGACGCCGCGCACCTTTCGCGCGCCGAGCGTGATCGAAACGACGTCACCCTCTGCGACGCCGTCGGGCACTGCGTACGTGAATGCCCGCGCGAGTGCGCGCGCAGTCACGAGCGGGTAGACGGACGCGAGTGTCACGGTCGGGCGAGCGTAGCCACCCTGCGTGACTACGGCCTACGCCGTGACGGCAGCCTTGGGCTTGCGGAAGAAGAAGTAGAGCGTCGGGCCTGCCAGAGCGGCGAACGCGACGAGGAGGAGCGCCTCGCTCTCGGGGATGACCTCTGCCTCCGAGAGCTCGTGGAGCCCCATCGCGAGCAGGTACCCCGCGAACACGAGCAGGAGCGCACTCGTCGCCGTGAAGAAGGTCTTGAGGTTCAGCCGGTGCGAGCCGCGATAGAACAGGTACCCGAGCCCGACGGCTGCAGCTGCACCGATGATCGCGCCGACGAGCGAGACGAGGTCGTTGGCACCCTCGACGGAGCTGAAGAGGAAGAGCGCCGTCTCGACGCCTTCCCGCGCAACGCCGAGGAAGACGACGGCCGCGAGCCCGAGGGTCGAGCCGGCGTCGAGTGCGGCCTGTGTGCGCCCCTCGATCTCTCCACGCAGCGTCCTCGCCCTCCCGCGCATCCAGAAGATCATCCATGTCAGGAGCCCGGCCGCCACGAGCATCACCACGCCCTCGAAGATCGCCTCCGAGCGGCCTTCGAGTTCGGCGCCCGCGGCGAACAGGGCGATCCCGACGACGAGGCTCACCGCGAGCGCGGCGGCGACGCCGGCCCAGACGGCGGCGAAGCCGTCCCGCCGGCCGGTGCGATCGAGGAACGCGAGAACGATGCCGACGACGAGCGAGGCCTCGAAGCCCTCACGCAGTACGACGACACCTGCACCCATGTTCATCTCCTCGGTCGTAGGGTTCTCGATACTCGGATGTAAGGGAAGCCTTACACCGTTCGGCTGGCACTATAGTGGGCGGCGGCCCGAGCCGTCAACAAGGAGGCGACATGGCCCAGCCCCACGGCCATTCGGTCGACGAGTACCTGGAGACGATCTACTTCCTCGCGTTTCCCATCGGGGAGTACCGGCCCGCCACCGGCAGTACCGCGATCGCGTCGCGCGTCGCCGAGATGCTCGGCGTCTCGCGGGCCTCGGCGGGCGAGATGCTGAAGCGGCTCGAGGCCGACGGCCTGGTCGAGCGCGGTGAGCAGAAGGAAGCGATCCTCACGCCGGAGGGGGCCGAGCGTGCGCGCCGCGTCGTCCGCAAGCACCGCATCATCGAGCGGTTCCTCACCGACTTCATGGGCTACACCGCCGCCGAGTCGCACGTCCACGCCGACGAGCTGGGCGACACGTTCACCGACGAGATGATCGAGCGCATCAACGAGCGGCTGGGCGGTCCCGATCGGTGCCCACACGGGTGGCCCGTGGACACCGAGTTCGAGCAGGCCGAGAACGCCGAGCTCGTCGCGCTCGCCGAACTCGAGGTGGGCCGGAACGGCAAGATCGTTCGGCTCGCCGAGCACGACGGCGACCTTCTGCACTGGTTCTACGACGAGGGGCTCGTCCCGGGCTCGAAGGTGGCGGTCGTCTCGGCGCAGCCCGCCGCCGGTCAGCTCACGATCGCACTCGAGGGCTCGGAGCGCGCGATCAGCGAGCGCGCTGCGGACGGCATCTACGTTCGCGCCGCGTAGACGTTCCGAACTGCCACCCTTCGCTCGCAGCCCGGCGCCGCCGCATCTGCGTCCGTCTATTGCCTCCGCGATCGGCCGCTCCTACACTCGTGCGCGTGAGCGAGACGACCGACGCCGCGATCGAGGTTGCGACACGCCTGCTTGCGAACCTGGAGACCGTGGTCCGTGGCAAGCACGAGGAGATCAAGCTCGTTCTCGCCGCGCTCGCATGTCGAGGTCATGTGCTCTTCGAGGACGTGCCCGGAACGGCGAAGACCATTCTCTCTCGTGCGATTGCCGGCAGCATCGACGGCGGCGTGCACGCGCGCATCCAGTGCACACCCGACCTGCAGCCGACGGACGTCACCGGACTCTCGGTCTACGACCAACAGGCGCGTGGCTTCGAGTTTCGACCCGGGCCGATCTTCGCCAATACGGTTCTCGTCGACGAGATCAACCGCGCCATGCCGAAGACGCAGTCGGCGCTCCTCGAGGCGATGGCCGAGCGACAGGTGACGGTGGACGGAGTCACGAGGCGGCTGACGGAGCCTTTCCTCCTCTTGGCCACCGAGAACCCCGTCGAGTACGAAGGGACGTTCCCTCTTCCCGAGGCGCAGCTCGATCGGTTCTTCGTGAAGACCGCGCTCGGCTACCCGAGCCTCGAGGACGAGTTCCAGGTGGTCGTCGACCAGGAGACCGGTGTGCATCCGCTCGAATCCCTCGGGCCGGTCGTGTCCACCGCCGAGGTTGCCCAGCTTCAGGACGCTGTCCGCGCGGTGTACGTCGACGAGCTCCTCAGGCGCTGGGTGGTCGAGCTCGTCCGCTCGACGCGAGAGGTCGAGATGTGCGTCCTGGGAGCGTCCGTGCGCGGGACGCTCGCACTCGAGCGCGCTGCGCGAGCGTGGGCGCTACTCGACGAACGTGAGTACGTGGTGTCGGACGACGTGGAACAGCTGTTCCTGCCCGTGATCGCCCACCGCGTCGCATTCCGGCCTGCGTTCCGGGCCCAGGCGCGACGCACTGGCTGGACCGAGTCGCTCGAGGAGTTCCGCGACGCCTGTCTCAAGCGGGTGCCCGCCCCGGAGCTCCGTCACCGCGAGCCCGCGTAGCGCAAGGGGGCCTCCTGCCCGACGCGACCTTCGAACTCACCCCGCGTGGACGGATCGTGGGTCTTTCGTTCGGCGCGATGCACAGTGCGCGGCGGGGGACGGGGTCCGACGTCGCAGGCTCGCGGCCGTACGTCCCGGGCGACAACGTGAAAGCGATCGACTGGGCCGCGTCCGCCCGTTTGTCGTCCGCACGCGGTCACCACGACTTCATCCTGCGCGAGCACTACGCCGAGGAAGCGCCCCGCGTGGTCGTCATCTGCGACCGCCGTCCGGAGATGGGACTTTTCCCGAAGGGACTTCCCTGGCTCCGCAAGCCTGATGCCCAGCGGGCGGCGCTCGAGTTGATCCGAGCGAGCACCGTCGAGGCCCACGGGTTCATCGGCTACCTCGACTTCGGCGAGGGAGAAGGCGAGCCTTTCTGGCTTCCGCCCCACTCGCAGTCCCTCTGGGAATACCAAGAGCGCGAAGAGGACGGCGCGCAGTTTCGAGCACCGTCGTCGAATGTCGAGGACGCCTTCGAGTTTCTCTTCGCGCATCCACGCTCCGTTCCGGCCGGAACGTTCGTGTTCGTCCTCTCCGACTTCCTCGTTCGACCGCCGTCCGAACTGTGGCTGCGGGTGCTCGAGCGACGGTGGGATGCGATACCCGTGGTGCTCCAGGATCCGGTCTGGGAGCGCAGCTTCCCGCGGGTGGACGGCTTCCGTGTCGAGATCGCCGATGCGGAGGGCGAGGCCCGGGAGGTCCGACTGCGCCCACGTGAGGCCGTCCGACGCGCACGTTTGCACGAGGAGCGGTGGGCGCTCCTGCTCGATGAGTTCGCGCGCGTCTCGCTGGAGCCGGTGGTGGTCGACTCGGGCGACGAGAGCACTGTCCTGGGTGCATTCCTCGACTGGGCGGAGATGCGGCAAGCGCGAGGAGGCGAGGCGTGGTGAAGAGGCTCTGCCTGGCCCTCTCGCTGCTCGTCCTCTCTGCCACCGTGTCCGCCCAGGCCCACGGAGCCGTCGGCATCGTTCGCGCGGAGACGGTCCTACCCAGCGGCCCCTATCGCTTCGGCGAAGCAGTGACGGCCGATCTCGATGTCGTCGTGAACACGAAGCTCGTCGACCCCGATGGGGTGCGAGCGGCCGTGAGATTCGCTCCCTACGAGATCGTTTCCGAGGAGACGAGCACGGCCGACCGCGGCTCGGCAACTCGCGTGCGGTTCCGCTACGTCCTGCAGTGCGCGACGCTCGCCTGCACGCTCGCACCGAACAAGCGCCAGCGCCAGATCGTGTTCGGTCCGGCGGTCATCTCGTACGTCAGCCGTGACGGAAAGAGGCGGCGCACCAGCGTTCGGTGGCCCGGGGTCGTACTCGTCACACGCGTCACCGATGCCGGATCCCGGCCGCAGACGGCCTCGGAGGCACGACAGCTCCCGATCGACCCTCTCGTGCGACTGCCTCTGAGCGTCGAGTCGCCTCCGCCGACCTACCGGGTTCGGCCCGCGACGCTGGCGCTCGTCCTCTTCGGCCTCGCCGGCATCGCGCTCTTCGGTGCGGCCCTCCTCGCCAGGCCGCTCGTTGCCGCTCTCCGGCGGGAGGAAGCGGCGGAGGTGCCGCTATCGCCGCTCGAGCAGGCCGTCGCCGCCGTCGAGACGGCGAGCCAGCGCGAGCCCGGGAGCGCCGACCACCGCGAGGCGCTCGCGCTTCTCGCCCGTCAGCTTCGCCGCGACGGCCTGACAGAGCTCGTCAACGCCGCGCGCAAGCTGGCGTGGTCCGAGCACGCACCGAGCGCGGCGGCGTCGCGTGAGCTCACGAGCGACGTTCGTGCGCGGATGGGTGGCGAGCGCTGATGGCGACTCGCACGCTCCCGCTCTCGGACGCACCCGAGCTCTGGACGTACGCGAGTCGGACGCGCCAGCTGAGGATCGCGCTCGCAGTCGCCGTGCTCGCGATCTTCGGCGCACTGGTAGCCACGGCCTTCAGTTTGCAGACCCGCGCGACGAGCTACTTCGCCGAGGGGGGAAACGGGATCGTCGTGCTCGACCTGTCGGCGAGCGTCGACCCACGCGCGAACGCACGGCTTGCGACGTTCATGCGCACGCTCGCAGACAGCGACCAGCGCATTGGTCTCGTCGCATTCGAGGAGCAGGCGTACGAACTGCTCCCGCCGGGCACCAGAGGAGACGAGATCCGGCCGATGCTTCGCTTCTTCGGCACGTCGAACCCGCTGTCGGGCCCTACCACGCCCTGGTCACGCGCCTTCCTCGGCGGAACGAGCATCGGGGCCGGCCTCCACCTCGCACGGGAGATCGTCGAGCGGAGGGGCGAGGGTTCCGTGTTGCTCATCAGCGACCTCCAGGACTCGAGCGCGGACTACCCGCTGTTGACCGACGAGATCAGCCGCTACGGGCGCGCCGGAATCCCCCTCCGCGTCCTTCCCCTCTTCCCGAACGACTCTGCTCTCGGCTTCTTCGTCGGGCTGGTCGGAGACAAGGCCTTCGTCGGCGAGGAGGCGCTCGAGGAGAACGCAGGGGTCGCCGAGCGCCAGGGCGTGGTCGCCGAGTTTCCGTGGTGGCTCCTCCTGCTGGAAGTGGCCTTGCTCGCCGGCCTCGCGTCCAACGTGTATATCGGGCGACGTCTCGAATGGAGCGAGGTGTGAGCGGCCGCTCGTTGGCGCTGCGTACGGTGGCAGCTGCGTTCCTTCTCGCAGTCGCGCTCCTCCTCGCCGCCGCCGGCCATGACGTGCTCGCCTGGTCGGGGCAGAACGAGCGCGGCGACGTCGCGGTGGCACGTGTGTCCAGCGACCCGAACGTGTGGCAGCCGCGCACGTTGCTCCCTGCAGTGCTGTCGCGTGCCCTCGTCGGGACGAGCGACGACGTGCGCTTCAACCGCGCACTGCAGAAGGTGCAGGTTCTGCGCAGAACGGGCGGCGATCCGTTCTTCCCGCCGCTCCTCGACCTCGCACAGGTCCAGCTCGCCTTCGACGAGATCGCGCACGGCCACGGCCCGGCCGCCGTGCGCTCCCGTGCGTCCGAGCTCCACGGTGTTCTCTTCTTCCAGCAGGTGCTGCTCCAGGGCGCAGCGTCCGGTGACGGCGGCCTCGGCGCGCTCGAGCGCGCCATAGCCGACCTGCAGCTGGCAGTTCGGCTGGACCCGGCGAACACAGAGGCGCAGTACATCCTCGAGTGGCTGCTCAATGCCTACCGGCCGATCGCGATCGAGCGAGCGGGCCAGCTGAATGCGCGCGAGCGGCGCCGCGGAGACACCGCGGGAGGCGGCGGGAGCCCCGGGATCACGAGCATTGCAGGCGGGTTCTGAGATGTCTGTCTCCTTCGCGACACCGCTCGCTGCCACACTCGTTGTGCTCGTCGGCCTCGTGCCGCTCGGCGTGCTCCTGTCCGAGCGGCGGCGGTTGCACCGCCTGTGCGGCCAGCTCGGACTACGGCCCCCGCAGGGCCGCCAGGCGACATCCGTCGTCATCGCGCTGACCCTGCTCGTGGCGCTGCTGGCACTCGCCGCCGCCCAACCCGTCGTCGCGACGACGACGACGGAGAGGGGACGCGCGGACGCCGAGGCGTTCTTCGTCCTCGACACCTCGCGATCCATGGCGGCGGCCGACGCGGCCGGCTCGCCCACGCGCCTCGACCGAGCACGCGCGGATGCGAAGGAGCTCCGCGCGCGCCTGCCCGGGCTGGCAGTCGGCGTTGCATCGCTCACGGACCGGGTACTTCCTCACCTCTTCCCCACCATGAGCACGAACGACTTCAACGCCACGCTCGACGAGTCGCTCGCGATCGACCGACCGACGAGCTCGCTCGCATACGGCGATGCGGTCGGGACGAAGCTCGGCGCTCTCAGCGACCTCGTAGCAGCGAACTACTTCAGTCCCGGCGCGAAACGACGCGTCGCGGTCGTCTTCACCGACGGCGAGACGTTGCCCGAGAACCTCTCGGCCCTCCCCATGCTCTTCGCCGAGGGAAACGTGAAAGTCCTCTTCGTCCAGTACTGGGACAGGGATGAGCGAATCTACGACGCCGAAGGGGCGCTGAATCCCGCATATGCCCCGGAGCCTGCGCTCACGACGCCGCTCACGACGCTCGCCAAGGTGCTGTCGTCACACGCGTACGAGGCCGGGCGAACGGGTGACGTGGCGGCTGCGATCGAAGCCGCAATAGGCGACGGGCCGACGACGACAAGGGGGCGAGAGCTGGGCACGCGCCTGCTCACGCCCTACCTCGTCCTCGTGTCGGTCCTGCCGCTTGCATTCCTCCTCGGCCACGACGAGTGGATGACCCGTCGCCGTCGGCGCAAGACTCGCCTCACCGGAGCGACGACCGGCGGCAGCGCCTCGACGCACTCGTAGCGAAAGGCCCGCTGGCGGGGCGGGCCTTTCGTCTGGAGGGCAGTCGATCGGAGGGAGTTGCTGCACCCTCGATCGAATCGCACGGGCGTGAGAACGCCCTGTGAGTTCTCTAAGAGTTGCCTAAGAGACCGGCGCTTCGGCGAGAACGCCCGCAGCGGCGCGGAGAGCGTCGGCCTTGTCGGTCCGCTCCCACGTGAAGTCGCGGTCGTCGCGGCCGAAGTGGCCATATGCGGCGGTCTTCGCGTAGATCGGACGGGTGAGGTCGAGGTCTCGGATGATCGCGCCCGGCCGGAGGTCGAAGTGCTCGTCGACGAGCTCTTCGATCGCCGCCAGCGGAACGGCCTCGGTCCCGAAGCACTCGACGTTGACGCTCATCGGTCGCGCGACGCCGATCGCGTACGCGACCTGGATCTGGCACCGGTCCGAAAGCCCTGCCGCGACGACGTTCTTCGCGACGTAGCGCGCCGCGTATGCAGCGGAGCGGTCGACCTTCGTCGGGTCCTTGCCGGAGAACGCCCCGCCCCCGTGCGGGGCGGCCCCGCCGTATGTGTCGACGACGATCTTGCGCCCGGTCAGCCCCGTGTCCCCCATCGGTCCGCCGATCACGAACTTTCCGGTCGGGTTGACGTAGAGGAAGTCCCTCGCGTTCAGCCGCGCCGGCTCGTAGAGGCCGCGCGCATCCGCGTTCAGGATCGGCTCGACGACGTGCTCGAGGAGGTCGGGCTTGAGGAGCGTCTCGACGTCGAGGCCATCGCGGTGCTGCGTGGAGATGAGCACGCGCTCGACCTCGACGGGCCGCTGGATCCCGTGCTCGTCGACCTCGTAACGGATCGTGACCTGCGTCTTGCCGTCGGGCCGCAGGTACGGGAGCACGTTCGCCTTGCGGACTTCGGCGAGCCGCCTCGCGAGCTTGTGCGCGAGCATGATCGGCATCGGCATGAGCTCGGCGGTCTCGTTGGTGGCGTAGCCGAACATCATCCCCTGGTCGCCCGCTCCTACGAGATCGAGCGGATCCGTGTCGCCGTGCTGAGCCTCGTATGACGCGTCGACGCCCTGCGCGATGTCCGGCGACTGACCGTCGATCGCGACCATGACGCCACACGTCTCGAAGTCGAAGCCGTACTTCGCCCGCGTGTACCCGATCTGCGCGATCCGGTCGCGCACGACGGATCGGATGTCGACGTACGTCTCGGTCGTGATCTCACCCGCGACGACGACGAGCCCGGTCGTGATCAGCGTCTCGCACGCGACGCGGCCGTTCGGGTCGTCCGCGAGAATCGTGTCGAGGACCGAGTCCGAGATTTGGTCGGCGATCTTGTCGGGATGGCCCTCCGTGACCGACTCGGAGGTGAACGAGAACGTGCGCGCCGCCACCGTCCTAGCGTACCTACGTTCCGAGAAAAGTCACTCCGTGGTGGGAGCCCGCGACATGAGCTGACCGACGAGGTCCGTGAGCGACGTTCCCTCGAGCACGGCGCAGACGCCCTCCGTGATCGGCAGCTCGATCTCGAGGCGGTGCGAGAGGTCGCGCAGCACCGGAGCCGTCGTCAGGCCCTCGACCACCATGCCGATCTCCGCGGCCGCCTCGCCGGCACTCGCACCGCGCGCGATCAACTCGCCCGCCCGGCGATTCCTCCCCGACGGCGACCAGCACGTGACGATGAGGTCGCCCATGCCCGCGAGACCGGCGAAGGTGTCGGGGCGGGCACCTGCCGATTCCGCGAGGCGGCGCATCTCGGCGAGACCGCGCGTGACGAGCGCGGCCTTGGCGTTGTCGCCGAGCGAGAGCCCGTCCGCACCCCCGGCCGCGAGCGCAATGACGTTCTTCGCCGCGGCACACAGCTCGACGCCGACGATGTCGTCGCTGACGTAGACGCGGAAGAGCACCGAGTGGACCGCGACCTGCATACGAACCGCGAGCTCGAGGTCGTCGCTCGCCACCACTGCGGCCGCCGGGAGACCGCGAATCATCTCGTCGGCGATGTTCGGCCCGGAGAGGACGGAGACCGGCCGGTCCGAGACGAGCGTCGACAGCCGGGCACCGGTCGCAGGGTCGAGGCCCTTCGTGAGACTCAGGACCGGGGCGTCCCCGGGAAGCGAAGCT
>Ga0070675_100003504_pt1 | contig 11906 bp, 10 predicted proteins | sample KBSM43metaG_FD_65343 | JGI IMG/M metagenome (GOLD analysis project Ga0070675, IMG submission 65343) | Miscanthus rhizosphere microbial communities from Kellogg Biological Station, Michigan, USA - KBS M4-3 metaG | ecosystem: Host-associated > Plants > Roots > Rhizosphere > Soil ...
CGAAGGCTGGCTGCCGTTTCGCGACGTGTTCGAGCGCGATGGCAAGCAGGTGCGCGATCGGCAGGAGCGGCTTGCCGCGCTCTTCCTGAAAGGATCGTCGCGCAGCGCGTTCGCGCAAGCCCGGGCGATCATGGACGAGGGAGCGCGCTACAACATCGGCAACGTGGCCCGGAACATCAACATGCCGACGCTTCCGCTGCCGTTCCTGACCGCGCAGCATCGCGCGCGCTTCTCGTTCAAGGCCGGCAAGCGTGAGGAGAACGATCCGGGCGCGGTGATTGAATTCAAAGAGACCGGCCGGCCGACGTTCATTTCGACTACCGGCGGCCGCGACCTGCCGGTCAGCGGCCGGTTCTGGGTCGACGAGCGGGACGGTACGGTGCTGCGGACCGAGCTTCACGCCGTCGACACCAGCGTCGAAGCGCATATCGTGGTGACCTACGAGCCTGATGCGGGGACCGGGCTCATGGTCCCGGTGCGAATGGAAGAGCGGTATCGGCGCAGCCGAGACCCGATGGAAGTGCGCGGCGTGGCGACGTACTCGCGGTTCCGCCGGTTCCAGGTCAACACCAGCGAGGAACTCGCCAATTGAATATTATTCAAGCTATGAAGACGATCTTCTTCCTGACTGTCGTCGTCTCCCTCCTGGCGTGTTCAGCCGCACCTGCGCAGCAGCCCGAGAACGCGGCGCGCATCGGCAACCGGACCATCACCACGAAGGAGCTCGACGATCGCTGGCGAGCCGATGATCCGGCGTCCCAGGCCGACGCGACGCAGAAGCTGTATGACGGCCGTCGCGCCGCGCTCGACGCGATCATTGCCGACATGCTCCTGACGGAAGCGGGCAAGAAGAAGAACATGACCGCGGAGGCCTACGAGCTCGAGGAAGTCGGCAAGCGCGTCAAGCCGGTGACCGATGCGGACGTGACCGCGTTCTATCAGGCCAACATCAACCAGATGCAGGGCCGCCCACTCGAAGTGATGGCGCCGGCGATCAACCGCTACCTCACCGAGCAGCAGCGTGCGGCGGCGAGGCAGGCGCTGATCACCGAGCTGCGCAAGGCTGGCCCTGACGTGCGCGTGCTGATCGACGCACCGCGCCGCGCCGTGGACATCGAGAGCAGCGATCCCTCGCTCGGCCGCGCCTCGGCCCCAGTGACGCTCATCGAGTTCTCCGATTTCCAGTGCCCGTTCTGCCAGCGCGTCGCCCCCACGATCAAGAAGCTCCGCGACACCTACGGCGACAAGGTCCGCATCGTCTGGAAGGACTTTCCGCTGACGCAGATTCACCCGCAGGCGTTCAAGGCCGGCGAGGCCGCGCACTGCGCAGGCGATCAGGGCAAGTACTGGGAGTATCACGATCGGCTGTTCGCCAATCAGCAACAGCTGCAGCCAGAGGAACTGAAGAAGCACGCCACGGATCTCGGTCTCGACGCCACGGCGTTCAACACGTGTCTCGATTCGTCGAAGTACGGTGAGCGTGTGCGGGACGGCGTCGCGCAGGGCACACGCCTTGGCGTGAACTCGACGCCGACGATCTATATCAACGGCCGGGTGCTGTCAGGCGCGCAGCCCTACGAGACCTTCGTCAGCGTGATCGACGAGGAGCTGGCGAGAGCGAAGTAACGCGTCAGGGCCTGTCCGGGCGGCACGAGAGCGCGAGCGACTCGATACCGGCACTGAGACTGCCATTGAAACGCGCCGGGTCACTGGCCGGGCCGAACTGCTGCGCGACACCCCGGTAATTCGACTCCGTGTAGACGGTGACGGTTGCGCTCGCGCCGATCTCGATGCTGCGAATGTTATTTCGCCAGTCTTTTTTGTCGTTGCGCCGCAATCGCTCAACGCTCTGCCACTTCCCCGGGCCATTCAACACCACTCGTTGGCCGCGCCAGTTTTCCTGGTCGTAGATGAAGACGTAGCAGCCATTCGGATTTGGGGCGTTGCCACCAAGCCCTCCGAGCACGGGCTCTGTCGCACAGCCGGCAAGGACGGCCGCGACGAAAGCGGCGACCAGGCAGCAACAGCGTCGAGTGTGACTGGGGTGGGTCATAGCGATTCTTGCTCGTCGATCGATGATAACGGTTCGCTCGTCAGCGGTTGCCTCGGAGTGCGAGCAGCGTACCGGTCGCAATCAGCAACCCGCCGCTGGCGCGATTGGTCGCTGTGACGAACCGCGCTTCGCACGCCAGCGCCGCGACGCGGCCGGCGAAGTAGCCGTAGCCCGCGAGGATGACGAATTCGACGGCGGCAGACGTGGTCGCCAGAATCACCATCTGCGGCGCGATCGCCTGATGGACATCAACGAATTGCGGCAGCAGCGCGACGAAGAACAACAGGGCTTTCGGATTCGCCGCTTGCAGCGCGAATCCCCGGGCCAGCATGCGCCAGCCCTGTAGGCGCGGCTGCACGTCTGAATTGGTCCTGAGGCCGAGTCCTGCGCCTCGAATCGTCTGAATCCCCAGCCATGCCAGATACCCCGCGCCGACGTACTTCACGGCCGTGAAGAGCTCGTGCGATCCGAGGAGCACAGCGCCAAGACCGAAGGCGGACACCACGAAGTAGAACGTGTTGGCGGAGAGAATGCCGGCGTTGCCCCACAGCGCCGCGCGGCCGCCCCGCACCAGTCCACACGAGAGGATGAACAGGACGGCAGGGCCCGGAGTCAGGCACAGCACGGTCTCGGTGACGACGAAGAAGAACCAGACGCGAAGATTCAAGGCTTCACAACTATGGCACGATGCACGCGTGCGTGGCCTCAATCGCACCGTGGGGACCCTCTGGTGGCGACTCCTTATCGTCGCCGCCGTGCTGGTGTCGGCCATCCTGCTCGGCACGCTCGGGTTCGTGCTCGTCGAGGGATGGACGCTCTTCGACGCCTTCTACATGGCGCTCATGACGCTGACAACGGTCGGCTACGGCGAGGTCCATCCGCTGTCGTTCCACGGCCGGCTGTTTGCCTCGTTTCTGATGCTCGTGGGAGTGGCCTCGGTTTTTGTCTCGTTTGCCATCCTCGGTGACACGCTGCTGCGCCTCGAACTCACGGACTACTTCGACCAGCGACGGAGAACTCGCATGCTTCAGCACATCGCCGGCCATTACATCGTGTGCGGCGCCGGACGCGTCGGCCGCAGCGTCGTGCTCGAACTGCAGCGGGCCGGAACGAAAGTCGTACTCATCGACAATGACCCCGAGCGCTTGAAGTGGGGCGAGACGCTCGGCGTTCTGACGCTGTCGGCAGACGCGTCGAAGGACGAGACACTGCGTCGGGCGCGCATCGACACCGCCGCCGGACTCGTCGCCGCGATCGCCAGCGATGCCGAGAACGTCTACGTCACGCTGTCGGCCAAGGTCCTCAACCCGTCGCTGTACATCGCGGCCCGCGCCAGCGACGAGCAGGCGGAGGAGAAGCTGCGCCGGGCTGGTGCCGCCACGGTCTTGACGCCCTACACGTATATCGGCCATCGGCTGGCGCAGTCGCTGTTGCGGCCGCACGTCCTCAGTTTTCTCGACGTCGCATCTGCCTTTGGGAAGACCGACCTGGATCTCGAGATCGAGCAACTGCGTGTCGCGTCCGGCAGCCTCCTGTCCTCTCGGACGTTGGCCGAAGCGCACCTGGGGCGGACCTACGGTGTGATTGTCCTCGCCGTGCGCCGACAGAACGGCGTGATGCAGTTCAATCCACAGGCGGACGTTCGTCTGGAAGCGGGCGATGTGCTCATCGCGATGGGCGAGCGGCAGAAACTGAAGCAGCTCGAGAACGAACTCGCCGTCGTTGGCTAGTCACGCGGCACGATCAGGCGCGTGGTCATTCGCGGCCCTGCCGCCGATACCAGAACATCTCGTCGTAACGTTCCGCTGTATGCGCCACGCGCAGGTAGGAGGCGCTGGCGTTCAGCGGTGGCGTTGGGAGGATCGCCGTGTTCGTCACGAACAGGCCGCCCGGCTTGAGCATGGCGGCGACGTTCGCCGCCGCCAGCGCCTGCTCGAACACGTCGTAGTAGAAGAGCACGTTGGTCGCCACGACCAGATCGAATCGCTCATCGGACGCCAGGGGCAGCCGATCGACGACGATGTTGAGGTCGCGTGGGACGATCGATGAGACGACGGCCGGCTGGATCCGCACGGTGCGCGTCTTGAAGACGCCGGCGACCGCGGGCGCCGGCACCGCCGTGACCTCGTCGCCGATGGTGTTTCCCCACTGCTGCCAATACTCCTCGACGGCGCTGGTCCAGCCTTCACGTGCCGCCAATGGCAGTGAGACGAGGTAGCCAGACGATGATGCGGCTCGTACTGGGGCGTTCCGCAGGTGATCGTTCACGCGCAGGTTGATATCGAAGGTCGTCACCTGCAAATCCGCTGCGGCGAGTCCAAGCCGGCGAAGCGTGTTGATCAGCGCGAAGGGCTGCGTCGTCTGCTGCGGATAGTAGTCGTAGCCGTCGGCTTTGTTGGTGAAGTCGAGTCCCGGGCCGACGATCGCGACGCGGCGCACGCTGCCAGGCGAGAGCGTGTTCTGTCGCGCGATCGTCTCGAGCGCGACTTGCACGCTGTAGTCCGAGAGGATCGAGGTGTCGGACGACAGACCGCGATCGCGGAAGATGGTGGCGTTTGCTGCCGTCACTACGGCAGTGCCGCCAGGTGTTGCCGCGGCCAGCGTCTGGTCCGTGCCGGCGAACTCGCGGATCATCCGCTGCCTGGTATCGAGCAGTACGCGTCGGGCGCGTTCGCGGCCGGGAGCGTCGGTCGGGTCCGCGTTGCGCGCCGCAAGCATGCGGCGGGCGAACTGCAGGCGCTCGTTGTCGCCTGGGCGCGTCACGCGATCGAGCAGACCCTCGAGGCGATCCTTGATGATGACGTCGAGTGCTGCTGCAGACAGCGGCGACGCGCGTGCAACAGCCGGTGGTTGTGAGGTGAAGCTGGTGCCGTAGAGCCAGAAGTTCACGAGCGAGTCTTCATCGCCTCGCTCGAGGCGGGCGCGGACGTCACGATCGTGCCGCTCGACCCACGATGCCCAGAGCCGAGCCATCTCCTGCGTCGAGCGTGCGCGCAGAGCGGTCGGCAGGTTCGAGGGCAGCGCTTGCAGCACCGGCGCCGCCTGCTCGAACGTCACGCGCGCCTCGCCCTGAGCGAGCAAAGCGAGTCGAAGGGACTGCGCGACGATGGCCGTTGATAGGAAGACGAGTGCGGTAATCGCGGCCGCGCTATTTCTCCGTCGTGTCCTTGCCATCGCGGGGCGCACCGGTCCCTGACGAACCCATGAAGAGCTTGCGGCCGTCGGGGAAGGTGAGATCGCGGCCGTTGGCGCGATTGCTGCCGTTCTTTGCCTTGTACCCGTCCACGACGAGCTCAGTGCCTTCCGGGAGTGAGTTCTTCGTCAGTCCTCGTCGGAGCAGTGTGTTTGGTGTTCCGCCCTCGATCATCCATCGCTCCATGGACCCGTCGCTCTTCTTCACGTCGAGGTGAATCCAGGTGTGCGGGTTGATCCATTCGACTTTTGCCACCGTGCCCTTCAGCTGCACGGGTTGGTTGGCGTCGAATTCAGCGGCGAACGAATGATGCGCGCGCAGTGCCGCCGCGCTCATCAACATCAGCGCGCCGATGAGCACGCCACGTCGGAATATCCCCATGTTCATCGTGGTGACCCCTTCTTGGCCTCTGCCGCTTTTCGCTCTTCTTCACGCGCGCCGCTGAGGATCCCCTCCATGCCGTAGTTCCCTTCGTGGCACGCGTACTCGAACATGTCCTCACCGGTGTTCACGTATGGAATCGACACCGTCCACGGCCGTGTGAACGTCGTCGGATCGGTGATCGTGACGCGGTATTCGATCTCGTCGGGGCCGACGCGACGGATGCGTTCGACGAGATTGAGATTCTCGGCGGCGTTCCGATACAGGATCTTGTCGGTGAAGTTCGTCGTTTCGATCACCAGCGTGTCGCCTTCCCATCGGCCGGTCGAGTGTCCCATCCACTGACGGATCGACGGTCCGACATGTGGACGACCGTCAGTCGGAATGACGCGCGTCCCGCCGAGCATCTCGATCTGGATGGCCACGTACCCAGGGCTCTGGGTAATGCGGTAGTTGTTGTTGTAAGCCGTTGGACTCATCGCACCTGGCAGGCCTCGCGTGATGCACCGTTCGAAGGTGCTGCGATCGAGCCAGGTGTCGGTGCCGCGTCCGTTCGCGCCGGTGCCGCGGAATGCCGGCTGTTTCGCCTCGTCGGCCTGGCGTTTGCGCGCCTCTTCGGTCAGCGGCGGTACGCGACCATCCGGAGGATCAACCACCAGCGATGTCCTCAGCGTCGTCACTTTGGTGCCGCGATCCCACCAGAAGTCGTTGTAGGCGCGTTCGACGTCGCCGCGAGTGCCGCGGTTCCGGCCTTCGTCGCCGCCACGGCCCGCGGCCGCTTTTTCCATGGCCGCCACTTCCTCGGCGGTATAGAACTCGCGGCCGTTGACGTTGGCCGGACGCTCGAACGGCGTGATCGTCCGATTGGAGAACGTGCCCTGAAGATCGGGCTCACCCCACGGTGTCTTCGGCGTCGTGTATGGTTTCGCCGGCGGTGCACCGGCGCTGCCATTCTGGGCGACGAGTATGCATGGGGCCAGCACGAGAACGCTGGCGGCCATCAGGACGAGATTGTTGTCGCGCATGTCTGAGCTCCCGTCGCAACACGGTCCGGCTAAAGCCGGACACTACAACTAGAAATCAAGCTGCGCGGTGATCTTCGCGAACCGCGCCGTGAGGATGCCCGTCGGCGTCAACCAGGCGCCACCGGCGATGAATGCCTGGTTATACGTCTCAATCGGGTTGGCGTTTAGCGCATTGTACAAGTCCACCGAGATCTGGGTGCGCATGTTGCGGAACCGAAGGATCTTCCCCACGCGGAGGTCGAGTTGGTTGATGCGATCGCCGATGACGTCTCCCGGCTCGACGAGATTGACCTGCGCGAACTGGACGTTACCCGAGAGCGGCCGGCCCAGCGAGAGCGCTGCGGTGGCCGAGGGAACCTGGTAGTTGGCGCTCAGCGGATCGCCAGGGATGCTCTGGAACGTGCCAGCGACTTGCACGTCGATCCGTGGGATCGTGTACGAGCCCAGCGCCTTCAAGTCGGTCAGGAACGGCGGCTCCTGGAGGCAGTACGGATTGATCGTGGCCCCCGCGCTGAGGGCGACTTCGGGTACGACGGCACGGATGGCGCAGGTGTCGTCGATTCGGCGTCCGGTACTGGTCCCACCCTGGAAGGTGAGTCCGCCCTGAATGCGCGCCGTGAAGTTGACCTCGACGCCATTCCAGTGACGCCGCTGTGTCCCGAACACGTCCGAGAATGTTTGGAAGTTGTTGGTCACGCCCGCGAGCGCCGGCGTCACGTCCACCAGATTCCCGACGGTGTACCCGCCGCCACCAGGTAGCCGCGGGTCGGCCGGCGCCGTAATGCTGAACGTGTTGTAGTCGGCCGCGCTCGTCGCGAGGTTGTCGGTCACGAAGAAGTTGCCGAAGATGCGGCGGAAGTACCCGACGTTCACCGACACCCGAGGCAGGAGCTCTTGCTGCACCTGAACTCCGAAGTTCCAGTCGTAGCTGCGCTTGCCCCAGCCGGTGATGGTGTCGGGGTCGTAGGTGATGCTGAACACCGGGCGGCCGAAGTTGAGGTTGCTGCTGAGGCCGCAGAAGTCGCCGCCCGACGCGCTGAGATCTTGCGCCTGCGGATTGAGCAGATCGCAATCGGGTCTGAAGTTCCTGTTCGTATCCGTCCACGTGCGATTGGCACTGGTCGAGACACGCGACAGCGGATTGAGCAGTCCGCCGGTGATCGAGCTGCCATCGGCCGCGACGAGGTACTTGCCGACGTTCACTTTGACCGCCGTCTTGCCGTTGCCAAGCACGTCGTACGCGGCGCCGAAGCGTGGCGTGATGTCGTTGTACGACACGCCGTCGGACGGGTCGTAGATAACCGCCGTCGGGAAGAACGGATTCGGCCCGAGCTGCTGTTGCGGGAAGTGGCTCCACACGTGGTCGTAGCGCAGTGCGCCGGAGACTGTGAGGCGTTTGCTCGTCCACTGATCCTGCGCGTAGAACGACCCGGTCGAGACATGCGTGTGCACTTCCGCTGGACCGGCCGTCATCGTCAACTGGTTCGGCACGCCGTTGTTGACGCGGTAGTTCAACCAGGCGTCGTTCTGGCGTGGATTGGGGAACTTGTTGTCGATGAACTGCGCGAGATACCCGACCTTCGCGCTGTGACGGCCGGTGACGTACGTTGCAGCCGCACGCCAGTTGTACACGCCGCTGTCGGCGATGTACCAGTTGTTCGCGCGGTAGTTCAGGTTCGCAATGCCTCCGTTGTTCGGACAGCCGGCCGAGCACTGCTCGGTGACTCGAATCATCACGTTGCTGTTATCGAGGTTTGGCTTCGGTCCGTAGTTCATGATCAGGTTGGTGCCGAACCCCGCTTCGTACAGCAGGCGGCTCGTCGCCGGCGATGTCCACGTCGCTTGTTGCACCCGCGGCGGCGACTGGTTGTTGTCGCGAGCCTCTGGCGAGGTGGTCGCCGTGCCGCCGTCGTTGCAGAGCGTGCAGTTGCGCTGTTCGTCCCAATAGAAATTGAACTTGTTCCTGGGCGAGGCCTGCCACGTCAGTCGAGCGCTCACGTTCTTCCAGCTGCTGTCGGCTTCGGCCTGTTGGCTCTCCTCCGGCACGTAGGTCCAGGCGTTGACATCGCCGGCGTTGCGGTTGCGAAACATACCGCCGACGAGCCGATGGTTGCCCTGGTAACGCGTCGCCGAGAAGAACCACAGACGATCACGTCTGATTGGACCGCCGACCGAGAGGCTCGTGTCCCAGATGCGCGAGAGGGCGTTGGGCGCACGCAGTCCCGCTTGTCGAATCTCGTCGGTGAAATTGTTGCTTTGCATCGAACCGTTGGCCCAGTTCGCGAACACGTTGCCCGAGATCCGATTGCCGCCTTGTCGTGGCACGAGGTTCATCGCCGGCCCCGCGTTCTCGGCCTCGCCAAGGCCGCCCGCTGTCGAGAAGACGACTTCTTGCGCGTTGCCGACATCGGCCACCGTGTATGAGACGCCCGTGCCGTTCAGCGACGCGCCGAGCGACAGGCCATCGACGGTCAATCGCCCTTCATTGCCCGGACCGCCGCGCATCGCGAACGTCACGGTGAGCGGGCCGGCGAGGCCGCCGACATCCTGGTTGCCTGAGAGGGATATGCCGGGCACGAGCGTGACCAGGCTGTGATACAGGCGGGCCGTCGGAACCGCGGCGATGACCTCGTTGTCGAGCACGCTCTGCTGCTTGGCGTTGACGACATCGACGATCGGCGACTCGCCCTTCACCGTGATCGTCTCCTCCAGAGCCCCGACGCGCAGTTCGACGTTGACGAGCGCGGCGAGCGAGCCGGTGAGCTCGATCCCCTCACGTCTGACCGTGCTGAACCCCGCGAGCGTGAACGTGACGACGTACGAACCCGGACGCAGGTCCTCGATGCGGTACTGCCCTGAACTATCAGTGACAGCCGAGCGGGTTCTCTCGATCAATGCCGGACTCGACGCTTCAACGGTCACGCCTGGCAGGATGGCACCCGATGTATCGCGCACGACACCGGTGATGGCGCCCTGAGCGGACGCGATTGCTGGAACAAGACAGGCGGCGAGAACGATCAGTGCGACCCGGCACCCGATACGCATGCGACGCTCCTTTTCGGCCCACGAAGAGAGAGATTCAGAAATGCGGGAAGCGAAACTATCTGGGATATCAGTCCGTCGGCGCGATTATCGCCGGTGTCCGTGAACTGTCAAGCTCCCCAGATCGGGTAGGTGGCGATTCGCGCGCCCGATCGCGCGCGAATCGCTCAGGGAATCAGCACGATCTTTCCGTAAGCCCCCGATTCCATGATCGAGACGTGCGCCTTCACCGCCTCCGCCAGCGGGAACTCCTTGCCGACGACGGGATTGAGTGTGCCGTTGGCGAGGCCGGCGACCAGGCCGGCGTGAATCTCGCGCGACTCCTCCGGCGTGGCGTTGAAAAGCGTCATGCCGAGGATCGCGCCGTCGCGCGCCATGGCCTTGCGCGGATCGATCTCGACGCGGCCGCGATTGCCGATGACGACGACGCGGCCGTTGCGGGCGAGGACGTCGAGGTCGTTGTCGAGGTTGACGTTGGCGAGCATCTCGAGCACGACATCCACACCGGCGTTGCCGGTCAGCGGCATGACCTGCTGGAGGTAGTCGGCGTCGCGATGATTGAGCACGTGGTGCGCACCGTGCTCGCGCGCGAGCGTCAGCCCTTCGGGAGTGCCGGCCGTGCCGATCACGCGGAGGCCGTGCGAGCGTCCGAGCTCCACCGCCGCAGTGCCGACGCCGCCGCTGGCCCCATGCACCAGCAGCGTTTCGCCGGCACGGGCGCGGGCACGTATGAAGAGCGCGCGCCATGCGGTCGAATACGGGACGCCAAGAGCCGCGCCCTGTGCGAACGACACACGCTCGGGCAGCGGATGCGCCAGGGCGTCGTCGCAGACGAGTAGCTGCGCGTACCCGCCGGAGGCGCCCTGCGTGTAAACGCGATCGCCCGGCTTGAAGTCGGTGACATTCGGACCGACCTTCTCGACGGTTCCACCGACGTCAGAGCCGGGGATGTAGGGAAGATTGGGCTTGCGCGCGTAGGTGCCGGCGCGAATGTAGGCTTCAACGGGATTGACGCCGACGGCGTGGACGCGAATGAGGACCTGCCCGGGCCCGGGTGCCGGGTCGGGCACGTCCTCGAACTTCATGACATCAGGGGCACCAAATTCTTTGACGACAATCGCCTTCATGCAGCGATTGTATTCTGCTTATTACCTCGCCTTTTCGAGCTTCTTTGTCTCCTGATCCGCTCTGATCTTCCTCTCCTCGAGCTGTCGCTTCACGTCGTCGACCTGCTTCTGCAGATCGACGATGCGATAGTCCGATGGCACCGTGAAGAGATCCGGCTGGGGCTCGGCGCGAACGATATTGGTCAGTCGGTACACCGTATCGCCCGAGCGCGGGTCGCGGCGCGTCATGAGTATGGCCATCTGCAGATCCTTCGCGATCCAGCGCTCGGTCACGACGTTGATCGGATTCAGATTCCCAATCTGCCCAGCGGGGATCGTTGTCGTCATCCGCGTGCCCTCGGCGCTGACGCCTTCGATCTGCCGCATGCCGAGTGATTCGACGACGACCGCGTTGCCACCGCCGCGGACGTTGATCAGCTTGTCGTTGAGCTTCTGGACTTCGATGAACTGCGCCGTCGCGGACTTCGATGGACTCCGGCGCGCTTCCTTCGATCGCTCATCGAGCGTGTAGGTCACGCGGTCGACCGGATCGTTGATGACGGTAAATCGTGGCGGCTCGCTCGGTGCGGCAGCGGCGGCAGGGCTCGTTTTCCAATTCGTTCCTTTTTCCAGCACGACGAGCGGGCCCAGCATCGCGACGTCCTGCTCGCTGCGCGTGCGGCCTTTGCCGTCGCGTGCCAGCGAGGTAGTGAACCGGCGCTCGATGCGGTTGCCGTCCGAGAGTATCTGCGAGAACTCGGTGGTTGCGTCAGCGGTGAAGGGTGCGCCGGCGATTGCCGGCACGTTCTCCATCGGTTCGACGTTCAAGATTTCAGTCGTGCCAACGTGGAAGGCCGCGGTGCCGCGTCCGCCGCCTTGAGCGTAGGCCGCGGCTGGTGCGATCAGCGCGAAACCGATCAGTGAACTCCAGATGTATCGAGTGGTCCGCATGATGTCTCCCTGACGCGGGTCTTTCGACCCGCCTCTACGAATCACAGTTCGCTGATGGGCACGCGCACGCCGCGCGCGACCCCGTCCTCGCCGACGAGGACGTCGATGTCCACCGTCGCTGCTGGAGCTGCACCTCGTTGTGCAGGCGAGGGAAT
>Ga0070675_100003506_pt1 | contig 11903 bp, 14 predicted proteins | sample KBSM43metaG_FD_65343 | JGI IMG/M metagenome (GOLD analysis project Ga0070675, IMG submission 65343) | Miscanthus rhizosphere microbial communities from Kellogg Biological Station, Michigan, USA - KBS M4-3 metaG | ecosystem: Host-associated > Plants > Roots > Rhizosphere > Soil ...
GCGCTTGTAGTCGGCTTGCAGAGTGGGAAAGGCTGCCTTGCACGCCGGCTCGGCTTCGCAATCACGAAAAACGTTCTGCAGGGCGTGCTCCGCGTCGGTCGCGAAGTGCAGCGGCATCGGCTGCGTCATCGCGGTACTGCCCCACAAGGTCGCCGTGCGCACGTGCTCGCCGTGCTGACGGATGTACACGAGCGCCGCGCGCGTGCCGTACGAGGCGCCGTCGAGATTGATCTTGTCGTAGCCGAGCGCGGCGCGCAGGTCGTCGAGGTCGTCCATCGCGTACGTCGTCAGGTAGTAGCGCAGGTCTGCGTGCTTTTCGAGCTCGGCGCGGCATGCCGTCAGCACCGGGACGTTGAGCGTCGGCAGGAAAACCTGCAGCGAGCCATCTTTCGGCAGCGGGCAGTGCAGACCGTTCGACTTGCCAGTGCCGCGCGCGTCGACCAGCACGATGTCGCGATCGGCCAGCGACGGGTCATTGCTATACCAATCCGCCGCTGACGTCGCGGCTTCGCCCGGGCCGCCGAGCAGCACGAACACCGGATCCGGCTTGGGGTTCGCAGCCGTCGCTTGCAGCACGTGGACGTTCAGGTCGAGCGTGCGTCCGGTCTTGGCGGCACGGTTTTCCCACACGGTGAACGTGCCGCACTTCGAAGGCTGCTTCACCTTCGTGGCCTTGCACGGCTGCAGATGCAGATCTCCCGCGCCGGCCCAGGCTGTGCTGGCGGTCAGAAGCGCGAGTGCGGCGATAGCGAGTTTCATGTTCTTGGTCTCCGCTAGTTCAGGATGAACGGCTGGTGCTTGACGCCCTTCAGGCACGTCGTGTCCAGCGAACGTTGATCGGCAGTATCGAGGAATCGTGCGGCGATTGTCTTTATGCACTGTTCGCCGATGAGTCCTTCGGACGAATGTCCGCCGTACGGTACGACAATCATGCGAGCGTTCGTAAGGCGGGACATCGCGGCTTTCCCGGCGCTTGGCGGCGTGGCCGGATCGTTGCTGCCATTGACCATCAGCACCGGCACATCTGACTTCACTTCCTCGCCGAATCCCGGCGGGAGCTGACCGCGCGGCCAGCCTTTGCAGCCTTCCGTGTGTGGGCGTGAGCGATGGTCCGCGAGGAAGTTGCCGCGATTGTTGGCCTGTACCTGCAGCGGATCAGAGCGGTCGATGTCTTCCGTGCAGGTGATGGAAAAGTACAGACCGTCCGCGATGGCTTCGCCGAGCGAGATGTTGCGAGAGAGCTGGTGCTCCGCAAACGCCGTGTAGTCGCCGGCTGCCGCCTTGTGCAGCAATAGTGGAATGCTTCGCATCGATTCGGGCTTATACAGCATGGCCCGCAGCGACTCGGCGAAGGCATCGGCGTCGAGTGTCACGTCGGTTGGCTTGTCATTGCGCGGATCTTTGACGGTCAGGCGTACCGGACCGCCTGCGACGCGCTCGACGGCGCGCTTGTAATTCGCTTCAAGTGCCGGGAACGCAGCTTTGCATGCGGCTTCGGCATAGCAATCGCGGAAGACATTGCGAAGCGCATTTTCGGCATCAGGCGCGGCGAGCAGTGGCATCGGTTGGGTGAGCGCCGTGCTCGCCCACAGAGTCGCGGCGCGGACGTGTTCGCCATGCTGGCGGATGTATACGAGCGCCGCGCCCGTGCCATAGGAACCTGCATCGAGATTGATCTTGTCGTAGCCAAGCGCAGCGCGGACGTCGTCGAGATCGTCCATCGCATACGTCGTGAGGTAGTAGCGCAGATCTGCGTGCTGTTCGAGCTGCGGCCGGCAAGTCTTCATCAGGTCGACATTCAGCGTCGGCATGAAGGCCTGTAGCGGCGCGTCCTTCGCGATCCGGCAATGCAGGCCGTTCGACTTGCCGGTGCCGCGCGCATCGACGAATACGAGATCTCGCGTCGCGCGCGCGGGATCTGCCAAGTACCAGGTCGGGCCGTCGCTCGCGGCAGCCTCGCCCGGTCCGCCGAGAAGAATGAACAGCGGATCCGGCTTGCGATTCGCACCGGTCGCCTGCAGTACCACGACGTTGAGATCGATCGTGCGTCCCGCCTTGGCAGCGCGATTCTCCCATACCGTGTACGTGCCGCACTTCGCAGGCTGCATCTTCTGGTCCTGGCACGGCTGCAGATGCAGGTCACCGGCGCGCCCCCAGGCGTTGCCGGCAGTCAGCAATACGAGAACGGCGATGGCAGTCGTGCATGGATTCATGTGTCGGGGCCCGCTGTGAACAGTCCGGCGAAGATTTCGATTGCGTCCCACAGATTCTGCAGGCGCAGATTCTCGTTGGCCGCGTGCTGGTTGTTGTCGAAGTTCGCGAGCGGTACACCGATGACCGGTGTCTTGGCGTCACCCTGGAACAGATACATCGGCACGCTGCCGCCGAGCGAGGGTGCGACGACGATCTTCGCGCCAGCCATCTGCTCGACGACGCGAGCGACGTGCTGCGCCATCGGATTATCGAGCGGCGTGCGCGCTGCTGGATATGAGCCTTCCTTGTCCCAGGAGAGCAGGGCGATCTTGGGATGAGCGAGCCGTGTCGCCTCATCGGGCGGCTGGCGAACGATGAAATAGCCTTGTCGCTCGACGTGCTGCTCGACGCGCCGGCGTACGCCGTCGGGTGTCTGATTCGGTACGAGACGGAAGTCGATCGACGCTGTCGCCTCCGAGCTGATGACATTGGCGGCTGCTTCGCCAACAGCTCCGCCTGCAATGCCACGCACGTTCAGCGCCGGCAGCATCAGCTGCGTTTGCAGCGATGCGGTCTCGCCCTCAGTGCGTGCGAGTCCGAGATTGCGTTTGATCTGCGCATCGTAGTCCGGCATCTCGCGCGCGGCCTTCAGCTCCGCTGGCGTTGGCGCCCGTACGTCGTCGTAAAAGCCAGGAATCAGAATGCGCGCCTGCGTATCCCGCATGCTGTCGAGCAGATGCGTGAGCAGCACGATCGGATTCGGCGCCCAATTGCCGTAGTGGCCGCTGTGCAAGCCGCGATTCGGACCATAGACGGTGATATCGAGTGCCGTCGCGCCGCGTACGCCAAAGTACACGAGCTTGCTGCCGTCCTGATGTACCGGGCCGTCGCAGATGACCCAGAGATCGGTTTTCAGCTCGGCCTGGTAAGTCTTCAGCAGCGCTGCGAGATGCGGCGAGCCGGCTTCCTCTTCGCCCTCGAAGAAGAAACGCAGGTTGACGTTGGGCTGCCATCCCGACGCTCGCAGGGCGTCGAGCGCTGCGAGGATGGCGATGATCGGTGCCTTGTCGTCGCTGGCCGAGCGCGCGTACAGGCGCGACTCGGGATCGAGACGCTGCGGCAACGAGCGCAAGTCCACGACCGAGCCGTCCGGCCGTCGCAGCGTCGGCTGAAAGGGTTCAGTGGTCCACCCGCTCTGGCGCGTCGGCTGGCCATCGTAGTGGACATAGAAGGTGAGGGTCCGAGTCGCGCCCGGTACATCGAGTTTGCCGAAGACGACCGGCGGTGCCCCTTCGAGCTCCAGCAGCTTGGTCTCGACCTTCCGCTCGCGCAGGGCCTGCGCGATGAGCTCCGCATTCTTGCGGATGTTCGCAGTGTCCGCAGCGAGATTCGGGATTGCGAGGAGCTGTGCAAACTCGCCGACGATGGCGGGTTCGTGCTGCTGCCTATAGGCGCGGACAGTATCCCGGACCTCGGTCGCAGAAGGCCCGGCCACTGCCTGCCCGGCAACCGCTAGAATCAGCCATGTCGTATGAAATCGCACGGTCGCAGCCTAGCGGCGCACCGCTGCGCCTGCCAATCGTTTTAAAAGATACGAGAGCATCAGCGCCGTGAATCTCGACCGCTTCGATCTCAATCTGCTGGTCGCCTTCGAGGCGCTGATCACCGAAGAACAAGTCACGCGCGCCGCGCGGCGGCTGCATATCACTCAACCTGCGTTGAGCGGCGCACTGGCGCGACTGCGCACAGTGTTCGGCGATCAGCTGTTCGTCAAAGACGGCAAGAGCATGCGGCCGACGCTGCGTGCTCGCGAGCTGGAAGGGCCGATTCGCGAAGCGCTCGCGAAGGTGCGGCAGGCGATCGGTCGTCCCGCGTTCAAGCCTGAGTCGTCCGCAATCACGGTACGCATTGCGACCAGTGACGACCTGGAGGTGACGCTGATTTCCAAAGTGCTCCAGCGCGTGCGCGCTGCGGCGCCGTGCATGCGACTGGCCATCCGGCGCGTGAATGGCGTGTTCGAACTACCGGCAGACGAGCTTGCGTCGGGCGCGCTCGACCTCGCGATCGGTCCGTTCCCGCAGGGTGCACATCAGCCGGGCGGCGTGGTCGTGTCTGCGCCGCTGTACGACGATCAGCTCGTCTGCCTGGTGCGCGAGGATCATCCGACGATCAAGCGAACGCTGTCACAAGCCCAGTTCCTGGATGCGTATCACGTCGTGGTCTACTACCCGGAGGGCGGCCACGGCATCGTCGATCAGCTGCTCATGCAGCGCGGCGGGCGCCGACGCAAGATCGCGATGTCGGTACCGCATTTCATCACTGCGGCGTTTGCCGTCGGTCAGTCGGATCTGCTCGCATCGGTGAACTCCAGAATCGCGGAAAGTCTGCGTCGCGCCGCAGGAGTCCGCGTCCTGAAGTTCCCGTTCGAATCGCCCAAGATGAACTACGGGATGTATTGGCATGGGCGCCAGACCACAGATCCGGCGCACACGTGGCTGCGCGAAGTTATCATCGAAGCGGCGAAGGACGACAAGCGCCGGCGTTAGCGCGGTCGACGTCGGCGCCACCGTCGCAATTGTGATTGCAGGTCAGGCTGTCAACCGCGCGTCGAGCTCTCAAGCGTCGCGAGGCGTTTCTGCAGAAACGCTCGCACCGTGGGCTCGCGCTCGAGACCGATCGCCATCTCGTAGGCCTGACGCGCTTCGTCATGCGCGCCGGTCTTGGATAGCAGCTCCGCGCGCGCTGCCCAATAGGGTTGATATTCAGTGAGCCGATCATCGGCCGCGATTTCGTTCAGCGCATCCGCTGCGGCTTGCGGCCCATGCAACTCGGCAATCGCGAGCGCGCGATTGATCGCGACGACGGGCGAGTCCGTGAGCGCTACCAGCGCATCGTAGAACTGCACGACTTCGGCCCAGTTGTCGTGTCCCGTGCGGCGTCGGTGGACGTGCGCCGATTGTAGTGCCGCTTCGAGCTGAAAGCGGCCGATCGTCCCGAGCGCGCTCGCGCGATACAGCACGCTCTCGGCTTCGTCGATCATCTGCGCGTTCCACAACGCTGGATCCTGCTCGGCGAACGGCACGTATTCGTCGGCGGCATTGCGTCGAGCGGGTCGTCGCGCTTCCGCATGAAGCATCAACGCGAGCAGACCGAGCGCTTCTGCTTCCTGCGGCAACAGCTCCACCACGAGTCTCGCAAGGAACAGCGCTTCGCTCGTGAGATTGCGACGGATCGTGTCCGTGCCGCTCGCATCGGTCCAGCCTTCGGCAAAGGCTGCGTAGATCGCGTCCAGCACGGTGTCGAGTCGATGCGGCAGCTCTTCACGTTCGGGAATCGAGAACGGGATGCCGGCCTGCTGGATCTTCTCTTTCGCTCGCGACAGCCGCTTGCGCATCGCAGCCGGCGACACGAGGAAAGCAGATGCGATCGTCTCGCCATCCAACCCGAGTACGACCTGCAACATCAGCGGCGCACGGATCCCGGCTTCGATCGCTGGATGCGCGCACGCGAACAATAATGCGAGCCGCTGATCTGGGATCTGCATGTCTTTCTCCGCTTGCGCGGCCGCGTCTTCCAGGCCCTCGGCGAGAATCTGAAGTTGTGTGCTCGCGGCTTCGCCGGTCTGGCGGCGGCGGACACTGTCGATGAGCTTGCGCCGCGCGACGGTGAGCAGCCAGCCTTCGGGATTCTTCGGGCAGCCGTTCGTCGGCCAATCGACGAGCGCCGACGCGAATGCTTCCGCAAGCGCGTCCTCGGCCGCGGCGACATCCCGCGTGCGCGCCGCGAGGAAGGCGACGAGCTTGCCGTAACTGCGACGCGCCACCGCGTCGGCAGTTTTTCGAGCGTCGTCGCCTTCAGCGAAGCTCATGAGCGCCGGCTCAGGCCATCTGCCAGACCGGGCGGACTTCGACGACGCCGTGACTCGCCGCGGGGCAGCGCGAGGCCCAGGTGATGGCGGAGTCGAGATCGGGCACGTCGATCAGGTAATAGCCGCCGACCTGCTCTTTGGTATCCGCGTACGGACCGTCGAGCACCTGCGTCTTGCCGTTGGCGACGCGCACGGTGGTCGAGTTGGCGGACGGCTTCAGGCGGTTGGAGCCGAGGAAGGCGTTGGCTTTCCGTAGCGCCTCGCCGTAAGCCATGTAGGCGGCGACGCCTTGCTGTTGCTGTTCAGGGCTCATCTGGCCCCAGCCGGACTCATTCACGTGAAGGACAAGAAGGTATTGCATCGAAGTTCTCCGTCAGGTCGTCGGCGGGCACCATGCTTCGCCTGCAGTAGTGACGGGCAGCGAAGCGGGAATTGGACTGGGTGCGTGCGAATCTCGGCATTTTGGGCCAAAACAGGCGTCCGTGGGCCAGCGTGCGACAGGCACGCTGAGAGTCATGAATGGATCTCACCCGTGGATGCCCAATTTGGGTCGAGGCGGCGTTCGTGTACGGCTCAGTCGCGAAGGGACGGGACACTGCGAGCAGCGATGTCGATGTCATGCTGATCAGCGACGACCTGACATACGGCGACGTTTTTGCGGCGCTGGAGGATGTCCGTGGGCGGCTGGGCAGGGAAGTCCACCCAACGATTCTTTCAAGGAGGGAGTTGGCCAAGCGCATGAAGGCCGAGAGCGCATTCGTGACGCGCACGCTGTCGCAAGCCAAGGTCTGGCTGTTCGGAGGCAAGGATGCCCTCGGCGTTGGAGAATCTCTGCGGTCCGAATAGGCCGCTCAAGGCGGAGGTATCGGATGCGCGCGAATTCGCGGGCTGGTGCGCGCTGCCGAGTCTCGATTGAACGACGCAAAGAACAGGGCGCTCGCCCTGGAAAGCCGATTCGATCTGGCGTACAACGCCGCGCACGGACTGTGTCTGGCCGCGCTTCGCTGGCATGGCTACCGCGCCAATCATCGATACATCGTCTTCCAGGTTCTGCGGCATACTCTGGGCCTCGGGCCCGCTGTCTGGCGTGTCCTTGCCAGGTGCCACGACATCCGCAACCTGGGTGAGTACGAAGGCGATCTGAATGTCGACGAGCAATTACTCGGCGATCTGCTCGAGGCTTGCAACGTCGTTGCTGCCAGAGTCGATGCACTAGCCCGTTAGGCAATGGCCGAAACCATGAATGCCGTCATTCAAACCGCACGCCTTGCAGTCCGCGATTTCACCGTGCATGACTACGACGCCGTGCATCAGTACGCCAGCGATCCTGAAGTGACGCGCTACACCGCCTTCGGGCCGAATACTCCGGAGCAGACCAAGGGGTTTCTGCAGCTCGTGTCCGGCGAGGCGTCGCTGGAGGACCGCGCGAATTACAGCTTCGCTCTCATCCACAAGGACACGAACGCGCTGATCGGCAGCTGCGGCCTCATGCGCAGCGACACCAACGGCCCGCAGTACAGCTTCGGTTACGTGCTGCGCAAGGATCGATGGGGTCAGGGCCTTGCGTCAGAGGCAACCGCGGCGCTCGTGAAGTTCGGCTTCGACGAGCTGCGCGCTCATCGCTTGTGGGCGCACGTGTTTGTCGGGAACACGTCGTCAGAGAAGGTCTTGCAGAAGCTCGGCTTCAGGTACGAAGGCTGCAAGCTGCAGTCGTTCTTCGTGCGCAACGCGTGGCACGATCTGCAGACGTTCGCGATGCTTCGGACCGAGTGGGAGAACCGGGCAAGGTGAGCCCGAGCGTCTACTCGCCGTAGACGCCTTCCTGAATCAGCTCGGCAAGCTGCTTCGCCAGACCATCAAACAGCTCGCCGACGTCGACTTGCTCGCCGTCCTCGATGCGCTTCGAGATCATCGTCATCGGAAACACCAGCAGGCTCGATTCCTTGTAGCGGATCGCGGGGTCGCGGCCGAACTCGTCTTCGACCATCCACCAGTCGTAGTCCGGGAATTCATTCAGGAACGCCCGACCGAACGCGAGACCGAGCGCTTGCAGCGTGTAGGTCGCTTCGGGCTCGACGAGGCCTTGATCGAGCACGCGTTGGATGAGCTCGAGATCGTTGCGTGACCCGTCGAGGTCGGCACCGAGCGCCTGCTCGATGACCTGCCCGGCGTGGACCACGCCCATCGCGATGTTCTCGATGTCTTTCTCGTTCGGCGGTTCGATCTTCTGGTCGGGCACAAGTCACCGATGACGACGGGTGTCGGGGCAGAAATGTTAGCAGCACTAGCAGATTGGCTACGTGCTGAGATGAGCAATTTCTGGGTGGACGCCGAGGTAATTGGAAGATGCTCGGCCGGTCTATTGGTTAGGCTCGAATGCTCAGGGAACGTGTGACGCGAAGCCAGGGAGTCGCATGACGGCGGAGGGTGAATTGGAGTTTCAGCCCGGCTCTCGTGGCCGCGTTCTGCGCAACCTTCTTGGCATCACCCAGGTGCGAGAAATGGAGGTGGCTGAAACCCAGGCGCTGTTCGTCGCGCAGGCCAACGCGCGCAGGATGTACGGTTCGGGTCACCGCTTCACGTCAGCCGACATTCGTCGACTGCACAGAATGTGGTTGGGCGAGATCTACCCGTGGGCTGGCAACTACCGGACCGTGAACATCGGCAAGGGCGGATTCCAGTTTGCACACGCTCCACTGATTTCGCGGCTCATGGCCGTGTTCAGCAAAGAAGTGTTGCGCCGGCACACGCCGTGCGGGGTTGCTGCAGACATTGCTGTCGCCAGGTCGTTGGCGGAGGTGCACGCAGAGCTAATCCTCATCCATCCCTTCCTCGACGGGAACGGGCGGCTGGCGCGCTTGCTGGCCGTGTTGATGGCAGCTCAGGCGGGGATCAACCCGCTCAGGTTGAGTGCCTTAGCGGGCAGGGGGAAGCGAACGTATGTACAGGCTATCCAGACGGCGATGAGCCGGGATTACAAGCCGCTCGAGTCGCTTTTTTCTTCCGCAATCGACGGTCCTTGGCGACACGTTCCCGCCAGTACCTGACGAAGTCCGCCATGGTTTTCGGCCAGTACGTGCGCCTCCCTTCGGCGAAAGGATGATGAATGCCTTCGATTGCCGAGTTTTCCTTTACGGATTTGCGCAATTCCCGTTCCGCACGAGTCAGTCCCATGCGCGCATGATATGTCACGGCCAACACCTCGAGATGTTCAAAATGATCAATTTGATCGAACCGGCTGATCTATCTACCATGGCGGCCGTCCCCATCTCGGAGCCGGCCATGGAAACGATCGCTGCGGCAGATGCCAAGACCAACTTCGGCGCATTGCTCGACAAAGCGCAGCGCGGTCCCGTCACGATTTCGAAAAACGGTCGCGCGGTCGCGGTGATCATGTCGGCGGAAGCCTATCGCGAGGAGCAAGAGTTGAAGCTCGAGGTGCTGAGGCGTGAGATCCAGAAGGGTCTGGATTCCATGAAGCGGGGCAAGCTGGTGACGCCCGAGCGGGCATTTGCCGCGTTCCGGAAAGAGCTCAAGAAGAAATGAGCCGCTATGTCCTCACGCCTCTAGCCGTTGAGGATCTCCGGGAGATTGCTCGCTATACAGAGAAGCAGTGGGGCGCGATACAAACCGAACGTTACGGTGAGGAGCTGGAACTCGCCCTCCAGCAGCTCAGTCTTGCTCCGGAAGTAGGCAAAAAGCGCGACGCGATCGCGCTGGGTGTACGGTCCTTTCGAGTGGCTCAACATGTCGCGTTCTATCTCATTCGGAGGAATGAGATCACGATCCTGCGCATCCTGCATCCACGCCGAAACGCAAACGAGGCATTCGAAGACAGCGAATGAAGGTAGACTCGCGCCCATGCGGCGCTCACTTCCGGCAATCATTGCTTGCTTCGTCGCGCTGCTGTTGGCTGGTGGTCTGACCGAGGCCGCGCCGACGCCCGGCTGCAAGCTCAGCCTGAGTGAACTCACAGAACTCGAAACCTCGCTCAAGCGCGAAATCAAAATCCCGTTCGATGCAAGCGCGAACCCGCTCAAAGGCTGCGATATCACACAGCCGGCGGTCGAGGCGGCCAAGCGGGCGGGCAAGCCGAGCATTGCGATCTTCGTATTCGATGTCACAAGCACCGGTCGCGTCGTGGGCTTGCAGCTGATCGGGAAGAAGACGCCCTGGGCTGAGGTCGCTCAGGAGGAAGTCTCGCAGTGGGTGTTCGAACCGCTGGTCGAAGGAGACGTTGGGATCACGCGCGTCGGTGTGACTGCAGCGGTGATCGCTGAGGTTGAAGGTCGCGGACACTCGTGCGGCCAGGCGCAGTCGCCGGTCAAGGCGGATTTCGAAGTGCGCGTCTGCGCCTCGCACTAAGAGCAGTCGTTGGACAAGTTCGACCGTATCTTCCAGCTCCACTCGATCCTTGCGAATCGACGTACGCCCATCGACGTCGACAGCCTGATGGCGAGGCTCGAATGCTCACGCGCGACGTTGTATCGAATCGTGCAGTCCATGAAGGACTACCTGAACGCGCCGATCGAGTTCGATTCGGATCGCGGCGGCTTCATATATAAGAGAGCGCCTGGCGAGGAGAGCTATGAGCTGCCGGGCCTGTGGTTCTCGCCGGCGGAGCTGCAGTCGCTTGCGGTCATGCAACGGATTCTTCGCGATCTCGGCGGCGGATTGCTCGCCGAGCAGGTGTCGGCGATCACCAAGCATCTGAATCAACTCGTGCAGCATCGTCGATTGAACCTCGGCGAAGCGGCGGCACGGATCAGATTTCCAGGCGTCGCTTCGCGCACGGCTGGCGAGGCGTTTCAGGTTGCAGCTTCGGCGACGCTGCAGCGACGCAAACTCTGGTTCGAATATCACTCGCGCGGTAGCAATCGACAATCGGAGCGCACAGTGTCGCCGCAGCGGCTCACGCATTATCGCGAGGCCTGGTATCTCGATGCGTGGGATGAGGAGAGCAACGAGCTGCGAACGTTCTCGCTCGATCGCGTGCGTCGGGCGAAAGTGCTGGAAGATGCAGCGCTCGATCTGCCCGATGCCGATCTCGATGGTCACTACGCGAGTGCCTACGGCATCTTCGGTGGCAAGGCGGACAAGATCGCGGTGCTGCGCTTCTCAGCGGAGCGCGCGCGATGGGTGGCGGATGAGAACTGGCATCCGGAGCAGCAGGGGAAGTATCTGCAGGATGGTCGGTATGAGCTGCGCATCCCGTACCGCGACGCGCGTGAGCTGGTGATGGATGTCATGCGGCATGGGTCGCACGTGGAAGTGATCGAGCCGGCGGCGTTGCGTGAAGAGGTGCGGCAGCAGCTCGAAGCTGCTGCGCGCCAGTACTCAAAATAGCGTCTATGCGGGTGGGCCGAACCAGGTCGTGAGTGCGTCCGTGAGTCCGGACTGAGCTCGATCTCCTGTCCAGGCCACATATCCGTCGGGTCGAATCAAGACTGCACCGGGTGCAGCGACCGTGCCGAGAGCTGGCAGCTCCCACTTGCCTTCATACCTGGCGTCGATCGACTGAACTCGATCTGCCCATCGAGTGATGTCGAACGCGCCGGGCTCGCCGAAGTTGATCAGCGCCGGTCGGGCTTTGTGCAGCAGAGAGAAGACGCGCAGCGCACCGTTCGCAGTGCTCAGATCGAGATCCGGCATGCGACGCCCGAGCAGCGGATGCCCCTCGCCGAAGTCGTAACGAATGCCCAGACCCGACATCTCGCCGGCAATTCGCTTGCGAGGCTCGTCCATGCCAAGCAGCTCGGCCATCATGCCTCGCAGTGCCTTCGAGCGTTCGTCCGTGCGGCGAAGCGCGACCGCCGCCATCGTGATCTGCAATACACGCGCA
>Ga0070675_100003507_pt1 | contig 11898 bp, 10 predicted proteins | sample KBSM43metaG_FD_65343 | JGI IMG/M metagenome (GOLD analysis project Ga0070675, IMG submission 65343) | Miscanthus rhizosphere microbial communities from Kellogg Biological Station, Michigan, USA - KBS M4-3 metaG | ecosystem: Host-associated > Plants > Roots > Rhizosphere > Soil ...
AGTCTTCATCCTTGTCCTCCGTCGCCTTCGCCCAGTTTTCGTCGTCCCGCGGGCGAGGTTGCGGGTGCGGCGAGAATCGCCGCCTGCTGCCGGACTCGGGGAATGGCAGACCGCGTGCCGCGGACGCGAAAAACTGCGGGGGAAAGGGGTCGATTTTGTTGGTAACGCATGTTCATCCCCACTTTCGGGCCGCGTTCGGCCAATCCCACCGCGTCGGAGCACTCGCATCGACAGGACAGCACCATTGTTATAGAAGTGCACTCGGCGCGGTCGGCGCGTTACCGCAACGTTCCGGCCGCGATCCCGCAAATCGCACGACTCGAGCAGTCCGCGTCCCCTTGCGCGGCGAGCCGATATCGCAGTGCGATCTCATCGCGCAATCGCTGCCATTTTCGTCGTGCGCTTGCCGCGGTGGCAGACACCCGCGCTCGCACGCCTGCCATTGCGCGCCGTGACTGCCACGATTGCCGACTCGACGGACCGTCGAACCGCTTTCGGTCGTGCTCCGCTTATATTTCATGAGCTACCCCTGAGCGCCTCGACGTCTTCCCCACGGACACCATGCCCGAGAATCGCCTCCAGCGGCTGCACGACGCCGGCCAGTCGATCTGGCTCGACTTCATAGACCGCTCGATCCTGCGGAATGGCGATCTCCAACGCCGCATCCGCGACGATGCGCTCACCGGAATGACGTCGAACCCGACGATCTTCGAGAAGGCGCTCTCCGAACGGCACGAGTACGACGATCAGCTCGCGGCGGCGCCCGCGGGGCTGACCGCCATGGAGCTGTTCGAGCTGGTCGAGACGAGCGACGTCCGCGATGCGTGCGACATCTTCATGCCGGTGTACGAGCGCACGAAGGGTGCGGACGGCTACGTCTCGATCGAGGTCTCGCCGGCCGCGGCGAACGACGCCAACGCCACCGTCGCCGAAGCGCAGCGCCTCTGGTCGATGGTCGGGCGGCCGAACGTGATGATCAAGGTGCCGGGCACCTCGGAAGGTGCGACCGCCGTCCGGCAGCTCATCGGCGGCGGCATGAACGTGAACATCACGCTCCTCTTCGCCATCGAAGCGCATCGGCGCGTCATCGAGGCGTACTTCGCGGGACTCGAGGATCGCCTGCGCGCCGGCAAGCCGATCGACCGCGTGGCCTCCGTCGCGTCGTTCTTCGTCAGCCGCGTGGATACCGAGATCGACAAGCGGCTCGACGCGCTCGCCGCCGCACCGGGCGCGCAGCGCGACCGCGTCCTCGCGCTGCGGGGCAAGGCCGCCATCGCGAACGCACAGCTCGCGTACCGATTGTTCCGCGAGGAGTTCTCTTCTCCCCGGTGGGCACCCCTCAAGGCTGCGGGCGCACGAGTGCAGCGGCCATTGTGGGCCAGCACCAGCTCGAAGAATCCCGCGTACCGCGACGTGCTCTACGTCGAGCAGCTGATCGGTCCGGACACCGTGAACACGATGCCGCCCGCCACGATCGATGCGTTCCGTGATCACGGTGAGGTCGCACGCACCGTCGATGCGCAGTTCTCCGTCGCGGAGCGGACGATCGCCGACATCGCTGCTGCCGGCATCGACCTGCACGACGTCACCGACAAGCTGCTGCGCGACGGGCTTGCGAGCTTCCAGAAGAGCTTCGAATCGCTGATCGCGGGACTCGAACGGAAGAGCGCAGCGCTCGGACGCGACATGGTGTCCAGTCGCTGATCCACCCCGGGCTGCGTCGCGGGGCGGGGCAGAACCGCCGGCGACGCAGCCTGCCCCCGACACTCCCGAACCTCGCCCTGTGCCCTTTCCGCGCACCAAGATCGTCTGCACGCTCGGCCCGTCCACGGCGTCGCGCGAGACGCTGAGTAGCCTGATGGAAGCCGGCCTGAACGTCGCCCGGCTCAACTTCTCGCACGGTACGCACGAGCAGCACGCGCGCACGGTGGAGCTCGTGCGATCCACCGCCGACGAGCTCGGACGCCCCGTCGCCATCCTCGGCGATCTGCAGGGTCCGCGCATCCGTATCGGCGATCTCGACGTCCCGCGCGAGGTGGTCGACGGCCAGGACATCGTGCTCGTCGCCGGCGAGGATGCCACGGGCGAGGAGTTCCCGACGACCTACGAAGGGCTGTGCAAGGACGTGAAGGTCGGCGACCGCATCCTCGTCGACGACGGCCTGATCGAGCTCGTGACCCTCGACGTCTCGGGAACGCGCGTGCACTGCCGCGTCCTGCACGGCGGTCGGATCAAGAGCCACAAGGGGATGAATCTTCCGGGTGTTTCGGTCAGCGCGCCCTCGATCACCGAGAAGGATTGGTCCGACGTCGCGTTCGCGAACGAGCACGGGCTCGAGTATCTCGCGCTGAGCTTCGTCCGGCGCGCGGCCGACATCGCCGAGCTGCGGACGAAGATCCCGAAGGACATGCTCGTCGTCTCGAAGATCGAGAAGGATTCCGCGCTCGACAACATCGAGAGCATCATCCACGCGTCCGACGCGGTGATGGTGGCGCGCGGCGATCTCGGGGTCGAGCTGCCGTTCGAGGAGGTGCCGCTCGCGCAGAAGCGCATCATCGCGCTCGCCAACCGGCTCGGCCGGCCCGTGATCACGGCGACGCAGATGCTCGAGTCGATGATCAACAACCCCCGCCCGACGCGGGCCGAAGCGAGCGACGTGGCGAACGCGATCCTCGACGGCACCGACGCGGTGATGCTGTCGGCCGAGACGGCGGCGGGCCAGTATCCGCGGCTCGCGGTCGAGGCGATGGCGCGCATCATTCACGAGATCGAGAAGCAGCCCCCGGTGATCGGCGTCGACGACCGCGCCAGCTCCGCGACCGCGCTGCCGACGGAGATGGCGATCGCCGCCGCGGCGACGTCCGCGGTGCGCAGTCTGGGCGCGCCCTGCCTGATCGTCTTCACCAAGAGCGGCTTCTCGGCGCGCATCATCGCGTCGCACCGGCCCGGTGTCCCGATCCTCGTCCTCACCGATCAGGAGCGCACCTATCGGCAGCTCGCGCTCGTCTGGGGGGTGATCCCCTGTCTGGTCGCGCACTCCGAGACGTACTTCGACATGGTGAAGCTCGCGCTCGACGCCGTGCGCGCGAAGGGGATCGCGCGCGAGGGCGATCGCGTCGTCGTGACGGCGGGCGTACCCTTCGACACACCCGGCACGACGAATCTCCTGAAAGTCGAGACGGTATGAGGTGGCGCAGGGCGGCGGCACGCCGGCGGTGAAGCTCACGTTCCTCGGCACGGGGACGAGCTTCGGCGTTCCGCAGCTCGGATGCGGCTGTGAGGTCTGCCGTTCGACCGATCCGCGCGACAAGCGGACGCGTGTCGGCGCCGCCGTCGAGACGGACGACGGCGCCGTGATCCTGATCGACACCCCGACCGAGCTGCGGCTGCAGCTCATCGCCACCGGCATCACCCGCGTCGACGCGGTGCTCTTCACGCACCTGCACGCGGATCACATCCACGGCATCGACGACCTGCGCGCGATCACCGCGCGGCGCCACGTACACCTGCCGATGTACGGCTCCCGCGAGACGCTGGCCGGTCTGCAGCACAAGTTCGATTACATCTTCGACGACCGGATCCGGCCGCTGCCGGGGACGTCGAAGCCGCAGGGGCGCACGATCCCGATCGAGCCCGACGTCCCGGTGCGCATCGCCGACGTGGACGTCACGGCGGTGCCGGTCCCGCACGGGCCGGTGATGATCTACGCCTATCGCATCGGGCCGCTCGCGTACGTCACCGACGCCAAGTCGATCCCGGAGAGCGCGCTCGAGCAGCTCCGCGGGGCGCGCGTGCTCGTGATCAACGCGCTCTTCCACACACCGCATCCGTCGCACCTCAGCTTCCCCGAGGCGATCGCCGCCGCGCGCGCCATCGGCGCCGAGCGTACGTATCTGACGCACCTCACGCACGACAACTTCCACGCCGCGCTCGAGGCCGAGCTCCCGCCGGGGATCGCCCCGGCGTACGACGGCCTCTCCATATCGGTCTGACGATGTCCATCCGCCTCGACTACACGAACATGATGTCGCCGCCGATCGACGGCGGGATCTCCGACGCCGAATGGCGCGACGCCGCCACGCGGTTCGCCGACGCGCATGCCGGCGTGGCGAACGAGCATGCCACGGGCACGCTCGGGTTTCTCGATCTCCCGGACGACCGGGCACTGCACCGCCAGACGCTGGACTTCGTGGAGCGCGTGCGCCGCCGGAGCGGCGCGGATGCGATCACGGACGTCGTGGTGCTCGGCATCGGCGGCTCGGCGCTGGGGCCCATCGCGCTGCGCACGGCGCTACGCCCGCCGCAGTGGAACCTGCTCGACGACGCGGCGCGCGGCGGACAGCCGCGGCTCCACGTCCTCGACAACGTCGATCCCGCGAACATCTCGGCGCTGCTCGCTCGCCTCGACCTGCGTCGCAGTCTGTTCGTCGTGATCTCCAAATCGGGCGGCACCGCCGAGACGATGGCGCAGTACCTCGTCATCCGCGCGAGGCTGAACGACGCGCTCGGCGAGTCGGGTGCGCGCGAGCGCCTCGTGCTCGTCACCGATCCGCAGAAGGGCGCGCTCCGCGCGATCGCGCGGGCCGAGGGCGTCGCGGCGCTCGAGATCCCGGCGAACGTCGGCGGGAGGTTCAGCGTGCTCACGCCCGTCGGGATGCTGCCGGCCGCGCTCATCGGCATCGACACGGGCGAGCTGCTCGCCGGCGCGGCCGACATGCGAACGCGCTGCGCCTCGAAGGAGCTGGGCGCGAACATCGCGGGGACGTGGGCGGCGCTCCAGTACCTCGCCGACACCAAACACGGTCGCCACGTGCAGGTGCTGATGCCCTACAGCGACGCGCTGCGCGACATGGCCGCCTGGTACGTCCAGCTATGGGCGGAGAGCCTCGGCAAGCATCGCACACCGGGCGACGCGGGCGTCGGGCCGACTCCGCTCGGCGCGCTCGGCGCCACGGACCAGCACAGCCAGGTCCAGCTCTTCATGGAGGGTCCCGGCGACAAGACCGTGACGTTCATCGGCGTGGCCGAGAGCGAGGGCGACGTGGAGATCCCGCGCCTGCACCGGGAGATTCCCGAGCTGGCGTACCTCGGCGGCCATCGGCTCGGCGAGCTCCTCGACATCGAGCGCCGGGCCACGGCGGGGGCGCTCGCGCGGCGCGGCCGGCCGAACATGACGCTCACGCTCGATCGCGTCGACCCGTTTCATCTCGGCGCGCTGTTCATGTTCCTCGAGCTGGCCACGGCGTACGCGGGACGGCTGTACGGCGTGAACGCGTTCGACCAGCCCGGTGTGGAGCTCGGTAAGCAGTTCACGTACGCGATGCTCGGCCGCGCGGACGCGGACGCGGCGCGTCGCGAATGGGACCTTCTGCCCAAGCCCGATCCGAAGCGGATCGTCTGATCGCGGCGGAGCCGCGCGCGGGCTTGCGACCCCTCCCGCGCCCGGCGAGCTTCATCTGTATACACAACATCCCGCAGTCACCTGACCGCCGAGCGGCGGTTGCACATTCGTGAGGATTGCCATGTTCGATCTCGACACGCTCAACGCGTTGTTCGGCGATGCCGTGACGGTCGCCGACGGCCGAGTGGCCGTGAACCGGCCCGATGCCATCGCCGGCCCGCCGATGGACCAGCTGGTGCGCGCCGCCGTCTTCGGCGAAGGGGTGGAGCGCGAGTATGCCCGCTGGCTCGTCTGGGAGATCGGGCAGGCCGTCGGCGTGCAGCCAGCGTCGATCCACGACCTGTACATGGCCAGGGGCCGCGGCGAGATCGGTGGCTTCACCGTGCCGGCGATCAACCTGCGCGTCGTCACCTACGACGCGGCGCGCGCGATCTTCCGAACGGCGAGGTCGATCGACGCGGGGGCGTTCATCATCGAGATCGCCCGGTCGGAGATCGCCTACACGGGACAGCGCCCGCACGAGTACGTCGCGGTGATCGTCGCCGCGGCGCTGCGCGAGGGGTTCCGCGGGCCGGTGTTCATCCAGGGCGACCACTTCCAGGTCAACCACAAGAAGTACGCGGTCGATCCGCAGACCGAGGTGGACGCCGTGAAGCAGCTCGTGCGCGAGGCGGTGGGCGCCGGCTTCTACAACATCGACGTCGATACCTCCACGCTCGTCGACCTGAGCAAGAAGTCGCACGCCGAGCAGCAGAAGCTCAACTACGAAGTCGGCGTCGACATCCTCAAGGAGGTCCGGGCGAACGAGCCGACGGGCATCACGATCTCGGTGGGCGCCGAGATCGGAGAGGTCGGCACCGAGAACTCGACGGTCGAAGAGCTGCGCGCGTTCATGGACGGCTTCCTGACCGCGCTTCCGGCGGACCTCGCGGGCATCTCGAAGATCAGCGTGCAGAGCGGTACCTCGCACGGCGGCGTCGTGCTCGAGGACGGATCGATCGCCGACGTGAAGCTGGACCTCGACACCCTCGAGCTCCTGAGCCGCGTCGCGCGCGAGGAATACGGGTTGGCGGGCGCCGTGCAGCACGGCGCCTCCACGCTTCCCGAAGATGCGTTCCACAACTTCCCGAAGCGCGAGACCGCCGAGATCCATCTCGCGACGAACTTCCAGAACATGCTGTTCGATCAGATCCCGGATGGACTGCGCGCCGAGATCTACGCCTGGATCCGCGAGAACGCGAAGGACGAGCGAAAGGCGACCGACACGGACGAGCAGTTCTTCTACAAGTCGCGCAAGAAGGCGCTGGGGCCGTTCAAGCGGCAGCTCTGGGAGATGCCTGCCGACGTGATGCGGAAGGTGGAGAAGCTGTACGACCAGAAGTTCCGCTTCCTGTTCGACCAGCTGGCGATCGGCGGTACGCGCGACATCGTCGCGCGGTACGTGAAGCCGCCGGTGCTGCACCGCGCCATGCCGGCCGACGCGACGCCCGTCCACGCCGCGGCGCCCGACGACGCGGACCTGTCGGACTAGATGTCGACGAGCGCCGTCCCGGCCGACGCCGGCGTGCTCTGGCCGGTGGCGCTCCAGCGCGCCCTCGCCCGGGCCGCGCACGACGTGAAGGACGCGCTCAACGGCGTGTCGGTGAACCTCGAGGTCGTCCGCTCGCGCGCCAGCCGTCGCGACACCGCGGCCTCCGCCGTCGCGCCGTTCGCGGACGCGGCCGCGCAGCAGCTCGAACGGCTGACCGCGCTGCTCGACGCGGTGCTCGCGCTGGGCCGGAGTGAACGTGGACCGGCCGACGTGGGTATCACCCTGCGGCGCGTCGCCGCGCTGTGCAGTGCGTCGAACGCCGCGAGCGACGCGCGCGTCACCGTGCGCGACGCACTCGATGGTGATTCGCGAACCAGCGTGGCGAGCGATGCCGTGCGCCTCGCGCTGACCGCTCCACTCCTCGACGCTGTCTCGAGCCGCCGCGGCGAGTCGCGCGAGGCGGTGGTGTGCGAGCTGACGGGCACGAGCGACACGCTCGTCGTGCGGCTGCTCGCCGACCGTCCCGTCCCGATGCCCGCCGAGGCCGCGGAGGTTCTCCGCGCCGCCGGCGTGCGCTGGACGGAGGCGGGGCACGATCTTTCTCTCGTCTTTCCACGGGCGTGATGCCCATGGGTCGCTCCTTGCCACATATCGAGACACGATGAAGCAGGCAAAGATCCTCATCGCGGATGACGAATCCGCGATCACGACCGGACTCAGTGCGATCCTCGAGGACGCCGGCTACGGCGTCGAGGTCGTCGCCGACGGACAGAAGGCGCTCGACAAGCTCACGGTGGACCGGTACGGCGTCGTGCTCGCCGATCTGAAGATGCCGAAGCTCGACGGACTGACGCTGCTCAGCGAGCTGCAGCAGCGGCAGATCCCGACCGAGTGCATCATCATCACCGGGCAGGCGACGGTGGACTCGGCCGTTCAGGCGATGCAGCAGGGCGCCTACGACTACATCGAGAAGCCGCTCAACGCCGAGAAGCTGAATCGCCTCAAGGCGCTCATCCCCAAGGCGCTCGACAAGTACGAGGTCGGGCAGAAGAACCGGGAGCTCGCATCGAAGCTGGAGGGGCTCACGCACTACGGTGAGCTGACCGGCCAGAGCGACTCGATGCGCTCGGTCTATCAGGTGATCGAGGCCGTCGCGCCGTCGTCGGCGAGCGTGCTGATCCTCGGCGAGAGCGGGACGGGCAAGGAGCTCGTCGCCCGCGCCCTGCACCAGAAGAGCGACCGGTCGAAGGGGCCGTTCTTCGCGCTCAACTGCGCCGCGCTGCCGAAGGAGATCCTCGAGAACGAGCTGTTCGGCCACGAGAAGGGCGCGTTCACCGGCTCGACGAACGAGAAGGCCGGCGCGTTCGAGATGGCCAGCGGCGGGACGATCTTTCTCGACGAGATGGCCGAGATGCCGACCGACATCCAGGTCAAGCTGCTGCGAGCCATCGAGACCCGGCAGATCCGCCGGCTCGGCGGCAAGCGCGAGATCAACGTCGACATCCGTATCGTCGCGGCGACGAACAAGAACCTGCAGAAGGCGATCGTCGACGGTGAGCTGCGTGAGGATCTGTACTATCGTCTCGCCGTGGTGGAGATCGACCTGCCGCCGCTCCGGGAGCGGGCCGACGACATCCAGCTGCTCGCCAACGAGTTCCTCAGCCGCTTCGCGCAGCAGAACGGGAAGTCGATCACCGGATTCGAAGACGCGGCGTGGGAGTGGATCATGAGCTACCACTGGCCGGGCAACGTGCGCGAGCTGAAGAACGCGGTCGAGCGCGCGGTGATCATGAGCCGCAGCTCGACGATCGGGCCCAACGACATCATCCCGCGCCATCTGCGGAGCGGCGATGGAATGCCGGCCGCGCTCACGATCCCGGTCGGCGCGACCGCCGCCGAAGCGCGGCGGCAGCTCGTCCTTCGCACGTTCGCGTCGACGAGCGGCGACGCGGAGCGCACGGCGAAGATGCTGGGCCTCTCGGAGCAGGAAGTGCGCTCCGAGCTCTTGATCCTGATGAACGGCGCGGGGGATGCATCGCCCGTCGCCGCGCCGGCCGAGACCGGCGTCGAAGCACCCGCGCCGCGTGCGGCGCGGCGACAGGAACCCGTTGCGACCCCCGCTCGCGCGGCGAGCAAGAAACCACCGGCCAAGAAGGGGCGCTGAGCGCCCCGCGAGGAACGCACATGCGGCATCACGATCACGACGATCCGTACATCGTCATCGAGAAGCACGACGGCGGGGTGAGCGACTTCCTCCTCGGTGCTCTGATCGGCGCCGGTGTGGCGCTGCTGTTCGCTCCGCGCTCCGGCCGCGAGACGCGGGCCGACATCGGTCGCCGCGCGCGCGCCGCGCAGGACCGCGTGCGAGACGTGGCCGAAGGGGTCACGGAACAGGTGGTCGACACCTTCGAGGGCGCCAAGTCTCGCATCGAGGAACAGCTCGAGACCGCTCGCTCGGCCATCGTCGCGAAGAAGGAGCAGGTCACGCGCGCGATGGAGGCGGGACGCGAGGCCGCCCACCAGGCCCGCACGGACTTGGAGCGCCGGCTCGCCGAGACGAAGGCGGCATACAACGCCGGTGCCGACGTCGCCCGGACCGGGCGCACGACCGCGCCCGTCAGCTCGAATGGAGACGCGGACGAAGACGCCTGAGCCGCTGGCGGAGGTACCGGCACCGCAGTTCGTCCCCCCACCTCGAGCGACGCGGTCTTTCCTCTCCAGACTCGGCTGGACGCTGCGCGACTACGCCGTGCGCGTCTGGGACAACGCCGGCGAGGACAACGTGCTGTTCCTCGCCGGCGGGATCGCGTTCAACATCCTGCTCGCCGCCGTCCCGTTCGTGCTCCTGCTCGTGTGGGGGTTCGCGCTGATCCTCCACAAGCAGCCGCTCGAGGCGAACCAGCTGGTCGTGCACTACATCGATCGCGTGCTGCCTTCGCACTACGAGAGCCCCGATGCCCCGTCCCACAAGCTGATCAGCGACGTCCTTGGCGCGCACACGAAGCTCGGGATCTGGAGCGCCGTCGGCTTCGTCTGGTTCTCCACACGGCTGTTCGGATCGCTGCGCACCGTGCTGGCCAGCGTGTTCGACATCGAGCAGGAGCGCGGGATCATCCAGGGGAAGATCTTCGACATCAAGATCACGCTCCTGTCGACCGTCCTGATCACCGCCAACACGCTCATCAGCACCTACGTGCTCATCGCGACCAAGACGAGCCGGCAGGTGCTGGTGGACCTCGGCATCCGCGAGGACGTGATGGGACAGGCGAGCGCGTGGGGCACCCATCTCGTCGGGAGCGTCCTCCTCTGCGTGATGTTCTTCGCGCTCTACAAGTTCCTGCCGATCCGACGGGTCCGCACCAAGACGGCGTGGGTCGCGGCGCTGTTCACCAGCCTGATGTTCGAGCTGGCGAAGGTGGCGTTCAACGTCTACGTCGACTCGTTCAACCCGGGGTCGCTCTACACAGGGGCTGCCGCGGCCGTCGTCGTGACGGTCTTCTGGGTCTACTACGCGGCCCTGATCTTCATCCTCGGGGGAGAAGTCGGGCAGGTCTACGAGCTCCGGCGGACGCGAAAACGGCAGCGCGAAGTGTTTCTCGACTGACGAGCAGAGCATTTGGCCCAATGGTTGCTTATGTGCGATAGCGAACGCGCAACCTCAGGGAGGCCACCCATGCGCAAAGCGCTGCTCGGCGTAGCACTGCTCGTATTGCCTGTCGCCGCGTGCAAGAAGACGGGCGAGAACGAGTACCAGGTGAAGACGCCGGATGTGAACGTCTCGACGGACTCGCACACCGTGCGGACGCCGGACGTGGATGTCGGAACGAAGACCGACACGATCAACACGCCGGTCGTCGGCACGAAGAAGGACACCGTCGTGATCGACAAGCCGGTCGTCGGCACCAAGCAGACCGAGGTCAAGACGCCGACGGTGAAGGTGACGAAGCCCTAGTCGCGCGGCGCGACGCCCGTCGGTTGGGCGGCGCATCGGTTCACGGCCGGCCTCGGGATGCTCCTGCATCCCGAGGCCGGCCGCCATGCGTCTAACCCCGACCCGGCGAACCGTCTAATCTTCGTCCATGCCGACCCCTTCGTCCGTCATCGACCTCCGCTCCGACACGGTGACCCGTCCGACCGCCGCGATGCGGCGGGCGATGGCGGAGGCGGAGGTCGGCGACGACGTGCTCGACGGCGATCCGACCGTGCGACGCCTCGAGGCGCAGGTGGCAGCGATGCTGGGGAAGGAAGCGGGCTTGTTCTTCCCCAGCGGCACGATGGCCAATCAGTCCGCGGTGTGGGTCCACACCAGACCCGGCACCGAGGTCCTGCTCGACGCCGGCGCGCACATCGTCAACTGGGAGATGGCCGGAGCCGCGGCGCTGGCCGGCGTGCAGGTGCGCCCCGTCTCGGCCGGCGATGGGCGCGCCGTCGCGTCCGCGCTCGACCTGGAGCGGGCGCTGCGTCCGCGCTCGCCGCATGCGCCGCTCGCCACGCTGCTCTGCGTGGAGAACACCCACAACGGTGCCGGCGGGATGGTCGCGTCGGTCGGCGAGCTCGCCGCGATGCGCGATGTCGCCGGCGCGGCCGGCCTTCCGGTTCACATGGACGGCGCCCGGTTGTGGAACGCGCACGTGGCGACGGGAACCTCCCTCGCCGACTTCGCCCGCACCGCCGACACCGTGATGCTGAGCTTCTCGAAGGGGCTCGGCTGCCCGGTCGGCGCGATCCTCGTCGGAGACGCGGAGCTCGTGGCGCGCGCGCACATGGTGCGGAAGCGATTGGGGGGCGGGATGCGGCAGAGCGGTATCCTCGCCGCCGCCGCTCTGCACGCGCTCGAGCATCATCTCGAGCGCCTGGCCGAGGATCACGCCACGGCGCGCCGGTTCGCCCAGCTCGTCGCGGGCGCCACGGGCGCGCGTGTCGTGGCTCCCGACACGAACATCGTGATGGTGGACCTCCCCGAGGG
>Ga0070675_100003508_pt1 | contig 11895 bp, 15 predicted proteins | sample KBSM43metaG_FD_65343 | JGI IMG/M metagenome (GOLD analysis project Ga0070675, IMG submission 65343) | Miscanthus rhizosphere microbial communities from Kellogg Biological Station, Michigan, USA - KBS M4-3 metaG | ecosystem: Host-associated > Plants > Roots > Rhizosphere > Soil ...
CCATCGAGCCGGCGCTCGCGTCGTGCCGCGCGCAGCTCGCCGGCGGCATCTTCACCGTTTCCGACGAATCGGGCGATGCGCAGCGCTTCACCCAGGAATTGGCGCGCATGGCGGAGGCGCGCGGCGTCAAGTTCCGCTGGGGAATGGCGATCGAGTCACTGGCCGCCGAAGGCGACGCAATGACCGGCGTGCGCTGCATCAACGCGGAACATCGCAAGGAAGTGCTCAAGGCCGACGCGTACGTCCTCGCGCTGGGCAGCTACAGCCCGTTTCTTCTGAAGCCGCTCGGTGTGCCTTGTCTCATCTATCCGGCCAAGGGCTACTCGGCGACGATCGCCATCGAAGACCATCGCGGCGCGCCGACGGTATCGCTGACCGATCTTGCATGGAAGATCGTGTTCACCCGCCTTGGAGATCGGTTGCGCGTCGCCGGCACGGCGGAGCTGTCCGGTTACAACAAGGACCTCAATCTGGTGCGCTGCGAGGCGCTGTTGCGGCGCACCTTCGAACTGTTTCCCGATGCCGGCGACCGCGAAAGCGCGCAGTTCTGGACGGGCCTGCGGCCGGCCACGCCGTCGAACGTCCCGCTGGTGGGCGGCACGCGGTACACAAACCTTTTCCTGGACACCGGACACGGCACGCTGGGCTGGACGATGGCGTGTGGTTCGGGCCGTGCGCTCGCGGACGTCATCGCGGGCCGAAAGCCTGGTGTGGAATTTGCATTTGCAGGCACCCCGGCAACCTGACAGGCACGGTGTCCCCTTGAATCCCTTCGCACCCGAAAATCTGGCCCGATTCACCCGCGCGCAGGCGGCGCTGACCCACCTGGGCATCAGCGCCCTGGTGGCAGCGGCCATCTTCGCGCTTATGTTGTTCGTCTGGTATCCAAGCCCGTACTTCGCGGCCGCCGGCGGCGCGACCCTGCTGACGCTTCTCATCGGCGTCGACGTCGTCTTAGGACCGTTGCTTACGTTCGTCGTCTTCGATCCGGCCAAGAAGAGCCTGATCTATGATCTCGCGGCCATCGTGATGCTGCAGGTTGCAGCGCTTGTCTACGGCGTTCACGTGATGGCTTCGGCGCGCCCGGCGTTCGTCGTCTACCTGCGCGGCGGATTCGACGTCGTGTCGGCGAATGACGTCGTGACCGAAGGCATGGCGCAGGCGCGGCTCCCGGAATTCCAGTCGGTGCCGCTCACCGGGCCGCGTCTGGCCGCGGCGCGTGTCCCTGTCGATCCAGGGGCGCAGTTGCAGATCAGCCTGGAAGCCATGACCGGCGGCCCCGACCTCACGGCCTATCCCCGGTACTACATTCCCTATGCGACGGCGTCGCGGGAAGCGGCGGCAAGCGGCAAGCCGCTGGCGAAGCTTGCACAGGCGAGCCCGAAAAATGCCGCCGAGGTCGCGAAGCTCGCCGGATCGTCGGGCAAGTCCTTGGACGACCTGGTCTACCTGCCGTTGCACGCCCGCGCCGCCCCAATGGCGATCGTTCTCGACAAGGCGAGGGGCGACGTGGTCGGCGTTCTGCTGCTGGATCCGATTTGACGGCAACCACTTGAAACCGCCTGGCGCCCGGAAATGAAATTCTGCACTGCGACGCTGCGAAACCACGCACTTGCGGCGATGGTGCTGCTGGCGTGCACCGGAGCGCAGGCAGCCCTGCTGGTCGACGCGTCATGGATCCTGCCCACGCCGGACCGCGCGTCGACCGCCGCATACATGTCGATCACCAGCACCGAGAGCGCGGTCCTGAAAGGAGCCAGGTCGACGGTCGCGACCAGTGTCGTGATTCGTTCGGGCGCAACCGGCGCGAGGATCTATCCGCGGCTGGCGCTGCCCGCCGGCGTCCCGGTGGTGCTCGCGCCCGATGCGTTCCATCTGGTGCTGCGCGGGCTGGCCCACCCGCTCAATCCCGGCGACCGCGTGCCGATAGTGCTGACGATCGAACTGGAGAGCGGCGCGTTGCAGGAACACACAGTCAACGCCGAGGTGCGCGCACGTGCGCCGGCCGCCGACGCGAGGCCTGCGCGCAAATAGTGATTCGGCAGGAGCCCGTATAATCGATTGTTTTTCCGGGCACCCATGCGTCCTCCAAAGTTCCTTGCCGCGTTCCTTGCCGCGGTGCTCGTCGCCGGCACGACCTGCCATGCGCAGATCGTCGTCGCGGCAAATACGGCCGGCCCCGCCGCCACCGCGCTCCCTGCGCCAACGATTGCCGCCGCCGCGCATCTGCTGCTGGACGTCACGAGCGGGCAGACGCTCGGGCAGGCCAATGCCGATGAACGCCGCGATCCGGCGTCGCTGACCAAGCTCATGACGGCGTATATCGTCTTCGGCGCGCTGCGCGCGAAGACCATCCAGCCGTCGCAGATGGTCAACGTGTCGCAGCGTGCGTGGCGCGCGGAGGGCTCACGGATGTTCATCGAGCCGCGGCGCGCGGTCAGCGTGGACGAGCTCGTGCATGGCATGATCATCCAGTCGGGCAACGACGCGTCGATCGCGCTTGCCGAGTTGGTCGGCGGCAGCGAAGAAGCGTTCGTCGCGCGCATGAACGCGGAAGCTGCGCGACTGGGGATGACCAGCACGCGTTTTGCCAATGTGACCGGGCTGTCTGCCCCGGAGCACTACTCGACCGCGGCGGACTTGGGCAAGTTGGCCAGCGCGGTGATCACCGACTACCCGGAGTACTACCCGCTCTACGCGCAGAAGGAGTTCCGCTACAACAACATCACGCAGCCCAACCGCAACCGCCTACTCTGGACCGATCCCAGTGTCGATGGCATGAAGACAGGGCACACCGAGGCCGCGGGGTGGTGCCTCATCGCCTCGGCAAAGCACGGCGAGCGACGCGTGCTGGCCGTCGTGCTCGGCGCGAGGTCGGATGCCGCGAGGGCGGCGGAAGCGCAAAAGCTGTTGACCTGGGGGATGCAGGCATTCGATACCGTGCAGCTCTATCAGGCGGGCACGACGATTGCGACGCTGCGCGTGTGGAAGGGGACCCGCGACGAATTTCCCGCCGGTTTCCTGGCCGATCGCTACCTGACGCTGCCCAAAGGCAAGGCCGACAAGCTCGCACTGGCGATGGACGTGCAGCAGCCGCTGCTCGCGCCGATCCCCCGGGCGCAGCGCGTGGGGACCGTGAAGGTGACGCTGGAAGGCCGACCCGTGGCCGAGTTTCCGCTGATCGCGCTCGAGGACGTGCCGGCGGCCGGGCTTATCGGGCGGGCGTGGGATACGATCCGCCTCTGGTTCAAACGCACGTGAAATCCGCCGCCGCGTGCGGCGCCTGAGCAATCCAATGGAGCGCACAACGACCATGTTCGACGCCGACCAGATTGTCTGCCTCAACGGCGAATTCATCCCATTGGGCGAGGCCAAGGTATCAGTACTGGACCGGGGCTTCATCTTCGGCGACGGCGTTTACGAGTTGATTCCCGTGTACGCGGGCGAGCCGTTCCGCCTGCCGCATCATCTCGCGCGGCTGCAGCGCAGCCTCGACGGCATCGGCCTCCCCAATCCGCATACCGACGCGCAATGGGAAGCGCTCGTGCGTTCGCTGATCGGGCGCCAGCCCTACGCGAACCAGGGCGTCTACTTCCAGGTCACGCGTGGCGTGGCCAAGCGCGATCACACGTTCCCCAAAGACGCGACGCCCACCGTGTTCATGATGAGCAATCCGCTCGCGACACCATCGCGCGAAGTCGTGGAGCAGGGCGTCGCCGTGGTCACGGCCGACGACAATCGCTGGCATCGGTGTGACTTGAAGACGATATCGCTGATGGGAAACGTGCTGATGCGCCAGCTTGCCGCGGATCATGGCGCGGTCGAAACGGTGATGTTCCGCGACGGGTTCCTTACCGAGGCCTCCGCGTCGAACGTTCTGGTCGTGATCGATGGCGCAATCGTCATTCCGCCGAAAGACAACCTGATCCTGCCGGGAATCACCTACGACGCGACGATGGAATTCGCGCGCGAGGCCGGCATTCCGCTGACGGTGAGGCCGGTCCCGCGGGCCGAGGCGCTCGCCGCGCAGGAGATGTGGCTGTCGTCATCGACGAAGGAAGTGATCGCGGTCACGACCGTCGACGGCAAGCCGTTCGCGGGCGGCCAGCCCGGACCGGTGTTCCGCCGGATGTGGGAAATCTTCCAGTCCAAGAAGCCGAAGGCGCACTGAGGCGGCGAGCGTCAGCCCTCCGGCACCGCCGCCACCGACCCGAACCGGCCGTGGTGGAAGACGAGCCCGTTGCCGCTGGCGCGTTCGCAGGTCGCGACTTCGCCGATGAAGATCCGGTGATCGCCTGCGCGATGCTGCGCGTGATGCACGCATTCGAACCACGCGGCGCAGCCGTCGATCAGCGGCGCATCCGCCCAACCCATCCGGTAACTGACGCCGGCGAAGCGATCCTCGTGGGGCCTTGAGAACCGCCGCGCCAGTTCCGTCTGCCCGGCCGCCAGCACGTTGACGCTATAGCGCTGCGCCGCCTCGAAGGCCGGCAGGCTGGCCGAGCGCCGCGACAAGCTCCACATGACAAGCGGCGGGTCCAGCGAAACCGAGTTGAAGGAATTGGCGGTAAGCCCGACGTAGCGGCCATCGCCGGTTCGCGCACAGATGATCGTCACGCCGGTCGCGAACTCCCCGAGCGCGTCGCGGAACTGCCTTGAGTCGAAAGCCTGCGGTGGATGGACCGGCTGGCCCGGAGTCGGCATGGGGAGGGTTGGACGGCGTAGCGGTCGCCCGCGCGCCGCAGCTTGGACTCGCCGATGGTAGGCGGCAGGGTGCGCGGTGTCAAAGGATGAGGCTTTCTCCTACACCCGCCGCCGCCACAACTTGCTAGAATTTCGCGACTGCGGTGCCGAAGGCATCGACCGCACGGGACATCGTCAACACCGGAATGGGGGGCGAAGTACCATGGCCGAAGCACTCCGTCATTTCATCGCGAGCCGATACGGCGGCCGCAACGTGCCCGTCACGCTCGTGCTGCCGGACGGCGTCCGCGTGCCGCTGTCGCCCACGCCTGCCGTGGAGGTCGTGGCGCGCTCGTGGAACGGGATGCGCGCCTTGGCCAAGCCGGCCTTGGGATCGCTTGCGCGCGCCTACGTCCATGGCGACCTCGACTTCACCGGCAGTTCGCAGCGCATGCTTGCGATCGCCGAGTCCATGGTGGGCACCGTGCAGCACGAGCGCGATCGGGCGCAGGCGCGCATCAAGGCGTGGCTGCACCGCAAGCGCGACATGCGCCGCAACATCGCCCATCACTACGACGTATCCAACGCGTTTTACCGGCTGTGGCTGGACGAGCGGATGGTCTATTCGTGTGCGTACTTCCGCCACGACGGTGATTCCCTCGACGCGGCCCAGGTGCAGAAGCTCGACCACATTTGCCGCAAGCTGCGCCTCGCTGCCGGCGAGCATTTCCTCGACATCGGCTGCGGATGGGGCGCGCTCCTGTTCCATGCGGCGGAGCGCTATGGCGTGGAGGCCACGGGCATCACGTTGTCGCAAAACCAGTTCGATCACGTGACGCGGGAGATCGCCGCGCGCGGCCTTGCCGGGCGCGTGCATGTGGAGTTGCGCAACTACCTCGACCTGCCCGACGCTGCGCAATACGACAAGGTCGCGAGCGTGGGCATGTTCGAGCACGTCGGGCTGCGCCGTTTTCCGGATTATTTCGGCAAGATCCACCGCGTCCTGAAGCCCGGCGGCCTCGTGCTCAATCACGGCATCACGCTCAACTCCGTCAGCGCCCAGAACCTGGGCAGCGGCATCAGCGATTTCGTCGAGGACTACGTCTTTCCGGGAGGGCAACTCACGCACATTGCTCGCGTCATCGAGGGCATGGCGGAACAGGGGCTCGAACCCGTCGACGCCGAATCGCTGCGCGAGCATTACGCGAAGACGCTGTGGCACTGGGTGGACCGTCTCGAAGCCCACGCGGATGCGGCGCGAGCCGAGGCCGGCGACGAGCGCTATCGGATCTGGCGCATCTACATGGCAGGGTCGGCGCACGCCTTCGACCGCGGGTGGCTGTCGTTGTGGCAGGTGCTGGCGGGCAAGGCGCACGCCGACGGCCGCCTGCCGCACCCGCTCACGCGCGACTACATGTACGCGAGCGACCCAGGCACCTGACGCGGCTCGAGCGCGGCCCGGCGATAGCGACCGGACCTCTGAAGCGGGGTCCGGGTTGCAACACGGACACGCCGCCCGCATATTGGCGGGATCGCCGGGTTCTGCACTCAATCCTTGGACCCGGCCGGAGATCGCCATGACGAAAATCGACACCACGCTCGACGCCCTGCATACCGAAGAACGCGAATCCGCGCTCGTTTTCCCGTGCACGTTCCCGATCAAGATCATGGGGCGCACGCAAGACGGGTTCGCCCAGGCGGTCGCCGACGTCGTATGCCGGCACGCGCCCGACTTCGATCCGTCGGCGCTGGAGATGCGCGCGTCCAAGGAAGGCAACTGGCTGTCGTTCACCGCGACGGTCAACGCCAACTCGCGGGAGCAGCTCGACAACCTGTACCGGGAACTGGTCGCGCATCCGATGGTGAAAATGGTGCTGTAGGTCGCGGGGGCGGGGGTTGCGGACCCATTGTTTCTAGAGCAAACTGACGGCTGGAAACTTTCTCCGTGAATCCCGCGCCCCAACCCCTTCGCGTACCCCTGTCCGAGGCCGCCGTGCTGAGCAAGGCCGCAGTTCGCGCGGCCCGGCTGCTCGAGTTGACCCAGCGCGACGTCGCCGCCGCGCTCGGCGTATCGGAAGCGACCGCCTCGCGCCTGTTCGCCGGCAAATACCTGCTGTCACCGGACCACGCCAAGGAATGGGAGCTGGCGCGCCTGCTCGTACGCATGTTCCGGTCGCTGGACGCACTCTGGGGGCACGAGGAAACGGCGCGTACATGGCTGGCCAGCGACAACCTGGCCTTGGCGGCCCGGCCCCGGGACCTGCTGCGTTCGGTCGAAGGGATGGTCCGTGTCGTCGCGTACCTGGACGCCGCGCGCGGTCGCGTCTAGCGCCGCGGCCTTCGCCGGCGACGTGTGGCGCGCGGTCGAGGCGCAGCACGTCGTCTCGACGCGGGCGCTGGTCGACACGCTCGACGAGCAGCACGTGCTCGAGCGTGTCCTCGACGAGGGCAAACCGGCCGTTCCCGAAGGCGCCGGTCGCCTGCACTACCTGCTCTTCACGCCGTTTCGCTATGCGCCTCCAGCGGGCGGGTCGCGTTTTCGCGGTCCCACCGACGCGGGCGTTTTCTATGCGGCGGACGAACGACGCACCGCGTGCGCCGAACTAGGCTACTGGCGCTGGCGGCACCTGCTCGATGTGCCGGCATTGCAGGCGATGCCAACGCGGCCGCAGACGGTTTTTCGCGCCAGGCTCGCGACGCGCGCAGTCGACCTGCGCGAAGCACCGTTCCGGCGTGATCGCGCGACGTGGACGCAGCCGAACGACTACCGCGGATGCCAGCGCTTCGGCGTGACCGCCCGCGAGGCAGGTGTGGGCGCCATCCGCTATGAATCCGTGCGCGATCCGCAGCACGGTGGTTGCTGCGCCGTCCTGACGCCGCAGGCGTTCGCGCGACCTTCTCCGCTCGAGCAGCAGACGTGGATGCTGTCCGTCGCGCGCGATCGCGTGGTATGGCAGCGCACGCACGCGCTGGCGCGCGAGGAACACGAGTTCTCGGCGGCCCTGTGGAGCGCGCGGACATGATGCCGGCGACCGCGGATCTGGCGACGGGCGTAGTGATCCGGAGCCTCGGCCGCACCGACTACGAGGCGACGTGGCGCGCGATGCAGGCGTGCACCGACGGGCGCGACGCGGCCACGCCGGATCAGATCTGGCTCACCGAGCACCCGCCGGTGTACACGCTGGGACTTGCGGGCCGCCGCGAGCATCTGCTGCGCGACAACGGCATTCCCGTGCTCAAGGTCGACCGGGGCGGACAGATCACCTACCACGGCCCCGGACAGCTCATCGCGTACACGCTGTTCGACCTGAAGAGAGCTCGGTTGGGGGTTCGCGACATGGTCAGGCGCATCGAAGCATCGGTGGTACAATGGCTTGATTCCGTTGGGATTTCCGCTTACGGCAAGGGTTCGGCCCCGGGTGTGTATGTGGCGACCGGTCTGGGTGAGGCGAAAATCGCGGCGCTGGGACTCAAAGTGCGCAACGGCTGCACCTATCATGGGCTCGCGGTGAACATCGCGATGGATTTGGCGCCGTTCGCCGATATCGATCCCTGCGGCTTTCCGGGCCTCGCAGTGACGCAGCTTGAGGAGTTCGGAATTGCGCGAAGCGTGGAAAGGGCCGGCGCGGAACTGGCGCCGATCATGGCAGCGCATTTGAGTCAACGATGACCAGCGAATCTCCTCCCGTCGCCGCAACCGCCAACGCCGCCGGTGTGAAGCACCAAGGCGCGGCGAAGACCGCGAGAATTCCCATCAAGGTCGTCGCTGCGGAACGGCTGCCCAAACCCGAATGGATCCGCGTCCGCGCGTCGTCCAGCCCTCGCTTCAACGAGATCAAGAAGATCCTGCGCGAGAACAGCCTGCACACCGTGTGCGAAGAAGCGTCGTGCCCGAACATCGGCGAGTGCTTCAGCAAGGGCACGGCGACGTTCATGATCATGGGCGACATCTGCACGCGCCGCTGTCCGTTCTGCGACGTCGGCCATGGCCGTCCGCTGCCGCTCGACGCGAACGAGCCGATCAACCTGGCGAAGACGATCGCGGCGCTCAAGCTCCGCTACGTGGTGATCACCAGCGTCGACCGCGATGACCTGCGCGACGGGGGCGCTGCACATTTCGTCGACTGCATCCGCGCGGTGCGCGCGCATTCGCCGGCCACGCAGATCGAGGTGCTGGTCCCCGACTTCCGCGGACGCCTGGACCGCGCGCTGGCGATACTGCGCGAAGCGCCACCGGACGTGATGAATCACAACCTCGAGACGGTGCCGCGACTGTACAAGCAGGCGCGCCCCGGTTCCGACTACGCGCACTCGCTGGCACTGCTGCGCGACTTCAAGGCGTTGTTCCCGAACCTTCCCACCAAGTCCGGGTTGATGGTGGGCCTGGGCGAAACCGACGACGAGATCCTCGCCGTCATGCGCGACATGCGCGCGCATCACATCGATATGCTGACGATCGGCCAATACTTGCAGCCGACGCAAGGGCACCTGCCGGTGCTCCGCTACGTGCATCCGGATACGTTCAGGATGTTCGAGCGGGAAGCGAACGCGATGGGCTTCCGGCACGCCGCGGTCGGCGCGATGGTCCGCTCGTCGTATCACGCGGACAAGCAGGCCGAGGAAGTGTTGGCAGAGGCACCCTAGCGCGCGGTCGGGTCGGCACCCTTCGGCCACAGCAGCCACATCCGGCCGTCCTGCAGCATGCGGCCGGCTTCTCTTCCGGCCTGCGGGCCGAATCCCCAGAAGTAGTCGGCGCGCACCGCGCCACGAATCGCGCCGCCAGTGTCTTGCGCCATCACCAGACGCTGCAGCGGAGTCTTCGACAACGGCATCGTTGTGGCGAGGAAGACGGGTGCGCCCAGCGGAATGGCGCGCGCATCGACGGCGATCGTGCGTTCTGCGAGCAGCGGCACGCCGAGCGTACCGATCGGGCCGTCAATGCGCGCTTCGGGTGATCCGGGCGTCGCGGACGGCACTTCACGAAAGAACACGAAGCTCGGATTTTCGTCGAGCAACGCGCGCGTTTCCGCCGGGTGTGCCTTCACCCACGCACTGATGCCCTGCATCGACGCGCGTTCGCGCGGCAGGTCGCCGCGGTCGATCAGCACTCGCGCAATCGAACGGTATGGGTGGCCGTTCTGGTCGGCGTATCCCAGGCGAATCACCGATCCGTCGGCCAATTCGACGCGGCCCGACCCCTGGATCTCGAAGTAGAAGGCCTCGACGGGATCTTCGACGTAGACAAGGGTTTTTCCAGTGACAGGGATGCCGCCGCGCTCGATGTCCGCGCGGGTCCAGTAGGGCACGACCTTCTTTCCGTCGACGCGCGCACGCACGCGCTTATCCTTGAGCTCCGGGTACAGCTCAGACAGCTCCACGGTAAGCAGGTCGTCGGGTGGCGCGTACAACGGCACGGCGAACTGCGGTGTGCGTTCGCGCGAACCCTTGAGCAGCGGTTCGTAATATCCGGTGACGCGCCCCACGTCGCGGCCATCGGTGTCGGCGACGCGGTATGGGATAAACTGCGATTCGAAGAAGGCGCGGACAGCGGCAGCGTCGGTTGCAACGACTAGTTCCGAGGCGGCGCACGGCGCCTGCCAGAGTTCCCGGGTCTTCGCATCGGCGAGCAATGCGCGGCAGCCGATCCGAAACGCGGGCCATGCAGCCTCGACAGCATCGCTGTTCCAGCCGGGTACGTCCGCCCACGCCGCGGGCGTGAAGACCGGCCGCGTAACTGCCGCAGGCGTAGCAGGTGGAGGCGGCGCCGCGATCGGCGGAACGGCGACGGGCGGCGTCGGCTGCGGCGCGACCGGGACCGTTTGACACCCTGCGAACAGCAGGCAGGACAACGCCAGCGCAGGCGCAAATGCGCGTGCCGCGCCGGGAAAGGTCATAGCCATGGAATGGTTCTTCATCGAGGCGCTCGTCGCATTGGCGGTGGCCATCGGCATCGTGTGGTGGACCATGGCGCCACAGAAGAAGCGCGACGGGAAATCCAGCGCCGCGCGCAAGGCGAAGCCCTAGTGCAGTGTGCGCGGAACGGACAGCGTAAACAGGGGGATGGGCGCGTCAAAGGCCTTCCCGTCCACAGCCATCATCTGGTAGCTTCCCTGCATGGTGCCCACGTTCGTCGGGATCGAGGCGCCGCTGGTGTATTCGAAGGACTCACCGGGTTTGAGTACAGGCTGCTGGCCGACGACACCGAGGCCCTTGACCTCCTGCACTTTGTGGTCGGCATCGGTGATGATCCAGTGCCGGCTCAGCAGTTGGGCGGCGACGTCGCCGGTGTTCGTGATCTTGATCGTGTAAGTGAAGACGTACTGGTCCTTCGCCGGGTCGGATTGATCCGCGAGGAACCTCGCCACAGGCTCCACCGTCACTTCGTATCGTTTGCTCTCCGCCATGCCTAGCTCGATCATTTCGCACCCAACCTGCCCACGCGGATTATAGCCCGATGCCCACGACCTTCAGGATTGCGCCGTCGTTGCTGTCCGCGGATTTCTCGCGCCTGGGCGAGGAAGTGCGCGCGGTCGTCGCGGCGGGCGCAGACATGATTCATTTCGACGTGATGGACAATCATTACGTTCCCAACCTGACGATCGGTCCGCTGGTTTGCGCAGCGATCAAGCCGCACACCAGCGTGCCGATCGACGTGCATTTGATGGTCAAGCCGGTTGATCGCATCGTTCCCGATTTCGCCAACGCAGGCGCCTCGATCATCAGCTTTCATCCGGAAGCGTCCGAGCACGTCGACCGCACGATCGGGCTCATTCATGACCATGGCGTCAAGGCAGGTCTCGTGTTCAATCCGGCCACGCCCCTCGATTGGCTGATGCACGTGATCGACAAGCTCGACCTCGTTCTCATCATGTCGGTGAATCCTGGATTCGGCGGCCAGGCGTTCATTCCCCATGCGCTGGACAAGCTGCGCGCGGCGCGCAAGCTGGTGGACATGGCGCAGCAACGCACGGGCCGGTCGATCATGCTCGAGGTCGACGGCGGCGTGAAGGTCGACAACATCGCCGAGATCGGCGCGGCGGGCGCGGACACATTCGTCGCCGGGAGCGCGATATTCGGTGCCGCGGACTACCGCGCGACGATCAGCGCGATGCGCGCGGCGCTGGCCGCGCAGGGCCGCTAGACCTCGCCAGTGACTGCGGGCGATGCTATGATCGATCGCATCGGCTCGGCTGCGTCGTGTGGCCGCACCGA
>Ga0070675_100003510_pt1 | contig 11892 bp, 8 predicted proteins | sample KBSM43metaG_FD_65343 | JGI IMG/M metagenome (GOLD analysis project Ga0070675, IMG submission 65343) | Miscanthus rhizosphere microbial communities from Kellogg Biological Station, Michigan, USA - KBS M4-3 metaG | ecosystem: Host-associated > Plants > Roots > Rhizosphere > Soil ...
TTCTCTCCGGCGCGCAGTTCGTCGTCAGTCCTGCCGTGAATGCCGAGACGGCGCGTCTCTGCAACCGCTATCAGGTACCGTATATGCCGGGTACGGGAACGGTGAAAGAGATCATCGAAGCGATGGAACTTGGCGCGGAGATCATCAAAATCTTCCCGAGCGAAGGGCTTGGACCTGGTTTTGTGAAAGCCGTGCGAAGCCCCTTGCCGCAGGCGCAACTCATGCCGACGGGCGGAGTGAGTCTCGATAATGTGACCGACTGGATCAAAGCAGGCTGTATTGCCGTTGGTGTGAGCGGCCACCTAACCGGATACAAGACAGCAAGCGATTCGAAGCTCATTACAGATACCGCGAAACAATTTCTCGCAAAGATCCGAAAGGCGCGTGCTTGAACCCGGTGAGAAAGGTTGTAACGTTCGGAGAGTTGATGTTGCGACTCGCCGCCCCGGGAACCGAGCGCCTGCTGCAAACGCCGCGGCTCGATGCCACATTCGGCGGAAGTGAAGCTAACGTCGCGATTGGCCTTTCGCTTTTTGGCGTCCCGGCTTCCCACGTCACGGTATTGCCCGATCAAAATCCACTCTCCGACATGTGCATCGGAGAACTTCGCCGGCATGGGGTCGATACTTCAGACATCGTCCGCAGCCAGGGACGGTTCGGCCTCTACTTTCTGGAATCAGGTGCGAACCAGCGCCCTCCCCGAATTCTCTACGATCGCGAAAACAGCGCCATGGCTTGGGCAAAGCTGGGAACGGTCAACTGGGACCCGATATTTCAGACGGCGGGCTGGTTTCACGTCTCCGAGATCACTCCCGCCATCAGTGCGTCCGCCGCTGACCTGACATTAGATGCCATGCGCAGAGCCAAGAAGGCAGGACTAACCGTTTCCTGCGATCTCAATCATCGGAAAAATCTCTGGAGATGGGGATCGGAGGCTCGAGACGTCATGCCGGCTCTGATGCGGTACACAGACATCCTCATCGGAAACAGGGAAACGCTCGATGTCGTGCTCGGAGTGACCGCAAAGGGAGACTTCAAGGCCGCCACGCGGAAATCGCTGAAGACTTATCCCAGCCTTAAGACCGTGGTGCTCACGCGTCGCGAATCCCGAAGCGCCTCGCACAATGGATGGTCCGCGTGTCTGGATGACGGGAAGACATTCCTGGAGAGTCGTCACTACGAGATCACTCACATGGTAGAACGCGTGGGTGGGGGCGACGCTTTTGATGCGGGATTGATCTACGGCTTGTTGATGCTCCCAACATTGCGGGAGGCGCTGGAATTCGCCTCCGCGACCGGCGTGCTGAAACACTCGATCCCCGGAGACTTCAGCCGCTCCACGCTGGAGGAAGTAAACACCCTCTTGAGAGACGGTGGCTCCGGCAAGGTACAGAGATAAAGAATCCCTCCTCGTAATCGTGCTTCTTACGGAACGCGCTTCAAGGTAACGGGGGCGGGGGCTCCACCGCCACCGCGTCGCTGACCGCCGCCAGCGCCCGCACCGCCCGGAGCGTCACCCGCAGGAGGTGCGCCCGCCGGAGGAGCACCGGCAGCAGGAGCGCCACCGCCTGCCGGGGGAGCGCCGCCAGCCGCGCCGCCGCGTCCAGGTACGCCGTTCGGAAATTCACGAGCCAGACTGATGGTGCTGTCATCCGTCATGTCGGCTGTCCAGTTCACCCTGAAGTCCTGGCCTTGGAGTTGACGAATGGTGTGCCACTTAGCCTGTTTCCCATTGATGGTACCTTCGGTGACCACGAGATCGGCACCACCTTCAAACATGCTCCCAGTGACCTTGGTGCCTTCTACTTTGAGGTCCAATCGAATAACGTTCCCGCCACCTCGACCACCACCGCCTCGACCACCGCCACCAGCGGGGGCACCCGCTGGGGCAGCACCACCTGCGGGGGGCGCAGCGGGGGCAGCTGGCGCAGCGGCAGGGGGCGCCGTCTCCCACTTACCTTGAAAGCTCTGTGCCGGTGCAACCGTCGCCAACAGGCAAAACATCGCCAGCAACGTCAAGAATCTGAACATTAGCTCCTCCTAAAGGCCGAAGAAAAGTTGCCCATTAAATCTGATTTTCTCAAGGATTTATCACAGCTAAGGGGCTGGGACCAATCGCTTAGTTTGCGGCGGGATGAATCTCGATGTAGTCGAGTGCCGCAGTCTCACCCTCGTTTGGAGTACCCTCAACCTGAATCTCATCACCCCCACGCAAGGCGAGGCCCTCGATGATCCGGCGTGCTGAGGAGCCGCTGTCCACGCGACGGCTCGGCACGCGATCCGCGCCGGTCCATTCGGCGACGAGCTGCCCCGCAACGCGCACGCGATATCGCGCGATCCCGTTGTTCACGTCGAAGTAACGAACGGTGAGGTCGTACGAGCCGGGTTGCCCATTGAACTTGAACGTCGCGGTGCAGGTACTTCCAGCCGGGCATTCCACTGCCGATTCACCGGAAGCGGTTTCAAACGGAGTAACGGACAGAACTCGATAGCCGGTAAGTGATGCAGACTCGGCCTCAAGGCGGCCAGGGTAATTCCCGACTCGGCCCCGTGCATCGGGAACCTTCGAGGCCTTATAGAACCACCCGTTCACGGCGTCGCGCCACACGATCGCCTGTCCCGCCTGATATTTCAGTTGTGCAAGCACTTCCTCATAGCGGCGATCGTCTACGCGCCCCATAAGCGATTTCCACTCGGCCACGTATTTCTCGACGGTCTCGGCTCCCTCATAGTGCGAGTCGTAGATGAACTGAATGACCGTCTTCCCCGACTTCAACTTCTGTGTGTACGGCACGTGATGCATGAACAGGAGGAGATCGTCCGGAGTGTTTTCGACAGTCTCATAGATCTTTGCCACTTCCGGCCGATACTGTCCGGCGAAACCCGTGCCTGTGGCGACGCTGCGATCCATCCCCACGCCTTGCTCATCGGCACGATGCCACTGTCCCCATCCATTGCGTTCTGAAGCTTCAACAGCGACTCCGAAATGGTTTCCCACGATATCCGTCAGCGTCTGCAGTCCCAGCGGGCCGGTGTAGTTTTCGTAGGTTCTCCATGATGTCAGCTGGATGCGAGCGATCGTCTCGACGACTTTGGGGTCGTTGCCGAAAGTGAGACGCGCCCACTCCTCAACAATCTGCTTCGAACTCAAATCGGGATTCCACGCGAGGCGGCCAAACCCGTAGAGGTTCGCCTGCGACATATGATTGCCGTACCAGCTGTCGTCCAGCCCGACGTTGGAAACTCCAACGAAGCCGCCGGATGGCCGGCCGAACGTCTTTCCCGTTACGAGCGCTTTGACCGGCGTCGAACCTCCGGGTCGCGCCCTCATATCGAAATCGAGAACTTCCTTCCACATCGGCACCAGGAACACGGTGTGCCTTGCCTGCCCCATGTACTCCTGCGTGATCTGCAGTTCAATCACCTGGTTGGTCTTCTCGAGAGTGCCGAACAACGGCGACGCCGGCTCACGGACCTGATAGTCGATAGGGCCATTTTTGATCTGGATGAAAACGTTGTCGTCGAACTTGCCATCCAGGTCTTTGAAGTTGTCATAGGCAGCGCGCGCGCGATCGTTCTTCAGATTGCGCCAGTCCATTCGGTTGTCGTACACGAAGCCACGATAGAAAAAGAATCCGCCATGCGGTTTCAACGCGCGGGCAATCACGTTAGCTGCGTCCGCATGAGTACGACCGACAGCCGAAGGACCGACGCGTCCTTCGGAATCCGCCTTCAATACGAAACCGCCAAGGTCGGGAATGGCCCGATAAATCTCGTCGGCCTTGTTCTTCCAGAACGCGATGACTGCCGGATCAAGCGGATCGAATGTGGTCAACCCGCCAACCGTTCGGGGACTGCCGAAATCCACCGAGATGAGAACCTTCACGCCCCACGGCCGCAGCGCTTCCGCAACGCGAACGATCTGCGGAAGAAATTCCGGGGAAAGTACGCGCGGATCCGCGTTGACGTTGTTGATCGAACAACCATTGATACCCAGCGATGCCAGCATGCGTCCATAATCGGCAACGCGACTGAGATCCTGCCGCGCCCGCCCGTTTTCCCAAAAGATCGAGCGGCCGCCATATCCGCGTTCAATGGAACCGTCGAGATTCTCCCAGTGATTGATCCAACGGATCGGAGAATACGGAGCCTCTTTGAGATCAAGGTCCGCAACGGATTCGCCCATCGCGATTCTGCGAAGTAAGGCAAATGAACCGTAGAGAACTCCGAGGTCATTCTGCGCCGCGATGACGATAAATCGAGCACCGTTGTTCCGCACGGTTTTGATCCAGAAGCCGTCGGGCTCAACACTTCCTTCAGGCGCCAGTTGCGGTGCAGACTGTCGAATCTGGGCCAGCGTTCCAAGGACAAGCGCACCCTCGCCCGAAACGCGAGTTTCGATTCGCAACGTCCGATTCAGCATTCCCTGGACGCCGCGGACCAGTTCTTCCCTTGCGCTCTGAATCGGAGTTTCGGCACCAAGGGAGACAACGACAGAAGGAACCGCATCCCGATAGCGCCGGACTGCCGCATCGTCGAGCAGCGCATAACGCAACCACGCGTCATAACCACTCTCCGCCTGGAGAGCAGAAGGAATGAGAAGCAACAGAACTAAACTCAGTCCCCTGCGCATGGCTCCTCCGACTTCACTGATTCACTCCCGATGCCAGATAACCACCGTCCACCGCGATAGTCTGACCTGTAATGAAACTGGCGCCATCCGATGCCAGAAGGAGGGCGGCGCCAACCAGTTCCTCAGGCTTTCCAAACCGACCCATCGGGGTACGCATCAGCATTTCGTTCCCGCGCGGAGTGCCCATGATGAGTTTCATGTTGAGTTCCGTAGGAAAAACGCCGGGCACGATGGCATTCACGGAGATGCCGTCCCTGGCCCATTCACAGGCGAGACTTCGCGTGAGCGACAGCACCGCTGTCTTCGCTGCCGCATAAGCCGCCACCTGAAAGAAAGCGAGAAATGATCCCAGCGAAGCGATGTTGATGATCCTCCCACGACCACTATTCTTCAGGGGTTCATAGAAGGACTGGCAGGCTCTCAAGACACCCGTGAGATCCGTGTCCATCAGAGCCGCCCATTGTTCCTCAGACACACTCACCGTGGGCTGCTTGAACGTGACGCCTGCCGCATTGACGAGAACATCAATGCGGCCAAACTTTTCGAGGACCGCATCTCGAAGCGCATCAATCGATCCGCGCTGTCGAACGTCCGTGGTACGGCAAAGTGTCCGTTTCCCCGTCGTATCGATCTCGCGACACAAGGCAGAGAGCTCGTCGTCGCGCCGGCCGGATGGAACGACAATGGCGCCGTGCTGGGCCAGCCCGACCGCGATCGCGCGTCCGAGACCGGATGTGCTGCCCACCGCAACGATCACGCGATCACGAATATCCAAAAGGTTGTTCATCTCAATAGGGTATCGAGACCGCTCGAGCATCGCCCGGATCGGCCCAGCGATCGTTCGGAATCAGAGGGGTCCACCCGGGACGAGCCGGATCCTGATCGTACGGGTAGCCCCCAAGTTTCTTGTAAAGGTCGGAATACTGACGAAGCTTGTCGCGATTGAGCTTCACGCCCAGTCCCGGCGCCGTCGGAACTTTGATAGTTCCGTTTTCATACTTCATCAGGCCGCCTTCGATGATGTCGTCGGCCAGCTGATGATAGTGAGCATCTGCGGCAAAGCTAAGGTTCGGCAGGACGGCTCCGAGATGCAGCATCGTCGCGAGCTGGATCCCCAGTTCTCCCGACGAGTGAACGGCAATACCAAGCTGAAACGCTTCGCAGATACCCGCAGCCTTGACACAACTGCGAATGCCGCCCCAGAAGGTCGTGTCCAGGAGAATCACATCGACGGCGGTATTGAGCGCATTCGCCGACAGTTGCTCGAAGTTCACGACCACGGTATTTGTGGCGAGGGGGATCCGGACCATTTCCCGCGTGCGGCGCATACCGTTCAAACCAAAAACGGGATCTTCAAGGTAGTCGTTCTTTAGGCCTTCAATCGATTGACCGAATCGTATGGCTTGTTCGGTGGACCATACCCCGTTGGGATCGAACCGGAGCGAGTCGTGCGGAAAAGTGCCGGAGAGCGCGCGGTAGACCTCGAGTTCGTAGTCCGGATGAAAAACACCGCCTTTTACTTTGTGGGTCGTGAACCCATACTTTTCTTTCAGCTCGCGCGCATGGCGAACCATTTGTTCGATCGTGCGTACCTCGCCTGATCCGTCCCTGGGATTTGGATAGCGAAAGAAACAATAGGAGGCGAACTTCACGCGGTCGCGCACTCGCCCCCCAAGAATCTCCGAAACGGGAACGCCCCACGCCTGGCCGAGAATATCGAGGCAGGCGAATTCGAGCGCTGCGAGTACCTGGGTTCGGTTGTTGTAAAGGGATGCGGTAGGGTTGGCGATCAGGAATCGCATTTCCTCGAGGCGCGCAGGATCGTGCCCCATCAGGTAGGACTTCATCGCGCGGAACGCGGCCTCGGCGGACTCCCCACCTCCGCCCATCTCGCCAAGACCGATGAGACCGTTGTCGGTTTCAACCTCGACAATAGTGCGAACGAAGCGTCCCCAGTGGACACCGTTTGCATGACGCAAAGGCGCCTCCAGCGGAACTGTCACGGTCGTGGCGCGGATATCCCTAATCTTCACGGCGAGTCACGGGCGAAACAATATCAACTCCGGTCGCCACAAAGAAAGAAAGGATATGAATTTCGCTACCGCATCGAGTCGCAGAATGCCCGGACAGGATCCGGATTGAACTGTGTGCCGAAAGCTCGGGTAGATTTCGCGAATCGCCTCGTCAGTCGAGGCAATATCCCCTCCTTTAAGGAGGGGCAGCCGCGCCGATCGAAAAATGTAACGCTACCTCAACGCCATCGGCGCGGCGTGGGGAGGTCAGACAACGGCTTCCAGGAAAAGGGAGGCTCATGTTTGACCTCCCCCGCTTCGCCCTGGCTGAGGTAGCGTTGCATTTTTCTTAGAGGGCTCAGCGACCCCTCCTTAAGGAGGGGAATATCTAGGCTTTCCTTGGGAAGCCCGGCTAGTCCATCAGTCCCTTAATTTCAAGCCGGACCACGCGGCTTCCCCGATGACTGCTGCACAAATTCTCCTGTCACAAATTCTCCTCGACGTCCTGAAGAAGCTTCGTTTAAACTGTCCGGCGTCCCCCCAAACCCGAAACGCATACGTTTGCCACGAGGAGGATTTCCGATGCGCATCAACATAACGTCCCAATTCGCGATGTTCTGTTGGAGTGCCGCGCGCGGACGAACCGCCTCGTATCTCTCCAGCCTGCATAAGCATCAGCATTAGGTTTCACAGCGCTTTTCAGGCTTCTCGCGGTACTTCCCAACAATAACCAGGCGAATGGTTCTCTGCGCGCACTCGCGTAGACCCGTTCTCCATTTCTTTGGCAAGTGAATCCATGAGCGATCTCGAATTAGACCGCAAAATTGCAACGAACTGGCAGGAGTACAAGGCTGAATTCCTGCGGATGAGGGACATGGTTGTCTGGGTCTGGGTAGAACTCGTCAGCCGGGAAGGCCGCGCGTTCATGCTGCGTATGGTGGGATGGATGACGCTCTCGTGTCTGCTGACCGTTGTTCTCCCGCTGATGTTTGGGAAGATCACGGACTTGCTGAACCCGAGAAAGACGCAGGTCAGAATCCTCCTGGTCATGCTTGCGATCTATGGCGCTCTACTTCTCCTGCGTCAGATCATTCGATACAAGCAGAGCATTACACGCGAGTACCTCGGAGGCGAAAACATGCGCCAACTCGATGTGCGCACGACCGAACTCTTCCTGGAGAAGTCGCTCGGCATGCACATTAGTGAAAGCAACCATCTCAACGAAGCGAACGTTAAGAAAGGTTACGACCGCGTACTCGGGCTCGAAGGAATGCTGTTGTTCGAAGGCATCGAGGCGCTGCTGAACATAGCCTTACCCTTCATTGCCCTCTGGATCTTCACGATCATGAGCGGTCGCTGGGCTGTCGGTCTGCTCATCATGCTCATCCTCGCCAGCCATCTGGCGTGGACGCTGTTCCTCAATCAGCAGGTCCTGCGGGTGTGCCTGCCGATCGACAAAATGTGGCGCTTCCTGAACCGATATCGTGTTGAACGATGGCAACGCGTGGAACGCGTGAAAACCAACGCGAAGGAAGAAGTCGAAAGGCGCGAGATCGAGCGTCTCTTCGATCAGGCCATCGAGCCCGATCGAAGTTTCTGGTTCTGGTTCATTCGCCAGGCGACGTATCGAAATACCATTGCCGATGCCTTGTTGTTCACGCTGATCGCTTACTGCGTCCGTTCCGTCTGGATGGGAGACATGGCCCTCGGCTCATTATGGTTTCTTGTGTCGTGGGGCAGCCAGTTCTCGACGACCCTTTGGCATATCGGCCACATCGAGCATCAGTTCAACTTCTTCACGCCCTCGATCATGGGGATGAAAGAGGCGCTGACAATGCCAAAGGGTATCGGAACGTGCGAAGAACCGATCGCCGTGACGCCTGCCCAGGCGTTCCGCGTGGAATTCGAGAGCGTGGGGTATCACTACGAACATCAGACTTCAGACAAGGAGACGATTCCCACTCTCGAAAACGTATCTTTCACGATCGAACCCGGAGAAAAAGTCGCCCTGATCGGGCCCAGCGGCGCCGGCAAGAGCACGATCATGAAGCTGCTGCTGCGCTACATGGATCCAACCGAGGGCCGAATCCTGATCGACGGCGTCGATCTGCGCCACATACGACTGGAAACCTGGCTGACACAGATCGGTTACGTCGCGCAGCAGTTCGAGGTATTCGACGGGACGATTCGCTACAACCTGACCTATGGATTGAGTGAGGAACGGAAGCGAACCATTACGGACGACGACATCTGGAACATCATGCGCATGCTTCGGGTTGATTTCGGCGATCGCCTCGTCGATGGTCTCGACACACGCATCGGTTTCAACGGTATTAAACTGTCTGGCGGACAGAACCAGCGGCTGATGATCGGCGCGGCAGCATTGAAAGAGCCGCGTTTCATGATCATTGACGAGGCTACAAGTTCGCTGGATGCAACAACGGAACGACGGGTGCAGGACGGTCTCGCCAGGGTTCTCCACAACTGCGGCGCCCTGATCGTGACGCACCGTTTGAACACTGTCCGTCGAATCTGCGACCGCTTCATTCTGCTCGATCGCGAAGAAGGCTCGGGCGGGACTATTCACGCTGTAGCGGATAGTTTTGAAGCTCTTGCTGAGACTTCTCCGGCGTTTCGACGTCTGGCGATCGACCAGGGGATTGAACTGGGAAGCACGGCAAAGTCCGCATGAAATGACAGACAGTAAAACCCGTTGCATGGCGATGACACTCGCTTAGACTCGGGCCATGGGACGCACTTTGGGACTTATCTCCGTCGTAATCGTCGTCGGAATCGGCAGCTATGTGTATACGCGTCAGGCCCAGTCGGTGACGTCGATTGGCAGCAACCCGGAAACGACTGTCGACGTCCTGGCCGTGCGCAACGACCTGATGGCCATCGCGAACGCGGAACGTCGCTATTGGGCGACGAACGCCCGATACGCATCGCTCGATGAACTTCGGACAAGCGGCGACATCGAGGTTCCCAATCGCGAGGCTTTCACGTACTCAGTTGAAACCAGCGACACGGGGTTCCGAATTGTCGCCAGCTATTCCGGATCCGATCCGGGCGCGCCCAAACGAATCAGCGTTGATGACGCAATGAGGATGACCACGGAGTAGGCAGCGCTGCGAGTCGCTGCTTCAGAGCGACAAGCGTTGCAGAATCCGGGACCGGTTTCTCTGGAGAAGCTGGAAACTCATCATAAGTCTGTCCGTCCAGCACGCGGCCGGCTTTGGCCTTCTGAACACCTCCCCACTGCTTGAAGAAGAACGCCACGCCTTCGCGCCGACAATGGTCCCGTAATTCAAGGACCCACTCCGCTTTCATGGGACGAGCGCCTCTACCACTCTCACCGCCGACAATAACCCAATGGATCCCGTGAAGGTCAATCGGGCCAAGCCTTTCGAGAAGCGGTTCTACCGATAGAAAGCGCATCCCCGCAGGAGCAGACTGCAGATGCCGTACTCTCGGCAGGCCGTGCTGTCGATTCTCGACGCTCACACCCCACCAGATGTGAGGACGCTCGGCCGCGAAGCGCAGCTTTGTTTGCAGGAGGCGGGCCATCCGTTCCGCGCGCTTGGTGAGCACTTGATACGTATGCCAGTCTGCCTGATCCATGATCTCCGCGACTCGGCAGATGTAGTCGTCAGGGACGTCTTCGTGGAAAAGATCGCTCATCGAGTTTACGAAAACCATCCTGGCCGTACGCCATCGTAGCGGCTCGAGGAGCTTTTCCGGAATGAACCGAAGATCGAATCCCTGTTCGTACGGGTGGCCGGGTACCCCCCGAAAACGTTCTGCAAACGTTTCGGCATAGCAGTGCGTGCATCCGGGACTGATCTTCGTACATCCCCGCACAGGATTCCAGGTGGCATCGGTCCATTCGATCTTTGAATTCACCGCCATCCCGACATCATAGCTCTATGGATCGTGCCGACAGCTGCCGTCGACGGTCAGGGACTAGTGGCCGACGCCATAAGAGCGCGCCCAACCCCAGGGTGGAAACGAAGGAAAGAAGTAACCCGATTTTGAAACTCAGGGGATCAAACGTAAAGACCACGTCGTGAAAACCTGCATCAACCGCAATACCCGTCAGTGCATGGTTGGCCGGAAAAACAGGTGTCTGCATTCCATCGACGAAGGCCTTCCATCCCGGATAGAACGTCTGACTCAGAACAAGCACGCCGGGAGTGTCGTTCTCGACTTTCAATTGCAAGGATGCGTTCTTCCTGGAAATCCACCGGACGTTCCCGGGGACCCCACTGGTCGACGGAAGGGCCAACGGTTCTTCAACGACAACAGTGCGTGTGGGATCGAAGTCTGGATTGCGGAGCATTCCCAACCTCTCCTCCTTGTCCTTGATGACGGCGATACCACTTGATGGAACGAGGAAGGCCGGAGGCATTGCTCGGAGATTCTCAAACATGCTCGTGTCTCCGAACTCATACAGGAATTTGAATCGGTCCGGACTCTCTCGAAACCGTTTATAGAGTACGTCTCCGTTGTACACCACGTAGTATTTGGTGCTGAGCATATCCATCCGCCGGTCCGTTACTTCAAACACTTGTTTGGAGTCCTGCATGATCGCGTCCATTTCGTCACGCGTGGCCCCTTTTCCGAATTCAATCATCCGCGCCAGAGGAATCTCGTATCCGCCAGAGGACTGAATGCCGTACAGGAGTTCTGCGTTCGCAGTGTAGACCGCGCCGAGTTGCATCAAACGCACAGGCTCTGGAGTCTTTGACGAAATTTGGGCGAAGAACCTGTCTTCGGGAACAATGTTTTGAGGCTTTTCGAATGGCATGAATCCATAGGAAAACGTGCAAACGTCCGCGATGACGACGGCGGCCAGGCCAACACTGAACAACCGGCCCCTCAAGATCCCTGCAAGCTTCAATGCCACGGGAATCGCTGCGAGAGTTAGAAAGACCAGAGAGGCCTTGGGAAATCGCGAATGACCGATGGGACGAGCAACCAGATTCACCTGCATCAGGTAAACCATTGTTGAGGCCAGACAAATGCCCGCTGCCGCACAGAATGCTGCACCTATTCGGCGAGTCCGTTCTTCTCTCTGAAGGCCTTCCAAAACCGAAATTCCAAGTCCAGCAAGCACCGCGAGACTGAAGGTGACGATCAGAATAAGGCGGGTATTCTTGAGGCCCAGCAGGACAGGAACGTGTTGCGACAACGTGAAGATCGGCCCAATGCCAAAGACGATACACAGCCCTACTATCGCCGAGAGGG
>Ga0070675_100003511_pt1 | contig 11888 bp, 8 predicted proteins | sample KBSM43metaG_FD_65343 | JGI IMG/M metagenome (GOLD analysis project Ga0070675, IMG submission 65343) | Miscanthus rhizosphere microbial communities from Kellogg Biological Station, Michigan, USA - KBS M4-3 metaG | ecosystem: Host-associated > Plants > Roots > Rhizosphere > Soil ...
CAGCGAGTACGAGGAGCGCCCCGAGGTCGCCGGCTTCGCCTGCCGCGGGCGCGTCGACGTCCACCAGCAGATCACCGAGTACGTCACGCGGCTGCACGACCTCGGTCTCGCCGATCGCGAAGCCGACGTCGAGGCCGCGGTCACGATGCTCATCAGCGCCGTGATGAGCGACGCCATGGGGCGCCCCATGGCACCGGACACCTTTCTGCCTGCCGACGAGGCAGCCCGCCGCTACGTGCGCTGCTTCCTGCGCGCGATCGGCGCTCCCTCCTCACGATAGACGTTTCCCAACACCCAACCATCGATGATCGTCCATCCGACCCGACCTGGCAGGACCGTCGTGCGCGCGTGCGCGCTCGGCCTGCTGCTCGCGGTCTCGTCGCCGATGCTCGCGTCGGCGCAGCAGCAGACCCCCGCCGCGACCAACTCCCGTGCGCTCTCGCTCGACGACGCGATCCGCCTCGCGGCGCGTGAGAGCGAGGTGCTGCAGATCGCGCGCGCCGGAATCTCGCGCGCCGCCGGCCAGGTGCACATCGCCCGCAGCCAGTACCTGCCGCAGCTCGGCGGGAACCTCACTTACTCGCGCGCGCTGCGCTCGCAGTTCGCCGCGCTCGCCGGCGGCGGAGGCGGTACCGACACGAGCACCGTGCCCCAGCCGAAGGCGCTCTGCACACCGCCGCTGCCCGACAACCCGACGCCGGCGGATCGCGCCGCCGCGCTCGCGGCGGCCACGACCTGCGCCACCCCCGCATCGCTCGACTTCAGTCGCGTGGGCTTCGGTGCGCGCAACTCGTGGAACTTCGGGATCTCCGGTTCGCAGACGGTGTTCTCCGGCGGCCGTATCCGCGGGCAGAACATCTCCGCTGCCGCGACGCGCCGGTCGGCCGAGGTGGAGTTCACCTCCCAGCGCGCGCAGCTCGCGCTCGACGTCACGCAGGCGTACTTCGACGCGGTCCTCGCCGACCGCCTCGTCGCGCTCGCCGACACGACGCTCGCCCAGACCGAGGAGCTGCTGCGGCAGACCTCCGTCGCACGGCGCGTCGGCAACCAGAGCGAGTTCGAGCTGCTGCGTGCCACGGTGACGCGCGACAATCAGCGTCCGGTCAACATCGCCCGCCGGGGCGAGCGCGACATCGCCTACCTGCGCCTCAAGCAGCTGCTGAATCTCCCGCTGGATGCGCCGCTCACGCTCACCACCCCCATCGACGAGCCGGCGGCGATCACGCGCATCATCGCCGCCAACGCGGCGACGGGACCGGGCGCTCCGTTCGAGCGGAACGTCTACGACACGCTGTCGGCCCTCCCGGCCCCCGACACGACGACGGCGGATCGCGCCGCGGTGCGGCAGTCGGCCGAGCTGGTGCACGTCCAGGAGGGTCAGCTCCGCGTCGCCCGCGCCGACCGCTTCCCGACGCTCGCGCTGACTTCCGGCTATCAGCGCCTGTTCTTCCCGCAGAGCTTCCTCCTCAACCTCAATCAGTTCTCCGAGAACTGGAGCGTGGGCGGCCAGCTCACGGTGTCGCTGTTCAGCGGCGGACGCGTGAGCGGGAACATCGACATCGCCCGCGCCAACCTCGAAGAGGCGCGCGCGCGGCTGCAGCAGACCCACGAGCTCGCGGCGCTCGACACCCGCGTCGCGCTCAACCAGCTGCAGCAGGCGGAGGCCGCCTTCGCGGCGAGCCGCGGCACGGCGCAGCAGGCGGCGCGCGCGTACTCGATCGACGAGATCCGCTATCGCGAGGGGATCTCGACGCAGACGGACCTGAATCAGTCGCGCATCCTGCTCCAGCAGGCGACGGCCAACCAGGCGCAGTCGGCGCGCGACCTCGCCGTGGCGCGTGCCCGCGTCGCGCTCCTGCGCGACCTGCCGATCAATACGCAGGCCCTCGGCGGCGCCGCCGCGCGCGCGAACGTGCAGGAGCAGGTGCAGCAGCAGCAGGAACAGCAGCAGCCGGTGCAACAGCAGCCACAGACATCCACCGCCGCCAATCCGGCCGGCGCAAGTCAATCAGGGAGCTTCTCGCAATGAGCCGACAGCAGACGACGATCGCGCGCATGATGCGCACGGCGGCAGCCCTTCTCACGGCCGCGACCGCGCTGTCGGCGGCCGCGTGCAAGAAAGGCGACGCCGACGCGGCACCGGCGAAGCCCGAAACGATGCTGGTCGGACCCGAGAACGTGACCGTGGTGCGCGCGGAGCAGATCCGCTCGGGCCCGGCCATCTCCGGCTCGCTCGCGCCCGAGCGCACGGCGACGATCCGCGCCGAGATGACCGGCTCGGTGACGCAGGTCTACGCCGAGGCGGGCCAGCGCGTCACGCGCGGCCAGCGGCTGGCGCAGCTCGAGGCGAACGTGCTCCAGGACCAGACGCTGTCCGCGCGCTCGGCGCTGACGACGGCCCAGAGCTCGTACGAGCTCGCCAAGCGCGAGGTCGAGCGCTCGGAGGCGCTCGAGAAGGCGGGCGCCATCGCCCAGCGGACGCTCGAGGGCGCGCGCAATCAGCTCCTCATCGCCGAGACCCAGCTCGCCACGGCGCGCGCGCAGTACGCGAACGCGTCGCGAGTCCTCAACCGGGCCAGCGTGCAGTCGCCGTTCAACGGCGTCGTGGCGCAGCGCCAGGCGAACGCGGGCGACGTCGTGTCACCCGGCACGGCGCTGTTCACCGTCGTCGACCCGGCGAGCATGCAGCTCGAGGCGTCGGTGCCGGCGGAGGCGCTGGGGCAGGTGCGCGTCGGCATGCCGATCGAGTTCAGCGTGAACGGCTACCCGAGCCGCACCTTCACCGGACGCATCACGCGCGTGAGTCCCGTGGCCGATCCGGCGACGCGGCAGGTGAAGATCACCGCGGCGATCCCGAACGCCGGCAACACGCTCGTCGGCGGCCTGTTCGCCGAGGGTCGCGTGTCGAGCGAGGCGCGCACCGCACCGATGGTGTCGCTCGCGGCGGTCGACGAGCGCGGCCTCCGGCCGACGGTCGTGCGGCTGAAGAACGGGAAGATCGACAAGGTCGAGGTCACACTCGGCATCCGCGACGCGGCGGCGGAAACGGTGGAGATCACCGCCGGGCTCACGCCTGGCGACACCGTCCTCCTCGGCGCGGCGCGCGGCATCTCGCCCGGCACGCCGGTCAAGGTCTCCGCGCCGAACGACGTCAAGCGATAGCCACAGCGTCACACCCTCCCGGGAACGGTCCACATGTTCATTTCGGATTTCGCGATCAAGAAGCCGCTCGTCACGACCGTGGCGATGCTGACCCTTGCCGTGTTCGGCCTGTTCGCGCTGCTCAAGCTCAAGACCGACGAGTTCCCCGACGTCGCGCCGCCCGTCGTGACGGTGGGGATTCCGTATCCCGGCGCGTCCCCCGACGGCGTGGCGAAGGAGATCCTCGATCCGATCGAGGAGCAGATCGCCTCGATCACCGGCGTGAAGCACGTCAGCGGCAAGGCGTACGACGGCTACGGCTTCATCATGGTCGAGTTCCAGTTCGGGAAGGACCTCGCCGAGGCGACGCAGGATCTCCGCGACGCCATCTCGGCGAAGCGTGCCGACCTGCCGCTGGAGATGAAGGAGCCGATCATCAAGAAGTTCAACGACACCGATCGTCCGATCGTCTCGCTCGCGCTGACCAGCAGCACGCTGTCGCAGGCCGAGCTGTCGCGCCTGGCGGATCCGACGATCACCCGCGAGCTGCGATCGCTCCCCGGCGTGGCCGAGGTCCTGGTGAGCGGCAAGGTCGAGCGCGAGCTCACCGTGGAGCTCATTCCGTCGCGCATGCAGTCGGCGGGGGTGAGCGTGGGCCAGGTGGTGCAGGCGCTCCAGCTCCAGAACCTCGCCGCTCCGGTGGGGCACGTCACGGGCGATCTGGACGAGCGCTCGATCCGGCTCAAGGGCCGTCTGGAGAACGTGCAGGAGTTCGCGCAGCTCGTCGTCGCGGAGCGCAACGGGCAGCTCACGCGGCTCGGGGACATCGCCACGGTGGCCGACGGCACCGAGGAGCCGCGCACGCTCGCCCTGTTCAACGATCGCGAAGCGGTCGGCCTCGACATCAAGAAGTCCAAGGGATTCAGCACGACCGACGTGAGCGACAAGATCCGGGCGCGTGTCGCGGAGCTTCAGACGACGCTCCCCAAGGGCACCAAGCTCGAGCTGGTGAAGGACTCGGGGACGCGCGTCACGACGGCGGTGAACAACGTGGAGGAAGCGCTCGTCGAGGGCGCGATCCTCACCGTGCTCGTGGTGTTCGTGTTCCTCAACTCGTGGCGGTCGACTGTCATCACGGGCCTGGCGCTGCCGGTCTCGGTGCTGGCCAGCTTCATCGCCGTCTACGTCCTCGGCTTCAAGCTCGAGACGATGTCGCTGCTCGGTCTCTCACTGGCGATCGGCATCCTGATCGACGACGCCATCGTCGTACGTGAGAACATCGTCCGGCACGTGGAGATGGGGAAAGATCACTACACCGCGGCGCGCGAAGGGACCGACGAGATCGGGCTCGCCGTCGCGGCGACGACCTTCTCGATCCTCGCCGTGTTCGTGCCGATCGGATTCATGCCCGGCGTCGGCGGCCAGTGGTTCAAGCCGTTCGCGCTGACGATCGCGTGCTCGGTGCTCGTGTCGCTGTTCGTGTCGTTCTCGCTGGACCCGATGCTTTCGGCGTACTGGGCGGATCCGCACGTGCCGGAGGACAGGAAGCCCTGGATCACGAAGCAGCTGGATCGGTTCAACCACTGGTTCAACCGACAGGCGCACAACTATCGCGGCGTGATCGCCTGGGCGCTGGACCATCGCGCGGCGATGGCGGCGCTGGCGATCGGGACTTTCTTCGCCTCGTTCACCGTGTTCAGCGGCGGCCTCACCGGACTGCTGGTCGCCTTCATCGGCGTCGGCCTGCTCGTGTACGCGCTCACGCACAAAAGCATCCTGTTCGTGGGCAGGTTGGGCATCGGCCTGCTCGGCGTGGCGATCTTCGTGCTCCAGTTCGCGGCTCCCTCGGTCACGGCGAAGGTCCTCGCACCGGCGCGCACGGTCGGCGTTGGCTTCTTCCCCGAAGACGACCGCTCCGAGTTCATCGTCAACCTGGAGACGCCGCCCGGCTCGAACATGGCCTACACGCGTCTCAAGGCACAGGAAGCGGCGCGCATCACGCGCGCGCATCCCGAGGTGCGCTACACCTACACGACGCTCGGTGGCGGCGCGTCCGGCACGGTGGACGAGGGAAACATCTACGTTCGCCTCACGCCGATGGATCAGCGCAAGCGGAGCGCCGAGGAGATGGCGCAGGTGCTGCGCAACGAGATGAAGAACGTGGCGGGGGTGAAGCTCTCGGTGTTCACCAACGACTTCGCCGGCGGCCGCAAGCAGCTCCAGTTCCAGCTCAAGGGGAACGACATCGTCGCGCTCAATCAGGCGGCGGAGCAGGTCCAGCAGATCGTGCTCTCCACTCCGGGCGCCGTGGACGTGAGTCTGTCCACCAAGGGGCAGAAGCCGGAGCTCGAGGTGGACCTCAACCGCGGTGTCGCCGGCACGCTGGGTGTGACCGTGGGGCAGGTGGCGCAGGCACTGCGGCCGGCGTTCGCCGGGATCGATGCGGGCGACTGGGAGGATCCGTCGGGCGAGATGCGCGACGTCGAGGTGCGGCTCGTCCCCGAGTCGCGGCGCAACGCCGACGACCTGCACCAGCTTCCGCTCGTGGTGCTGGGCCCGAATGGCGCGCCGACGACGATGCCGCTCGGACAGGTCGCGACGATCAAGCCGGGCATCGGACCCGCGATCATCGATCACCTCGACCGCGATCTCGTTGTCTCCGTCGAGGCGAACAACGCCGGTCGTGCGACGGGTGACGTGACGAACGACGTGGTGGCACGCGTCAACAAGCTCACCCTGCCACCTGGCGTCCGGTTCGGGCTGGGTGGCGACTCGCAGGCGCAGAACGAGGTGTTCGGGCAGATCTTCACCGCGCTGTTCGTCGCGGTCGGCCTGATGTACCTCATCCTCGTCGTGCAGTTCGGCAGCTTCCTCGATCCGCTCGCGATCCTCATGTCGCTGCCGCTCTCGCTCATCGGCGTGCTGCTCGCACTCGCGATCACGGGGAACACGATCAACATCATGTCGCTCATCGGCGTGATCCTGCTGATGGGAATCGTGGCGAAGAACGCCATCCTGCTGATCGACTTCGCGAAGTGGGCGCGCGAGAAGGAAGGGATGCCGCTGCGCGAGGCGCTCATCGAGGCCGGCGCGATCCGGCTGCGGCCGATCCTCATGACGACCTTCGCGCTCATCGCCGGCATGGTGCCGGTGGCGCTGGGCGGAGGCGAGGGCGCGCAGTTCCGCGCGCCGCTCGGCGTGGCGATCATCGGCGGCGTGCTCACGAGCACGATGCTGACGCTGCTCGTGATCCCGACGTTCTACGAAGTGATGGACGAGACGCGCCACTGGCTCGCCGGCAAGTTCGGCTTCACCCCGCCGATGACGGCGGAGCATCCCATCCCCCGTGGCTCGCACGGTCACGCCGTGCCGGCGATGGGCGACGACTGAGACACGGGTGCCCGTTCCACCCGTCGATCCACGGGCGCCGCAGCGCGTTGCGCTGCGGCGTGCCGTGCTCCAGCTGGTGATGTCGGTCGTCCTCCTCGACGCCGTCGCGATGACGGTCTTCTACGGCGCCGGTATCGTCCACAGCCCGACCCGCACGCGCAACATCTATCTCGTCGGATGGTCCGTCCTGACGGCGATTCTCGTGGGAGTGATGCTGAGGCGCGTGAGGAAGGTGAGGTGGGAAGGGAAGCGGTGAGTTGGTTGGTTAAAGAGTGTGATCGTAAGGAACGGCCTCGGGAAGCTTCTGCCTCCCGAGGCCGTTTCTCACACTCTCACGATCCAACCAACCAACTCACTGTCGTCAAGGCTCCAGCAACGGATACGGATTCACGGGCGCGCCCTTCCACCACACCTTCACGTCGTTCGAGCGCGCGATGGCGAAGTGGAGGTGGGGGACGTTCGGCGGTGCGTTGCCCGTCGTGCCGACGACGCCGATGACCTGGCCGCGCTTGAGCGGCTGACCGTCGGCGAGGCCGGGCGCGTACGCATCGAGGTGAGCGTACATCAGGATGAAGTGCTCGCTCGAGTCGGCGGCGTAGACCATCTTCCCGCCCGCCTTGCTGTCGAAGAGCTTGAGCACCCGTCCTCCGGTGGCCGAGAGAACTGGAGTGCCGCGCGGCGCGAGGATGTCGAGCGCCTCGTGCGTGCGGGCGCCGCCGCCTCGCTGCTCGGAGTACGTGTCGTGGAGCGCCGATGGCTCGACGCCCTGCACCGGGAGCAGCAGCGCGCCCTTGGCGAGGAGCGGCGTCGGCATCGCGGGCGAGCCTGTCGCACCCGGAGCTCGGGGTGTCACCGGCGTCGCCGGTGCGCCGGCCGCACTCGTGGGCTGCGCGCTCGCCGCCCGACCGTCGACGACGACCGGCGCGCCGTCCGACGCGAACGTCGTGTCGATCTCCGTGATGCTGTGCGCGGAGTCGCTCTGCATCGCCGCGGCCAGCTCGGGAGTCCACGCCGGACCGCCGCGAATGCGCGTCGCGCTGTCGGGTCCGAAGCGGGCCGTGGCAGGCGGCACCGCAGTGGCCGGAGCGGGCGTGCTCGCGACCGCGCCCGCCGCGCTGTCGGCGGTCGCCTTCTTCTTGTCCGACGCGTCCTCGATCTCCACGCACGACGCCAGAACCGAGGCGCCGACCATCACCGAGAAGAGGAGCAGCCGTGATCGATTCGCTGAGGGGGTCATACCGGTCCGAAGGGCAAGTCCGGTGCCCTCAGCGGCCGGGACAGATCAGTGAGGGGTCACGTGCCGGCGTTGCGCATCCGGCGCGGCGGGAAGCCGGTCCGCCGCCGCCCGGTCCGCCAGCAGCTTCGTCGTGAACCGCTGCCCCTCGGAGATCCGCTCGACCTCGAGCGCGATCGCGTCGACGGCCTGCTCGAGGCGCGCCATCCGGTCCTCGTGGACGACGAGGCCGCGGCCGGCCTCGTCTCCCCGTCGGGCGTGCGCGACCGCTGCGGTCGCGATCATCCGAACGATGACGGTCACCGAAGTGAAGAAACCCAACGCGACGATGACCTTGCCTGGATCGCTCATGACTGCGGGAAGTTTGAGGGTGGGCGTGCGACTGCCATACGCGCTCGACCTTCCTCGGGTGTCAGTGCGAGCCACCCACGCCGGCCACCGCGTGCGTGTCGGTCGTCGGACGCATCGCGGCGATCTCACCAGCGCGTGCGAGCGCGTCGTCGAGCGAATCGAAGACGTTCTCCGCGCCGATCTCGTCGAGGAGGCCCGAGTTCGCCAGCACGAGACGAGGCTGGGCGAGCACCTCGGCGAGGATGATCCCGGTCTTCGCCTTGTGTCCGTTGCGCGTGAGCTCGCGCAGCGCGTGCAGGCCGGTCGAATCGATCGCCGGCACGTGACGCATCCGCACGACGAGCACCCGCGGCTTCGCGCTGATCTCGCCGAGCACGTTCCGGAAGCGCTCGGCGGCGCCGAAGAAGAGCGGCCCGTTGATCTCGTAGAGGACGACGTGCTTCGGCAGCTGGCGCGCGAGCGACGCCGCGTCCTCGTCGTCGATGCTCGACCCGTCGCCGTGCTCCCGCGTGATCAGCGTCACGTTCGTCACCTCCGCCATGCGTCGCATGAACAGGAAGGCGGAGAGTACCATCCCGACCTCGATCGCCACGGTGAGGTCGACGATGACCGTGAGCAGAAAGGTCGTGACGAGGATGATCACGTCGCTCTTGGGACCGCGCAGCTCGCTCCCGAAGGTGCGCCATTCACTCATGTTGTACGCGACCACGACGAGAATGGCGCCGAGCGTCGCCATGGGGATGAGCGCGGCGAGCCGCCCGAAGAACAGCGTGATCAGCAGCAGCGTGATCGCGTGGGTGATCCCCGCCACGGGGGTGCGGCCGCCGTTCCGGATGTTCGTCGCCGTGCGCGCGATGGCGCCCGTCGCCGGGATGCCGCCGAACAGGGGAGCGATGACGTTGGCCGCTCCCTGCGCCACGAGCTCCAGGTTGGACTTGTGCCGCGTCCCGATCATGCCGTCGGCAACGACGGCGGAGAGGAGCGACTCCACCGCGCCGAGCAGGGCGATGGCGATCGCCGGCTGCACGAGCGTCGTGACGTCGGTGAAGCTCAGATGCGGCATCGTCGGCTGCGGCAGATGCGCACTGATCTGGCCGAACCGTGTGCCGATCGTCTCGACGGGGATCTGCAGCAGGCGCACCGCGATCGTCGAGCCGATCAGCGCGACGAACGGCCCGGGGATCTTCTGACTCACCCTCGGCCACAGCCACATGACGACGATGGACGCACCGGCGATGGCCATCGCGTACCAGTTCGCCGAGCTCAGGTGTGCTGCGTACGACTGCCACTTCTCCACGAACGGCGCCGGCACCGCGCCCATGCGCAGACCGAGCACGTCCTTGACCTGGCTCGAGAAGATCACCACGGCGATCCCGCTCGTGAAGCCGATCACTACGGGATGCGGCACGAACTTGATCGCCGCTCCCATCCGCGCTGCGCCGAGCGCGATGAGGAGCACGCCGGCCATCAGCGTGGCGACGGTGAGGCCGTCCACCCCGTACTTCTGGACGATGCCGTAGACGATGACGACGAACGCCCCCGTCGGGCCGCCGATCTGGACGCGGGAGCCACCGAACGCCGAGATGATGAAGCCGGCCACGATCGCGGTGTAGAGACCGCGATCCGGCGTGACGCCGCTCGCGATGGCGAACGCGATGGCCAGCGGAAGGGCGACGACGCCGACGATGACGCCGGCCTGCAGGTCGGCGACGAGCTGGCGTCGCGTGTAGCCGCGAAGGGTGGAGACGATCTCTGGGACGAACATCGGCTGACCTGGATCTCGTAGGACGGCGCTCATTCGAGCGACGATCGAGCGACGTGCGCGGCACCAGGTTGCGGGACGCCGGCCTCGTCAGCGGACCATGCGGCGCATCAGCATGGCGATCAGCTCTTCCGGGCCGACGCGGCGCAACTGCGTCGGTGTCATTCCCGTCATCCACTTCACGTGGCGGCCGAGTCCCACGACGTCGGGATAGCCGAGCCGCAGTGCGAGCGTCTTGAAGCGGTTGCCCGGCGCGCGGAGGTAGTGGTACGTCCAGGCGACGCGCGCGGCGAGCATCACCACCTTCGTCGGCGCGAGCCCCGCCTTCAGCATCCAGCGATCGAGCTGGCCGCGCTGGCGGCCGCCTACCGTCGCGAGCTGATGCACGGTGCGGAACGCCTGCGGCGCGCGGAACAGGCGAGACACTGCCTGCACGACCTCCATCGGCGCGTCGACGGCGGTCAGCCTGGGGATGATGACCTCGAGGATCCGCTCGCCCAGCAGGCTCGCCGCGACCTGATCGAACAACGCGCGGAGCCGCTCGCGCGAGTCGTCGAAACCGCGGAAGACGACCTGGTGCGCACCGGAGCGCGCGAGCGGCAGCACGGCGCGCAGGCCGTCGCGCGTGGCAGTCGCGTAGAGGATGGTGGGAACGGAGCGGAACTCGGTCAGCAGCGTGAGCAGTGGCGAGGGCTCACTCTCGTCGAAGGCGCTCGACTCGTCACCGGCAGAGTACGGGTCGATGACGATCAGGTCGATCGGCTGCGAGCGAAGCGTCTGGTGCAGTGCCGTCCAGCTGGCGACCTCGATGAGCTCGTCGTCGACAGTGAGGACGGTTCGGAGTCGCGCCAGCGAGGCGGGAGGCAGGCGAGCGGCCACATGCACGTACTGGAACGAGACCGTAGAGAGCGGCTCAGGGTCAACGGCGTCTACAAGAGACGAAAAACTGACGTTGTAGCATGCCGTGCGCCATACTGACCTTCGAGCGCTGCTGCTAGCCACAATTTGGTCTCCGCGTTCGCACCCTTGCCACGGAGGTTCCCCATGTCACGTCGCGCCCTCGCCGTGCTCTCTTTCGCGCTCGGCACTCTAGCACTCGGCGCTTGTTCGGACGCCACCGCGCCGACATCACAGAATCAGCTCACGCCATCGGCTTCGAGCGCGAACGGATGCCTGGGAGGATCGTTGCTCGGTACCGGTAGGGCCTGCTGACGACCACAGCGGAGCGCCGCGCATAGCGGCGCTCCCGCGTCAGAGTCCCGCGTGCTCGCGCAGGCGAACGAGGCAGTCGGCCACCCGCACGATCTCCGTCGGTTGCGTCTCGACCTCGCATCGCGCGGTGCTCGCGAGCGGTGGCGCGATACGCTCGACGTCCGCGAGCGCCTGCTCGGCTTTCATCACGAACTCGTGCAGTCCGTGTCTCTCCGCGACGGCGAGCATGCGGCGAAACGCGAGCGACGCGTTCTCGAGGTGGCCGAACATGCGCAGCCCATGCGCATGCGTCTCGTGGAACACCGTCTCGACGTACGGCGGCATCGCGATGCCGGCGACGGCCCGGCGGTGGTGCTCGAACAGGGGCTCGTTCCGCTCGAGGTACGCGAGCTCCATGAGGTTGATCTGCGCGATCCAGCGCACCGTGTTCTCCTGCGCCGTCGCGTCGGCGATCAGGTACGCGTCACGGGCCTCACTCCACAGTCCCATGTGCGCGAGCGTGAGCCCGATGTTGACCATGATGCGGTCCCGGTCGATCGGATCCGTGCACGACTCGAACGCCTGGTGGCCGAGCACCGCGGCAGTGGCGTGATCACCGAGCTGGGTCGCGACGCGAGCGCGGTCCATCAGCGCCCGCCAGCGCAGATTGCGATGATCGCCGTGGCTCGTGTCCGCGAGGATCTTGTCGAGCATCCCCGCCGCCGCGGGGAGGTTGCCGCGTTCGGACGCGATCTTCGCGAAGCCCAGCTCGCTCAACAGCAGATAATGCTCGCTGTGCGCTTCGGACGCCGTCTCGCG